>JADMIO012731016.1_pt1 | contig 109769 bp, 95 predicted proteins | sample 8958161 | NCBI WGS metagenome assembly JADMIO01 (sample SAMN16585339, study PRJNA669376) | soil metagenome | isolation source: Crop rotation soil | place: USA: Cullars Rotation, Alabama | collected 2011 | reverse complement strand
GCCGCGACTTCAAGTCACGTGAATTCCAAGCTTCGGATCCCACTGTGCTGGAAAGGGCGCAATTTCGATGGCCATTGTGCGCTATTTTCAATTAGGCGAACAGTACTTTATTCCTCATCTTCGCAATGAAAAACAAAGGTATTCATGGGGGAATTTTGTTAAGGTTATTACCGAACTCAGTAATTAAAATTAGTTTAATCCCTGATACCATAATTTTTCACGTTTGACGTTCATGTTAATTAACATCCATGATTTACAGAAGCAAAGCTCCTTTACGGATAGGGTTAGCCGGTGGTGGTACGGATGTAAGTCCTTACTGTGACCTGTACGGTGGCGCCATACTAAATGCAACAGTATCTTTATATGCCAACGCCAACATCCAACCGATAGAGGAAAATGCAATCATCCTGCAAGCCCTTGACAGACGAGAAGAACAAAAATTTGACTGTCAGCCAACGCTTCCTATCGATGGACGGCTGGATCTTCTGAAAGGCGTTTATAATCGCCTTCAGAAAGAATTCACCATGCCGAGGACAGGCTTCAGACTATCTACTTTTGTAGATGCCCCTGCAGGGTCAGGACTAGGTACGTCTTCCACGCTGGTCGTAGCTATTATCGGTGCATTTTCAGAAATGCTCCGCTTACCGCTTGGAGACTATGATATGGCCCATCTTGCATATGAGATCGAACGCAACGACCTGAATATGGCCGGTGGTCGACAGGATCAGTATGCCGCAACTTTTGGTGGCGTAAATTTCATGGAATTCTTCGAAAATGATAAAGTGATCGTAAATCCCCTTCGGATAAGACAGCAATATCTTTTCGAACTGGAAAATAACCTGCTGCTTTATTTTACAGCCACCAACCGTGAGTCCGCAAGGATCATTGAAAAGCAAAGCAAGAATGTGATCGAAAAGAACGAAAGATCCATTGATGCCATGCATCAGCTAAAACAGCAATCGCTCAAGATGAAGGAAGCCATGCTTAAGGGAAAGCTGCATGAGATCGGTGAAATTCTTGATTTTGGTTTCCAGCAAAAAAGACTAATGGCAGAAGGCATTTCTAATAGTCTGATGGAGGAGATTTACGAAACGGCAAAAAAGGCGGGCGCCACCGGAGGAAAGATCTCGGGTGCGGGTGGAGGTGGCTTTATGATCTTTTATTGTCCTGGTGTTTCAAAATATAATGTCATGGATGCGCTTAAACCTTTTGGGGGATATTGCAAAGATTACCAGTTCACCAGTCACGGTCTGACTACCTGGACAGCTTAATTTCATGACAATTTAATTAATACCACAATTGTTCAACCATGCTCGAAAAAATACAAACCATTATCCAGGCGTCCATCGATACAAAACAGCAATTGTTAGCCGATGAAGAGATGCTGGCAAAAATCATTAACGTTGTATCGGTTATTGTGTCGGCATTCAGAGGCGGACACCATGTTTATTTTTGCGGTAACGGTGGAAGCGCAGCCGATGCACAACATCTCGCGGCGGAACTCAGCGGACGTTTTTACCTGAACAGGGATGCGCTGCCGGCTGAAGCGCTTCATTGCAATACTTCCTATTTAACCGCTGTGGCCAATGATTACAGCTTTGACCTCATTTATGCCCGTCTGTTAAAGGGACTTGCAAAATCTGGTGATGTGTTGATAGGGTTATCTACTTCCGGCAATTCCGCCAATATTGTAAAAGCATTTGAAGTAGCCAGGGATAAAGGGGTTGTTACCATCGGTTTTACTGGATTTACAGGAGGTGTGATGAAAGCCATGAGCGATTACCTGATCAATGTTCCTTCGGCAGATACTCCGCGAATCCAGGAATCGCACATAATGATTGGCCATATTATTTGCCAGCTGGTGGAAGAACAATTTTTTGAAGCAGGCCAATAACGCTAATGAACACTCGTAAATCTAACCTTTATTTACCATGATCATCGAAGCGATCATATTAGCCGGCGGACAAGGTACCAGGCTGAGATCCGCAGTGCCTGACCTGCCTAAACCCATGGCTCCAATTCTTGCCAAGCCATTTATTGGCTATCTCCTTGATTATTTCCATCAACAGGGAATTGTCAAATTCATATTTTCACTTGGTTATAAACATGAAGTGATTCAACAATACCTGAACACGCAATACAGTGACCTGGATATTGAATACAGCGTGGAGCCGTCGCCCCTTGGCACCGGCGGAGCGATAAGGCTGGCCTGCGATAAAGTTTCCCGGGATTCGGTGCTGGTATTGAACGGGGATACTTTTTTCAGGATAGATGTTCGAAAGCTGGCCGCATTCCACGAGATGTGCGGTGCGGATTGCACCCTGTCTGTGAAACCAATGGAAAACTTCGACAGGTATGGCGTTGTGGAGTTAAACCGGGATTATTCCGTTCAGCAATTCAGGGAAAAACAATTTTATGATAAGGGCCTGATCAACGGTGGGGTATATGCGCTTAACGCACGGAAGTTCCTGGAGGAAGATTTTCCAGAAGCATTTTCGTTTGAAAAGGATTACCTCGAAAAAAACGTTGGTTCGCGGCGGTTTTACGGGGTTATCCATGATGAGTATTTTATTGATATCGGCATCCCCGAAGATTTTGAAAGGGCGCAAACAGAATTGCTGCAAAACATATAAAAGGAATGTTAGATTTAAAAAAGATCGACCGGTCATGGACACTGTTTTTAGACAGGGATGGAGTGCTCAATCATGAAAAGCACCTGGATTATGTATATAATTACCTGGAATTCGAATTTTATGATGGTGTACAGGAGGCACTAAAAACGCTGGCGGGGATTTTCGGCAGGATTATAATTGTTACGAATCAAAGGGGAGTTGAAAAAAAACTCATGACCGAAGAGCATTTGCTGGATCTCCATAAGGAAATGATGAGAGATATCGAAAATTCCGGAGGAAGGATCGATGCTATTTATTACTGCACCTCACTGGATGATGACCACCCTAACAGGAAGCCTCAACCCGGAATGGCCCACCTGGCCAAAGAAAGCTTTCCGGAAATCGATTTTTCCACATCACTGATGGTCGGCAACAACCTGAGTGACATGCATTTTGGCCGGAACGCCGGCATGTACACCGTTTTCGTCCGAACTACATCTCCCGATCTTCCACTCCCTGATCCCGCCATTGATCTTGCTTTCAAAGACCTTCCGAAGTTTGTGGAAGCGTTACAACACCATCTTGCTGATGACGGCGTGTGAACATCTACGTTAGCATGTTCTTCCACCTCTTATCGGCATGTCCTGTAAGGACATCTGGCCGGTAGAAACGCGAGGTTTTTGTTTTTCGTGCCGTAGGTAGGATTGAAACGGGGACAAGCCAGCCTAATATTTAAATCGTTTCTAAAAACCATAAGACGATATTATGCACTAGCCCCTTACTATATTCAAACGTTCCTACGGAACGTATTGTCAACGGCAACGTGCTACCGACCAGATGTCCCTATGGGACATGCCATCAGGAAATCCCAGCTTAAGTCAACGGCATTGATTATATTCACTATTGACTATTGACTATTGACTATTGACTATTGACTTTTCACGTTTCACTTTTCACGTTTCACTTTTCACGTTTCACTTTTCACGTTTCACTTTTCACGCCCTCATTCCTCCACTGACGGCAAAAATCCCGTTTCAATATATTGCTTGAAATTTAAAATATCCTGGGAGATCATTTTTTTAAAGACCGGGCTCAGCAGCCACGCAATCCCACCACCTACTTTACCAGCGGGAGGCCTGAATGTAATCACCACTTTTAGTTCAGTTCCCTTGTGACCGAGAAAATCCCTGAACTCAACCTTTCCGGCATTCATCACAGTGGCCCCAGGCAGAGATTTCCATGAAAGCAAATTCTGCGGTTCCTCTTTAACAATTTCAGCATCCCAATGAACCCTGGTAACATTGCCGGGAACTTTCACCTCCCAATGAGACCTGAGATTGTCTATCTCCTTAACAGATTTCAGGTGTCGCATAAACAATGGAAGGTTTTCAAGCTTCCGCCAAAAATCATACACCTCAGCACGGGGCTTATTAACCACCATGGTGGCTTTTATATTAATTGATTCCGGTTTGTCGGTATATTTATTTCTTTGTATTTGTTCATATATCGGACAATGACCGGTTGCGCCCCTGTAAACCATGTATCCACCCAGCAGAGTTTGAAAAAGACTGAACTTTCGAATGCCCCGCGCTAACAAATATGAACCGACCGTCACCGTAATAATCCTTTCTTTAGGAGTTACGTTTACTACATGATTACCTCCATTCTCTATGATGCATCCTTGTGATTCAGCATGTGTTGATTGCATATGATTTTATTTTTGTTCGAATTAATTGAGGCTAAAATCGGGCTGTTTTTCGGCCAGTGTAATAAATGGTACCATTTACAGGTAAATTTATGATATTCAACTAAATAAATATCCTAAGAGCAGTGAATCATGGGGTATTTTTCATCATCATTTACAGCAAATTGAGTATTAAATTACACAGAAAAGCCAAAGGCCACCGGGACGAATAAGCCAGATTGTTTCTAAACTGTTAATTCTGTATGCTCATCAATGGTTCACGTAATTTTAGCATTCATGGTTCGTTAAGCCCTATAGCAAGTCGTACCTTTGCCGATCTGATCAATAAAGTTATGGTTAATAAATTATTGTTGGTTCTTTTACTATGCTCGGGCTTTTTGACCGATGCACAAAGCCAGGGAGTTTCAATGACTCAAAAGAAATTGTTTGTCAGGAAAGAGGATTCATTGAAATTGTTTGCCGACAGCATGATAAACGGAATTACGCCTGCTAAACGTTTCAGATCCGATAGTAATTTCGTTCGGCTGCTGGTAAGGACATTGAAAGTCAAAAACTCATTTGAATATCCTTTTGATTCTTTGGTGACCATTTCTAAATTGTATGCACCGGATAGCTCCTTCCGCATATTAACATGGCAGCTGAAGAAAGATGATTATATGTTTATTCAGAAAGGAGCCATTCAGATGAAAACAAAAGACGGTGAACTGAAGCTGTTTCCCCTGTTTGATGCTTCTATGTTCACCAGTAAACCGCTTGATTCCGTACGCACACGCAATAACTGGATCGGCGCGATATATTACCGGGTCATTCAAAAATCATATAAAGGAAAAAACTATTACACCCTGCTCGGTTTTGATGATTATTCTGTGGGAAGTAATCGTAAATGGCTTGAAGTGCTTTCGTTCAACGATCGCGGGGAGCCCGAATTTGGCGGACCCTTTATTTCTTTTAAAGAAGATTCTGCCAAGAGGGGCACGCAGTACAGGTTCAATATTGAATACAAAAAAGAAGCGCGAACTACTTTCAATTATAACCCTGAACTGGATATGATCATTTATGATCACCTGATGTCAGAAACCGAAGAGCCTGACAGGAAGGAAACCTATATCCCGGATGGAGATTTTGAAGGTTTTAAATGGAAAGATGGGCAATGGGTGCACGTAAACCAGGTCTTCGATTTTAAATTAAAAGATGGTGAATTTCCCGTTGATGAAGCCCTTATGGATGATCAGGGAAACGTGAATGAAGGTAAGCTCATGGAGCAGTCTATAAAGAATGAACAAAAAGGAAAAAAGAAAGTGACAAAACCTTAGATCCGGGCAGGGCCTTATTCATCCAGTTTCAGTACAGCCAAAAAAGCTTCCTGGGGAACTTCGACGTTCCCGATCTGGCGCATCCGCTTTTTACCCTCTTTCTGCTTTTCCAGTAATTTTCGCTTACGGCTGATATCACCACCATAACATTTTGCTGTAACGTCTTTTCGCATGGCGCTGATATTTTCGCGCGCTACGATTTTGGCCCCGATGGCCGCCTGGATAGCGATCTGGAATTGTTGGCGGGGCAACAGCTCCTTAAGCTTTTCACACAACTTTTTGCCAAACTCGTGTGATCGCACACGATGGATCAAGGCGCTGAGGGCATCCACTTTTTCACCATTCAGAAGTATGTCCATCCTGACAATATCGCTATCCCTATAGCCAATAGGGTGATAGTCAAATGACGCATATCCACGGGTCTGGCTCTTTAATTTATCGTAAAAATCGAAGACGATCTCGGTCAGAGGCAATTCAAAGATAAGTTCCACCCGGGTGGTAGTTAAATAGCTCTGGTTAAGCAGGATACCACGCTTACCCAGACAAAGCGTCATGATATTACCGATGTAATCAGGTTTGGTGATGATCTGGGCATTGATGAAGGGCTCCTCTATGCGTTCGATCCGGCTTGGATCGGGCATTTCTGTGGGATTATTCACTGTGACCTTCTCACCTTTCGTGGTATAAGCGATAAAACTAACGTTGGGAACGGTGGTGATAACCGTTTGATCGAATTCCCTTTCCAGTCTTTCCTGGATTATTTCCATATGCAACATTCCAAGGAATCCGCAACGGAAACCAAATCCAAGTGCCTGTGATGTTTCAAGCTCAAAGGTCAGTGAAGCATCATTCAGCTGTAGTTTGTCCATGCAATCTCTCAACTCTTCGAATTCGTCGGTATTTACCGGGAATATCCCTGCAAAAACCATCGGTTTTACTTCCTGGAAGCCCCTGATCCCTTCCGTGCATGGATTGGCAACCAAGGTGATGGTATCCCCCACTTTTACTTCCTTCGCGTTCTTGATGCCGGTTATTACATAACCCACATCTCCTGTCTTAACTTCGGGTTTCTGCTCCATACCCAGTTTCAGTATGCCAACCTCGTCTGCTTCGTACACCAGGTCGGTGGAAACAAATTTGATCTTATCGCCTTTTTTGAGGTTTCCCTGTAATATCCTGTAATATATAATGATGCCCCGGAAAGAATTGAATACGCTGTCGAATATCAATGCCTGCAAAGGCGCATTCGGGTCACCCTTAGGAGCAGGAATTTTTTCGACGATTGCCTTGAGGATTTCGTCAATGCCGATCCCTGTCTTTCCGCTCGCCAGTAAAATATCCTCTTCTTTACAGCCGATGAGCTCAATGATCTGGTCTTTCACTTCCGGTATCATTGCTCCATCCATATCGATCTTGTTAATTACCGGAACGATCTCAAGGTTATTTTCCATTGCCAGGTACAGGTTCGAAATAGTTTGCGCCTGGATACCCTGGGTGGCATCTACCAGTAGAAGAGCACCTTCGCATGCAGCCAGGGCACGGCTTACTTCATAGCTAAAGTCGACATGACCTGGTGTGTCAATAAGATTCAGCGTATAATCGATGTTATCCCTTGTATAATTGATCTGTATAGCGTGGCTCTTGATTGTAATTCCTTTCTCCCGCTCAAGGTCCATATCATCCAGCACCTGGGCCTGCATATCTCTTTCGGAGATTGTATGTGTCACTTCCAATAGTCGGTCAGCCAGGGTACTTTTGCCGTGGTCAATATGTGCGATGATACAAAAATTGCGGATATTTTCCATTCAGTTCTTCTCTTTTTAGCGAGTTGCAAAAGTACTTCAATAACTCAATAACTCAATCAATGTCGTTGACTTAAGCTATGATATCGATGGCCGATGGCCGTAGGGCCGATGGCCGAAAGCATTTGCAATCAAACTAAGCCTTGCACTCCGTTAATCTCCTAAACCAACCGCCATCGGCCCCACGGCCATCGGCCATCGGCCATCGGCCATCGATATTACGCCTTAGGTCAACAACATTGATATCCCTATATCCCACTTAACATTCACTCAAACTAATCGGAATATTAACCGCAAGCCCGCCGTCAGAAGTTTCCTTGTATTTGCTGTTCATGTCCTGGGCCGTATCCCACATTGTTTTTATTACGGCATCCAGTGATACTTTCGCGTAATCCGGTGTGCTTTGCAACGCAAGCTGCGAAGCAGTGATGGCCTTGATAGCGCCCATGGTATTACGTTCTATGCAGGGAATTTGAACGAGGCCCCCTATCGGGTCGCAGGTCAGACCGAGATGATGCTCCATTGCAATTTCAGCAGCCATCAGGACCTGCTTTTGCGTGCCACCCATACATTCTGTCAGTCCTGCAGCGGCCATTGCAGACGACACCCCGATCTCTGCCTGGCAACCACCCATAGCGGCTGAAATGGTAGCACCTTTTTTAAATATGCAACCAATTTCCGATGCCGTCAGCAGGAACTGGATGATCCTGTTATGATCGTTACCACCGCAAAAAATAATATAGTATTGCAAAACAGCTGGTATCACACCGGCAGATCCATTCGTTGGCGCTGTGACGACTCTTCCAAATGAAGCATTCTCTTCATTCACTGCCAGCGCGAAACAACTCACCCAATTCAGGATGTAATCGAACTGCTGCCCGCCTTCCCCAATAGACCTTATCCATGAATTATAATCATCGTAGTCCTTTCCAGCCACCAACTTTTTATTCAGCTCTGAGGCCCTTCTTTTTACATTCAGTCCGCCGGGCAACATCCCCTGCGAGTGACAACCCCTGAAAATGCATGCCGCCATCACATTCCAGATTTCAAGCACTTTTGACCTTGTCTCTTTTTCGGGCCTCCAGGTATTCTCATTTTCTATTACGATCTCGCTGATCTGTAAGCCGGTTTTCATGCACCAGTGCAGGAGATTGTCAGCAGTATTGATCGGAAAAGGTAATACTACGGCTGCGTTCGCATTTAGCTCCTCTCCTTCCTGTATCACAAAACCTCCGCCGATGGAATAATATGTAGAAGCCACCTTGTTTCCATCTTTTAAGGTGGTCATAAATGTAAGTGCATTTGGATGAAAGGGCAGGGACTCGTCCATCAGGAACTCGATGTCTTCGTCAGGATCAAAATCAATTTCATGTTTACCGGCAAGTACAAGGATCTTCATGGCTTTGATATCATCGATCTTGGCGGCAATATTATCCACCTCAAAAGTTACAGGATCATCACCGCTCAGTCCGAGCTGAATGGCTATATCAGTTCCATGGCCGATGCCAGTCTTAGCCAGCGATCCGTACAACAAGATCTCCAGCGATACTACGTCAAATATCGAGTACTCTTTTTCAAGAAAATGGAGGAAGCGCTGAGCGGCTCTCCAGGGACCTAAAGTATGCGAGCTCGATGGACCCACGCCTATTTTGAACATATCCAGAACTGAAAGCGCTTCGTGTGGCAATGAATGATTTTGATGTAAAATTAATCTTTCCCTGCTCAAATTACGTCAACAAGTACGATGTCGAAAATCAATACAGAATTGCCGGGTATGCTCCCGGTTTGCTGTGAGCCATATCCTAACGAGGGCGGAATGAATAGTTTTATCTTGCCACCTTTCATAATCAGGGGCATGCCTTTCTTCCATCCTTCAATTAATTCCATCAGGTAAAAAGTTACAGGAGTAGCCGACTGGTCAAACACATTTCCATTTGTCAACCGACCCGTATAGCTAAAGCTTACGGCGGAACAAACGGATGGTGATGCGCCTGATCCCGGGCTTTCGATCTGGTAATACAATCCACTGCAATGTTTAACCGCTGTGATGTTATTAGCAGCCAGGTAAGTCTCTATCATCTGAACTTCTGTATCCGGCGCCTTATAAGCGCAGGCATCGTATGAACAATTTTTATCATTCTTTATACAGGAAACATTCAGGCATAAAGCCAATAAAATAATTCCGCAAACTGCTTTTATCATAACACTAAAATATTTTCGACAATAAGACTTCTGTGAATGTTGTTTCGCTGCATTAAGTATGGAGATCGTGGTAGTGATCAGCGTCACCTCTCGCTTTCAATTCCCGGTATTTCTGATCATTCATTTCCCAGGTATGTCGTTTTGAAAAGATGGCGACGAAAGAAATAATCAGCAGTATGGCTACGATCAGTACGATGGGGTTGGCGTCCTTGCTGGCAAGCTGCGCATTTACCATCATCGTGGCCCTTTTATACCAACCGGAAAAAAAATTAATTAATATAGGAATGCCAAATAAAAGACCGAGGGGTAATCCGACGAGCCACTGCTTAACTATTTTTTTTTCTTTATCGCGGTTCTGCTCCCACCACGTGATAAATTTTTTCTCCTCATCAGATAGCATGCTTTTTGTACAAAGTTACTTGCTTTGTTTTTGAGATAAGCAGATAATCAGGTTGATGTCAACTGATTTTATGCTTAATTTGTGAACGAAAATTTTTCAACTTGAAATTTGACCTAATATTAGCGCAGTATTTATATCAACACAGAAAGCTGAATCTGCCGGGCATCGGAACATTCGAAGCAGACAGTACGGTTCATGCTCCTGATGAAAACGATAAAAAGCCTTCCCTGGAAGGTATAGCATTTCACCGTACCACGGTATTGAACGCAGACGATGATTTAATCGATTTTATTAAAGAGCAGACAGGAAAAATGAAACCTCTCGCCATCTCGGATCTTGAATCTTTCCTCACGCTTGGTAAACAGTTTCTATATATTGGTAAACCATTTTATCTGGAGGGGATAGGTACACTTTCGCTTGCAAAAGAAGGTGGCTTTATTTTTACTCCAGGGGAATTTGTTACCACGAAGTTAGAGGATCCGAATGTTGAACGAAGTGAAGGGAAGAAAAAATCGGTATTTGAAGAGGACCGGATCAAACATGAATCAAGCAACAATACCATTAAAAAGATATTCCTTGCGTTGGGGATAATTGCAGCACTTGCAGGAATCGGATGGGGAGGATATTACGTATACCAGACCTATATCAGGCAGCAGGACAGTTCCACGTTCCATGAATCAGTAAACGTGGTCACTGACTCCAGCGCCCAGGTAAGAGACAGCAGTGCGTTGCCGAATGGAAGTGAAGCGTTACCACTGGAGAATACAACTACCGACGCGGGTTCATATAAATTCATTGTGGAAACTACGGACAACAAGCTTAGAGCCAGGAACAGATATGATGTATTGAAGTCATACGGAAACAAGATCAGGATGGAATCGAAAGACTCCATCCGGTATAAGTTGTTTTTTATCCTGCCGGCTACTGATGCTGACACGCTTCGGATACGTGATTCTTTGAACCGGTGGTACTATGGCAATAGTAAAACGATCAGAGTAAGCGTAGAAAAATAATCATGCTTATGCGCCCTGCTGCCGAATACTGGATCAAAAATCTGGAACTTGCCAAACATATTGAAGGTGGTTTTTATAGGGAGGTGTATCGTTCTTCGATTAAGATACCCGTCACGGCTTTGAACGCGGTACGGGACCTTTCAACAAGTATTTACTTTTTACTTGAACAGGGACAGTTTTCAGCATTTCATCGAATAGCTTCCGATGAGCTATGGCATTTTTATTATGGTGACAGCCTGGTAGTCTATGAAATAGAAAGCGATGGAACGCGCACCGAACATTTGTTAGGACCTGACTTCGAAAATGGACAACGTTTCCAATGTGTGATAAAAGCCGGCAGCTGGTTTGCTTCCAGGCCTTCTCCAGAAAGCGAATATGCATTAACGGGATGTACCGTTGCCCCGGGCTTTGACTATAAAGATTTCGAAATAGCAGAACGCGATAAACTGATCCGGCAATTTTCCCGGCATGAAGAGTTGATCATTTCGCTCACGCATGAGCGTGAAACGTGAAACGTGAAACGTGAAACGTCACTTGGTTGCTTCTAACTCATAGCTGTCAGGCAAAATATTCTTAATTTTCGTTCCGTTAGGAACGATTAATCCGTGACTGGCCTTTGCTACATTCAAACGTTCCTAACAGAACGTAAAACTCGGACGCGTTGTATCTACCGACCAGATGTCCTTACAGGACATGCCGGTTCAAGGCCATACCATTTATCCTTAGCCCTTTCACGCCTCAACTCTTTCACGTTTCACCTTTCACGTTTCACTTTTCACGTTTTACGTTTTACGTTTCACCTTTCACGTTTCACGTTTAAGGTTTCACGTTTACGCTCGCTCATCGAATCATTAAAGGAAACACTTCCTGCTTTCCATCGCGGTTAAGACGCAAAAAATACTGTCCCCTGCTCATTTTCGGTAACATAATGTGGGTCTGATTGAACCCTTCAGATGCCGAAAACGGGATGCTCGAAATATTCTTCCCCATACCATCGAAAATAACGATGGATACCTTTTCCGATTTGTCAGATTCGAAATTTATGCGGAGATGATCGCCGTTCCTGGCTGGGTTTGGAAATATCTTGCTGGCTGAACGGGTAGACACTTTGAGATTCCGGTATAATAGTATGGAAGAATATTGCGGTTTGTGATCCCGGTCTATTGTCACGACCCTGAAATATGAAAACCGCCTGTTATCAGGAATATTGGTGATGGAATAAGAATAAGAGAGCTCGGCATTCGAGAAGCCCGCAGCAGGAATGGTACCTACTTCTTCGAAATCAATCCCGTTAACACTTTGCTGAATCGAAAAATGATCTGCATTTTCTTCATTTAAAGTTTTCCACTGGAGCCTCACTACGTCATTAAATGAGGATGTTTTAAGATCGGTCATTTTAACCGGGGTTACGCCGGAAACCGTAAATGTTCCAGTCATTCCCACAAATTCATGGGGATTGCATGCAAAATTGTAAGTTCCGGGAACGGTAATCGTATAGTCATATGACTGCACGTTTACAGTGATCGCCTCATCCCAGGCCATTGCTCCTGCCGGAATCGCTCTCGATGAGCTTGTATGAAATCCGCCCACCCACTGAAAATGTACAACATCCCCGATGGTTGCGGAAAAATTGGACGGTGTAAACATAAAATTGTCAACGGTTACAATATGTGTAACCTGTGCGCCTGAAAAAGAAAATACGAGGGAAAAAACGACAATCAACGAAACAGAGTAGAATTTTCGCATAAATTTTATGATTTAAGGCTGAATAAAATGACCGACAGGGCTTTGATTGAAACGATAATAACTCTCCTTAGTGTGGGTAACGGAAGGAACGGACCACTTTTAAGAACGGAATAATAAAGGTATGGGTTGCCTCCTTTTCAACAAAAAAAGGTTCGCGCAGGTTCTAATCATGTCAAACAGCAAATGGATTGAGAGGTATCGTACTTGAAGGAAGGACCCAAAAGTGGTAACACTTGCCTTAAAAAAGAAATCCCCGCTATGCCTTGCATAACGGGGATTCATATATTTAACATCGATGATATTAGTAACCACCCATACCGCCCATATCAGGAGCGCCATGGCTGTGAGGTTCTTCTTTCTTAGGTTTGTCAGCAACTACACATTCAGTAGTTAACAACATACCCGCGATAGAAGCTGCATTTTCCAATGCAATCCTTGTTACTTTAGTAGGATCGATTACACCTGCGCCGAACATATTTTCATAAACTTCAGTGCGTGCATTGAAACCAAAATCACCTGTTCCTTCCTTAATTTTCTGAACTACGATGCTACCTTCTATTCCGCTATTGATAACGATCTGGCGAAGCGGTTCTTCAATTGCTCTCTTAACGATTGCAATACCGGTTGTTTCATCTTCGTTGATACCTTTCAGGTTTTCCAGGTCAGCGATTGCACGGATATATGCTACTCCGCCACCAGGAACAATACCTTCTTCAACAGCAGCTCTTGTTGCATGTAAAGCATCGTCAACGCGGTCTTTCTTTTCCTTCATTTCAACTTCTGTTGCAGCCCCTACGTATAGTACGGCTACACCTCCACTTAATTTAGCCAGGCGTTCCTGTAATTTTTCCTTGTCGTAATCAGACGTAGTTGATTCAACCTGGGCCTTGATCTGGTTTACACGAGCCTGGATGCCATCAACCTCTCCTTTTCCACCAACGATTGTAGAGCTGTCTTTATCGATGCTAACGGAAGAAGCTTGTCCGAGGTAAGTCAGGTCAGCATTTTCCAGCTTAAATCCTTGTTCTTCGCTTATTACGGTACCACCTGTCAATACAGCGATATCCTGCAGCATTTCTTTCCTTCTGTCACCAAAGCCGGGAGCTTTTACAGCCGCAACCTTAATAGTACCACGTAATTTATTCACCACGAGGGTAGCAAGTGCTTCACCTTCCAGGTCTTCTGCGATGATAAGTAACGGACGACCGCTTTGAGCAACTTTCTCCAGGATATGAAGAATATCTTTCATAGCAGAAATCTTCTTGTCATATATCAGGAGGTAAGGATTTTGAAGCTCTACTTCCATTTTTTCGCTGTTTGTAACGAAATAAGGAGAGATATAACCACGGTCGAATTGCATACCTTCCACTACATCAACAGTGGTATCGGTTCCTTTAGCTTCTTCAACTGTAATAACACCTTCTTTTCCAACTTTAGTCATTGCTTCAGCGATCAATTTACCGATGGAAGCATCGTTGTTGGCAGAAATACCAGCAACCTGCTCAATTTTGCTGACATCATCTCCGATCGCCTGTGACTGAGACTGCAGGTTTTTCACTACAGAAACAACAGCCTTATCGATACCGCGTTTCAAATCCATTGGATTTGCACCTGCGGCAACATTTTTCAGGCCTTCGCTGATAATTGACTGAGCCAGAACAGTAGCTGTAGTTGTACCATCACCTGCGATATCCGCAGTTTTGCTGGCAACTTCTTTCAACATCTGTGCACCCATATTTTCAATCGGATCTTCTAATTCGATTTCCTTTGCAACAGTAACACCATCTTTAGTTATGGAGGGTGCTCCGAATTTCTTTTCTATAACAACGTTCCGGCCTTTAGGACCCAGGGTCACTTTCACTGCGTTGGCCAGGGTATCCACGCCCTTCTTCATTTTGTTGCGGGCCTCAATGTCGAAGAAAATTTGTTTTGCCATATTTGATTAATTTGAAAATTTTTAAAAAACAAGATCTTTTGTAGAAGAATCCCGATATAAGATTTCTTTTTGACTCACATCTGCCATCCATGGAAACGAATGGCTTAAAGCGTGCTGGTTTTAAATTATACTATTGCTAAAATGTCACTTTCTCTCATAATGAGATAGTCATTGCCGTCAACTACGATTTCGGTGCCGGCATATTTACCATAAAGTACAAGATCTCCGGCTTTTACAGTGACCGGCTCATCTTTCTTACCAGGTCCCGCAGCAACTACTTCACCGCGCTGTGGTTTTTCTTTTGCTGTGTCGGGGATAATTATGCCTCCGGACGTTTTTTCCTCAGCAGCAGCGGGTTTTACCACTACTCTGTCATGTAATGGAGTAATGTTTAACTTGTTAGCCATAGATATAAATTTAGATTAATTGTTTAAATATTAAGGTGTGCAAAGGGTCAACGAATATCATACCAAAGGCCAGGAACTGTTAAAAAATGCGAATTACTGACAGTTTTGAATAAAAATTGACAGTTAAGCCCCCGGGATGACAAAGATGCCGGGACAAAAATTGACAATTTTTCAGATGAAATCCGATCCTCTCATAAAGGAAAAGGTTAAACCTCCCGGGGCAAACTTTCATCTTCCACGTTTTTTCATATCTTCGCACCCTCAAAATAAGTTCTTACAGAATGATCAGCAGAAGAAACATCCGCGTTAAGGTGATGCAAACGCTTTACAGTTTTGAAACCATGGAGTTTGATATAAAACCGGATCAGGAAATTAAAACGCTTCAAAAACATTTCGACCAGACCAGGCAGTTGTTTGTATATATTGTGTACTTCATCACGGAAATAGCGCGGTATGCCGAAATTTCCGCCGCATTAAGAGCTTCAAAACACCTTCCGTCTGCCGAGGACCTCAATGTAAATATCAAATCTGCCGGTAACGAAATAATCTGGCGCATTCTACAAGATGTTTCGTATCAGACAGCTTTAAAAAGCGACAAGCCTCATTTACAATCGGACAAAGAACTCGTTAGAAAGATCTACCTCCAGCTTGTTGAAACGCCGGAATACAAGCAGTACATCTCTATAGAAGGCAGGGATACAAAGACCGAAAAAGAACTTCTTACATTTATTTATAACCAGGTTTTACTACCAAATCCCGATTTCATTTCACATATAGAGGAATTGTTTACGAACTGGGATGATGATTGTGATATGATCAACATACTGGTGCTCAATTACCTTCAAAAGCCAGGAAGTTACAATATCCAGGAAATGATGAGTAAGGATAAATGGGAGTACGCAAGAAAATTGCTTCAATCGGTGATCGAAAAAAAAGACGTAACCCTGCAGCTGATTAAACCAAAACTTACCAACTGGGATTCAGAACGCATTGCAACGCTCGACATGATCCTTATGCAGATGGGTGTTTGCGAATTTTTGTTTTTTGAAACAATTCCTCCAAAGGTAACCATCAACGAATATATTGACCTCGCAAAGGAATATAGCACTCCGCAAAGCGGCCAGTTTGTGAATGGCATCCTTGACAATATTCATAAAGACCTGGTAAAAGACAATACCATGAATAAAGTTAACTATAAGAAATCCTGAAAGGGCGGCTTTTGTTAACTTTGCAAAAAAACAGAATATGCAATTTCCCGTTATTTTTATTGTGCTGGCATCTTTCGCTGGTTGTGCAGATAACACCAGCAATGCTCCCAAAGCAGTCCTCGGCCCTTCTCAAAGCGGATCGGTGGCCACCCAGGTGGATTCCTCAAATTTTACTACAGTGGAATGGAAAGAAAAGACGCTGAATTTCGGCACGATCAACCAGGGTCAAAAGCTGGATGTTGTTTATCACTTCAAAAATACCGGAACAAAACCGCTGGTAATCTCAAAGGTAGAGCCAAGCTGCGGATGTACGGTTGTTGAAACGCCTACTGAGCCGATAGCTCCGGGTAAGGAAGGTGTAATCAAGGGATCTTTCGACAGTCATGGCAGGGAAGGTTCCCAATACAAAACAATAATAGTAAATGCCAACACCAAAGGCACCCAAGTCCACGAATTGTTGTTTATCGTGGATGTCAAGACAAAGAGCTAAACAAAACATTATCTAATTTAAACGAGAAATACACATGAACTATTTGATTTTATTACAGGTCCCGTCAGGAGGCGCAAGCAGTAACTATTCTCTATTTCTGATAGCTGCGATGATTTTGGTATTTTATTTTTTTATGATCCGTCCGCAGGCTAAGAAAGCGAAAGACGCCAAGAAATTTCAGGACAACCTGCAAAAAGGGGAAAAAGTTGTTACCATTGCGGGTATCCACGGAACAGTAAACAGGGTGAATGAAGATGGCACCATTTCTCTTGAAGTGAACCCGGGAAGTTACCTGAAAATTGAAAAAAGCGCAATTTCAATAGAATGGAGCCAGCAGCTGAACAAACCAGTTGTTGTGACTGACAAAAAATAACTTAATCAATATTTAATTAAAAGACCGGGTGCAGAAAGCCCGGTCTTTTTAATTAAGGTATAGCTTCCCGGCAGAATGCCTGGTTCTGCCTTTGTTCATTATTTGATTTGTTCTTAACTTAACCTATGGTTTTACGCATAGGGCTTACAGGGGGGATCGGCTCAGGGAAAAGTATCATAGCAGAGATCTTTAAAATGCTCGGTATTCCTGTGTATTATGCAGACGCAGAAGCAAAGCGGATCATGAATGAAGACCCGGAGCTGATTAAACAGGTCACAGATTTGTTCGGAGCGGAAGCGTATGTGAATAACCAGCTAAACCGTCCATATATTTCTTCCATAGTTTTTAAAAACAAGGAAAAGCTGGCTGCCCTGAATGCAATTGTTCATCCCGCTACAATCAGTAATAGCGAAAAATGGATGCAGTTACAGCGCACTCCTTATGCAATAAAAGAAGCCGCACTCATTTTTGAAAGTGGTGTCAGTCAGTCACTGGATTATGTCATCGGAGTTACCGCACCTGCCCCACTGAGAATGCAAAGGGTAATGAGCCGGGATGGATTGTCGGAAGAGGAAATAATGAAACGCATGCGAAACCAGATGGATGACCGTGAAAAAATGCAGCTGTGCGATTTTGTAATCGTAAACGACGAGCAACAGATGGTAATACCACAGGTGATCGATATCCATCATAAACTGATTGATTTAGCTGCTCAAAAAAACATCCCTTAATTATAATAATATACAATTGTTACATTCGTATCATTATTCATCTTAATGTCAAAATATGCAAACCATTAATGCGGCGCTTTGCTCCTTCGGTATGTCTGGCGTAGTTTTCCATGCTCCCTTTATTCATGCACATCCGGGTTTTGTGCTACATGGAGTACTGGAAAGAACAAAGGAATTGTCCAGGGAGAAATACCCGCAGGTAATTATCTACCGTTCATTTGAAGAGCTGCTTGCAGATGAGGCCGTTGACCTGGTTGTGGTAAATACGCCTAACTACACGCATTATGATTTTACAAAGCAGGCATTGTTGGCGAACAAACATGTAATTGTTGAGAAGCCTTTTACAGCCACTGTCAGTGAAGGAGAAGAATTGATAGCGCTGGCAAAAAAACAGTCGAAACTGATCTCTGTATTTCATAACCGGAGGTTCGACAGCGACTTTCAAACTGTGCAAAAAGTTGTAAGGGAAGGACTGCTGGGTGAGATCGTAGAGGCAGAAATACATTTTGACAGGTATAAGGAAGAACTAAGTCCGAAATCGCATAAGGAAGTTCCCGGTGCGTCGACGGGTTCATTATATGACCTCGGATCACATCTTGCAGATCAGGCCCTGCAGCTATTCGGAACACCCTCGCATATTTTTGGTGATTGCAGGATCATAAGGCCCAATTCACAGGTAGATGATTATTTTGATGTGACCATGTATTACCCCAATTTAAGAGTAAAGCTGAAATCCAGTTACCTGGTGCGCGAGCCCCTGGCCGGGTTTATTTTGCATGGATCTAAAGGTTCCTTTCTTAAAAGCAAGGCCGATGTGCAGGAAGCTGTACTATTGTCAGGTGGGCAGGTCGACGTTACTGCTGAAGATTGGGGCGTAGAGCCGGAATCTGAACGCGGGCTGCTGCATACCGAAGTTAATGGGAAGGTAATAAGAGAACATATTCCAACGCTCAAAGGCAATTACATAAATTATTATGATGCAATGTATAAAGCGATGGTTGAAAAACAGCCTGTGCCTGTATCGGCAGAAGATGCGTTGCTTGTTATCCGGCTCATTGAGACTGCGGTGAAGAGCAGCCGTGAGAAAAAGGTTCTCGCTTTTTAACATGTATCGTGGTATAATTTTTTCATACCTTATTAAAAATACCAGTTTATGAAAAACGCAGGAAATTCAAACAATAAACAGGGCAACCAGGGAAAATCAAACACGAACAGACCTGAAATAAGAGATAATCTCGACAGCAGGAAGAACGAAGAACAGGATGTTAAAGGTGATGACACGACCCATAACAAGAAGGATGTCCATACTAAACCAAAAAAGGATAAGTAAGATTTGGACTGGATAATCGGCTGCTCGGGATTTCATTACCCGGAATGGAAAAATGAATTTTATCCTGGAAGTCTTCCTAAAAAACACTGGTTTGAATATTATTGCTCACAGTTCAATTCCATCGAACTGAATGTGAGCTTTTATCGTTTTCCACAAGCTGCAACTTTAAAGAACTGGTATGAGAAGAGCACTCCGGGATTTACTTTTTCAGTAAAGGCACCAAGGGTCATTACGCATTTCAAGCAATTTAACGACACCGGCAGAATGCTGGATGATTTTTATGGCAGCATCAGGGAAGGGCTCATGGAAAAGCTTGGGGCTGTGTTGTTTCAATTACCCGGGAGAACAGCGTTTAATGAAGACCGTTTGCAAAGGATCATCCAAAGCATGAAACCTGAATTCACCAATGTTGTTGAATTCCGTCATGAAAGCTGGTGGAATGAGCATGTGTTCAACAGCCTTGCAAAACAGTCGATCGCATTTTGTGGTCAAAGCCATCCCGCGCTGCCGGATGTTGTTGTACCAAATACAAAAGTTATGTATTACAGGTTTCATGGCGTCCCTGGATTATACAAATCTCAATATGAGATAAGCAAGATCCGGGATGTAATCGAACAGATTCTCAGACCCGGTTCTGTACAACAGGCATACATTTATTTTAATAATACCATGGGTATGGCTGGCATTAACAATGCCCGCCAGGCACAAGAGTTCACCGCCCGAATATAAACAGTCACCATTTCACGTATCACCTTTCACGTATTACCTTTCACCTTTCACGTTTCACGTTTCACGTTTTATGCGTACGATAATTTTTTGTTAGCCTTCTTTAGCTGCCCCGCATCGGTTTCTTTATCTTTCTTTTTCTTTTTACTTGTTGAAAAGAGAAGCAATGTTATTAGTACGGCTGCAGACACTCCGAGTACCCTCAAAAGCGGTGCTGCAGAATTACCACTTCGTGGAGGAAGGTATAAGATACCAGACTGATCTGTGAGCGCCGGATGTTTAACATATCGCCCCTGATTTGGAACCGCAACCTTTTCAAAATCGCGGGCCAGATTGTGGAGTGATTTCCGCATAGCCTCACCTCGCATGGGGTAGCCATGACCGGTCGCTATCACTTCGGGTTCAAGAGCAGCAAGATGTTCGACCGATACCGCCGCTGATAGCCAGTCGCATGTGAAATATTTTGGCGGACCTGAAAGCTTTTTCGACTGAAACAACAGCGAAAGTGCTGATTCCTGCCTGGTAGTAACCACGGCATCGCCCGCTACAAGCACTTTATCAGATTCACGGAAAAGACTGATATGGCCTGGGGCATGGCCGGGTGTATGAATAAATCTCCATTCCGGAAGTACCGGAATGCTACCGTCATATGGCAACGCTTCAAGCCGCTCTTCGAGATTAATGGGACCTTTGGGATAAGCGAATGCCAGATCAGTCATGAGCCCGCCTCCTGCTGTAGAATCCGGTGGAGGATAAGAGGAAACTCCCGTGAGATATGGCATTTCCAAATGATGTGCGTATACCGGGACATTCCATTCAGCAGCCAGCTTACAAAGGGATCCCACATGATCGAAATGCCCGTGTGTAAGTATTATTGCTGATGGAATACTCCCCTGCCCGAAAAGCATGTCTCCCATTTTTTTGATCTTCGGCGCCGACCATTTTAAACCGGCATCCACTAAAACCCAGGATTTATCCCCGGGGTTAGCAATCACATACATGTTTACAAATATGTCTTTTAATCCCCAAACACCTGGCGCAACAAAAAATATATCAATATCTGTGTAACCGGTTTTTGTTTTCATAATTAAATTATTTTAAAAGCATATTAAAGCAAAGCTAACATTTTACCGTTAGCGAAGTACTAAGTATAAAAGCATGCCAGCAATTTAAAAATGATATTGGGATATTGAGATATTAGGATATTGAGATATTGAGATATTGGGATAATGTATTTCGAATTCATAACAGTAACATATACCCGACAAGCGATACAAAAAAGCCCGGGAGGAGTTCCCGGGCCGGATTGAAATTCATCGTATCATTAACGGATATACAAATACCCAATATTACAATATTACAATATTACAATATCCCAATATCAATTCAACTTCGCCAGGGCATTGATAATCCGCCTGTATCCTTCCTCGATATTTTTCATACTGTTGGCGAAAGATATACGGATACACTCCGGTGCCCCGAATCCTGTTCCGCTGACCGTTGAAACATGCGCCTTATTCAGGAGGTACATACAAAGATCGTCGGCATTTGCTATTGTTTCATCACCGTCTTTTTTGCCAAAATAGTGACTGATTACCGGGAAAATATAAAATGCACCATCGGGCTCCGAAAGCTCAATATTTGGAATTTCTTTCATTAGTTCCATTACACGATGCTTTCTTTTTTCAAATTCCTTCACCATCTCCATGGTTGTTGAAAGATCGGAAACAAGCGCTGTAATAGCGGCACGTTGAGTCACTGCGTTTGCACCGCTCGTGATCTGTCCCTGCAATTTTTCACAGGCTTTAACAATATCGGCCGCGGCGGCAATATAGCCAAGCCGGTATCCCGTCATTGCATATCCCTTACTCAAACCATTGATAATGATAACCCTTTCCTTTAAGAAATCAAACTGGGCGATACTTTCATGCTTGCCGACATAGTTGATGTACTCATAGATCTCATCAGACATAATGTATATCCCGGGATGTTTTTTGAACACTTCCGCCAGCTCCGTTAACTCCTGTTTGCTGTAAACACAGCCTGTGGGATTGTTGGGGGAAGAAAACATGAAAAGCTTTGTTTTTGGTGTGATAGCAGCTTCCAGTTCATCGGCGGTTATTTTAAAACCGTTTTGTATGGTAGTCGTAACCATCACAGGTATCCCTTCATTTAGTTTCACTATCTCCGAGTAAGTTACCCAATAAGGAGTTGGAATAATCACTTCGTCACCGGGATCTACTACAGCCATGACCAGGTTGGCTATGCTATGTTTTGCTCCCGTTGAAACGATTATATTTTCAGGCTTATAATCCAGGTTATTGTCTCTTTTAAGCTTGGTACAAACGGCCTGGCGAAGGTCCGGGTACCCGGCGACAGGTGAATAATGTGAATAGTTGTCGTCGACGGCCTTTTTAGCTGCTTCTTTGATGTGGTCCGGGGTATCGAAATCGGGCTCTCCCAAACTGAGATTGATCACATCGATTCCTTTTGAGCTTAACTCTCTGGCAAGTTTTGCCATTCTTAATGTTTCGGGTTCATTAAACCTCGACAGTCTTGATGATAGTTCCATACGCTGGTTCCGTCCGTTTACGGTGATTTATTGAATTGGTGTAAAATAGTAAATTTCAAAAAACAGAGGACAAATGTATAAAAATCAAATTCATCTGAAAAAAATAACAGAACGGACCGGGTTTCATTAGCTCAACCCGTTGCATTAAAAGCAGCATTTAATTGTGCTGCAGGATGGTAATGCTCTCTTTATAAACGCCAGTACCTCCTTTTGCCCCGGTTGCAATAATTGAATATATCTTTCCTGCTTCAGCGTTAAACGCTCCTCTGCTGAAAATACTTTGGTTTTCTTTTATAAGGTCAAGCCTATAAGTGCCGGGTTTAAACGAAATGTTGAATGGGTAGCTGCCCTCGGGTGAAAATTTTTTACCCAGGTAGGTTTCACCAACCGGGTATTGCAGGGTATCTTTTATAAACAACGCCTTTAATGTATCATCCCCGGGAACCATGTGAAAAAACCTCGCTTTTGCCAGGCTGGTGTCAGGAACTTTTATGTCCTCGATCAGCATGGCTTTGATTCGATCATTCAAAAGACTGTCATAGAAAAACAACGAATAACTTGAATCTTTCACCAATAAGATGTTTTTTTCAAGGTAAGTGGAGTTGCCGGCGCTCACTTTTAACATATGGATCCCCGGAGAGATCTCGTTGTAAATGGAACTATTTGCAATAATAGTTGACCCAAAAGAAAATTGTTGTGAGTTCATTTTCGTTCCATCCAGAAACACGTCCAGCGCAGGTGCGTTTACAATAAGGTGAGTGATGGACAATTTTGTCTTCGGGCCACTACCTGTGTTTTCATTATTTTTATTACAGGAAACCAGTACTATAAGGCCGGCAACCGAAATAAACAGGAACGATTTTATATTAGACCAGGACAACATTCATTTTATTTTTATTATTAATACCGGACAATCCCAGCTCATTCTTCATCTTTGAAGGACTTTACCCCTGATTTTAACGCTGCTTCCTGGTGAGCCAGGCTGTCATAGTCCAGTTTAAATACTGAAAGATCCGGCTTCTTCGGTCTTTCTCTTGTAAGTTCGTATTCATACACAAGCCTCCCCAGGTTTTTCATAAAAGGAAAGCCGACGGAATCATAATCATACTTGTCGTCATTTAGGATCTCGTCTTTATTGCAATATACGGTCGCGCTCAGCATGAATTCAATATCTTTTTCAAAATCAACGATATATGCCACATCGGTTAAAAAACCATATGCATTCCCTGATTTATTGAATATCCGGATATTTGCCGGTTTCTGTTCCTTTTCAGCTCCATACAAGAGGAACTTTCCATACGCATCCTGAAATTTTGACGAATCATACTCTGGGAACACGGATTCAGCTGGAAATTGTGACATACACTTCCACAAAAATCTGTAATCTTCCTGGGTAAGATTGAACCGTTGGTATAAAGGAACGCTTTCCGGAAACAGGATACTTCTTAGCATCTGGTTCAAGTCTGTCAATGAAAGCCTGTTTTTCTTTGAAAAGTCCATCGGTTCCTTAACCAGGCTGTCTCCGGTTATGTACGCTTTCCCAACGATATCATTCCTTTTTGCAAACGGTTCCTTGTTCCATTGAACGGGTTGCGTATATAAAATCTTCCCATCAGCCGAAAAAAAATTTACTGCGTTGGTGTGCCTGTTTTCTGATTCGTTCATAACAAGAGCCAGGCGATGAATGACTTCCGCTTTGGGGTAACCCATTTTCCGAAACTGTTTATTGATGTATTGCTGACCCAGGAATTCGTATAGCCGGTTGAATGCATCATTGTCGCTAACGAGGAAAATTTTCCTTATGTACTGTGCTATCGTGGGTCTTCCGTCGGGAGTGGTAGGATCATTGTTCACAGCGGTTTGGCCGGAAAAATTGCTTTCGGTTAACATGGTTGCGTCGCGGTTCAATCCAAAAACTTTAAGTTCATTCAAACGCTGAAGCGCGAGTACTGCAACCGGCATTTTTACGGTAGACGCCGGATAAAAATAATTGTCTTCATTGACATTAAAATAATATGATGTAAATGAGGGCTGATTGCCCGCATTCCTGTTTATGGTCGTATAGATAACCTGCACTTTCAGCGAATCGCGGTTGGCAAGGATATGCTCAAACAGGTCCGGGCGGGTTTTCAAAAGATTTTCGAGGAATGCGTCCGTTTTGTTCATATGTACAGGCGGTGGTAGATGAATGGAATCCCTGGCTGGTATAGGGGCAGCCATCGGTAAAACAGTGCTGTCTGCCCGTGCAGCCGACAAAGTTTTTTTCACCGGATGACAGGATAAGTTTATTGCCGCAATGAACAGTCCGGTAAATAATATCCTGATCATCCACAGAGCCATACCCCTGGTGCCCGCATACCAGGCAGCAGGAGCATTAGTCAGAAAGCCGGCCGGTCTGATTTTTCTTTTCAGATGTTGTTTCAGAAGATTCATTTAAGTGTCGGTCGTGAAATTACAGCATTCAGCATGAAGAATTCCCCCGCAATGCATTATCTTTGCCGCTCTTTTAAAAAAGTTACATAAAACAAGTATACCAAATGAGAGCCTTGGTCACTATTTTCGTGGGTTTGTTTATCGTCTATTCGCTTTACCTGCTTTCCTTTACATGGTTTGTCAACAGCCATGAAAAAGAACTGGAGAAGAAAGCCCAACAATTCGTTCAAAAGAATTATCCCACTGCTGAACAAAAATACCCGGGCAACAAAGAGTTACAGACAATCTACCAGGACAGTCTTGATGGCGTTATGAAGGAGCGCCTAAGAAGGCTCCAGGACAGTACAAAGGATAAAACAATTACATGGTGGGGCAATAGCTATCAAAAAGCCAAGGAAAATGAGCTGCTCCTGGGATTAGACCTGCAAGGGGGAATCAATGTAACACTGGATATCGAACTTGCTGGATTAATCAAAGGACTCGCTAATAACCCCGGCGACCCGGCTCTCAAAAAGGCACTGGATGCAGCCACCAATAAGAAACTTACAAGCGATGCTGATTATATCACCCTTTTTGAACAATCATTCAGGGAAGTAAATCCCGGTACTGCACTGGCTCCCCTTTTCGCAAACAGTACCCGCAATAAGCTTAAAATAGACGCATCAGACAAATCCGTTATTACATACATCCGCGACCAGGCAATGGCTGCCATGAAGCAGACCTATAATGTGCTAACTAAACGTATCGACAAATTCGGCGTGGCTCAGCCAAATATCAACCTGGATGAAAATAAAGGTATCATCACAGTGGAACTGGCAGGCGCTGATGATCCCGATCGCGTACGCAGATTTTTGCAGTCGACAGCAAACCTGCAGTTTTTCGAAGTATATAATATCAGCGAACTGGATAAATCGCTTGAAGCTGCTGATAAAGCACTGGCCGTCGCATTGGGCGGAACGGCGCCGGTTGACAGCACCGCTTTGAAAGCTGCTGCTACGGATTCTACCAGTAAAGCAGATTCATCTAAAAAATCCTTATCCGATATATTAAAGGGAGATTCTTCAAAAAAACAGCCTGCAGGTAACCTTGCAGCAGCAAAAAACGAACATCCCTTAATGTCTGTGGTTCAGTTTATTGGGCCCAGGGATGATAACAAGGATGGCAGGCCGGAATATTCTCCCATGTTGGGATATGCCCGTATCCAGGATACCGGCCTTTTGAACAGCTATCTTTCCAATCCGGCTGTCAGGAATAACATACCGGGAGATGCCAGGTTTATTTATGGTATGCCCGAGAAAGATAAAAATGGCAAGGTGCAGGATATCATACCTTTTTATGCAATCAAGACGGTGAGTGGTTCTGAGAAGGCAAAGCTTGAGGGTGAAGCGATCGTGGATGCAAACCAGGATTTCAATCCCATAAATAACCAGGTTACAGTGAACATGAGCATGAACAAGCAGGGTGAAAAGATCTGGGCCAAGATGACTGGTGAAAATATCGGGAGGGCCATTGCCATCGTACTTGATGACATTGTTTATTCGGCACCCAATGTAAACGATAAAATTGAAGGTGGTAATTCACAAATTTCCGGGAGCTTTAGCGTCCAGGAAGGCCAGGACCTTGCCAATATCCTTAAATCCGGTAAGCTGGATGCGCCTGCTAAGATCGTACAGGAGCAGGTGGTCGGCCCTACTTTGGGTCAGGAATCCATCCGTGGCGGTTCTATGGCGTTTTTCATTTCATTTATTATCATTTTTGCCCTCATGCTCGTGTATTATAATACGGGCGGCTGGGTAGCTAATATCGCGCTTATCTTAAACCTCCTGTTTACAGTTGGTGTGTTGACAGCCTTCAACGCAACCCTGACGGCTGCAGGTATTGCGGCACTCGTACTGACCATCGGTATGGCTGTAGATACAAACGTGATCATCTTTGAAAGAATCAAAGAAGAGCTGACCATAGGCAAATCATACCAACAGGCGGTGAGGGAAGGTTACAGACGATCACTGGCACCAGTGCTGGATGCGCACGTAACCACTTTATTGACCGCCCTGATCCTGTTTTATTTCGGGCTCGGACCGGTACTTGGTTTTGCAACCACCCAGATAATCGGTATTACGCTTTCGCTGCTTTGCGGCATTGTAATTTCCAGGCTTATAACCGATTTCTGGACCAATAAAAACAGGCACCTGAATTATTTTACACCTATTTCCAAAAAAATATTCCAGCATGCCAATTTCAATTTCATTAAGTACAGAAAGGTCGCATACATCATTTCGGTTGTTGTGTTTGTACTTGGAATAGCGGCTCTTTTCCATGGCTTTAATGAAGGTGTTGAATTCAGCGGCGGCCGGAGCTTTATCGTGAACTTCGAAAAGCCTGTCAAAGTGGAAGAGGTCAGGAACGAATTGAATAAGGCGTTTGGAAGCTATCCGGTCATTAAGACTTTTGGAAGCAATAACCAGCTGGATATCACAACAGATTATTTGGTTTCACAACCCGGAAAAGACAGTATAGTTCAGAATAAATTGTTTGAAGGATTAAAGTCTTTCTTACCAGCAGGAGCAACTTCATCTGAATTTGCAACGAAATATTTACAGGGCTCCACCAAGGTAGATGCCACGATTTCTGATGACCTGAAATCGGGAGCCAAATGGGCCACGTTCTGGTCCTTACTCATGATTGCATTATATATCTTTATACGTTTCAGGGACTGGAGATTTTCTGTGGGCACCATTTTTTCTTTATTACATGATGTATTTGTGACACTTATCGTGTTTTCGTTCCTGAAAGACATTGTACCATTCCCATTGGAAATAGATCAGCACTTTATTGCGGCTATCCTTACCGTGATCGGTTTTTCAATGAATGACACGGTGGTTGTATTTGACCGTATCCGGGAATATAGTCGTACAATGAAAAATGCTTCAAAAGAAGATATTATTAATAAGGCGATCAATCACACCCTGAGCAGAACCATCATGACGTCATTAACGGTATTCCTCACAATCCTTATATTGTTCCTGCTGGGTGGTGAGGTGACAAAAGGTTTTGCATTTGCAATGTTGATTGGTGTGATCACTGGTTGTTACTCGTCTATTTTTGTTGCTGCGCCAATTCTGGTGGATGTTGCGAAAAGCAAACCTCTCGGAGAAGCAGATACAGCGAAAGTCGAAAAGTTTAAGCCGGCGATGTCGAAATAACGGGAGAGGCGGAACATAAGCCACGTTTCTCCTGCTACTTATTTTTTAGATTTGCAGTAATTTCCTTCCACCATGAACTTTACTGCAGAAGAAATATTTCTTGTCGGATCAATTTTATTGATCGCCAGTATTCTTTCCAGTAAAACTTCATATTGGTTCGGCATTCCAACCCTCATACTATTTTTGGTGGTTGGGATGCTCGCCGGATCGGAAGGACTTGGAGGTATTCATTTCGATGATCCCCAACTGGCACAGACCCTGGGTGTGATAGCATTAAACTTTATCCTGTTTTCAGGAGGGCTGGACACCAAGATGGAAAGCATCCGACCAGTGATCTGGCGCGGAATTTCACTTTCTACGATCGGCGTGCTGATCACTGCCGCTATAGTGGGCGTTGCCGTCCATCTGATCACCGATCTTTCTATGCTTGAAGGTTTGTTACTAGGCTCGATCGTTTCTTCCACGGACGCAGCAGCCGTATTTTCCATTCTTCGATCCCGCCAGATTGGTTTAAAGGGATACATCAGGCCGACACTTGAGCTGGAAAGTGGCAGCAATGACCCGATGGCTTATATACTAACAATCAGTTTGACTTACCTGCTCATTTCTGGTGATGCATCCTGGTCCACACTGCTGATAAAATTCTTCCAGCAAATGATCGTTGGTGGATTTATGGGTTACTTCCTGGGAAGAATTATGGTAATCGTATTAAACAATATCAAGCTTAATACTGAAGGCCTCTACCCCGTATTGTTGATGGCATTTACATTTTTCACTTTTTCATTCACCGACTTCATTGGTGGAAATGGTTTCCTGGCTGTTTACCTGTCAGCTCTCGTACTCGGCAACATGAATTTCATTCACAAAAAAAGCCTGATGAAGTTCTATGATGGCCTTGCCTGGCTCATGCAGATCATTATGTTTCTTACATTAGGACTGCTCGTATTTCCAAGCCGGATCGTCCCTATCGTGGAAATCGGGATATTTACATCTCTTGCACTGATTTTTGTCGCCCGCCCGATCGGTGTTTTTTTAAGCCTTGCATTTTTCAAAGTGCAGCAAAGAGAGAAAATTTTTATATCCTGGGTAGGCTTGCGTGGAGCAGTACCGATTGTTTTTGCCACCTACCCTTTATTAGCCAAGGTTGATAAGGCTGACATGATCTTTCATCTTGTTTTTTTTATTTCGGTAACTTCTGTATTGATACAGGGTAGCACGTTACCAATTGTTGCTAAATGGCTGAAAGTAATTGTTCCTGCCAAAGCCAAAAGACAATCCATTCTTGACCTTGAGCTGTCGGATACAATAAAGAATGAATTAATGGAAATCGTTCTTCCGGGAAACAGTGCTATTATAGGGAAATCGATTGTTCAACTGGAGTTTCCTAAATCGGCCAGTATCGTATTGCTGAATCGTGATAATAAATATATTCAACCCGCCGGTTCAACCATTCTGGAGGAAGGAGATAAACTGCTGGTTCTTGCCAACAACAAGGAGATCCTTAAAGAAATTTATCAGAGTCTTGATGTTAAGGAAGGCGCTATACTTCAACTGGAATAAGCTTTTCAGATGGATGCTTAAATTGATACAGTTAATATTTGACTACGGAAAAACATACGAGGTTCATTAAGCAAACTGCCACCAGGCTTGGGTTTGACTATTGCGGCATTGCCCGGGCTGTTCCTTTGGATGAAGATGCCAGGCGGCTGGAAGGATGGCTCAGCAAGGGCATGCATGGCAGCATGCAATACATGGAAAACCATTTCGAGCTTCGCGTGGATCCGTCGAAGTTAGTACCAGGCGCTAAATCTGTAATCACCCTGCTGTTGAACTATTTTCCTTCGGAAAAACAGGTTCCGCTTGCGCCAAAGGTTTCCAAATATGCTTACGGCAACGATTATCATGAAGTGATCAGGGCAAGGCTTAAAATGTTGCTTGCATCGATCAAAAGTGAAATCGGTGACATCAACGGCAGAGGGTTTGTCGATAGCGCGCCGGTTATGGAAAGAAGCTGGGCCCAAAGGAGTGGGCTTGGCTGGATGGGAAAGAACGGCAACCTTATTACGAAGCAAAGCGGATCTTTCTTTTTTATAGCCACATTGATTGTTGACCTCGAGCTTTGTTATGATGATCCTTTCGCCAGGGATTATTGCGGAAGCTGCAGGAGGTGCGTGGAGGCTTGTCCCACCGGCGCTATCCTGGAAGACAGGGTTGTTGACGGAAGTAAATGCATTTCATACTTTACTATAGAATTAAAAGAGATGCTTATTCCTGATTCAATGAAAGGGCAATTTGATAACTGGATGTTTGGCTGTGATACCTGCCAGGATGTTTGTCCCTGGAACCGCTTCAGCAAACCCGGCCATGAAAAGGCTTTCTCCCCCATGCATGAAATATTGAATTTTTCTACAGATGATTGGGAGCAGCTGACGGAGGAATCATTCAAAAAGCTATTCCGGAATTCGCCCCTCAAGAGAAGCAAATTCCAGGGCATTCAAAGGAACCTGAGTTTTTTGCGTGAAACGTGAAACGTGAAACGTGAAACGTGAAACGTGAAAACATTTTGCGATGGCCGATGGCCGATGGCCGTTGGCCGAATTTTTAATAGAAATTCTGAATTAGTAGTTGAATGCGTTCGATTTGTTGAAAACATTCCTTTTAGCCATCATTCTCACCGGCTAACGGCCACCATTCTCGTCGGCCATCGGCCATCGGCCATCGGCCATCGGCCATCGCAAACGTTTCACGCCTTCCACTCCTCCCCGGCCGGGATCAGCCTGAACGTTTCTTTGAAACCCTCTACAGGCTGGTGAACGGGAAGGATGATGCTGAATGACGCACCTTCATTTTCACGGGATTCAGCATACATTGTACCATTGTGATTTAGCACTATTTTGCGGCAAAGTGCAAGTCCGATACCGGACCCGGAATATTCCTGCTGGTTATTTAACCGTTGAAAAATTACAAACACTTTTTCTGCGTACTCCTGCTTAAACCCGATCCCGTTATCACGTACGTTAATTGCATAGTATTTAAGATTCCGATCCAGTTTAAAGCGGATCACTTCGGAATCAGGCAGCTTTTTACTTGTTATTTTGATTACGGGTTGCATTTCAGGTTTTGAAAATTTGAGGGCATTGTTGATCAGGTTAAAGAAAAGCTGGTTCATCTGCAATGGAATAGCATCCAGTATCGGCAATCGATCAAACGAAATAATCGCTTTTTTTTCCTCTATGACCAGTTCAAAATCCTTTAAAATATTACGAAGGATATAATTTAAATCTGTGCGTTGAAATGTATGACCAGCTTTTGTGAGATGTGAAAAATGAAGCAGGTCCTGGATAAGGTTACTCATACGGTTAGCTGAATCAATCACCTTATTTAGATACATCTTCACATTGGACGCTGAAGGTTCATTAAACCGTTCATTGATAAAGCTGGCAAAAGTTTTAATCTTACGCAGAGGCTCCTGCAGATCATGACTGGCGACAAAAGCGAACTGCTCCAATTCATTATTGGAATGTTGTAGCTGTTCAACTTTCAGCTGTAGCTCTTCCTGGTAAGCTTTTATTTTTGTGATATCGTAAAAAGTAGAAGTGAGTCCATCATTCAGTTTAGCAAGCACGATCTTAAACCACCGTTTGTTATGATTAATTTCATAACAACCTTCAAAATCATCTTTCATACCCGTTTCCGTCACATGAACGAATCTTCTAAAAATCTCATCTTTGTGACCGATTGAAGCAAATGCTTCATAAAATGTCTTTCCGGTCAGACCTGTGTATTGCGCTCCCAATTGGGGAACAACGGCATCATTGGTAAAAATGACATCAAAATCTTCAATTTCGGTGATTTTGCGAATAGCCCTGTAGGTGATAATTCCATTCTGTGAAGTATTAAGCACTGATTCCAGGAATGACTCAACTCCCTCCCTTTTATTTACTTCATAAATATTTGAAAAGGCAATGCCTATGATCAGGATGATGGAAGTAAAAATAAATACGACCGTTATAATACTTGTCTTTCTTGCTGATTGTTCGAATTTCGCTTTTTTATTATGCAGTTGTTCTTTCTGTTCGCGAACTCCGTTGTCAATCAACCTTTGTATGATCAGTGCATTCAGAAAAAGATTGTACGAAGAATCTGTAGGTCGTACGCCAGAGGTTCTATAATTCAGCCGCCTATTGAAAATGTTATAACTCATAACCAAAGAATCAATTCTTTTATGCTGGCTGGCATCGTCTTTAGTAAGCAGCCTCAGAGATCTGATATCTTCGGGTATTGATGCGATATCATTTTTGTACAATTCCGATAGAGCGTTGAAATGCTTCCTTCCTATTTCAGAAGGCATCATTTGCGCGCTTTTTATATCGCTCGATAACTCCTCGTACGAGGAGATAACTTCCTGGGAATGATTTACAGAAAGTATATAGGCCTGCATTTCTCTCCAGTTAAAAGTATACAGGAAAATAGCAACTAAAAATATAAGGAAGGCAACACAAAAAAAAAGGTAATTCCGCTTACCGATCAATAAGGGACTTAGTTTAGGAATATTATTTTTTAATGTAATAAGTAGTTTCAAAAAGCAAAGATGACTGTAATGTCGGATCTAACAATCACCAATAACCTGATTGTCTATGAAAATAAATAGAGATAATTAAGGGTTTTCATGCACTAAACGGAAATATTTGTAAGTACTCAAACAAAGCCTGGTGTGAAATTTCAGCTATCCCTGTCAGTATTTTCCGTAACATCAATATCATTTGACAGCGGCGCATCAATGAGGAAAATTCCGAGATTTTTACGCATGTACTTTTCGATTTCGACTCCAATTAATTGGTAGAGTAAAGTAACCCTGTTAAGTTCATCAACCCAAACCATATAATCATAATCGGGATTGAGCGTAGGCTTTTCTTTGAGGTGAAATGGGCTGATTCCTGCAGGCTTCATGATCGATACCTCGAACAGGTTGGAACTACAATCGTTTAAATTTCCATATGTAACAATTGCATCATACTCCATTCCATCCTTTTCAACATTAATGCTAAACGGATCTGTCAAAGCTGTAAATGCCATATCAAATAAATTTCGCATTATTTAATCCGATCATGTATCTGGTGAGTTTCCAGTAAACGAGTTGCCAACATCATGCCGTTTATTGTTCCCGGCATAAGCTGGCAAAATTTAACGAGTGCTTATAATAGTTTTCCTGTACATGCTCAAAATGAACGCATCGGAACCGTAAGTATTTTTACCGGGATTTTCACTAACCCCTAACGAAGTATAATTTTTTGTAAAATGTATAACGATTGTGGATGGATTTACCCAATCTTTCAAATTTAGCCTTGCGCATAAAGCCTGGGAACAGGTAATAGAGGCTTGTAACTGTAAGGAATAGACGAGGTTGGGACTCGCAGGCATTTGTATGGATTCTGCAAAACGATTGCAAAGCTTATTCAAGAATGATCTCCTGCTGTTTGCCGTCATTTTCAATTACAAACCTGGTATAAAACCGGTCGACGGGTTGTTGAGTAGGAATCCAGGCTCGTCCGGTTTGGTTCACAATTAAGAATCCATGCGCATCACCCATTACAGAGAAAACTGGGGTACGCGGCCCCTTCTGAAAATACGGTATTGCATATTGCCCGTTCAAAATTTCACAGGTTTTGGGTACGTCATTTACCGGAACGCCGATCTCACATAACCCGATTAAGGATAACGCAGAAAACGGGGCAGATGCCTGGTTGTCGAGGTCATGATGTGCAATGAACTCCAAAATGTTACTGTTGTTATCATGAAAATAAAAAGCGTGCGCATTCCAGTTGGAGTAATCGGCAATGATTGATTCCTCCGAATATGGGAGGATCTGCACTCTTTTCTTTACCCATTCGAGCGCTTCTGAAAGTTTGTTTTCCGGAATGTTGAAAGCAAAATGATAAACTGGTTTAGTTTTATCGCTGTATATGAAAGTCAACACAGAATGACCCACATTGAAAGATACAGATGTTGCATCTTTTGAGAAAACAGGAAAATCAAGCACCTGGCTATAAAATTCTTCCGTGCCTACGAGGTCACATGTTAATACATTCAGTTCTTTTATAATCATTCCTTTTACTTTCCCATCCATGTCTTAAATTCTGAAACTTTTTCCCTGCTTACAAGCGCTTCCTTATCTACCGCCGGCTTCAGGTTAAGCAGCAAACGGTTTCCAAAATAGTCATGGATCTGATCTACACTTTCAACGGAAATATAGAAGGCACGGCTGATGCGAAAATATTTATCAGGATCCAGCATTTCTTCCAGTTCATCCATGGTATAGTCAACCACAAACTTCCTGTTATCATACGTCTTAAAAAAATTCAGCCTGCCATCGCTGAAAAAATAGGCAATTTCGTCAACTTCAATAGACACAAGCTTTTGCGCGTGTTTTACAAGGAAGCGTTTCCGAAATTCGCGGGGCTGCAATTTTTGCTGTAGCTGCTTTACCAGGCTATCCATATTAAAATCCGCCTGCGGCGCATCAGCAGGTTTGTAAATTTCCCTTATCTGCCTGTATTTTTGAAGTGCGGTTGTAAGATCTTCTTTCTGAACAGGTTTTAGCAGGTAATCCACGCTGTTGACCTTAAAAGCCTTGAGTGCATATTCATCATAAGAGGTGGTAAAAACAACGGGGCTTTTCACTTCCACCCTTTTAAATATTTCAAAGCTTTGACCGTCTGCCAGTTCAATGTCCATCAATATCAGGTCCGGCGGAGGATTTTGCTGCAGCCATTCAACCGTACTTTGTATGCTTTCCGTAACCCCGACCACCTTGGCTTCAGGGTCAACATCGGCTAGTGTTTTTTGTAACTTCTTGACGGCAAGTTCTTCATCTTCTACGATTAATATCTTCATAAAGGGTGTATTTAATAAATTAGTCCTAAATGTATTTAAAGTACCGCAAATTTATTTTCAGGGGTCTTGCTCCAAAGTAAGGGCAATATTACTGTAAAATTGTTATCATCTTCCAAAACCTGGAAACCATCCTCGTTTAAAAGCTCATATTTCGATTTAATATTTTTAAGTCCTATATGATTAGAAGGTGCCTTGATAAGCTTGCGCTGTAAATTGTTATTCACGACAAGGATATTTCCGGGGGCCGTATGTATATCGATGGTCAGCGGCTGCTGCCTGGAAATAATATTATGCTTTACCGCATTTTCCACCAGTAGCTGAAGTGACAATGAAGGCAGCAGGTATTGTTCGTATTTTTTATCTACTTCAAAATTGATTTCAACGGCATTTCCATAACGCGACCTTAACAATTCAAAATAAGATAAAATAAATTTAAGCTCACCATGCAATGTCGTTAGTCCATCTTCATTTGAACGAAGTAAATAACGATAGACCTTACTCATTTCATCGAGGAATTTTTCAGCCTTGTCCGGATCTTCATTGATAAGCGATGACAGTGTATTAAAGCAATTAAACAGGAAGTGCGGGTTGACCTGGCTTTTGAGTGATTCAAATTCACTTTTGAGCTTCAGCTGCTGGAGGAGCTCCTTTTCGGCAAGACTTTCCTTCCAGTTGTTAAAAATGTATTCCCCTTCCCAAATGGTCGTCGCGACCAGCGTTACAGCAAAGCCCAGAACTATTGACAATTTGAATTTCTCCACATTCAACTGGTACCCCATAAAATGAATAGCATCAAAGCCGTAAAAAAATACAACCATCGAAAATGATATCAGGGTCAGGTGAATGATGGCCAGCAGAAACAACCTGAAAATGGTCTGACGGAACTCGGGGAATTTGACTCTAAGCCAATGCATGCTGAGGATATGCAGGTACCATGAAATAAATCCGATGGAAAAAACGACAGGGAAAGAGTCTATGAATACTTCCGATTGATTCTGTCGATCACCAAACAACAGGTAAGTCAGGATAAAGCCTATGACTGGCATGAGCGTAAAAAACGTGATCCATTCTATTTTTGTTGGCTTAAACAGATTCATGCTGATTCATTATTTCTTTTTCTGGAACCATCAACGGAACTTTGATGAGCTGAAAAGTTCCACTATCGTCAATCTCAATATTGTGCTCGCTTAATATCCTGATCTTGTTAGAGATATTGCTAATGCCGGTTTCACTCATGTCATTGTTGTCAGCGATCCTCTTCTGTACATTGTTTTTTATTTCCAGCCAGCCTGATTCATTCACGCCAATTGCGATGCTCAGCGGCTTTTCCTTACTGATCTTATTTATCTTAAGAATATTATCCAGCAGGATCTGGAGTGTCAATGGCGGAAGAAGTTTGCCTAAAAAATGCTCTTTCACATTTACTTCGAGTTTCACACCTGAACCATACCTTTCCCTGAGAAGGTAAAAATATGATTCAACAAATTTTAGCTCTGTTCCCAACTCTACTATCTGCTCTTCATGATTGCGCAATAAATACCGGTACACTTTGCTCATTTCATCAAGAAACGTAGTTGCTCTGGAAGGATCAATATTGATAAGGCTTGATAAGGTATTCAGGCTGTTAAATAAAAAATGGGGACTCACCTGGCTTTTCAATCCAAGCAGTTTGCTTTGCATAGACTCTTTCTTCAGCTGTTCAGTTTCAATCAGGGTGGTCTTCCACTTGTCGAAACTTGCGGCGTTTTCGTGAAATACAGAAATAAAAATATTACCGATCACACAGGCCGCCAACGCCCAGTTCAATCGACCCTGGTTCAATTCATATCCTAAAAAATGAACGTAGTCATAGCCTGTGAAAATGAGACAAAGAGTAATTATGGATAAGGCGCTGCAAAATAAAATAGACAGTGCGCTACGCCTGATCATGTCCCGGTTCCTGGAGAACTTTTTTCGTACAACAGCGGCTACCCATGCATGTAGAAACCATGACAATCCTAAAACAGGAAAAGTTACCAGGGTAGCCATAAGAAAGACATCACCATCCAGGAAATAACGTTTGCCAAATAAGAGGCAATTGACAAACAATACAAATGGAGTTAATATCCAGAACAAAATCCAGACATCCTTTTTTCTATTTTTTCTATGAATAGGCAGTTTGATCATTCGGGATAAATACTCAGTTAACGGATTTATAATTCTCACCATCGATTCATTGCTAATATTACGCCAGCCAGCCTGAAGCTGAAGTCCTTTACGTAGACGAATTCACCGTGCGGATTGAACCTACATGTTTTATAAATGATTAAATTTCAATCTCTTCAACTCTTAAGCCAATTCACAAAGTAATATCTTTTGCGAACCGGTATGGATTAATTAATACCAATTGAGGATTTAGGTGTATCAATTGAGAAAAATCATGTTTGAATTGAAAAAAAAGCTTCCGGCATTGGAAAATGCGGCCTTGACAAATTCCTGTAAATCAGGCTAAAAAAGTAAGAGCAGACTCCCTTTTTTTCTTTTCGCCAATCCGAGCCGCGTTTATTATTCCTCATACATCAAATTCCACAACTCATGCATGATCGGATTGTTTTCGAACCGGCATCCATACATCTTTGTACCACAAACAAAAATAACCCTTCAACATCATGAAACATCCAAAACAATCGCCAATTAGTGTACAGGCGAAGCTTATTGTAACTGCGCTAAAAGTAATGGTATTAAGTGTTTTTCTCTTTGCTTTTACTTCTGAAAAGTTTACCGAAGAGATCTGGAAACAGCTCGGGCTTTCCAAAAAAGAAGGCAATTACAGCATCAGCCAAAGCTTTCTGCATGGCTACCTGTATTATTATGGAGTAAAAAATATCCGGCAGATCACAGGCAGTAACCGGGTGGCTTTAGTAAAGGATATGGGTGCCTATGTTAAGCAATATGTAAACACGGATGAATTTAAAAAGGAATACCTGGAATACAGGGAACTTTCAAAGCCTGCCGCTCCAAAACCTGCCAAATCTATCGACGAGGTCAGGAAAGAACAAACGGGGAACATGCAGAAATCGATCGATCAACTGGAGAAAATGCTGAAAATGGACAATCCCGACCTTAGAAAAATGGCGGCTGAAAATATCGGCACACTGAAAAAACAAAAAGCCGAGTTGGAAGATCCCAAAAACGAGCTGATCAAGATGATGGCCGATAATGAAAAGCTTATGTATCAAACTTCCCTGAAGAATTACCAGGAACAATACACGAAATGGGAAAGTCAGCTTCCTGAAAACCACATGATCCTGGTAAAGAGCCGGCTGCAAAAATTCCTTGACCTAACGTCTGACGTTGACTATAATGCCGAATTGAAGGAACAATATGGTAAAAAGCGTTTTGTGAATCCAGTGTACGAGAGAAAGCCGGCCGAATGGAAACAGGCCTTTCGTGCAGGAAAAGAAGCTACCGATGCTGCCAGGGCTTTTGCACAGCAATGGCTGAAGGAAATAAATTAAACATGGAGTCATGAGGAATCGATTGCCGGCAGCCAATACCGGAAAGCAAGTACCGGATTAAGGCTGTCTTCGAACGAAACGATTCGAAAACCCGCCAGGTTGTAAGCAACCCGGCGGGTTTTGTTTTATCTTTTATCTGATAAATCCACTCCGGTTCCATTTATTAGTCTACATGAACAGTAGAAAAAAATTTGCCTGTTGACGGTGGCTGCCGTAATTTTGCGTTGCAATTTGAAAAGCAAATGACTTATTACCAGGAATTATCTTCATTTAAAATTATGTGCTTTCCTTACAGCAACATGTGCTGCTGGTCGTAATTTCGTCCTGCATAGTCGCAAGCACTCCATTCCAAATAATAAGGTAACTTTTGACATCACATATTTGACTAACATATATGACAAATACTTTAAAATCATCGCTTCCGGCGTTAATTGACTCGATTAGCGGACTTACTCCTGCCCAGGCTCTTGCCAGGCTCGCAGAGCAGTTCCCGGGGATGGTGACTTTTTCTTCCAGTTTTAGCTTTGAGGACCAGGTTATTACACACGATATCCTTTATAACAACATAGATATCAAGATATTTACGCTGGATACAGGCCGGCTCTTCGGGGAAACCTACTCGGTGTGGAGCAGTACCAACGAGCGTTATAATTACCGGGTAAAAGCATATTATCCAAATCATGACAAGATCGAGGAGTTCGTGCATGAAAAAGGACCTAACTCGTTCTACGAATCAGTTGACAACCGCAAAACCTGCTGCTTTATCCGCAAGGTAGAACCACTCAGCCGGGCACTTAAAGGGAATGCTATATGGGTTACGGGATTGCGGGCTGAACATTCCACAGCGAGGAAAGACCTCACCATCATGGAATGGGATGAAGGTAACCATGTGATCAAGTATCACCCCATTTTGCACTGGACCACAGAAGATGTGAAAAACTACATACGACTTAACAATATTCCGTACAATCCGCTGCACGACAGAGGATTTGTAAGCATTGGCTGCGCGCCTTGTACCAGGGCTGTCCGTCCCGGTGAAGATTTCCGCGCAGGAAGATGGTGGTGGGAAGATGAAAGCAAAAAGGAATGCGGATTGCATATCAGTACACCACAGGAAGTATCAGTTGAAAAAGAGATAGATTAACATTCAAAAGATCACATGAGTAATTATCATTCAGATTATTTAGACCAGCTCGAATCAGAATCCATCCATATCTTTCGTGAAGTGGCAGGACAGTTTGAACGTCCGGCCCTACTTTTTTCGGGGGGAAAAGATTCCATAACCCTGGTCTACCTTGCTTTGAAAGCATTCAGGCCCGGAAAATTTCCTTTTCCATTGGTTCATATCGATACCGGGCACAATTTCCAGGAAGCGTTGGATTTCCGGGATAACCTGGTAAAAGAACTGGATGAAAGATTGATCGTCCGCAATGTTGAAGATACCATCAAAGCTAAAAATCTGACAGAGCCGAAGGGCAAGTTCGCCAGCAGGAACGCGCTCCAGACGTATACATTGCTGGATACGATTGAAGAATTCCGTTTCGACGCCTGTATCGGCGGTGCGCGGAGAGACGAGGAAAAAGCCAGGGCCAAAGAGAGAATTTTTTCCGTGAGAGATGAATTTGGCCAGTGGAATCCCAAGCTTCAACGTCCTGAATTATGGAATACATATAATGGAAGAATTCACAAAGGTGAAAATGTGAGGGCGTTCCCTATCAGTAACTGGACGGAACTTGACATCTGGAATTATATCAAACGGGAAAATATTCCCCTCCCTTCAATATATTTCGCCCACGAAAGAGATGTGATCGAACACCAGGGCCAGCTTGTGGCGGTGTCAGATTTTATCACACTTGATCCCACTGACAAAGTCATCAAGAAAAAGGTACGTTACCGCACTGTGGGCGATATGACCTGCACAGCTGCCGTTGAATCAAATGCATCCTCCCTTGATGATATCATTACGGAAATCATTGCAACAAAAACAAGTGAACGGGGAGAAACCAGGATTGATGACCAGGTTTCGGAAGCAGCGATGGAAGACAGAAAAAAAAGTGGATATTTTTAGGCGTGAAACGTCAAACGTCAAACGTGAAACGTAAAATATTAAGTAGTTGTTTATTTTCACGTTTCGCGTTTCACTTTTCACGTTTCACTTTTCACGTTTCACGTTTCACAATAAATACTAACTATGGACATTCTTCGATTTATAACGGCTGGAAGTGTAGATGATGGCAAAAGCACGCTAATCGGGCGATTATTATATGATAGCAAATCAATCCTGATCGATCACCTTGAAGCTATTGAAAAACAGACCAAGAACCGGAAAGAAGGTGAGATCGACCTCGCTTTATTGACCGATGGCTTACGTGCCGAAAGAGAACAGGGCATCACTATAGATGTTGCCTACAAATATTTTTCCACGCCAAAGCGGAAATTTATCATCGCAGATGCGCCAGGTCATATCCAGTACACGAGGAACATGGTTACTGGCGCTTCAAATTCAGAGCTCGCTATCATTCTGGTGGACGCCAGAAACGGAGTGGCAGAACAGACACGAAGGCACTCAATCATTGCGTCGCTGCTGAATATTCCGCATATCGTTATCGCTATTAACAAGATGGACCTGGTAGAATATTCACAGGATGTCTTCAACAATATCGTAATAGATTATTCCGAAGTGGCCAACTCACTTGGATTGAAAGATGTGACATATATCCCCATCAGTGCGCTGAATGGTGACAATATCGTTGACAGGTCCGCATTTATGGACTGGTATGAGGGTGAATCGCTGCTGCATTACCTTGAAAATGTGGAAGTGGAAAGGGATATTAATCACACAGATGCCCGTTTCCCCGTTCAGTTTGTAATCAGGCCTCAGGCCGCGGAACTCCATGATTACAGGGGTTATGCCGGAAAGATCATTAGTGGTGTATATCGAAAAAATGATAAAGTCACAGTCCTTCCCGCAGGAATTGAAAGCGTTATCAAAGCGATCGAAATCGGCGGCAAAGAGATAGAGGAAGCTTATGCTCCCCAAAGTGTTGTTATGCACCTGGAAGATGATATCGACATTAGCCGGGGAGATGTGATCGTTCAATCAGGCAACCAGCCCCAGGTCTCGCAGGACCTGGATGTGCTTGTATGCTGGATGGATAGCAAACCACTGGTTCCGGGAAACAAATACATGTTGCAGATCAACAGCCGTGTCACCCGTGCAGTAGTGCGGGAGATTGAATACCGGCTTGATGTAAATACCTTACAAAAAGAATATGCTCCCGAAAAGGCCAATTTAAATGACATTTTCAAGGCCACCATCAAAACCGCATCACCGATTCCATACGATTCGTATAAAGAGCTTCGGGTGAACGGCGGGGCGATCTTAATTGATGAAACGAGCCATGTTACAGTGGGAGCGTGCATGATACAGTGAAACGTGAAACGTAAAACGTCAAACGTGAAACGTGAAATCCATTCGGAATTAAAAAAATAATTAATATGATGTTTGATATTTGACTTTTCACGTTTCACTTTTCACGTTTCACGTTTCACTTTTCACTTTTCACTATTGACTATTGACTATTCACTACATGACCCAGCAAAATTTCATACAACAATTATTCAACCGTCATCGCGACGCTTTCACCGCATTTCCCGACAAGGAACTGGCGGAAGATTTCATTGATAAGATGTTTGAATTTTTGTTTATGCCGAAAAGAAATATCAGGCAGCAAAATCCGGGTGGCATGGAAAAGGAATTTGAATCGCTCAAAAGCCATTTCTCAAGCCTTGTTTATGATGTAGTGATGGAAGGTGACAGAACGCAGGAAATTACGGACAACTTCTTTGCTGCAATTCCCGGGTTGTATAATTTGTTGTACAAGGATGCCGAGACTATCCTGCAATTTGATCCGGCAGCACGTTCGGTGGAAGAAGTGCTGGTGGCCTATCCCGGCTTCTATGCAATCGCCATTTACCGCCTTTCCCACCAGTTGTGGAAGGAAAAAATCAATTTTCTTCCCCGTTTATTTACGGAATACGCGCATAGTAAAACAGGCGTTGATATTCATCCTGGGGCAGAGATTGGGGAGTCATTTTTTATAGATCATGGAACCGGTATTGTTATCGGAGAGACTACAGTTATCGGGAACCATGTTAAAATTTACCAGGGTGTAACCATCGGGGCGCTGCATGCAACCCATGATGCTGTTTCATCTAAACGTCATCCAACGATTGAAGACCATGTGATCATTTATTCCGGTGCTACCATACTTGGCGGCCAGACTGTAATCGGCAATAACAGCATTATTGCAGGGAACGTATGGCTAACAAACAGTATAGTACCTCCTTATTCCCAGGTGTCTCACATAAGTGAAATTACCACCAGGGTCAACGATTTTCGCTAGCATTAACCGAAAGAAAATGAGCAAGCATGATCAAACGAATGGCAAGGTGATATTAGCCGCTGCCGGGCCCGGTGATCCCGGGCTGATTACGGTGAAAGCGGCACAATACCTGCAGCTGGCTGAAGTTGTGCTGGTTGACAGGCTGGTAAGTGAAGAGATCATAAAAATGTATGTCAGCGATCACGCAGAGATCGTGTATGTTGGCAAGCAATGCAGGCGGGGACCTTCAACTCCCCAGGTAACGATCAATGAATTAATGGTGCAATATGCGCATGCAGGGAAGCTGGTTGTGCGGCTAAAGGGCGGAGATCTGTCCATATTTTCCAATATACTGGATGAATTGCAGACGCTTGCCAAACACCGCATACCTTTTGAAATTATTCCCGGCGTTACGGCCGCCCTCGGGGCAGCCGCCTACACGGGCATACCATTGACGGCCAGGGGATATTCTACAGCTGTCCGGTTTCTGACTTTTTATAAGTCAGATATCATAACAGCAGAATACTGGCAGGAACTGGCCAAAACAAATGACACGCTGGTTTTTTATATGTCGGCTGAAACGCTTGAAGATGCAGTGAACCTGCTGATTCAACACAATATATCCGGAGATAAGCTGATGGCCATCGTGGAACAGGCAACGACACCATATCAAAATGTCACCATTACAAACCTGTATGATTACAGGGAAAAGTTCAAAGGGAGATCATATATATCTCCAACGCTGGTGATCATTGGAAAGGTGGTGGCACTGCATGATAAATTCAGGTGGATGGAAAATAGCACTAACAGAGAACATTATTTTCACCCGATCAGAAACAGCGCTAAGCAGATCTGATATGAAATACACTCATAAAATATGTTACCAGAAGTTAAATTAAAAATTGTACAGGATTTAATAAGCGCATCCAGCCAGGAAGAACTTATCTGGATCAATGGTTATTTGTCCGGTATCATTGCCCACGGCGCATCAACAAAGCCTGAGGCGGCTCCTGTAAAAGCCGGTGTGAATAAAATTACCATCGTGTATGGAACGGAGACAGGAAACTCAAAAAAGCTGGCTACAGCTTTTGGTGCAAAAGCAAAGAAAAACGGCATCAATGCAAAGGTGGTGAGCCTGGACCAGTACCGGCTTACCGATTTGTCAAAAGAGGAATACTTCTTTTCCATAATCAGCACACAGGGTGAAGGTGAACCCCCTGCCGCAGCAAAAAAGTTCTATGATCATATTCATCTCAACGGTTTCGAGCTAAACAAGCTCAAATATGGGGTGCTTGCGCTGGGAGATACATCTTATCCCCTGTTCTGCAAGTCAGGTGAAGATGTTGACCTTCAGCTCCAGAAACTGGGAGGCAGCCGCATTGTTCCTTTACAAAAATGTGATGTTGATTTTGAAGAGGATGCTAACACCTGGTTTAACAATGCACTGAAGGCTTTAAGCAGCAACGGTGCAGCTGCGACTCCAACCGCACCGGTATCGGTAAAAAAATCACCCGGGAGAAAAACCTATAGCAGCAAGGTGCTTACCAATATCAACCTGAATGACCACGGTTCATTTAAAAAAACCCATCATATTGAAATAAGCGCCGAGGATGTAGAATATCATCCCGGCGATTCAATCGGCGTGATCCCTGAAAATCCATTAGCAACAGTGGAAAGCATCATCGCGCTGGCAGGTATTGAGAAGGATAAAACAGTAGGATATAAGAACGAACCCGTTAGTGTTTTCGATCTCCTGCGTAAAAAGCTGAACATCTATTATCTTCCGGGGCGGGTGGTAAAGAAATATGCCGAGATCGTACACCAGGAAATTCCCGATACTAGGATCGATCTTCTCGACCTGTTAAGGATCTATCCTGTTAAGAATGGCGCCCAGTTTAAAGATGTGATCGGTGTGCTGGAACCCATTACTCCAAGGCTATACTCAATAGCATCCTCGCCCGAAGCGCATAGCGGTGAAATTCATATCACCGTTGCCAAGAATAATTTCAGTTTTAATAATGAGATCAAATACGGCCTGACCTCCGATTTTCTTTCTCATCTGGATGTGAACACGAACCTGCAGTTTTATGTGCATGCCAATTCACAATTCAGGTTGCCCGAACCCGACAAGGACGTGATCATGATCGGGCCCGGAACCGGCATCGCTCCTTTCAGGTCTTTTATTGCAGACCGGGATGCTACAGGTGCAACCGGGAAGAACTGGCTTTTCTTCGGCGAGCAGCACTTTGCGACTGATTTCCTTTATCAAACCGAATTTCAGAACTGGCTGGAAACAGGCGTACTGACAAAAATGAATGTAGCATTTTCGCGGGATCAGCCACAGAAAGTGTACGTGCAGCACAAAATGCTGAGAGAAGGTGAATTATTGTTTGAATGGCTCGAATCAGGTGCGTTCGTTTATATTTGTGGGGCTAAAGAACCGATGAGCGTGGATGTGGAAGATGCTTTGCTTCAGGTCATCCAGCTTCACGGGAGCCGTTCTAAAAGTGAAGCATTAACTTATCTCGACCAGATGAAAGAAGATGGACGTTATCTAAAGGATGTATATTGATAAACATACATGGAGCAGGCTGATCATCATATAAACAAAACTACTAATCAAATTCAATCAGAGGAAGTCGATATGACAGAGAAAACCAATGTGTCTCACATCGAAAAGGTAAAGCAGGAAAGTGACGGACTCAGGGGAACGATCGTTGAAAGTTTAGGCAATGAGATCACCTGGGCCATTTACGAGGATGACCAGGCCCTGATCAAATTCCATGGAATGTATCAGCAGGATGATCGTGACCGCCGCGAAGAACGGGCTGAAAAAAAACTCGACCGCCTGTATTCGTTCATGCTTCGGCTACGCCTGGCCGGTGGTTTCTTAACGCCTGAACAGTGGATAGCCACCTATGATATTGCAGGTGAAAATTCCACCGGGATTATTAAGATCACCACGCGTCAAACACTCCAGCTGCATGGTATTATCAAATCAAAGATCCGTCCTACTATCCAGGGCTTCAATGCTGCCAAGCTAACGTCTATAGCTACCTGCGGAGATATAAACCGGAATGTGCTTTGCACTTCTCATCCAATGCAATCGCCTATCCATGACCAGGTTTTTCATTACGCCGAAGCGATAAGCAATATGTTGCTTCCTACCACAAAGGCTTATGAAGAGATATGGCTGGAAGGAGATAAAGTCACTGACAAGAAATCAGAAGAGGATCCTTTATATAAAGACATTTACCTTCCCAGGAAATTCAAGATTGGGATTGTTATTCCTCCAAACAATGATGTAGACGTGCTTGCCAATGATATTGGCCTCATTGCTATTATCGAAAATAATGAACTGAAAGGTTTTAATATCGCCATCGGCGGGGGTTTATCAACCACGCACGGTAACCCGGATACATACGCCAGGCTGGCGACTGTGATCGGATTTACAACGCCCGATAAAATACTGAAAGCGGTTTACGAGATCGTAACCATTCAGCGGGATTATGGCAATCGCAGCGACCGCAAGCTTGCCAGATTGAAATACACCGTAGATAAATACGGTACCGACTGGTACAAAAAAGAGCTTGAAAACAGGGCCGGTTTTCCAATTGAAGACGCCCGTCCTTTTATCTTTAATGACCGCAAGGACTATTACGGGTGGGAGCAGGATAGCAAAGGGTTATGGTATTATACCGTTTTCGTCGAAAATGGAAGGATCCTTGATGATGAAAACCTGGCCATGAAAACTGCTTTGCTGGAAGTAGCCAAAACCGGACTTGCAAATTTCAGGTTCACCTGTAACCAGAATGTGATCCTGGCAGATATCAAACCGGAAGCGAAAGACACTATAAATGCCATTATCGAAAAATTCGGGATCATAGAGCATACTAATAAGGCCTCCATCATTCGAAAAAATTCCATGGCATGCGTAGCCCTGAATACATGTCCACTTGCCCTGGCGGAGGCACAGCGCTACCTTCCTTCACTTATTTCCAAGATTGAACCACTGCTTGAAAAACATGGATTGCAGGATGAGGGGATCATCCTTCGCATGACCGGTTGTCCAAACGGCTGCGGAAGGTCTTATGCATCAGAGATCGGCTTTGTGGGAACGGCCCTCGGAAAATACAATCTTCAACTCGGGGGTGATCATGAAGGAACCAGGCTTAACCAGATTTACAAGGAAAATCTAGAAGAAACAGCCATCCTTATGGAACTGGACCATCTTTTTGATGTTTTCGCTAAAGAAAGGAAAAACGGTGAAAAGTTTGGTGATTTTTCCTTACGTAAAAATTGGGTAAGCGTAAAACCGGTACCGGCCAAGTAAAAACAACCGGACAAAAGTTAAACTTTTAAAGATTTTTCAAAATAGTCTATTGGTTTAGTAGAGAAAGAATTACTTTTGCCACCTGAAAGCAGAACCGTCTGATTGAAGACCAGGTGCCCGACACTCAGCTATAAAAAAGTCATTAGCAGGATAACGGCTCTTAATTTTCGTTATCAGGATATTAATATTTAACCATTGATTTGAAATCAACATAAGTGAATTTGTCAACAACAACATTAGCTGATTCGAAGGACAGGGTGCAGGTTGAAAGTAACCATCTTTTTCCTGTTTTCCTGAAGCTTGAAGCGCTCAGAGTGCTGATTGTAGGTGGCGGTAACGTCGGATTGGAAAAATTCCTGGCTGTAGTGCACAATTCTCCTGCTGCTACTATCAGGTTGGTGGCGATTGATATCAATGAGGCCATCAAAAACGCGGCTTTATTGCATCCCAATATCGAATTAAATGAAAGGCCATATAAAGCCACCGATATGGACGATGTGGATGTGGCAATCATTGCCGTGAATGATCCGGAAATGAGCAGGCACATTCGTAACGATGCCAAACATAAAGGCAAACTGGTGAATGTGGCCGATCAGCCCGAATTATGTGATTTTTATCTCAGTTCTATCGTAAAAAAGGGCAACCTTAAGATCGCTATTTCAACCAACGGCAAGTCGCCCACGATTGCCAAGCGGTTAAAGGAAACGTTTAGCGAATTATTACCCGAAAAACTGGATGAGGTGCTCGATAATATGCAGACCATCCGCAACAGGTTGGACGGGGATTTTGCCGCGAAGGTTGACAAGCTCAATGATGTTACCAGGATCCTGGCGGCGAAACCGGATCTTGAAAATAAAACCGTTGAAAAACGCTGGCGCAAGATCGCTTCCCTATTGATTTTCGCTTTCTTTTTCATGTTTGTGGGTCACCTGGTGTTATCTTATATACCATTTGGCGATCTATTAAGCAGTTCCTGGCAGCTCACTCACCGGCTTGAAAATACTTTTTATTGGATGATCCTGGCAGGGTTCCTGGCCCAGTTGGTTGACGGTGCTCTCGGAATGGGTTACGGAGTCACCTGTACTACATTCATGCTTTCGCTGGGCATAAACCTTCCTGCAATAAGCGGAAGTATCCATACGGCGGAAATGTTTTCCAGCGGTGTTTCGGGCTATAGCCATTACAAATTCGGGAACGTCAATAAAAAACTTTTTAAAACGCTGCTGATACCCGGGATTCTGGGAGCAATCATCGGCGCATACCTGCTGTCAAAATACGGGAACGAATACGCAAACTACATTCGACCGATCCTGGCATGTTACACACTGTTTTTGGGGGCGAAGATCATCATTGCGGCCTTCCGCAAAAACAGGCGTTCAACAAAAGTGAAACATGTAGGATGGTTGGCCGGAGCAGGCGGTTTCCTTGATTCATTCGGAGGTGGCGGCTGGGGTCCTCTTGTTACCAGCACGCTGATATCTAAAGGCCGTACCCCGAAATATGTAATCGGATCTGTAAGTATCACTGAGTTTTTTGTGACGCTGTCCAGCGCCGTTACATTCTTCACCATGATTGGAATTGGCCACTGGCAGGTAATCGCCGGTCTCATTATCGGCGGAATAATAGCTGCTCCGCTTGCAGCCAGGCTTGTAGGAAAACTACCCTTAAAATCAATGTTTATTGCAGTAGGCTCCCTGGTGATAATTTGGAGCCTGAGGATACTTTGGAATGCCCTGTTGTGATAATGAGATATTAGGATATTGGGATATTAAGTTATTGGGATATTGGGATATTGTGAAAATCCCCTTGGTAATATCTGAATCAATGCTATGACTTAAGTCGGAATGACCAAACGTGGCATCTGGTCGGTAGTCTCCCAATAAGAGGCTGATGTTTCGCCGATAACAACGGGTGTCTCTACCTTTGCAGAAGCAAAAGCTCTCTGCAGCTAAGCCTTGCGTTTCAATGCGTATTAAACACATTCGGTAGTCTGGTTCTGTTTGCCCCTTGAGTTTCTGATTGACCGTTAGAGGTCTTATAGGAGAGTACACTTTATAGGCAAACAGGCAAAGAGCTTTTGTTTTAAAACTTAATACTATGTACAAAGTAAAAGAAAAAAAAACAAAGGTCATCGATGTAATTGAAATGTCTATTGTACATCCCTATTCCGCAGGCATAGATGTAGGAGACAAAACCCATGTAGTAGCAGTGCCGCCAGGTATAACAGCGGAGCGGGTCAGAAGTTTCGGCACCATGACCTGTGATCTGAAGGCCCTTACAGCCTGGCTTAAGGAATGCGAGATTGACACAGTAGCCATGGAAAGCACAGGTGTTTACTGGAAACCAATATTCAGCATCCTTGTTAGTAATGGTTTTGAGGTGTATCTGGTAAATGCCAGCCATATCAAGAATGTCACTGGTAGGAAAACAGATGAAAATGATGCTATGTGGATTCAAAAATTGCACAGTTGCGGATTGTTGAAAAGCTCATATTTGCCAGATAACGAACAAGAGGTGCTTCGTACGCTGGTAAGATACCGCAGAATCTTACTTCAGGATAGCAGCCGGTTTATAAACCGCATTGAAAAATCTCTTGAACTGATGAATATTAAATTCCATACCGTTATCAGCGATATTACAGGCGTAACAGGCAAAGCAGTTGTAGAAGCGATTTTGAAGGGGGAGCGTAATCCAAAAAATTTTCTACCCTGTATAAACAATAGGGTACAAGCAACAAAAGAAGATATTTTAAAATCATTGGAAGGAAATTGGAAAGAGGAACATTTATTTACCCTGAAACAGAGTTACGAAATGTATCAGACGTACAGGCAAAAGATATCCGACTGTGATAAGGAAATAGAAAAACAATTGCAGAAATACGAGGCCAGGCAAAATGAAGGCGTGATCGGATCATCAGAAAATAGACCTAGAGCAAAGCGAATTAACAAAACAAAAGATAAAAATCATCCGCGCTTCGATGTAAGAGGATATTTGGAAAGAATCCATGGAGTGGATGTGCTGGCTATTTGTGGATTAAGCGTAACAGGTGGGATGGAAATATTGGCTGAAACGGGAACGGATTTAAGCAAATGGTTGACAGTCAATCACTTTATTTCATGGCTTAACCTTTGTCCCAATAATAAAATAACAGGAGGAAAGCTCATTAGCAGCAAAATCTCCAAAAAGAAAGCTAATGCTGCAAGCCAGGCATTTAAACGAGCAGCAAACGCTGTACAAAGAAGTGATAATTGGCTGGGAGATTTTTTCAGGCGAATGAAGTCAAAGGGTGGAAACAAATATGCTATCGTTGCTACTGCCCATAAAATAGCCACTATTTATTATAAAATGGTGCGTAATAAAGAAGAGTATAAACCCATGGAGTTGGAACTCTATCAACAGAAATACAAACAAGCCAAAATAGCCTATTTGGAAAGAAAACTTTTAGCGTTAAAAAACAACGCTGCTTAGCATTAGTTGTATAGGAGAACAGCGAGGTTGTTTGTTTTTCGTGCCGTAGGTTCGATTGAAAAGGGAGATTGGCCAGCTTAATATTTAAAATCGTTTCTGAAAAACATAAGACGGTATTGTGCACTAGCCTGTACTACATTCAAACGTTCCTAACGGAACGTAAAACAAATAACCCTGATTTCCTACCAACCAAATCTCCCTACGGGAGATGCCATTTTTATTGCGCCGAATAATTACATAGCTGGCATCGTTGCAGAACGTGCGAAACTTACGGTGACCCGCACATGGTTATCATAGCTAAGTCAATGAAATTGATACCCAATATCTCCATATCCTCAATATCCTCAATATCTCCATATCCTCAATATCTCCATATCCCAATATCCCAATATCCTCAATATCTCCATATCCCAATATCCCAATATCCCTAATATCCTAATATCCCAATATCCTAATATCTCAATATCCTAATGTCTCAATATCCTAATATCTTAATATCCTAATATCCTAATATCTCAATATCTCAATATCCTAATATCTCAATATCCTAATATCCCAATATCCTAATATCTTAATATCTTAATATCCTAATATCCTAATATCTCAATATCTCAATATCCCAACAACCAGTTCGAAAGAATCTTCGAGATCTTTTCCGTTTCGACCATAAAGCCATCATGGCCATAAGCCGAATCGATTTCAATAAGTGTGGCATTTTTCATATTGCGGGCTAAAAACTCCTGTTCCATTACCGGACAAAGAATGTCGCTGCTAATGCCTATGATCAGGGTTTTGTGGGGCATCTGCTGAAGAACAGTTTCCGGAGTTCCATCTCTCCCTCTCCCGAGATGATGGCTGTCCATTGCTTTTGTGAGCAGCCAGTAGCTGTATGCATTGAACCTATTTACCAGCTTGTCACCCTGGTAATGGATATAGGAGGATGCCCTGAAATTGTCCAGCTTTTCAGCGTCAGGATCGGTTTGTTTTTCAACCAGGATGCCGTAATTCCGGTATGTTAACATACCGATGGCACGGGCCGCTTTAAGCCCCTTCCAGGCGGCGTGCGGAGATGCCTGCTTCCAGGTTCCATCGGCTTCGATTGCAAGGCGCTGCGTCGTATGAACGGCAATTCCCCAGGCACTTTCAGTTGCCGAGGTGGCCAGCAGGAAGACGTCGCCAATAATATCTTTTTCCATGACAGCCCATTCCATTGCCTGGTAACCTCCCATGCTCCCGCCCATTACGAGGCGGATCTTTTCTATTCCGAGGTGTTTACGCAACAAAATATGCGCTTTCACCATATCGCGGATGGTAACCAGGGGAAATTCGTGGTAGTATGGACTGCCGGTTGCGGGATTTGTGCTTAACGGCCCGGTGGTTCCATAACAAGATCCCAGGATGTTCGCGCAAACTATAAAATATTTTTCCGGATCTATCACATGCTTGTATCCAACGATCCCCGACCACCAGTCGATGGCATCGGAATTGGCAGTTAGCGCGTGACAAACCCATACAACGTTGCTTTTGTCTGCATTCAGGGTGCCATATACATGGTAAGCCACAGTAAGACCATTTATCGATCCCCCACCCTCCAAATCAAAAACCTCGTTATAAAAAAAATGATTCATCAAATAACGCTATATTTCAGAACGCAAAGTAAAGGTCTATGTGAATTACATTTGTAAAAAATATTAATAAATGATAAAAGTAGAAATTGAAAGGGTAGAAGGCGACTTCGGCTTTGAGGCCAGGGACGCCAATGGTCATACAGTTCGTATAGATACCAGCCTCGAAACCGGCGGAACAAACTTTGGAGTGCGTCCTATGCAGATGCTCCTGATGGGATTAGGTGGTTGCAGCGCCATCGATATTGTTTCCATCCTGAAAAAACAGCGCCAGGAAGTTGAAGGCTTCCGGATGATTGTGGAGGGTGAAAGAGAAGCCGGTAAGGAGCCTTCCTTATGGGAAAATGTTTCCATCATATTTGAGCTCAATGGAAATATTGACCCCTCAAAAGCAAGAAGGGCCTGTGAACTGTCCATGGAAAAATATTGTTCTGTAGCCGAAACACTTCGCCGGGCCGGTGGTAAGCTTACCTGGGACGTGAGAGTGGTGGAAACAGGAGTTAAAAGCCAGGAACAGGGGGTCGAATAAATAAGAAGTGAGGCAACATAGATGAACTACTGCTATCAGAAAGCCAAACTCTGGTATAATCACCTAATTTAATAACATGGAATTAAACAGGATAACAAAAGCTATCAGGACACAAAGTAAGCGGACGCATGAAATGGAACATTCCACGCCTTTATTCCTGAGCAGCAGCTTTTGTTTTGATGAAGTCGAAGATATGCGGGCAGCATTTGCCGACGAAACGGACGCGAACATATATAGCAGGTTCAGCAATCCGAATGTAAAAGAGCTCATTCTGAAGATGTGCGCCCTGGAAGGTGCGGAAGCCGGCTATGCTACAGCTTCCGGTATGAGTGCCATTTTTGCGTCATTCATGGCCCTGCTGAAAACAGGAGATCACCTGTTATCATGCAATGCAATTTTCGGCAGTACCCATACAATCATTACCAAATACCTGAACAGGTATGGGATTGAATATTCTTATGTGAATGCAGGCAAGCCCGGAGAATGGGAAGCAGCTATCCGGCCGAATACAAAAATGATCTACCTGGAAACGCCTACAAACCCGGGACTTGATATCATTGATCTCAAATTTGCCAGCCAGCTTGCTGAAAAGCATAAGCTGATCCTGAATGTCGATAACTGCTTTGCTACCCCAATCAGCCAGCGTCCAATTGAATTTGGCGCTCACCTGGTGGTTCATTCCGCAACTAAATGGGTCGACGGGCAGGGAAGGGTACTTGGGGGCGTCATAGTGGGATCTGCCGCATTGATCCAGGAGATCTATGCTTTTTGCCGTAGTACAGGTCCTGCATTGTCACCTTTCAATGCCTGGGTGCTCAGCAAAAGCCTTGAAACCCTTGATGTGCGGATAGAGCGCCATTCTCAAAATGCATTGCACATCGCGAAGGCGCTTGAAAACCACCCAAAAATATCCTGGCTAAAATACCCGTTTTTACCCAGTCATCCGCAATATCAAATTGCCCGTGAACAAATGTCAAACGGCGGCGGGATATTCTGTTTTGAACTGAAAGGTGGCCTGGAGAGCGGCAAGAAATTCCTGGATGCCCTGGAGTTATTGACATTGACCGCCAATCTCGGAGATTCTCGGAGCATAGCATCGCACCCTGCAAGTACCACGCATGCGAAAATGACCGAAGAGGAAAGGCTCCGGGTAAATATTACGCCGGGACTGATCCGTATTTCCGTAGGGCTTGAATTTGCCGATGATGTCCTGAATGATATTTTACAGGCGTTGGACAAGGCGTGAAAAGGTGAAACGTGAAACGTGAAAACGTGAAAAGTCAAACGTGAAACGTGAAATGTGAAACGTCAAACGTGAAACGTGAAAAGTCAAACGTGAAACGTCAAACGTGAAACGTGAAAAAGCATGAACCGTGAAAGCATTTGATGCGAACGTCGACCTCGGGGATTTATCATTTCAGACGAAGCGCACATGCTCTTCCAAAAGATACTGATGCGCGCTTCGTCTGAAATGACAAATTGCTGTTATGGTCGTTTCCCCTTTCACGTTTCACTTTTCACGTTTCACCCCTTCACTTTTCCCCTTTCACGTTTCCCGTTTCACGTTTCACCCCTTCCCCTTTCACATTTCCCGTTTCACTTTTCACGTTTCACCCCTTCACTTTTCACGTTTCACTTTTCACGTTTCACCCCTTCGCCTTTCACGTTTCACCCCTTCCCCTTTCACGTTTCACGTTTCACTTTTCACGTTTCACTTTTCACGTTTTGACGATTTCTTTTTCCATTTTGAGATTATTTTCTAATTTCAAGCAGTTTTTCTAAAAACCAAATTGACTGAGAATGAAAAAAGTTTCTGATATTCTGGCCCGTAAAGGCAAAAATTTGTTTGGGATAGGCGCCGAAACCACTGTCTTAGATGCACTAAAACTAATGGCTGAAAAAAATATAGGTTCTGTGATGATCATGGATGACCAAAAATTGTTGGGAATTATGACAGAACGGGATTATTCAAGAAAAGTTATATTGAAAGGCAAGTCTTCTACCGATACCAAAGTTTCCGAGATTATGACGACTGACCTTCCACACGTAATATCAACGGATACCATTGAATATTGCATGGAATTGATGTCTTCCAATAACATCAGGTACCTTCCTGTATTTGAAAAAGATACTGTTTGCAGTATCATTTCTATCAGTGATGTAGTTAAAGAAACCATCCTGGGACAGGAAGAGACAATCACGCAACTGAAGGATTACCTTCATGCGAGTATGTAAATTCGTGTACCATATTACGGCAGCATTTCTTTATGTTCCCTGTAAAGGACATAAAGAAATGCTGTCTTGACTCTTTACTGGTCTTCAGCGGTTCGTGAACTTGCAAACCTGCCTATGCCTCCGGCCATGGCATGGGGTGGCTGTCATGTGCATGCCTTTCAGTTAGGAGTTTCAAAATAAACTTGGTGGCTTCCACCTCTTTATCATACCACTCACCGGGGTATTCTTCGGTCTGCTTTAATTCTTTCAGCTTATTCATAAAATCTAAAAAGCAGTCGATGGGTGGCAGAGGTTTGCCATGGGCTTTGTATTTCAAATAATCCGCTCCAATAACGGTGTTGTTAAATTCAATTAGTTGCATAGGGGTTTAGGTAAAGGGTTATACAATAGCATCCGGGAATGCCCCGAATAAGAAATCACTAATTATATTAATATGTTTGAAAATGGATAATGGAAACCAGGTTCCGGAGGAATTTGGATTGACAAAAATTATGTCATAAGTTCTGGCGAACTGTAAAGCGGCTGAAGAAAGGAAATTTAACGTAAATAATCTGCTACATCAATTTCATCCAGGAATAACAAATCATCCGGATCACTTAAAGCTGTGATCATGGATTTTGCATACCGTGAATTTGTTTTGTAAGAAATCTCCACATAAAAACCATCAATCTGGTAGACATCATAAACGTAATCTCCCTCGGTGTGTTTTGCAAGATAAACACCTTCTGTCCATACGACGCTCCGCTTTTCAGCCTCATTTAATAAGTTGAACTGATGAATCGTCATTTAACAATATAATAATTGAGATCGTTAAAAATAAATTTATTTTTTATATATACATAACTAAATGTATATCACTTTAGAATTTTCCAATAATTTTAACACGGTGGCGACCTATTTAGGCCGGCCAGAACGCAAATTTTCAGGAACCTTTATTTTTGTGGACTACGGAATTGTATAAACGCTAAATTAGAAAAATCCCTTATATTATCTAAAATTTTTCAGGAAAAATCCCTTTATTTTTTGGATAATAACAGTGCTTCTTACATTTATATAAATGTTTCCATAGAGCAAAAAATATCCGCGGAAAAACAGAATACGGATTGCCTTAATTATTTTTACTGAAATTTGAATGGATGGATGTCAAAATAGAAGAAAGCTGGAAGGAAGTTTTGAAAAGCGAGTTCGTCAAACCGTATTTTAATCAGATCACATATTTTCTAAAAGCTGAAAAATTAGCAGGTAAGATCATTTACCCGCCTGGAAATCTGATTTTTAATTCCTTCGATAAAACGCCCTTTGATAAGGTTAAAGTTGTGCTGTTAGGACAGGATCCATACCATGGAAATGGACAGGCACACGGGTTAAGCTTTTCCGTTCCGGACGGAATACCCCCCCCACCCTCTCTTGTTAATATCTTCAAAGAACTGCAAAACGATATCGGACTAATTCCGCCGCAAAAAGGGAACTTATCCAGATGGGCTGAAGAAGGTGTAATGCTTCTTAATACTTCACTTACGGTGAGGTCAGGAGAACCACAAAGCCATTCAAAGATCGGCTGGACGGAATTTACTGATTCAGTCATCCGTAAAATTTCAGACCTCAGGAAAAACACCGTTTTTTTATTGTGGGGAAAATCAGCCCAGGAAAAGCAGGTGCTGATTGACGAAACCAGGCACATGGTGCTAAAAGCTGCGCACCCCTCGCCTTTCTCCGTCGATAAGGGTTTTTTCGGATGTCGTCATTTTTCTAAAACGAATGAATACCTGATGAAGAATGGAATCGCACCGATCGACTGGAAATTATGATACTTTAAAAGACAATATGCAATTATGAAAATTATTAAAAATGTGTTCGGTGCTATCATGGCTGTCTGGGCGGCCATTTTATTTTCTATCACCCTGCTGATTTTTATGATCCCGTTTTTGATCATCAAATGGATGTACCCGGAACCAAAAAGAACGCATGTATTTATTGGCTCTACAAAAATCTGGATGCAGATCTTCCTTAACGGGATAGGTTGCCATTTAACAGTGAAAGGAAAGGAGCATTTTGCTCCCGGAAAAAATTACATAATCGTTTGCAACCATAATTCAATGATGGACGTGCCGGTTTCGTCCTGTTTTATCCCCGGAGGCAATAAGACAATCGCCAAAAAAGAAATGGAGAAGATCCCCGTTTTCGGCATTATGTACCGGATGGGGAGCGTGCTTGTGGACCGGAAAAGTGACAGGAGCAGAAGGGAGAGTTATATCAAAATGAAGTGGGTGCTGGAATCGGGCCTGCACATGTGCATATACCCGGAAGGTACCCGTAACACGACGGCTGATCCCCTGAAATCATTCCATGACGGAGCGTTCAAATTAGCCAAAGACACCGGTAAACCTATCATTCCAACACTTATTTTCAACACGAAGAAAGTATTGCCTATCGGGAAATCATTTTACGTTATGCCACATTCCCTTGAAATGCATTTTTTACAACCTGTTGAAGTGGATCCCAACGAAACCGCTACCCAGCTAAGGGATAAGGTGTTCGATATTATGAAAGCTTATTACGTGGCTAATAAAACCTAAAAGCCGCTGTAAAAAGACCTGCTCCTGTTTACTTTGATATCCCTGAGAAGGCTGGATTTAGGATTGATGGTTATATTGAAAGAGCGGTATAGTCCCACAGGGGTAACATTGATAGACATTTGCCAGCAGTGCATTTCCCTTGACAGGAACATGGTTAGTGACTGGATGGAAGCGGTCCTGAAATCGTAGTAGGTATTCATACCCATCTTCCATTTCGGGGTTAGATTGAAGTCGCCATTGAGGCTGAGATTTGAATTGATCTCTGTCTTAAAACCACTGTAATCGCGTTGAAATATTCTTGAAAAATTCAGCGAGTATGATACATTCAACGACCATGGAATATTGAAATCAGCAAACTCTGCGGGATTGTTGCGGATGTAATCCAGCTCTGCCTGTTGTTCTTCCATTGTCATCGGCAAACGTTGGTCTTCGTTCTCCTGGCCGGTTGGTTTTTCCTTTTTTTCTTTTTCCTTGCTGCGGAAAGAAGTGGAAACGGCAATGTTTCCGCTTGTAAGCCTGCCCAAAGAAAAATGCTCGTCCTGCCAGGTGTACCTGTTCTGGCGGAACCCCTGGTCATCGACTCCGTAAGGGTCGATCACCGCACCTGCCGTAATATTAATCTTTTCAAATAAAGTGCTGCGCAGGTATACATTGAAAGTTGATAGCTTGAAAGAGTCGGCCATCAGGTTATAACCTCCATTTAAACCGAAGCCATCGATCAGCTTGACTTTGCGGTCACTGGCTTCGGCCGTATCGGATTTCGAACGCACCTTCATTTCAAGGTTATTATCAAATCCGAAACCGATCCCTCCAAATCTTCCTTCACTGAAAGGCCCATAAATGGTACCGTCATAACGGGAAAACCGGAACCTCCTGCCGGTGCTGTCAATCTGCTCCGAGTAGTAATCGTTTTTAGCCAGGTCTGGCTTATAGTTGACGCTTATAGTAGGCCTGATCACATGGCGGATGGCTTTTACCCTGCTGTTCTTTCCAAAACCCGCAAATGTTCCGAAAACGGCAGTATTAAGGCCAAGGCTGAAAGAAATATCTCTCGCAGTAAAAAACCCTTTATTGATCACCGTATCAATTTTTTTCCCGTTCCATTTACGGATAAATTTATGCGCATACCATTTTTCCTGGAAGCTGATTCCTGGCGCTACCTGGAATGGGCCAAGTGATGGCAATGATAAGGTAATGGGAATGTTGTGTTGTGCGCCCCATTGAAATGTATCGACAAGCTGCCGGAAGCTAAACAGCGAATCATAAAAAGACGACTGGCCGGCAATTGTGGAATTCAACCCGATACCCAGTTTTTCATACCATTTGGGTTCGCCGATAAATTCTTTCTTTTGAAAAGGATAAAAATTGGTGGCGGTAAATGCGATATTGGGAAGGCTTAAATTGATGAGCCTTGTATTGTTATTCTGATTGTGATTCGCGCTGACTGTTACATTATATTTATTGTTCCAGTTTTTCGAGTAGTTGATCGACGAGCTTAGCTGGTTTTGAAAATTCAGGGTAGGGTTATTCGCAACATACCGGTTGAACTTCGTGGAACCTGCGTTCACATTCGCTGAAAAACTGGTACCGGGCCTGGCTTTGCCATCCACGCTATGGCTCCAGTAGATGTTAAAGCTTTTATTATTGTCATATTCCTTAACGCCAGCATCGCTCAAAAATCTTGTATTCTGATATGCAAAATTGAATTGCCCCTGGTACCTGTAACGTTTACGGTAGGTAGGTGTAAGATTGATGCGGTATCCGCCATACGAATATATATCTGTTCTTAGAGTTACATCGAAATTATCATTCAATACTTTATAATAGCCCAATCCTTCCAGCCCAATTCCAAATTGTTCATTGGTAGTAAACTGAGGTGGTAACAGCCCCGAATGGCGGCCCTGCGAAAGCGGGAAAAATCCAAAAGGGATGTAAATGGGCACCGGCACGCCTTCAAACTCCGGGTGGATGGGACCAGAGACAGCGAGCTTTTTATTCACCAGCTTGAGCTTGTTGGTAATAAACGCAAAATGCGGAGTGTCAAGATTGCAGGTAGTAAATCTCCCACGAAGCGCGAAGTATTCATTTTCGGAAATTTTTTTTATGCGTTCACCATACACAAACATTTCGCCCTGGGTAGTATATGTGCTCTGAGTAATACCCTTCTGTGTTTTAATATTGTAGACTATGGAATCAGAATCCATATTATTTTCACCCTGTACAAATTTCGGCCTTCCTACAATCAATCCGGCAGAATCCAGGGTATGTGTTGCGATAACAATCTGCTTTTCCTGGTCCATCTCTATCTTATAAGCAGTCAGGTCAAGGTCTTTATATTTCGTACTCGATTGATTATATAAAGTGATCTTTTTGGTTGGGACATCAAGTACCATTGAGTCTGTGGCCGCGTATATAACTGGTGCGTCGAGAGAATCTTTTGAAATTTCCACACCCAGCGTATCCGTTTTTTGTGCAGGCCCGGTGGTATCGGGTCTCTTTAGAGGAATGGTATCGGGTAAATTGTTAATCCTTTCCTGAATTGTATCCAACTGTTTTGATAACGTATCAGGCTTGTTATATTTGCGTGTGGGCACTGTATCCGTTACCTGTGGTAAAGATTTATAAAATATTACGGCTGTGAAATAATTACCTGAAGCGAATAACGTTATTGAACATATAAACACTGCCGTTATCCACAGTTCAGTTATTTTTAGGTTAACTTTGAGTGCAGTATTCATAATTTGCGTGGGAACAAAAATAGTGATTCGCTTATAAATGTAGTGTGAAGATTAAGCGTAACTTAGTAAACTTGTTTAAGAATGATGAAAAAACTGTTTTTTCTTTTTACATTATTTCTCACGTTCTTTTCTTTCGTATCCCTTACAGAACCGCGGCTTTCAAAAAAAGCTAAACCTGTTTTGAAAACGATCATAATTGATCCGGGACATGGTGGCAAAGATCAGGGAGCACAGGGATTGCAATCCACTGAAGCCGAAGTTGCCCTCGCCGTAAGCCTTCAATTGGGTAGAGAAATTCAGAAAGAATTCCCCGATATAAAAATTGTTTACACACGTACCACTGATGTCCTCCCGGGAAATGCTTCCAATAAAGATCATGCTTTGAAAATTCGCGCCAATATGGCCAACGAAGCCAAAGGCGACTTGTTTGTAAGCATCCATTGTAATGCAGCCGGCGTCAGGCCCGGCGGATGGTATGCCAAAAGGATATCAGGTTACAAAACAAGGGTTGTATATATCGGGAAAGGAAAAAGAAGAAAGAAGAAGATGGTCCGCGAACCTCAGTATGAAAGCTATTACGTAGAAAACAAAACAACCGGCACCGAAACATATATCTGGGCAGCAGACAGAAGTGATGCAAAAAGCACTTTCATCAACACGGAGGAATCGGGGGAAAACGTTGTCGACTCTTTAAACATTCTTGATCTGAATTCACCTGAAGCCAGGATAAGAGCTCAGCTGTACACGAAATTTTATTTCAAGAACAGCTACACCTTCGCCAAATTCATTGAAGAAGAATTTCAAAAATCAGGTCGTGTTTACCGGGGCGGCGTAAAGCAACGAAACGACAAAGGCATATGGGTGTTGCAGGCTACAGGCATGCCAAGTGTGTTGGTGGAGATAGGATTTATCACAAATAAACAGGAAGAAGAATATCTGAATAGCGAAGAAGGTCAGCAGGAAGTCGTCAACAATATTCTGGATGCCTTAAAAAAATACAAACAGGAGCTGGAATCTTCTTCCAAAGTCACTTCTGCAGTCGCCAACTCTCCGGCTAATATCAATAAATGACGTATTGTCCGGCATCCAGCGGGAAATTAGGATACTGATCACTGTCATACCAGGCTCGTAATTCTGCCGTGCTGCACGTAAAGTTTTTATACATTTGCCGCGGTATGATTTTTATATGTAGTATACGGTCCGCTGAATTGATAAAAACTTTATTTGAATGAAAATTAATAATGAAACAAAGATCGGTGTCCTGGCAGTGATCGCCGTTGCCGGGTTAATACTGGGCTTTAACTTCCTGAAAGGACAAAATGTGTTCGATAAAAGCAGGGAATTATACGCTGTTTTTCATTCAGTGCAAGGTTTAACCAAATCCAATCCGGTCACGATCAATGGACTGACGGTTGGAACTGTCTCTGAAATGATAGAAAAAGACCGTAACCTCGATAGCATTGTGGTAACTCTTCGTCTTTCAAAAGACATCAATATTCCGGTTAACTCGCTGGCTTTCGTCAACAAGGATATCCTGGGGACGGCCACTCTATCCATTTCATTGGGTACTTCCAATCAATATGTAAATGAGGGAGATACTCTTAATACACAGGTAAATGCAGGTTTGCTGGATGATGTAAAGGCTTCTCTCAATCCTGCCCTGAATAATGTCAATGGCACATTGAAATCCCTGGATTCGCTGATTGAAGCGATTGGAACGATCTTCGATCCTGCTACCAAATACAATATTCAAAAGATCGTCACCAACCTCACCATCTCTTCAGCCTCACTGCAAACCCTGTTGAATGGCCAAACCGGTGTGCTGGCCAAAACGCTGCATAACATGAATGCTGTGACAGGCAACCTTGCCGCGCAAAATGAAGGCATTAATAAGACACTCTCAAATCTTGAAATGGCAAGTGGCAAGTTTGCCAATATGAAACTGGATGAAACCATAGATAATCTCAATAAAACAGTTGCGGAATTAAATGGTGTAGTTGCCAAAGCCAACAGCAGTGATGGTTCACTTGGGTTATTACTGAATGACAAAAGACTTTACCAAAACCTTGAAAACACTTCCCGCAGTTTAAATATATTACTTGATGATCTCAGGGTACAGCCGAAACGTTATGTACATTTTTCGCTCTTTGGAAGAAAAAACAATAAAAGTAGTTTCTTAACCGCACCTTTGGTGGATTCCGCCACAACAGGCAATAAATGAAGAAAAGAAGTTTACTGTCTTTATGTTTTCTGTTTATCGTATTCATTCAGCAGGCATGGCCGCAGGAGCCGGTAACTGATACAGCAAGAGTTATAGATATCAGGAATGCCGACAGGCTTACATTTAAAAAGATTGACTCCACCAATGAATTGCTGACGGCAGCCGGGCATGTTTTTTTCCAGGATAATAAAACGCTGTTTTATTCCGACAGTGCCGCTCATAACAAAAAGCTAAACATCATCGAGGCTTTCGGCAATGTTCATATTAATGATTCCGACAGTGTTCACACCCGTTCCCAATACCTTATATATTACATTGACAAGAAACTGGCCGTGCTCAAAAAGAAGGTGAGCATGACCGATGGCAAGGGTGTTCTGACCACTGAAGAGTTGGACTATGACACACGCATGAAAATAGGCACGTATAGAAATGGGGGGAAAGTCGTCAATGGAAAAACGGTTTTAACCAGCAGGGAAGCTACTTATTACGCCGAGCTAAAGGATGTTTATTTCAGGCAGAACGTTAAGCTCAAAGATCCTGCTTATGATCTGACTACCGATTCACTGCTGTACAATACAAATACCCAGATGGCCACATTCATCACGAAAACATTTATTATCGATAGCAGTGGGAGCAAGATCATCACCAATGATGGATACTATGATCTTAAAAATAAGGTGGCGCGGTTTAGCGGAAGATCAAGCATACAGGATAAAGCGCTTACTATTACAGGTGATGATATCAATGTAGACGATAAAACCGGTATGTTCCGGGCCAGTGGCAATGCGGTACTGATTGACACGGCCCAGGGTGTATCTGTTATTGCGAACGATATCAGCGCCAGCCGTATAAACAACACGTTTATAGCAACCCAGCATCCGCTGATGATCCTCCGGCAGGAAAAAGATTCGGTTTATATTACGGCTGACACACTGTTTGCGGGAAAGCTGAGCGACCTTCCGGCAAATTCTGATTCCATCGTAAAGAAAGATACACTAAAAACTACCGCGGTGGTAGATGCAAAAGATTCGGCTAATAGTAATCGTTATTTCAAGCTTTCCCATCATGTCAGAATATTTTCAGATTCCCTGCAGGCGGTTAGCGATAGCATGTTTTACTCCGGGCGCGATTCTATTTTCCAGCTGTTTAAAGATCCGGTTTTGTGGGCCAGCAAGAACCAGGTTACAGGTGATACGATATTCCTTTATACCAAAAATAAAAAAGCACAGCGTTTGCATGTTTTTGATAATGGGATGGTCGTAAATAAATCAGCAGAGAATCTGTTTAACCAGATCAAGGGTAATACACTGAACGGTTATTTTAATAACGAAGGGTCCATCGATTATATGCGTGCGAAAGGTTCCGCCGAAAGCATATATTATGCAAGGGATGAAAAAGAAGCTTTCGTTGGAATGAATAGTGCCACGGCTGATGTGATCGATATGTATTTTAAGGAAAAGGAACTGAACCGAGTCGTCTTCAGGAGCGAGGTCAACGGTTCCATGTCGCCAATGAACCAGATACCGGAAGACAAAAAACTGCTGCGGAATTTCAGGTGGCTTGAAGACAAGCGCCCGAAATCGAAATTTGAATTATTTGGAGAATAATCCTCCAATGTCGTTGACTTAAGAATAACAGCGTTTTTGCCTCTCTTCTTCGCGTTCCTTCGCGCCTTTGTGTCTTCGCGGTTAAGCTTACGCATACATTCTACCGCGAAGACGCGAAGGCGCAAGGGAACGCGAAGAAAGCGCCTCACATCCCGTGCAGAGGATGTTAAGTCAACGACATTAAATAATTCTCTTTGAATTGCGCGAATCGGAATATAATAGTATGTTAAATGCTTTTCAGATAATTAAGCCTTACCGGTTAATTTCGTTCCCAAATAAAACAACAGCATGAAAAAGATTTTCTTTAGTCTTATACTCGCTACAATTGCAATGGGATATGGCCATTCACTATACGCACAAAATTACAAGTTTGGTATTGGGGTTCGACTAAGCAATGCTTCACCAACTATTAACAACAGTATTACCGCTAAATATTTCGTATCGCCTGAAACATCTCTTGAAGGATTGATATCCTTCGGTAGCCGGTTTGGAATCGGTGGCCTGTTTGAAATAAATAAGCCTCTGAATTTTCCCGGCCTGCAATGGTATTATGGAGGTGGCGGATATGTGGGCTTTCAAAGCGGTGACACGTACCTCGGACCTACCGGGATAATTGGCCTGGATTATAAATTTGAAAAAATTCCTCTCAATCTTTCTATTGACTGGAAACCGGAACTTGATATCTTACCCAAGATCAGCTTTATACCGGATGCGTTTGGTTTGTCTGCCAGGTTTACGCTAAAGTAACGAGTCATTACCATAGAAATTTTACAGCTTTTTGCGGTTTTATGCCGGATTCTTTTCTTACATTTGAATCACACTGCTTTGATGTTATGCTGAAAAGAGAACGACAGGCATATATTCTTCACCAGGTCAATCCTCATAATAAAGTTCTTTCCTCCAGCCTCAGCCAGGGACGGGAATCAGCTCAAAAGATTACTTGCATTTTAATGCTGAAAAGATCAATTCGTTTCGGCCCCATTAAAGAGTGTGGTGTTTGGTAAGCGTATTGCATTTTTTGGACACGGTTTTAAACATGCATTAAATCAAATCAACTGTTATGAGAAAGCTTCTACTCTTTTTTCTATTGCTGACCAATGCAATTTTGTATGGGCAGCAACAAATTATTTCCGGTACGGTACTGGACAACAAAAACAATACCCCATTATCGAATGTTTCTGTTCGCGTAAAAGGCACTACCCGTGGAACAACAACCAATGAAGCGGGAAATTTCAGTCTTTCAGCTTCCAAAGGTGAAATTTTGCAAATTTCTTTTATAGGATATGGCACCCGCGAAATGCCGGTTGGAAATGAAAAAAACGTTACCGTGAAACTTATTTTCGCCGAGAACCAGCTCGGTGAAGTAGTGGTTACTGCTTATGGAATAAGAAGAGAAAAAAAATCCCTTGGATATTCCACGCAGGTCATCCAGGGTGACGAGGTTTCGCAAACCCGGAGAGAAAATTTTTTCAATTCTTTGTCGGGAAGGGTTGCAGGCGCTACTGTTACACCTACTTCGGGTGTACCGGGTGCATCTTCCCAAATTATCCTGAGAGGAGCCACTTCCATAGGCGGCAATAATCAGCCGCTTATTATCGTAGACGGTGTGCCTTACGACAACCAGACCCTGAACCAGGAAGGGCTGATTGGAGGAGCTTCCGTGACTTTCGCTAACAGGAATTCCGACTATGGCAACAGGGCCATGGATATTAATCCTGAAGATATTGACAACATTACTATCCTGAAAGGCCCTGAAGCGACAGCATTGTATGGGGCGGACGGAGCCTCGGGAGCCATTGTGATCACTACAAAAAAAGGAAAATCGGGCAGCACGGCAATCAGCTATGATAATTCTTTCAGAGTTGAGAAACTGTATCGCTTTCCCGAGATCCAGAAAAAATATAACATCGGCAGGAATGGAGTGTATGATCCCAATGCACTGGCCAACCCCCATGCCCTCTTCGGCGCCGGCGGAGGGGTAAACTCAGCACTGGGCCCACTGATGCCGGAGGGCTCCACCATTTATGATAATGTAAAAAACTTTTTTCAAACCGGTTTTACGCAGCAGCACAATCTTAATTTTGAAGCAGGTAATGAAATAAGCACGGTACGCCTGTCAACCAATTACACTGATCAAACCGGGATTATTCCAAATACAGGGTTTAATAAAGTGTCGGTGCGACTATCCGGTTCAACAAAACTCATCAATAAAATAAGCCTGTCCACATCCCTGAACTATGTAAGCAGTACTACCGACAAAGCCAGCAAAGGCGCAGGCAGCTATATGCTCAGCCTTCTCTCCTGGCCAGTCACAAATGACGTCAGGAATTATATCAACCCGAACGGAACAAGGAAATCTTTCAGGAATATCACCAATTTAGCGCTGGAATACGACAATCCTTTCTGGGATGTTTACAAGAATCCTTCCCAGGACAAAGTGGACCGATTAACGGCAAATTTCAATGTGGGCGGGGATGTAACCAGCTGGCTTAACCTGGGAAGTGTCACAGGCATTGATTATTATACCCAGACAGGAAATTTTGTCACACACCCGCAGTCAAGATTTGGGTTTGCGTCCAATGGATTTTATTCCATGTATTCACAGACAACCCGGAACATCAGCAATGTATCGAAGGCAACTTTCAAAAAGAATTTCACCAACCTGACAAACCTCTTCACAGTTGGTTTCGCTTTTGAAGACAATCGTACCAACCTTTCCTCCCAAAAAGGTGAAAGATTTTACGAACCTGATTTCTATTCTATCAACAACACCGACCCCTTATCCAGGGACGCAAAAAGCACGCTCAGCAATATCAGGAAAACCCGTTTCTTTGGTAACCTTGTAACGGGTTACAGGAACCTGTTGTTTTTATCGCTGGCCGGCAGCCGTGAAGGCGTTTCTACCTTTATGTCAAGAGTGGTTGACAAGAATCCGTTCTTTAATTACGGATCGGCATCTTTAAGTTTCGCATTTAGTGACCTTTCTTTTATCAAACAGATCCCCTGGCTGGATTTCGGAAAATTAAGGATCTCATATGCATCTACCGGCAAAGGGCCTTACTCGCCATATGTAATTGACTACCGCTTCGTGAACCAGATAACTACCGGTGGTGGATATGCGTACGATGTAACGGGTAATAATTTTGGCCTGGAGCCGGAGTTTTCTAAAAACCTGGAGTACGGGCTTGAACTCAAGCTGCTGGATAATCGAATAGGCATTGACGTTGCAAGGTACAATTTGAGAAGCGAAAAACAATTATTGGCTGCGCGGGCGTCGTACGGAACCGGCTATGTGATAAAATGGTTCAACGGCGGCCTGGTTGAAAACAGGGGTATAGAAATTCAGTTGAACCTTGTTCCTGTGAAATCAACCAATTTTTCCTGGGAAAGCAATTTCAACTTTGACAGGAATGTTGGCGAGGTCATTAAAATGCCTGCTGATCTCCCTACTTATTACGACTCAGACACCTGGGTGTTCGGTATGCTGAGGTCTCAATACTTTGATGGCGCAAAGATCGGTAACATGGCAGCCAATTCGCTTCGGAAAAACAATAACGGAGAGATACTCATCAGTCCTACGTCCGGTCTTCCTATCAGGGATGATGAATTCAGGACCGTAGGTGACCGTCAGCCTGATTTCAAATTAGGATGGATCAATACGATAAGCTACAGGGACTTTACTTTATCATTTAACCTGGATTTCAGAAATGGAGGTGACGTATTTAACGGAACCGAATACTACCTCTACCTGATGGGCATGAGCACAAAAAACACGGTGAGGGAAACGCCTGTCGTGATCAAAGGAGTATTGCTGGATGGCCTTGAAAATACCAGCACTCCTACAAAAAATACCATAGCGATCACCCCGCTCACAAACTCAGATTTTTACGGGATTTCTGCAGTGACCGAAGAAGATTTTATCGAAAATGTAAACTGGATGCGATTAAGGGATCTTACCCTGCAATACAGGATTTCTCCCCGCGTGATCAAAAGGCAGGCGATCATCAAATCTGCCTCCGTATTCATAACGGGAACGGATTTGTTATTGATAACGAATTATAGCGGTGCCGATCCCAGTGTGAACGCCAATACGGCCGCCAACCGCGGCTTTGGTGGTGCTGGCATTGACTTCGGAAGCATTAGCCAGCCACGTGGGATAAATTTTGGTTGCAGGATCAATCTTTAATTTTAAAATGTAGTTTATGAAAACATACAGTAACATACTTTGTATCATTCTCGTACTTGCCATAAGCATCAGTGGCTGTAAAAAGTACCTCGATATAAACAGTGACCCCGATACTCCGCAACACCCGGATGCTTCTTCGGTATTTCCCGCCATGCTTTCAGCAATTCCAAGGGGGATACAGTTTGATTCCAGGTATATTTCCAAATACACACAGAACTTTTTAAGTTCCTCCAGCGGCCGTCCTGAGTCTGAGCTTAACTGGGACAAGCAGGGCTTCTGGGGCTTTCCTACCGCTACGGATATAGGTGGCGATATCTGGAGACAATGCTATTTCGGGCTCGGTGCCAACCTGAATTATATTATTGATGAAGGTCTGAGAAAAGGACAATACGATTACGTGGGCGCCGCATATGCCCTGAAAGCACTGATGTTCCAAATGTGCACGGACGTTTATGGTGATATCATCTACACGGAAGCTTTTAAAGAAAATACATCTGTTTTTAAATATGACGACCAGGCTACCGTATACAGAGGAGTGGATTCGCTTTGCAGGCTGGCGTTGAATTATCTGAGCAAAACAGATCTAAGCAGCTCCAATACTATCCTCAGTAAAGGAGATTTTGTGTATAGCGGTAACACCTCGCAATGGATAAAATTCGTTAACGGGTTGCTCGCCAGAAATTTCCACCGCATAACAAATAAGTCCACTTACAATGCAGACTCGGTGATTTATTACGCCAACAGGTCCCTGTCTACTGTAAATGATGATTTTGTGATCCCGTTTGATGCTTCGAAAAATGAGGATACGAACTTTTTCGGTCCATTCCGCGACAATCTCACATTCTTCAGGCAAAGCAATTTCATCGTCAAACTGCTTGACGGAACTATCCTGGCTGGCAGTAATGCTTATGTCAACCGGGATCCTCGTATCAGGCATATGCTATCCGCCTCCCAGGATACAACCAATGGGAACGGCGGATACCGGGGTGTGGATCCTGGCATTGGTGACCTTGGCAGCACAACCCGGCGTGTAGCGGTAGCCTGGGGTGACTCATTATATGCAAATCCCAGTGCGAGCAGGTTTGACCCGGGAAGAGGCAAATATTTATTTAAGGATAAATCGGTTTCTCCGGTGATGAGCTACAGTGAAATCCAGTTTATCAAGGCAGAAGCGGCCTTTAGGAAAAGGGATTTCACTACAGCCCTGACGGCGTACCAGGCCGGGGTAGGTGCAAATTTCGATTTCATTAACCGCTCGGTTTTCCCACGCTCCAATACCCAGATTTATAACGTAAGCCAGATTACGCTAGCAGAAAGGACCGCGTACCTGAATAGCGCGAACATAAAGAAAAGCGCTGCAGAATTAACCATTTCAGATATCATGCTTCAAAAGTATATCGCACTCTGGGGCTGGGGTTTTGTTGAAACCTGGGTGGACATGAGGAGGTTTCACTATACCGATATTGACCCGGCAACTTCAAAACCCGTTTTTAACGGATGGACAGTACCGGAAGGAATTCCTGCAGCAAATGCAGGAAAATTCGCCTACCGCATCAGGCCAAGATACAATTCGGAATATGTCTGGAACCGGCCTGAGCTGGACAGGATCGGAGCGACAATGCCCGACTATCATACATACGAAACCTGGTTCAGCAAACCTTAACCATAAACCCAACGAATATGCGATATCTATATAATACGATCATCCTGGCTCTCATAACGTGCATGGTTATGTTTAGTTGCACTAAGAACAGTCTTCACACATCCCAGCTTGAGTCGACGGACAGTAAATCGCTGCTTAAAATAGCTTATCTCTCTCCAAGTGTCACTAACCAGAATGTGCAGGTGAAGATAAATGACCAGCGTGTCAGCGGGCTTATCAGTTATTCATTTGGATTACCTGGCGGCGGAACTAACATCGGCGGAGCAAACACTACCGACTATCTGTCGGTAGATGCGGGCCAGGTGAAAGTGAGCATTTCACTTCCAAAAGCCGGCAGCAATGCAGACTCCGTCGCTTTATACTCGACAATCCTGACCCTGGACGCAGGCAAAATGAATACCCTGTTTATTACAGACACCTTCCCGGCTATCAGCAGTTTCGTGGTGGCAGATTCATTAAGCAGGCCTGATTCGGGCTTTATCAAATTAAGGTTTGTCCATTCCATGCCTGATATTCCTGCAGTAGACGTGTACAAAAACGCCCAGTTGCTCTTTTCAAATGTGCCGTTTAAAGGAGCTTCAGGTTATGCCACAACAAACCTGGGTTCGGATACATTTAAGATACGCGTAGCAGGGGCACTTCCAACTGCCACACCGGTTGTGACCAGGGTTGTAGCCACTGCTAACCAGAAGGAGTACACGTTTTTATCGAGGGGTTACAGAAGTCTGTCGGGCACCAGGGGACCGCAGATCTCGAACCTGGTTATCTATTGATAATGATTCCTGATCATTGATATAATTCAGGGAAGAAGGATGCCGGTCGCTTGACCGGCATCTTAATGAAAGAACAGGTATGCTATCAGAATTGCTGTAATTATTCCAACGAGATCAGCCAACAGCATGACGGGAATGGCGTATCGTGTATTCTTTACTGAAACAGCGCCAAAATAAACAGCAATCACGTAAAAGGTCGTATCGCTGGTACTTTGGAAAATACTTGACAACCTTCCTATGAACGAATCCGGTCCGTAAGTATTCATAGCTTCGATCATCATACCCCGGGCGCCACTTCCGCTAAGCGGCTTCATCAGTGCAGTCGGGAGCGCAGGCACAAAGTCCGTATTTAATCCAATCAATGAAAACAGGCTGCTAAATCCCCGGATAATATAATCAAAAACACCGGAACTTCGCAGCACACTGATAGCGACCAACATGGCAATCAGGTAAGGAATGATCCTGACGGCGATTTCAAACCCGCCTTTCGCGCCTTCAACAAAGCTTTCAAAAACATTTACCTTCTTCCACAAAGCTCCAAGTAAGAATGCAAAAAAGATCAAAAGGATCAGACCATTGCTAAGGGTGAGCGAAAATTGCTGCAGGCTTTGCTGATCAAGTGTGGTCAGGTACCAGACCAATGATCCCGTTATGGCGGAAAAGCCCGCTATCCAGGCTATGATCACGGGTTGGAGAAGATTGATCCGCTGCCTGATCGAAACGGCAATCATGGCGGCCATAGTGGCTACGAACGTCACGATCATACAAGGAACGAAAATGTCGGTGGGATTAGCTGCCGGAGGTTTTACCGCCGCTCTGACAGCTATGACGCTTACCGGGATCAGGGTTAAGCCACTGGCATGAAGGGCAAGAAACATAATCTGGGAGTTGCTGGCCCTTTCCTTTATAGGATTTAGCTCCTGGAGGCTCTCCATAGCTTTCAATCCAAAAGGAGTTGCCGCATTGTCCAGCCCCAATAAATTTGCTGAAAAATTCATCATCATGTGCCCTATGGCCGGATGATTTTTAGGAACTTCCGGAAACAGCCTGGAGAAAAAAGGTCCGACGATCCTTGACAGGAAGTTGATGGCGCCGGCTTTCTCACCGATTTTCATAAACCCCAGGAATAGCGACATCACACCTACCAGTTTCAAAGAGATATCGAATCCATCATTAGCGGATTTGAAAATGCCTTCTACCAGTATTTTGAATATCTCCTGGTCGCCGAGGACGACCCATTTAAAAAAAGCAATTACAAAGGCCACGAGAAAGAAAGCCATCCATATATAATTCAGCGCCATAGTTGAAATTTCGGGTTTGGAGTGCGTTTGCGGATGAAAGTTTAAAATCTTCAAGATACAGGTTTCATTGTTAAATTCCCAAAGCCTGTTGTACCCCGATTGAATATTGGCCATTCCGTCCTACCTTTGCACCCCGAAAAAGATTTTTTAAACTTAATTCAGAATATGGCTTTGCAAGCAGGAATCGTTGGGTTACCAAATGTGGGAAAATCAACGTTATTTAACGCCGTCAGCAATAGTGCAAAGGCACAGGCAAGCAATTACCGTTTTTGCACGATCGAGCCGAATATCGGCCTTGTAGATGTGCCGGATGAACGCATTGACAAACTGGCTGAACTTGTTAAACCAAACCGGACTGTGCCTACGCAAATCGAGATTGTCGACATCGCCGGGCTGGTAAGGGGCGCGAGCAAGGGTGAAGGATTGGGAAACAAATTCCTGGCTAATATCCGCGAAGTGGATGCTATCGTACATGTGATCCGTTGTTTTGAAGACGAAAATATTTTACGTGAGGAAGGAGCCATCGATCCCGTTAGCGACAAGGAGATCATTGAAACTGAACTGCAGCTGAAAGACCTTGAAAGCGTGGAAAAGAAAATGTCACGCGCAGAAAAAATGCTACGCACGGGTGACGCAAAGCTTAAGGCAGAATATGAAACACTGAAACGCTGCTATGATCATCTGCTTAAAGGAAAAAGCATCCGTGAGCTGAAACTGGATAAGGATGAAAAAGCGGCCATTGCGGATCTTTTCCTGCTGACTGAAAAGCCTGTTCTCTACGTGGCAAATGTAGATGAAGCGTCTATGCATACCGGTAATAAATATTCGCAGAAATTGGTGGAATCCGTAAAAGGTGAAGATTCACAGGTGATCATGATGAACAATTCCATCGAGGCCCAGATCGCTGAAATGGAAAATCCCGATGACCGCGCATTATTTATGGAAGAATATAAAATGACCGAACCTGCCCTGCATAAGCTGATTCGTTCCTCCTACAAACTGCTTAATCTGAACACTTATTTTACTGCAGGTGTGCAGGAAGTTCGTGCCTGGACAATCCACGAAGGCTGGAAAGCGCCCCAGGCCGCGAGTGTGATCCACACAGATTTCGAAAAGGGCTTTATTAAAGCCGAAGTAATTGCTTACGATGATTTCATACAATATGGCTCCGAAGCAGCCTGCCGCGAAAATGGCAAACTAAGAATTGAAGGAAAAGAATATTTGGTGAAGGACGGCGACGTGATGCATTTCAGGTTTAATGTGTGAGGACGTGAAAAGTGAAACGTCAAACGTGAAAAGTTAGATCTGCAAAGGTGAGATCTACATTATTCACGTTGATTTAAGGACCGTACTGCATTTTGGTTCCGGAGGAACCTAAGGTGGGTAGAAAGCCCGCACCCCCAAGAACGGTTCCGGAGGAACCCAAGGTGGGTAAACGCGGTGATAAACGTTTTTACCCACATTATGCTCCTCCGGACCAAATGAAATTTCAGCTACGCGTCTCCGCTAGAAGACATTAAATCCCAGGCTCACATAATACAACCCACCGATTGAAGGATTGCCAAATGCATTATTGTAATATCTATTCAGCAAATTAGTGGCGCCCAACTTTACGAGGAGCTTATCCTTGGTACATTTATAACTTACCTGGCCGTCAATCGTTCCAAAAGCGGGCACGGTACCGACTGCAAAGGTTCCCTGGTAGAGGAATTTGGTCTGGTACCGGTAATTGAAACTAAAGCCAAAGTTCCTGTATACATTCGCATTGCTGAAACCGAGGTTTATTCTATACTTCGGGGTATTGAACTGAGTAAAGAAGTCAGAAGGCGTTTCGCCGATATCGTTAAAAGATACATTGCTGTTGACTACGTATCCTTTCGCTAATAAAAGGTCCAGGCTTAAACCCGCACCATACGCATTTACGGGAACATCGTTGTTTACAGCGATACTGTACACCTGGGTGGTATTCGGGTTAAGTAAATTCGCCGGGTTCGAAGTACCTGCAACAGGCTTTGACTGGGCAACGAATGCCTGGCCTATGAAATCCTTGTATTTGCTGTAATAAAAATATGCATCCAATAATATGCGCTTGTTGAATAATCCTTTGTAACCAATTTCATAGGACTGCATTTTTTCAGGCCCAAGGTCCTTCCTCAGGTCATATGGCTTCAATAAAGCCAGGGCAGTTGCGGGCGGCTGACGCTGAACAATATAGGCATCCCTGGCAGCTGATACGCTCGACACTGAATATGGCTGGTTATTGAACAGGTTATACTGTTGCTTGAATTCAGGCAAAGATCCAATGAGCTTAACCGTTACCACATCCAGGTCTATGTATTGATTTTGTGTATGGGGATTACGGAAGGCGTTTTGAAACGACAAACGAATGTTCTGGTTTTCGGCAACAGTATAAACCGCCGTAAGCCTCGGCGTAAACCTGCCTTTAAAATTCTTGCTTTTATCGAACCGGCCGGAGGCGGTTAGTTTAAGCTTGTCTTCCATGAAACGTTTGGCAACCTGCAAAAAAGCACCGTATTCGCCGATCTTGATCTTTCGTCCGTTCTTATCAGCAAATATACTGCCGTTTGATTTGAGATCATAAAGACGGTAATTGGCACCAACCTGAACATCGACTAAATTATTAACCACTTTGGATACATCATAAAATCCTTCGATGTGATACATATCCGTTTTATCTGTGAAAAGGGCACCCTGAGGAATCGGTTGGCGTCTTAGGGCCTCTTTTCTTGCAATAAATTCCGGGGAACCTGGCGCCAACCTGCCCACATCTGCAACGCCACGTGCAGCGGCATGAGCTGCCGGCTCTGAAGCACCCGCTTCAGCTGCAGTGGAATATGCCACCATATATTGGGGATACCATGTAGTGCTAGCTTTCCATGATTCGTTGATCAACTGGGCAAGTGCCGTTGAATTGTATGATTCCCCTGCATTTTCCTGGATGGTATAGGAACGAATATAAAAGTCCGGGGCCTTAAGTTCCAGTTTGTACTGTCCCATGATAAGATTACGGAGTGAATAGCGGTCATTGCCCGTGTAAACGGTTGTTCCGGTGCCCCAGTTTCCGGAAAGGATCGCTTCGAGGTTATCCTTTATTTTGTAATGGAGCGCGCCGTTTAATTTATAATTGAATGTATTATAATCAACCACCTGTTGTTCCTCATAACCTGTCCTGGTTACATTCGCATTAGGAATTTTATTGTGAATAGTTGCAAAATAAACAGGTACAAAAGGCGCGAGCGGTGCATAATTCGGATTAGATTTAAGGAAATCGGATACCTGTGTTTGTGAGGCGCCAGGAAACTGGGCAAGAAATCCGTCAACCACTGCTTTCAGGCCAGTGTTCATGATTGACGTGCCTACTGCTATCATATTTTGCGCGCTTTCATCACCATAGACATTTACTCCATCGTATGCGGGATCCGTGTTACGATTACCGTCCTTTACTCTGAAATTTATCCGGTCGTAATTGGCGTAATTTTGGTTTTCCCAGTCATGCGCCTTGATGAAATTCATATTGATCTTAAATGCAAACTTGTCGCCAATTGCTTTAGCCCAGCGGAAGCCCCAGTCATAATAAGGTGTTGGACTGGTCCTTTGCTTTTTGCCCGTATGCATAATTCCCTGTTTGATCTGCACACTAAAACCGGGATACCTGAATGGGTTTTTGCTATTCAGCAAAATCGTTCCATTCATACCACCTGCACCATACAATGCGGAAGATGCACCTGGCAGTACTTCCACATTCTCGAGGTCGAGGTCTGTAATTCCAATGATGCTTCCAACAGAAAAATTCAGTCCCGGCGCCTGGTTATCCATCCCATCCATGAACTGATTCACTCTTGGATTTCCGCTACCACCAAATCCCCGTGTCGTCGGAGTTTTAAATGTAAGGCTGGATGTAACCAGGTCAACGCCTTTAAGGTTGGCGAGCATATCATATGCGCTTGGGGCCGCAGCTTCCTGTATATTTTTGAGACCGACTCTTTCGATTGAAACCGGTGATTCCAATATTCGTTCAGGTACCCGGCTGGCCGATACAACAAATTCATTTCCTAAGGTTATCGCTGGTACCAGGTCGATCTGTAACATTTGCCCGGTATTATCGACTACCACTTCTTTGGAATCAAAACCAATAGACGTAATAATCAATGTGAATGGAGGCTTTTGATTTGTCGTCAATCTGAAATTTCCTTTTTCATCTGAAACTGTACCAGCTGAGGCACCTTTGATTGTGATAGATACAGCAGGCACCATGTCATTGGTTACATTGTTTCTAATATTTCCTGACAAGATTGTTGTCTGAGCAAGGCATGTAAAAGAAAAAAGGCTCGTTATCAGCAAAACTCCAAGGAAGCGGTAGCTCTTTCTCATAAATAGCAGATTTAATGATATTGTATAGCAAAGTACATATTGTAAACTTGTCTTAAAACTTTATTTAATAAAAATTTTAAATGTTTTTTTAATAATCCAAATTCTAAAATTGGTCAATTCATCGCTGCTGGGTACTTTAGTGGTATGGCTATATTTAACTTCCCGTCTCAAACAGGTTTCTATAAAGGCAAGGTGCGTGATGTATATACTATAGATCATAAATACATGGTTATGATTGCCAGTGATCGCATCTCCGCCTTCGATGTAGTCCTTCCAGCGCCTATTCCTTATAAAGGACAGGTTTTAAACCAGATCGCTGCTTACATGCTCAAAGCAACCGCCGATATTTGTCCGAATTGGCTGCTGGAAACGCCTGCACCGAATGTTGCGGTAGGAAAAAAATGTATTCCGTTCAGGGTTGAGATGGTGGTAAGAGGAAACCTGACCGGCCATGCGTGGCGCGTATATAGCAGCGGGCAGCGCATCTTATGCGGCGTCCGATTACCGGATGGCATGAAAGAAAACGCTTCCTTTTCATCTCCTATCATTACACCTTCCACCAAAGCCGAAGTAGGACATGATGAAGATATTTCCAGGGAAGAAATTATTCAACGGGGATTGGTGAACGAAGCTGATTACAATAAACTTGAAGAGTATTCACTGGCACTCTTCGAAAGAGGGAAGCAGATCGCTTCTTCCAGGGGATTGATCCTGGTTGATACGAAATATGAATTCGGCAAAATTGGTGACACCATTTACCTGATGGATGAAATTCACACCCCCGATAGTTCGAGGTATTTTTATGCGGATGGTTATGAAGAAAGATTGCTGAAGGATGAACGTCAAAAACAACTAAGTAAAGAATTCGTTAGGGAATGGCTGATCGCACACGATTTCATGGGGAAGGAAGGTCAAACGGTACCTGAGATGAGTGAGGAATGGATAAACACTATTTCAGGGAGATATATCGAATTATATGAAAAGCTGATTGGAAAACCTTTTCAACCAGAGAAACTCGGAGACGAAGAAACTCGTAAGAGAATAGAGGATGCTTTAAAAAGAGTCATAGTCAATAGTCAATAGTGAATAGTGAATGGTCAATAGTGAATCAATGTCGTTGACTTAAGGCTCGAATAGTATTTGGTTCCGGAGGAACCCAAGGTGGGTAGAAAAACGGCAAACCCATGGAACGGTTCCGTTAGGAACCTCAGGTGGGTTAGGGAGCTTCAATTAAGTTTTTATTGACCTAATAGAATGACATAAATAATTTTCAGTTTTCCTTTGGATGGCCGAAACACATATATCCTTCTTTACCACCTTAGGTTCCTAACGGAACCGTTCCATGGGTTGCCGTTTTTCTACCCACCTTGGGTTCCTCCGGAACCAAATACAAGTGGAGCATCAAGTCAACGACATTGAATGGTAAATTGTAAATCAATATCATTGATTGACTATTCACCATTCCCTATTGACTATTCACTATTCGACTGGTCACCTCCCTCTCCGGTGCCTCGATTTATTAAACACCATTACCCCGTTTTGCTTTCCCTGCCGCAATTTCTTTTGCTCATCTAACGGCAGATTATAAACGCTTTTGCATTCTGCCGAGCAACAGCCGTCGAATTCTTTGGAACAATCTTCACATTGTATGAACAACAAATGACAGGCTTCATTTCGACAGTTCGTATGTGTGTCTGCAGGTTTGCCGCACTGATGGCAGCATGAAATGACCTCACTGCTTATCCGCTCCCCCAGCCTGTCGTCAAAAACAAAATTTTTGCCTGTGAACTTATTTTGCAATCCTGCTTCTTTTACCTGGTTAGCATAGTTGATAATGCCCCCTTCAAGGTGAAAAACATTCCGGAAACCATTGTGCAGCATGTAGGCACTTGCCTTTTCACAACGGATTCCACCGGTGCAGTACATAATGATATTCTTTTCCTTTTTTTCCTTCAGCATATCTACAGCGAAAGGTAATTGCTCCCTGAACGTGTCGCTGGGCACCTCCAGCGCATGCTCGAAATGACCTACCTCGTATTCATAATGATTACGCATATCCACCACGATCGTATCAGGATCTTTCGTAAGCCGGTTAAATTCTTCCGCAGTTACATATCTTCCTTTGTTGCGCATGTCAAAAGCCGGATCGTTAATGCCATCGGCCACAATTTTATCCCTGACCTTGATTTTAAGCACCCAGAAAGACTTGCCATCATCATCAACGGCAATGTTTAAGCGAACACTGTCCAGACCGGCGATGCCGTAAAGACATTCCTTTAAAGAGGTAAAGTTATCCTGCGGAACACTTAGCTGGGCATTGATTCCCTCCCGGGCAACATAGATCCTCCCAAAAACTTTTAATGTATGTAATGACTTGTATAGTTCATCCCTGAACGATTGCGGATTTTCAATGTGGAAATACCGGTAAAAAGAAATGGTGGTACGCGGAATGGTTTCCTGGTACAAAAGTGCCTTGAGCTCCTTTTGAGAGATCCGGTTGTGTAATACTGCCATACTTGAAATTTTAAGGACGTTTGCCTGACGAACAAAATTCCGGACGCAAAGGTAAATCGATTTCCATAAAAATTATTGTGAAAACGTTAAAATCGGAAACGAATCCTTTGTGTTCTTTGTGGTTCTTCGTGTTCTTTGTGGTCCTAAAGCTGTATCACGAAGGACACAAAGGACCACGAAGGACACAAAGACTTAGTTTCCAAAAAGCGCGCCCTTCATTCCCAGTGTAATGCCGCTTAACGGCTTCCTTTTGGCGGAGAAAGATTGAATGAAATCAATCCTGAATAACCGGAATATATTTTCAAACCCGAAGAAGGCTTCAATATAGTTGTTGTTCGGATTAACATAGAAAGCATTGGTACCAGCTACCAGGTGCCAGTTCAGCCTTTTGAAGCCCGGGATTTTGTTGGTCAGCAATCCATTAAAATGGTGTTCCGCATGAAATGTAGTGTACCAGTTGGAAATTGTGCTATTCAGGTAAAATGGCGCCCGTTGAAAACTGTTCAGGTACCTGCCCGCGAAAATGGATTGGTTTCCATTGAAATGCTGGTAATCGGGCACGGGCACCTTGTTCCAGTTCAGAAAGCCACCCATGGTAGCCTTATAATTGAATTCACCTGCAAGCTTCAAATTGATATCGTTGCGCACGATCAGGCGCCACTTGTCAAAGTCTACATCGCTTCCAAAAACACCTTCGATGCCTTTGGAATATTCCAGCTCAAACCGGGGATATTTTGATCCCATGCTCTCCCTTCTGCCCGGAAATTCAATATAGCGGGTACCTGGCTGCCAGCTGATTCCCCCGAATGCCGCGAAAGCCTGGTGTCGCTTTATATTTTCATTAATCAGGCCCATCGGGTAATTGGGCGAAAACTCTCTTTTATCGATATCAAAAAATTTAAAAGTGGTTGTATTATTCAAAGGCATACGGTCCTGGAATTCAGCACCAGCTTTCAGTCTGACCCCTTGTCCCAGTTCCTTCTCAAATTGACCTTTACCGTACCAGGCCTCGTATGTTTTCATTAAATTCTTTTCCAGGAATAAAGTTGTGATCGAGTTGCTCTTCGGATTGATCGGATTGGAATTATTGAATTGAAAAACATCTTTCCCTAAACTAGCAACGAAAGAAGAAGCATACTTTCCACCAAAGTCAATACCGGCCTCCATACCTGCATTGAAGTGCTTATTGCTGAAGCCATACCTCAGCCTGGGCGTGATGTACACGCTATTTTGCCGGAAGCGCGCGCTGTCGAGTCTTTTTTTCACGGTAACCTGGGAATGGAGAACCCAGCCTTCTGCTGTATTGTAATCAACAGCATCTGCCAAAGAATTGAAAGAGTAAGTCATTCTCTTGCTTTGCCGGCCTAAGGTTTGTCCTGTAACCAGCAGGCCGACAGCCTGTATCCGGTTTCTTTTCCTGTCAAGCGAGTCAAGGTACCTGGGACTTTTCCGGATCCTTTCCAGGCTATCCTTCTTTCTATAATCTACGACCTCTTCCGTTTCAAGGGGTATGGGGCGGATGGCATCCCAATAGGCACGGCTATATTTATTGGAGCTATCTGTATAACGCAGGTACACGTTATCAAAGAACTTTTCAGGAAACCCTGGATTAATGTTGAAATCGGAATAGAGATTGACGAAACTCCCATATGCATCAAATCCAAAGAATTTGATGGAAGGGTAAATTACCTGGTTCTTGATTACCCAGACGTCCTTATTCAACGGAACATACAATTGTTCCAGCCGGATTGTATCGACAAAGTCCATCTGCGATTGCCTGGTTAGCTGTAGCAGCACACTGTGTATTCTCCAGTCATTTTCAGTGATCGTGATAACCCCTGTAAAGGCAGGTTCATATTTTCTAATAGGAGTCACCCTGATCTTGTTGATCTCCGTACCATCTTCAAAGAACACGCCCTCGAGCGCGTACCTATAGTAGCTAAGAGCATTGTCGGCTATGGGAGATACAAATCCCCTGCGATTCAGATTGCGGCCGATCTGGACATTATTTTCATATAATGAAATGATCTGGGGCTGACTAAGTCCAAAGGCATCGCTTTGACCGCTGACCCTTGTTGATGTCACTTCAATTTTAACTTTGCCGGGCTTTTTAACTGAATAGGTAGATATTGTTTCCGCGAGGTATAACATTTTAAGCTTGCTGGAATCTCCATCTTCAAAGTCAATATCGCTGCCTAAAAATCTGTCGGGAAAATCACGAAGCTTCAATTGGCCCTTAATATAGACCCGGCACTGGAATTCCTTAACCTGGTCGAGATAATAGCTTCTTTTTGCGATTGCCTGCCTGATTATTTCATATGCCGGATCTTCGCCGCCGGGCTTCACGACCACTTCTTTCATACTTGTTTTAAGAAGCGATAACCGGAAGTTTATCACAGTATTCTCAACGCCTACGGTTACGCGCTGTTCCGCTCTTTCATATCCAACGTACTGGCAGACCAGCGTATATTCACCCGAATCAAGCGTCAGCACGTATTTACCAGCATCATTTGCGGTTGTGCCTGTCGTTGTTCCTTTCACCAGGATTGAAGCATATGATAAAACATTGCCCATATCATCTGTGATGATCCCACTGATCTTCCCCGCTTTTGCTGTGCAGGAAAACAATATAAAGATGATCAGCGTTGCAGAAAAGCGCTGAGCTATTGCCGTTTGCAGTACTGCGAATTTACTGGTTACCGGCATTTGAAAGTTATTTTTTAGATCCTTTTAATACTCCCGCCAGCAGGCTTCCCGACAAGGCGGCAAAACCCGCCACAAATGCACCGATGGCACCTGTTAATATAATCAGCATGGAAGGATTGTCAGATTTCAGTACCAGCTCAGACATCTTATGCGCCAGGATATGTTCATTGTTGCTGCTTATCATGGAAGCGAGTACAACCCATAAGCCAAATAAAGCTATAAACCCCGCCAGAAACGCCGCGACCGGTCGTTGCCTGAGGAAGGCGGCGACCACAAAGGCTGCAATTGCGATACTCCACCAGGGCAGGTAAAGACATGTGACAAAGCTGATTAAAGCAATCAGTATTGTTGATATGATAAATTTCATCTTCCTAACTTTGGGCAATTTTAATTAAATACGGTTTCGACTGCAAGGAGTTACTGGAATGTCATTTTCCATTTCACCTTACTGCCCGTTTCACCTTTCTTCATTACGTACAAGGGATAGTATTTACCTTCCACCCATCTATCAACAAAATTATCGTAATACTTACTACCCGGGTTCCCGCTTTGACCACCAGGGTATACGCCATATGCTTCCGTTTCAGGACTCAGCTGAACGACCATCCGCCAGCTCGGACCATGGGTTGCCTTTGTTGCATTGATGACGTTGACCCCACCACCGATATTCAAATGCATCCGGCTTAATGAAGGTAGCCTGCTAAGGTGTTGAATCTTTGTGTCTTTATATTTGGCCCATTCAAGCTTTCCTTCCTTTTCGGCTGTTTGCAGCACCGGCAGCGCTTTCTGGAACGCAACGAGAATATCATCTTCCAGCGTTTCTTTCCGGGAGGTGGTAATATCATCCACAAACTGCATAGCTGAATCTTTCAGAAGACTCTCGAGCATCGTACTCTCGTATGGCAACAGGTAGTTCTTTAAAGGAGAGAGTTCATCTTTGTAAATGACTGACCTGAGGCTATCTAACAACACAGTGAATACTGTGGCTCCTTTTTCTCTCACATCGTTTCTCAGGTTCCAGTTTTTCAGAAGCCCGAAATATGGTAATGCTTCCTTTGGTAGTTTTTTTTCATCCAGGCATTTTAGTATCAGTGGTCTTATCATCTCCCCCAGAATATTATAATTGTCAGTTTGAAGGTCCATCATATCCCTGGGTGTGATCTGCTGCATTTGCTCAAGTTTCCTGTTGATGATTATACCCCTGAAAGGCGAGAATGATCCGCTTAAATAATATGGATATGCAGAATCCGCTGGCACCTGGTTAGCACTGCTGACGAATCCACGTGCGGGATTGAACAGGTACGGATTTTCCGGTTGCGGGATCATCCCCTGCCACCTGTAATCGCTGTCTGTTCCAGGCATCACAAAATCTCCCTGCATTTTCCATTTTGCCGGGAACTCGCCCTGGGCCCTGATAGCAATATCTCCATTCTTGGCGGCGAAGACTACGTTCTGACCCGGCGTATGGAGGTTCCTTATAGCCCTTATATAGTCAAGGTAATTCCTTGCACGGTTTAACTTGTAAAAAAGAATCAGCTCATTGCTGGCATCATGTGCCTTCCACCTTACCGCATAACTTTTCCCATCCAGGTTTTTTCCTTCGTATTTTTCATCAAACATCACGGGCCCGAAAACCGTGTAAGCCACCGTATCGACGAAATCGGCTTTATTCCTGATTTTGAACCTTTCAACACGGAATTCGGTATCCTTCCATTCCCCATTAAACCTGTATTGCTTTTTGGTCTTGTCCCTGAATTCTATGGCGTAATAATCTTTCACATCGCGGCTTGCACTGGTAAACCCGAAAGCACAACTGTCATTGAAGCCTATGGCTACTCCGGGAGAGCATAAAAACGAAGCGCCGTACACGTTCAGCGTCGGAGTATTTAACTGTATCTCAAACCACAGCGAAGGCAGGTTTAAACCCTGGTGTGGATCATTGCACAGGATGGGATAGCCGCTTTTTGTTTTTGTTCCATTCACTGCCCAGTTATTGCTGCCATTGTCTTTGTCAGGTTTTTGAGGTAAGACCGGCAAGGAAACGGAACTGTCTTCTGCTCTAAAGCGGAAATATTCCGAATCGGCACCAGCCGGCGGAACAGGCACTACGCTGGGTTGAAGGTATGCTGTACCATGAGGAATGATAGGATCTACGATGTCCCTTGTCAGGGGATATAATTTCTGGTATACCGCTTTGGTAAATGCATTGCGGGCGTTTGTATATTCAAGGTCGGTTTCATAAGCAGATAGCTCATACGCGATGTATTTCGAGAAAACCGCCTGTTTGAAATTTGTCCATGGTTCCGGTTTATACCCAAGCAACTTATACTCGATTGGCAGGGTGCTTTCGGTAAGCGTTGCAATATAAGCGTTCACGCCGGCTGTGTATGCGTTACACATTGATTTTGTTGTCGGGTCGCTCTCGAGTTTTTGTAATGATTTCTCGGCGGCATAGGTTAATCCCAACCTCCTGAAATACCGGTCCACTACGTTCAGCACGTCTGTTGTACCGTTTTTGTCTCCAAGTATCTCACTGAGCCTTCCGGCTGCAACATGTGTTTGAAATTCCATTTGCCACAAGCGGAACCTGGCATGAAGGTATCCCTGAACAAAATAAACGTCATCGTCATTTTCCGCAAAGACATGCGGTACCAGCCTTTCATCAAAATATACTTCCGTTTTCCCTTTTAATTGGGGGAAATGAATCGACGCGTTAAAATCAGGCTCCACGCATTCGGCATTCTGCCATACTCCGTGCTGTGGGCTTAATAATCGACCCAAAGGAGCCTGCAGCACAAGTTTACTATCCAACACAATGATCAATCCCACAGTGACAAGTAAAGAAACCAGGAACAGGACAATTCTCATACCTTTTGTTTACAAAAAATTTAAAAGTAAATCATTTAAAAGAATATTTATAGGGTGATTTCAACAAAATCCGCCCGTGGCACTTACCACTTTCAGGCATTACCATAAAATAGTATTGACATTGTCTGCAACATTTTTCAATTTTACATTGTCATTAGGTTATATGTTAAACTTCAAAAGTAAAACATAGTCAAATATTTAGAATTTCCCGGTTTATGAAAACTGTAATTGTACAAATCGAAAAACGTAAGAAGCTAGTGCTCGGACTTTTGTTTTTGGTCCTTTTTTTTCTGGGAATGATCAAGTGATCCCGCGATGCATCGGGATGGTGTTGTAAATGCTGTCCCGGTTCATCGTTTTTTTAAGTCAATCCGTGTACCAGCTGTGAAACTTCATCCGCAGTGTTAAACGAATGCAATACAATACGCAGTCGTTCGGCGCCTTTTGCAACACTGGGATATAGAATCGCCCGAACATCCAAATGAATATCCTGTAATTTTAAAGCCACATTCTTAACTTCCGAGTTCCCCGGTATTATAACCACCTGGACGGGAGTGTCGCTTTCCAGCACCTGGAAAGGGATAGCGGAGCTGTGGAACATCGATATGAGCTTTGCAAGCTGTTCACGCTCTTTTATCATTGCGGGGAATGTTTCATAAGAAGCCTTTATAGTCGCGATGCTGGCTTCGGGCAAAGCAGTAGAATAAATAAATGGCCTTGAAAAATTGACCAGGTAGTTACGCAGCAGCTCACTTCCAACCACGGCAGCACCGTGCGTACCGCAGGCTTTTCCAAACGTGTGTATCCTGGCAAAGCAGCTATTTTGCAATCCCAGCATTTGAATCAGCCCTTCACCCTTCTCTCCCACCACACCGGTGGCATGTGCTTCATCCACAATCAGCCGTGCATCGTATTGTTCACAGATATCAGCCATCGCCTGCAACGGGGCCTTATCGCCGTCCATCGAAAAAACCGATTCCGTCACTAAAAAAATATTTCCAGCTGCTGTTTTCAGCTTTTTTTCCAGGTCCGCCAGGTCATTATGTTTAAACGAAAACGAAGCCGCCGCACTTAAACGGATTCCATCTCTCAGGGAAGCATGTGACAAATGATCGTACAGAATAGTATCACCTCGTTGCGGCACACAGCTTAACAGACCAAGGTTTGCATCGAACCCAGAATTGTAGATCAATGCTGCCGCGGTATCATGAAACCGAGCAATCTGTTGTTCAGTCTGTTCGATTAGCGCATAATTTCCCGACAGTAGTCTTGATCCTGTACTTCCGGTTTTATATGATTTGCCTGCATCATTTTCCTGCTGCGGGATTCCCAGTAAATCGTTTTTAACAATTCCCAGATAGTCATTGGAGCAGAAATCAATTTTGTCATCCGGCAATTTCAATTGGCGGTATGCGTTCTCTTTCCTTCTTTCATCGAGTTTTCTGGATAAAAAATCTTCGTTCACCGGGCTGATATTACGACAAAGAAAATCAAATCCCCTGATCTATTGCAGCCCGGGCAACAATATTTTCCCGCTTCAGCGAATAGCCTGTAAATTTGTTTCATGACGGAATTTGTAGAGGAACAAAAAAATATCCTTGGCCTGCAATTGCCTACGGATCCTCGCTGGGTAGACCTTGCCGGCATCTCTCTTGAAGCGATTTTAACCGATCATGCCTGGTGTGAACAAAAAGCAGCCTCGAGCTGTATTTCGCTGATTCAGCGATATCCCGAAAAAGAAAAGCTGGTGAATGAGCTTTCTCCTATTGTAACTGAAGAATGGGGACATTTCAGGCTGGTTGTTGCCGAATTGAACAAACGCAATTTAACCCTCGGGAGGCAACGCAAGGATGATTATGTGAATGAACTGATGAAATTCCAGACCAAATCCGGATCTGATGAGGACCGGCTATTGGACAAGCTTCTGATCTTCGCTTTGATCGAAGCCAGGAGCTGTGAACGCTTTAAGCGGTTAAGCGAAGGGTTAAAAGATGATTACCTCCGTAATTTCTATCGTCGCTTTATGGAAAGCGAGGCGGGACATTACCATTTGTTCATCGATCTTTCACTGACTTATGTAAACAGGGAAAAGGTCAGGGATCGGTGGAGAGAATGGCTTATCTACGAAGCAGGCGTTATGCAACTGATGGAAGTCCGGGGCGACCGGATTCATTGAAGTATATATTGCACCTATTGATGACCGTTTTATCCGGAAATTATGACAGATCCTCATTTACTAAAAGCGGCAGCGCAATTTGGCAAGGGCACCCCTGTAGCGGAGCAACTGGGAGAAGGCCTGATACATAGAACTTACAAGGTAAATTATTCGAATGAAGCGGAGGCCATTGTTTTACAACGCCTGAATCAAAGGGCGTTTAGCCAGCCGGAAAACATCATCCGGAATTACCAGATGCTTTATGATCACCTTGAAAAACAGCGAGGAGGAATTCAAATACCGATGCTTATTCCGACGCATCAGAATAAATTTTTCTGGGTAGATGAAAGTGATAATTTCTGGCGTGCTACCCGGTTCATTTCCGGTTCTTATTCATTAAGCTTCATTGAAACAGAAACGGATGCATATGTAGCGGCAAAAACCTTTGCCAATTTCACAAGGTCGCTAAACGGTATCAACACCGAACAACTAAATATTGTATTGCCGAACTTTCACAACCTCGAATTTCGGTACAGACAATTTGAAGACGCTATCAGCAAAGCGGCCATTCAGCGGCTGCTTCGCTCCACGCACCTCATCTCCGAGCTAAGACAGCGAAAAGCTTTGGTGAAATATTACCAACAGTTGTCTGTCGATGAGGAAATGTATCCTACGCGGCTAATGCATAACGACTGCAAGGTCAGCAATATTTTATTCGACAGGAATACGAAGGCAGCCCTCTCTCCTGTCGACCTGGATACCGTGATGCCCGGAAAATTCTTTTCGGATATCGGCGATATGTTTCGCACTATGGCTTGTTCGGTGGATGAAAACAGTACCGCGTGGGAAGAGATTGCAATCCGGGGCGATTACTACCGGGCTGTTGTTTCAGGTTACCTGGAAGGAATGGCGGAAGTATTGACCTCGGGGGAAAAAGATGAAATTCATCACAGCGGGTTGATCATGATTTATATGCAGTCGCTCCGCTTTGTAACTGATTTTCTCAACAATGACATTTACTATAAGACCCTCTATCCTGAGCAAAATCTGAATCGCGCATTGAACCAATTTATTTTATTGGAGAAGCTGGAAGACTTTCTTGCTGAGACATATCATCATACATTGTACGATATCGATTAGCTGCAAGCTGCCTGGGTTCGAAAATATTTTCTTATAAGTACCCTTCGCGTATAGTATTGCTCGTACCCATTTGAAGAATATACCAGAATACTGACTTTTCCCATTAAGATTAAGATCCATCAAAACTTTGATATGGCTAAAGTATACGTGTCATCCACTTACACCGACCTTGAAGAACATCGCAAGAAAGTTAGCTTACTACTACGCAGGATGGGCCATGAAGATATGGCAATGGAGTATTACGTAGCTCAGGACGAAAGACCAGCAAACAAATGCCTTGCGGATATTGCATCATGTGACTTGTATGTAGGTATTTTTGCTTGGAGGTATGGTTATATTCCAAAAGAAGATAACCCCCAAGGTTATTCGATAACGGAGTTGGAATATCGGGAGGCGATAAAAACAAACAAGCCTTGCCTGATTTTCCTCCTTAGTGAGGTGGCGCCCTGGCCACGTAAATTTGTCGACAAGGATGCATCTTCTATTGAAAAACTTAGAGAAGAATTAAGTAACAATCATTCTACAGGTCCGCATTTCAGTACTCCGGATGAACTTGGCAGGCTGCTCGCAGAAGCGATGGTAAAGTGGATGCAGTTAGACAACAATGAAATAAAAATTTTTCACAATTTACCACAACCTAATTACGGAAAGTTTATTCCGAGGTTAAAGGATATGACAAATGTCATGCTTGGACTAAAATCCCGTTACCCGCTCATTACAATAGAAGGGTTTGCCGGAGTTGGAAAAACAAGCCTGGCCCTGGAAACGGCTTATATTTGTCTTGGAAAAGTTGAGTCTCCCATTCCCGATCCTCCCATTTACGATTATGTCGTTTGGATCTCCGCCGTTAATAAGCCCGAGCAAAAACAATGGCTAAACGAAGTGGTAAATGAAGTACTAAATACGATATCCGTAAATTCAGCCCCTTCGCATCTTCCCCGTAATGAAATACAGGAAATGAAGAAAGTCTACGAATTACTGCAAATAAATAAGACCTTAATCGTGATCGATAATTTCGAAACGATGGATGATCTTTCACTGGTGAACTGGATCGAGAAAGTGCCTGCGCCAAGTAAAGTTTTGCTTACTTCAAGAATTCACCAGCTGCAGAAGGCATGGGACGTTACACTAAAAGGGCTGGAAAACAAAGAAGCGCTAAGCTTCATTCGCCAGGAGGCACAGGCTAAAGCAATAGACTGGATCAAGGATCAAACGGACGATGAATTATTATCCCTCGCCGATGTGACAGGAGGAAATCCCCAGGCTATGGTTTTAGCACTTGGGTTGATGAAAGGCGGGACGCTTAACCTGAAACAAATAAGAAATCACATACATGAATCCACGCGCAGCAAGAGCATGGAGAAGGTATTTGAATCTTTATATTCATGGTCATGGAATCAGTTAAAGGAAGATGCCCGAAAAATATTAATGTCCATCCCACTCTTCGAAACTGAAAACACCGCAAATCAGCGAGCGGCAGATCGAATCACCGGCATAAGTAAAGTGCCCCTTTATAAAGTCAGCGGATTGCAGGAATATGAATTCGATTTAGCATTAGAAATGTTGGTGAAATACAATCTTATTGAGTTTGAGGGCGAAGAGGATCGTTACAGCGTTCATCCTATGACGAGAGAATTCGCGAGTAAACAACTGGATAAAAATATTGAATTCAATACCGGAGCAAGGGAGCGGTGGAGTGATTATTTCATGGGTTTCGTTCAAAAACATATACCCAGAAAAGAACCCTCCGTACGATACTGGAATGCCTTAGTCAGTGACGACATGATAGAGATTGATGCAGAGTGGTCTAATATCGCGGAGGTAATCAAGTGGACAATAAATAACCGCAAAGATGTTTTTTATGAGCTTGTGATGTTATTGATACATTATATGGACAGTCGTTTATTGAACCAGGCGCGGATAGACTGCGTAGAAAAGGCGGTTGCAATTGCCCAGGAGAAAGAATATTATGAAGATGAGGCATTACTACGACTGGACGCACTCGGGTGGACCTATGTCGAAGAAGGTGATCTCGATAAAGCGTATGAAGAAATTGTAAGGGGTCTTGCTATTGCAGATCGACTGCCGGAAGACAATAAAAATAAACATGACCTGATCGCCCTTGGTAAAGCCTGGCAGGCAAGGGTTAAAGTTGAAAAAAATTATCCCATGGAAGCCCAGGAGTTAATTAAAGAGGCTTTAGACCTTTCATTCAGCCCCTGGATAGAAACACGGGTTTTTATGGTTGCCGGCGACCTCGCATTCAAAAAAGATGACAGTAAAAAGGCGCTCGAATATTATGAACTGGCAGCAGCCAGAATCAAAGACTATGGGGAAGAAGGACATGGATACCAGATTGAACCACGTATTGGACTTGCATACCTGGGGATCGAAGGAAAACTTGAGGAGGCTAAAAACAGGTTTGAGATGCTACGCAGGCAGGATAAAATTGCGATAGGAAAATTATATGGTGAATATGGCCTCGCTTTAGTCGCTTACAAGAAGGGTGATAAGAAGAAATCAAGTGAAATGATGAAATCCATTAAGGAAGAATTATCCCCAAAGACTAAATCCAATTTGCTGGTAAAACTAATCGATAAGTTTTTCGAGGATCTTAAGGCGAAAGATAAATGAGATATTGGGAATATTGAGATATTGAGATATTGAGATATTGGGATATTCCGCCGGATTTCCAGGAGGGATGGTTGGAGCTATTCCTTTTGAGCAAATGATTCAGCAGTCTCTGAAGAAAAATGAGCGATCTCCCTGCTGAAATCAAAACCGGGATTATCCTGCAGAAACTGCCGGATCTTTCCAAGGTACGACTTCTTAAACGATTGGTGGGCCTGCGTTTCCGGCTGGAAAGGCTTATGCCTGTACGCCGTTATGATATTTTTGATCTCCTCTGAAATACGCCTGGATTCAGCATCGATAAAATGCTCTTTAAATTTATCAAAAACAAATTCCGTTGCGGCATAGTTAGGGTGCACAAGGTCTATATCATAAAAACGGTAATCTCTTAAAACATCTATCACAAGTTCGTATGCAGGAAAATAATACAGCCTGTCAAATTTCTGTACCAGGTGATGAACAGCTTCGATCAGCCTTGCTTTACTTCGGTTGTTTTCGGTAACACCATCACGGATATGCCGGACAGGACTGACAGTAAATATGATCTTTAATTTTTGATTAAAATGAAACAGCTGGTGCATGCAATTGTCAAGGGCGGCAACTGTTTCATCAATACCAAGCATGTGCTTTCGGAACCATTGGGCAGGTGCACGATGGCAATTGGCTACTGGGGTTTCTGTCTCATTTAACTGGTATGAAAATGAGGACCCCAGTGTGATGACCAGCCAGTCTGCCTGTTTAAGAAAATCATGGGCAGCCTTTTGCGAGCCATTTATTTTTTCCAGCACCTCATCCTGCCGCAGACCGGAAAATTGGGAATGATGCTGCCAGCTCTGCCACAGCTCATTTAAATAAACAAGGTCGATGGAAGTGAACTGCCGGTTATGAATATACGAAACAAGGCTTTTTGAAACACTCAGTGGATCGAATAGTATCCCGTTGGGATTTTGAATAACGCTGAACTTTAATTGATGTAATCTTCCTCCTATGTGTTCAGTAAAACAGGAACCCATCAGGAATATTTTATCCCTGTAATTGATCCCCACTTCGGGAGCCGGAATATTTATGTCTAGCATGAAATTCATGACGGCTTGCTTGAATGAGCAGAGATATCCAACTGGTTAACCATGGCAGATGATACAAATATTTCTTCTGCCAGACGCAGGCTTTGCTGCAACGCCTCCTTGTTCAGTTCCGGTAATTGTTTTTTGTCCTGGAAATATGAGATCATCCATTCGGTATCCATATTTCCCACGAGCTTATCGTCGGCCATAGGACAACCACCAAATCCTTTTAATGCACCGTCGAATCGCTTTGAACCCGCCCTGAGTGCCGCTTCCAGTTTCGATTGACGGTTTTGTGCGGAGGAATGCAGGTGGACACCAATGTCAAGCCCGGGTAAAGAATCTACCAGGTATTTTGTAATGGAATAAACAAGTTCCGGCGAAGCCAATCCCACCGTATCTGCCAGGGAAATCATTTTAACTTCCAAGCCTGCCAGTTTATTCACCCATTCAAACACGATATCTTCTGAAAAAATATCTCCATACGGATTGCCAAACCCCATTGAAATATATACCACCAGTTCCCTGTTTTTTTTCATGCAATGCTCCCGGATCCTTTCTACCGTTTGGAAGGATAGGTCGATGGAACTGTTGGTATTCCGTTTTTGAAAAGTTTCCGATACAGAAAACGGGAATCCAACATAGGCGATATGCTCATACTCACATGCATCTTCGGCTCCGCGGAGGTTTGCAACGATGGCAAGCAGCTTAGATCTCATTCCTTCCGTTTTCAATTGCACGATTACTTCTTTTGTGTCTGCCATTTGCGGAATGGCTTTGGCAGAAACAAAACTGCCGAAATCGATGATATCAAATCCGACCTGCAATAATGAATTGATATATTCCACTTTTTTTGAAGTCGGGATAAAATGCTGCCATCCCTGCATTGCATCCCTCGGGCATTCCACCAACTTGATCATATTCTCCTGCATACTGCGAAGTTACAATATCCCAATATCCTAATAACCCAATATCCCAATATCCCAATATCTCAATATCCCAATATCTCAATATCTTAATATCTCAATGTCACCCCATCTTCTGCTTCATCGCCTCGTATAAAATCATTCCCGTCGCGACAGATACGTTTAACGATTCAAACTCCCCTGTCATTGGGATCTTAAATGCTTCATCACATGCTTTCATCAAAACAGGTGATATCCCTTTATCTTCACTCCCGATAACGATCGCACATGGATCCTTAAAATCCAGGTCAAATACATTCTTCGAGGCGGTCATTTCACTGGCAAATACTTTTATCCCGTTTAAATGCAGGTCATCAACCGCTTTCAGCAGGCTGTTTACCCTGCATATCGCCAGCTTTTCCAAAGCTCCTGCCGAAGTAAGGATTGCATCTTCATTTAGAGCTCCCACGCCCTTATCGGGAATGATGATTGTTTGAACACCGCAACAATAGGCAGTTCGTGCTATGCCACCAATATTGCGGATATCTGTCAGTCCGTCCAGCATCAGGAACAATGGAATCTCGCCTTTCTCAACCACAAATGAGATCACCTGTTGCAGATCCTGGTATTGTATCTTCGAGATCACAGCCACGCAACCTTCGTGATGATCTACATTAAAGCTGTTAAGTTTTTCAGCGGGCACTTTATTAACCGGGATACCGGCCGCCAGCGAAAGCGTCCTGATCAACTCGATGGATTCGCCGCCGACATTGTTTTGCATGTAAATGCGTTCCAGCTGTTTACCGGACTCCAACGCCTCTATCACAAGTTTCCTCCCGATGATGAGGGAACTTTTTTTGGGACGCTGCTGATGTTGCCTGAAATGTTTCACGTAAAAAATTCACAAGTTTTAAGTCCTTAAAAAAAAAGACCTCCAGTAAAAAATTAACTGAAGGTCTGCAATCATTTCTATATTTTATTAGCTCAAACCGAATTCCTTCTTCAGCCTGTCAACATAATCCAGCTTCTCCCATGTAAACAACTCAACTTCAATCTTCTTTTCTTCTTTGTTCGGCATGGTGAAAGTTTTAGTTACGACTTCAGATTTACGACCCATGTGACCGTACGCAGCTGTTTCGCTATAAATAGGGTTGCGCAGCTTTAAACGTTGCTCGATGAAATAAGGGCGCATGTCAAATATCGCCTCAACCTTTTTAGAAATTTCACCGTCGGACATGTTCACTTTCCCTGTACCATGCGTATTTACATAAATGCTTGTAGGTTTCGCAACGCCGATCGCATACGACACCTGCACCAACACTTCGTCACAAATGCCTGCTGCAACTAGGTTCTTCGCAATATGACGCGTAGCATAAGCAGCTGAACGGTCAACCTTGGAAGGATCCTTGCCACTGAAAGCTCCACCGCCATGCGCGCCTTTGCCTCCGTATGTATCCACGATGATCTTACGCCCGGTTAAACCAGTATCGCCATGAGGACCGCCGATTACAAACTTACCAGTGGGATTTATATGATACTTAATGTGGCCGTTGAAAAGATGCGCATATTTTGTATACCTGGCTTTCACACGGGGGATTAATATTTCCCTGATCTCGTCATTGATCTTTTTAAGCATAGACTCTTCGCTATCGAAGTCATCATGTTGTGTTGACACAACAATCGTATCGATCCTGACGGGCCGGTTATTATCATCATACTCCAGTGTAACCTGGCTTTTTGCATCAGGACGCAAATATTTGATCTCGTTGTTTTCTCTTCTTAAAGCTGCCAGCTCTATCAGCAGCTTGTGCGCCAGATCGAGGGCCAGCGGCATATAATCTTCCGTTTCATTCGTGGCATATCCAAACATCATTCCCTGGTCGCCTGCACCCTGCTCTTCCCTATTGACCTTATCTACACCCTGGTTGATATCAGATGACTGCTCATGAATAGCTGAAAATACACCGCAGGAGTTCGCTTCAAACATGTATTCGCTTTTTGTATAGCCGATCTTGCGAATCACACCACGTGCAATTTCCTGAACATCAAGGTATGCGCTGCTTTTAACTTCCCCTGCCAATACTACCTGACCAGTGGTTACCAGGGTTTCACAAGCCACTTTTGATTCCGGATCGAAAGCTAAAAAGTTGTCAATCAAAGCATCTGAAATCTGATCTGCTACTTTGTCAGGATGACCTTCGGATACACTTTCAGAGGTAAATAAATAAGGCATACGAAATAAAAATATTTGGTTTAAAAAACAATTATTTAATTAAAAATCCATTAATCATACTGATTTTTTTATGATTAATGGATTTAAATCTGCCGCAAAGATAATATTCAATTTAAAATTTTTGAATAAATAATTCTTATTTTCATTCGGGCCGTTGAATGACTGCCACCTCCCAACACCACTCTTCCCTGAGCTACTTTGTTGTTAATCAGGAAGGGAGCCTGCAATTTCGCCACATTATCAAGGTTTGTTCCCGGGTATGCATAAAAGGGAAAAGTTTCATAAGGCGCATACAGCCTGAAGCTGTACACAGGATTCTTTCGGCTGACTATTCCCTGCACGAGCCTTGTGATATTGAAGGAAAATTTGTTGTTCTTTATCTCACCTCCGAAATCATTGAAGTTATAAGAGCCCTGCCCGTCCTGGATAAAATCATTCTGAACTGTCATCACCCTGCTTTTTGCAGAATCAATAAGATCAAGAAACAAAAAAGGCGGGGTAAAAAAATTATCATCCGGGGTTGGCAATTTTTCTGCTATCAACTCTGCCTTGTATATTAACCTGTTACCAAGGGTTTTAAGTCCCGGCACATAAATGACTGACATGGATCCCGGGGTTGACTGCAAATAGACTTTCTGCTTGTCACTGGAGGCGATGTTACCAGCATAATTCGACCCGGTTATATTTCTTCGTATGAAATTCGCGCTTCTCTGGCTGAGGCTTGTTTTATACACGAAGTCGGCGAAAGTGGTGTCTAAAATACCATTATTCGTAACGCGGTAATAAACGGTCAGCTTTGTTTTCGTATTATCATCCAGCCTGAAATAAGCCAATGCTTTTTTGTTTGGGGATGTAACCGAGTCCGCTTTCAGTGCAATTCCCCTGAAGGCCATCCTGAATAACGAGTCGCTTTTGTACGCATTGGAAGTATCGTAGCCTGCCAACCGGGCTCCGAGTGACGGATGCAACCGGATTCTGAGAATATTTTCGAGTGTTACCAGGTTCGTGTCTTTCCCGTTTTTGATTTGATGTGTATTATTTAAGTCGGCAAATAAGACCGTTTTATCTCCAAGTGTAGAAGTTACAACCGGAAACTCAGGTCCCCGGATCGAATAAAACGAATCCACGCGGTTTGCACCAGGATCAATTTCGTATACGTGTATCGTTTCAAGTGCATTAGAATCTCCATAGAGACCGGCGTATTGCAATGAAAGTACCACAGAGTCGATTCCCTTCAACGAATCCTTGTTAACAAATGGATACCCGGTGACAGACGGCAAAACTTCAAAAAATATACTCGCATTTGTTTTTCCAAACTCGGGATCTTCCATATAACCCAGCGCATGATTTTCAGTTCTTCCAATCTTTGTGGAATCATCCATATAGTAATTGCTGGTAATTACACTAAGAATAGTATCAAATGTATTTATATTATCAACGTCCGGAATCAGGTTCCCACCAAGACTGGTAGTATCTATTTTTTGACAGGACTGTTCTAAAATAAGAATGGTAATAAAAGCAAAAAAAGCAATAAGAAGCTTATTCACGAACTTGATTTAAGTGAGTTACGGTAAATTCCCTGGCTAAAATATCTAGCGATTTTATTATTTGGCAAGGTCGGTATACAATTGTAAATAGTCTGTTAAATCAGATTCTGCATTAAATGGCAGAACCTTTTTACCCCTTACTTTACCAAATTCTTCCAGGAGTGTTTTTTCCACTTTATCAGCTCCGAATGTAACCGCGTCAGCATGAAGCGCACCGCCTCTGAACATAGATGTATTGGTAGCATCCTGGAAAGGTTCCAGGTCCTTTTCCTTTATATTGGGATGAATATTTGCGATTTTGATAAAATCATCTCCCAGGGTTTCCCTGAAAGTATTCTGGCCGATGGTATAGATTACTTTACTGTGCGTGAAAACCGGCTCCTTCTTATAAACTGTTTTTAAGTACAACGGAATTAAGCTTGTCATCCATCCGCTGCAATGAATGATATCAGGGGGCCATCCGAATTTTTTTACTGTTTCAAGCGCTCCTTTACAAAAAAATACAGTACGCAATCCATTGTCATCATACCATTTTTCACTTTCGTCATGAAAAATATACTTTCTTTTAAACAGGTCTTCATTATCAAGGAAATAAACCTGTAAACGTGCATTCGGTAGGGATGCTACCTTGATCTGTAAAGGATAGTCATCATTGTCAACAGAAACATTTATACCAGACAAGCGCACAACCTCGTGTAAACGGTGTCTCCTTTCATTCACAACTCCAAAACGAGGCATGATACATCTTACTTCAAAACCGGCGTCATTTGCCTTAATAGCTAACTTGTTAGCAATTTCAGCAAATTCGGTCATTTCGAGGTAAGGCGACATTTCGTGTGCAATAAATAAAATTCTTTTCTTTGTTGACATTATTGGTAATATTGGTAAATGAAAGCGCTTTTAAAAATTAGTTTGCAAAGTTAAGGTATTTAATGGAAAATTAAGTGCCATAGCACATTCCAGCATGGCGAAAGTTGTACAATATGATCCTTTTTAACAAAGCGGCTGAGGTCTCAGCTTACATTGAACGTCAAAAAGAAGCAGGTAAAAAAATTGGTTTTGTTCCTACCATGGGCGCTTTGCACAAAGGACACTTATCGCTTATCGAAGCTTCCAACTTGCAAAATGATCTGACAGTCTGCAGTATTTTTGTCAATCCGACACAGTTTAACGACCCCGGCGATTTTAGACAATATCCTGTAACTATAGAACAGGATATCCGGTTCTTAATTAATTCGGACACCGATATACTTTTCCTGCCGGGAGTTGAGGAAATATATCCTAACGGTACTACGCAATTGCCGGAATATGACCTGGGTTACCTCGCGAAAATTCTGGAAGGAAAGTTCCGCCCGGGGCATTTTCAGGGGGTTTGCCAGGTGATGAGCCGCCTGTTGAATATAATATCTCCCCATCATTTATTTATGGGACAAAAAGATTACCAGCAGTGCATGGTTGTAAAACAGCTGATAAAGATTGAGCACTTGAATATCATCTTTCATACCTGTCCTACCTTAAGGGAACCGGAAGGCCTTGCTATGAGCAGTCGTAACCTGCGTTTGAATGAAGAAGAACGACAGAAGGCCACTGCGATCTTCAGGGTTTTGCAATATCTAAAAGCGAATCTCCGGCCCGGATGCCTGCATGAATTCAAAACGGAAGGAATTCGCATGCTGGAAAAAAACGCCCTGAAACCTGACTATCTTGAAATTGCTGACGCGAGCACGCTGGAAATTGCTGACCAGTGGGATGGAAGCAAAAAACTGGTAGCCCTGGTGGCGGCATTTATGCGTGAAGTCCGCCTAATTGACAATATGATCATATCCGAATGATCAAAAGCACCATTCAATTGTTACTTTTGTGACCATTTTATTCATAACATAAAATTTATTCAGGAATCTCTAGTTAGATGGAACAGCATAGTCTTACAACATTGCATTGTTAAAAGTCAGTCTGCTCCTGCTTTACAGGATTTCTGAAAGTGGTATTATGGAAATAGAAGTATTGAAATCAAAAATTCACCGGGCCGTCATCACGGAAGCCAATTTAAATTATGTGGGCAGTCTTACCCTCGACGAAGATCTGCTCGAAGCGGCTAATATGATCCCCAATGAAAAGGTGCAGGTAGTGAACGTAAATAACGGTTCCCGAATTGAGACTTATATAATAAAAGGCAAAAGAGGATCCGGCGTATGCTGTTTAAACGGTCCTGCTGCACGCCAGGGCGCCGTAGGAGATGTAGTGATCGTAATTTCATACGCCACAATGCCTTTCGAAGAAGCGAAGCAGTTTAAGCCATGGATTGTGTTCCCGAGGGAAGGCAATAAATTATAATGGTTTTTCAGCCCGATCTTGTCTAATCCTTTTCTCATTCATTATGAATAAAAAAGTTCTGAGTCTCTTACAATATCTTCTATTTTTAGGCCTGGGAATTTTTTTAGTCTGGTGGTCCATTGGTAAAATTGGAGATAAGGATTGGGAGGAAATCAAGGATGCGTTGGCAAATGCGCACTATGCCCTGGTTATTCCTGTAGTTGGCATACTGCTGCTCAGTCATTTCAGCAGAGCGATCAGGTGGAAAATATTGATGCGGCCAATGGGATACAATCCTTCAATATTCAATACCTACCTTGCCGTTTTGATCGGGTACCTGGCCAACCTCGCCATTCCCAGGTTGGGAGAAATTTTGAAATGCACCATACTGGCAAGATATGAGAAGGTGCCGGCCGACAAATTGTTGGGAACCATTGTGGCGGAACGCGCGTTTGACCTGATATGCCTTATTTTGGTAATCGTTGCCACAATTTTAACACAGATTGATGTGATCGGCAGCTTTGCAGGCGACATGCTTGACAGTTTCGTCAGGAATAAAAGCGGGCATTTTCCAGCGAAAAAAATTATTATTGTAGTAGGATCTATTACCCTTTTTATATTGCTGGTCCGTTTTTTCTTCCACCGGTTTGCTCATGTATCGATCATAAAGAAAATCAAACTAATACTAAAAGGGATTTGGCAGGGACTTGTGAGCGTACGGGATGTGAAACAAAAAGGATGGTTTTTTTTTCACACGATATTTATCTGGATTTGTTATCTTTTCAGCATTAAGATTGGATTTTACGCAATGGAACAGACCTCTGTCTATGGCATAAAGGAATCTTTATCCGTGCTTACGATGGGAAGTGTTGGCATGATCATAACACAGGGCGGCATAGGTGCCTATCCCCTGCTGGTGCAGGAAACAATGATGTTATACGGATTGAATGAAAATATGGGTAAAGCTTTCGGATGGCTGCTTTGGCTCGTTCAATTTTTCATGGTCCTGGTTTTTGGATTTTTAAGTTTAGGCTTATTGCCTGTTATTAACCGAAACAAATTAAGCGATGAAAAATCCTGATTATATACAGAGTAAAATTTATTCTTTGCCTGCCTTAATGCAACAGGTTGCCAGATGGAAATTTTTGGGAAAAAAAACCGTGTTCACCAATGGATGCTTTGACATTCTGCACCAGGGACATATATTTTCTCTTTCACAGGCGGCCAAAGAGGGTGATTTCCTGATTGTTGCGATTAACTCCGATGCTTCGGTCAAGCGCCTTAAGAGTAATGACCGGCCAGTGAATGACCAATCTTCAAGGTCTTTGCTTTTGGCTTCGCTCGTGATGGTTGATGCAGTGATCGTTTTTGACGAGGAAACGCCGCTCGACCTGATTAAAACGCTTCTTCCCGATGTGCTTGTAAAGGGCGGAGACTATACCCTGGAGCAGATCGTCGGCGCTAATGAAGTGATGGAGCATGGCGGAAGGGTGGTCATTAATCCCATCGTAGAAGGATTTTCTACCACGTTCATTATCGAAAAACTGAAGCAGGCGTGAAACGTGAAACGTGAAAGGTGAAACGTGAAAGGTGAATAGTCAATAGTGAATAGCCAATAGTTTTCACTTTTCACGTTTCACGTTTTACGTTTCACGTTTCACGCCTTACATGTTCCCGTACATGCGTTCAATTTCAAGGACGATCTGCTCGATCTGCTTATCATCGCCCTCGGCATTGTAAGGTTGTTTCAGGCTGCTGCTGAGGAAATAGGCTACTGTCTGGTAGAACCTGGCGGTAAAGCCGCCTTTGTATTCTTTGATGATATCGTAACAATTATTGCCGGTTTGGCGGTTGATCAGCTTCATCAAAACTTTTCCCTGGTATACCGAAAGATTAGTGAGAGGATCGGCAAATTCTTTTTTTAATTCTTTTTCCCGGGTCTGAACATACGCTTTTTTCTGCTCCTTTAGACGCATGTTAGCGAGGATTGCATTCATCTCGTTCATAATCGCTCCGGCTTTCCGTGCATACGGATAAGTGACATAGACTGCATTTCGCAGGCGCGTCCATTCCCTGACCCGCTTTTTCATAGCCGGGGACATTGGCGCCTTTACCCAGCACAGTTCCAGTTCCCTGTAAGGAATAGCCTCGCCATTATAAATGATAATAGGAACAACAAGGGTGTCATTTACTCCCGTAACCGGCATGGGATTTTCCTGGGAAAAAGCTGACCGTCCACCCAGTAGTAAAAACAACAAGATGCAGGCGGAGTGAATGATGAAACGGTTATGGAATCGGGCGGTCATGTACGGATATAAAAATAGGCAAAAAATTCGAACTTCTAAAGTGCCCACCAGACCGGTTCACAGGGCGCTTAATCTGCAGTTCGCAACACCCGGTTTAATTTTACACGTCGAATGATGCTCATTGTTAATCCAGTGATCATCACAAGGATGCCCAGCCATAATACATTAATAAAAGGGAATTCATATACTTTTAGCGCAACAAAAGGCGCCAGTTTCGAGGATTCTTTTACCTGCAATTCAATTTTTTTATTATCGACGATACTGCTGAATCCAATTGCGAGATTCTGCGCATACACAGTGTCAACGATATATGCGGGCTTATTATCCTTCACATAGAATACCGGCCTTGCAGGATACTGCAGCCCCTCTTTAGTAAAAACGGTAATATCGGCCATTAAAGCAGTGTCACCCGCACTAAACGAGTACCGTTCATTCGATGGATTAGGTACTACCTTGTTTAATACCATAAACCCGTTTGAATAAAATATCGTATCGTTCACATCGACTGGATAACGCTGGAACTGCGCCGTGTCGGCGGCTTTGTCCATATTGTCGGCATAGCTGATATATGTGAAAATGTCTCTGTTCCAGTAATGCTTGCTGTCAGGATTATTTGAGAAACCCTCCTGTCCCTTGGTATTCCTGATCAGGTTGGGAAAGAGATGGAATTCGTCCGCGCTGTCTTTCTTTTTGAAATTGATCTTAAAATACATCATCGTCCCGCTGGCATTCGTAGAGTCGCTGTTTACGAAAGTCGCGTGGTATTTGCCCATATCAGTTTCCACGCTTTTTACCAGGGTGATATTTTCAAGCGATTTTTCTTTTGAACGCGGGTCAAACCGGATATTGATCCCGGTTGTATTATAAGATAGCACCTCTTTTTTTGAAGATGAGATCAGGATGCCCAGCAGCATCATTCCAAAACCTACATGGGCTACCGCTGCACCAGCTGCCTTTAATTTGCCGTTCAGCACCGACCAGATGTATAAAGCATTTGAAACCACTGAATATACAGCTCCGAACAAAGCCAGGTGAATAGCAGCCAGAAATCCAGGTCCGTATTTGTCAAAGTTAATGCCCCCAAAAATGCTGATTAACAATGAAATGATCAGCGATACCACAGTGGGAACCGCCATTTTTCGCAGAAAATATTTCTTTGGAGTGTCCCTGTATTTCAGATATTGTGTGATAGCCATTAAAATCCCTATAACGATTGTCACGAATACCATGATACGATTATAAGCGAACTCTACGTCGTCTCCCATGGCGAAGCTTGTATGAAATATCTTATTGATGACGGGAAGAGAGGTCGCCAGGATGATAAAGACCGCAGATAAGAAAAATACCAGGGAACCAATAAACATCCAAAATTCCCTTGAATAGGAGCTTTCTTCCTTGACAATATGAGGGATATGCTTAAAACGCTTTACGAATAAAAATGCTGATGGTAGCGCGATCACCAATACAAAAATCCTGAGTTGCCAGTTCATTCCGAGGCTGGTGAAGGCATGTACGGAAGTATCCTGCAAATCGCCGCTGCGGGTAAGGTAAGTAGAATATAGGATCAGGATAAACGATAGGATGAAAAACAAATAAGAAGCACGTAGAGAATGACCGGTAGCATTGTAGATTACGAGTGTATGCAATCCTGCAACCATCACAAGCCATGGTACAAGCGAGGCGTTTTCCACCGGGTCCCAGGCCCAATAACCACCAAAGGTCAATGACTCATAGGCCCATGCGGCGCCCATTAAAATACCGGTTCCCAGGATGCAGGTTGAAAAAAGCGCCCAGGGCAAAGCGGCTTTGGTCCACCCGCCATAGTTCTTTTTCCATAGTCCGGCAATGGCATAAGAAAAAGGCACGATCGTGGAAGCAAAGCCGAGAAATAAGACGGGCGGGTGGATCACCATCCAATAGTTTTGCAGCAGCTGGTTTAGCCCCTGGCCATCCTGCATTTGTGGAAGGCTCAGGTAATCGGCGCGACTGAAAATAGGTGCATCCTGAAAATGTTCCCTGACAAGTAAGAAAGGGTTGCTTCCTACTTTTACTCCGAAAAAATACATCCCAAGGATCATCGTAGCAAGGCACATCTGTATCAGGCTTACGATGCTCATTACCGGAGCTTCCCAATTTTTGGCCGTTCTGATCAAAACGAATCCCAGTACCACGTGCCAGATGGTCCACAAAAGAAAGCTGCCCTCCTGGCCTTCCCAGATGCAGCTCAACAGGTAGTTCAGGTTAAGTGATGTGCTGGAATGGTTCCAGGCATAGAAATATTCAAATTTATGCGTAGCAACAATAAACAGCAGGAGGGAAAAGACTGAAAATACAGAAAAGCCATCTATGAGAAATGCGATCCTTCCCATTTTCTTCCAGCTCGCGGCCTCTTCACGCAGGTGTGCATTGGCAGATTTAAAATAAGCTATTGAAGCAACAAGCGAAAAAACAAAGGAAAGTACAATAAAAAACCGGCCCAACTGTCCGGGTAACAAATGTTCACCTGTATAATCCATCTAATATATTAATTTTGACTCAGATTTTTTTGAGCTGCTTTGGGGTCATCTTTATACTTGGAAGGGCATTTTATAAGTATTCCATCCTTGCTTGTAATTTCAAAAACATCGCCCTGCATTTTTCCTTTCAGCACGATTCTTTCCGCTTTCTCAATATCATAAGGCTTTTCGTAATGGTAAACAACCTGTGCCCTGTTACCAAGGGAATCCATCACATGAAAACTGGTAAGATTGGGGTTCGATCTCGGATCATAATGTATCGGTTGGGAATTATCCAGTTTTGCTATAATGGTAACATTCTTCCCTGCCTTTTGTTTTGCCGAAGCAATAGTTTCATAGGTAGAAAGATCTCCCATAAAGCTTATCAGAACAGCAATGGCTATGGCAATAAAAACAAGAACAACGATATGCGTTTTTTTCATTTTCTGAAATTCTCCGCTAAGTTAGTCCAAAACAACCAGAGATAAATCAATGCTGTTGACTTAAGCTGTGATACCGATAGCCGATGGCTGTGGGCCGATGGCCGACGGCATTGCATCCCAAAAAAACTCATCCAAAATGTTAGGAAAGTTTTAACAAGCCGGGCTTTTATATCCTTATTTAATTTTGGTTCTATTTCTTACTAAGCTATCTTGCACGACATTTTGATTTTCACAAACCTGAGCACGCTCGAATAAAGGGATAAGATTTGATTTGAATACGTATCGCATTTCAAAAAAGCAAATCAGGATTCTTATAAACAATTCGCAATGACTGACCTTTCGCAATTTGACCCCAACTCGGCAGGTAATCCTAATTATAACATATTCGGGCTTCCATTTACGGAAGACGATGCCCGTCTTGTGATTTTGCCCGTGCCATGGGAGGTGACAGTAAGCTATACTGCCGGTACGGCACGCGCGCCTGACCACGTTTTTAAAGCTTCCCTGCAGGTAGACCTGTTTGACTCCGACAACATTGATGGTTGGAAACAGGGATTTTTTATGCGGGCACCTGATAAAAAAATCCTGCTAAAAAGCGACTACCTCCGCAAAGAAGCAGAACTCTATATTGATTTTATATCCAAGGGTGAAAAGGTGGTAAAGAATACCTTCATCTCTAAGTCGCTAAAAGAAATCAATGAGGGCAGTATCATAATGAATAACTGGGTCTACGAACAAACCCGGGAGCTGATCGAAAAAGGCAAGCTGGTCGGATTATTAGGCGGAGACCACAGTACCCCGTTAGGCTATTACAAAGCGTTGGCGGAAAAGCATGGTGAATTCGGAATCCTGCAGATCGATGCGCATTGCGACCTCCGCAGGGCTTACGAAGATTTTAATTATTCACATGCAAGTATAATGTATAATGCTCTCCAGGAGATTCCACAGCTAACGAAGCTCGTGCAGGTTGGCGTGAGGGATTTCGGAAGCGATGAATGGGAACTGATAAATAACAGCGAAAATAAAATATCGACAGTTTTTGATAATAACATCAAGGAACGATTGTTTGAAGGTGATAGCTGGAAACAGATTACTGATGAGATCCTGGATCAGCTCCCAGAAAAAGTTCACCTGAGTTTTGACATTGACGGGCTGGATCCGAAACTTTGTCCTAACACGGGTACGCCCGTGCAGGGCGGACTAACTACAGAACAGGTATTTTACCTGGTAAAAAAGCTGATCGCCTCCGGCCGCAAACTGATAGGTTTCGACCTTTGCGAAGTGGGTGTGGGCGAAAACGACTGGGATGCCAATGTGGGAGCGAGGGTCTTGTGGAAACTGTGTAATTTCCTGATCTCGAGCAATAATTGAAGCTATAAGAAGAACACCGATGATTTACGATTACCTGGTTACGTTAAAGAATGAAAGAAGGAAATATATCGACAAAATTAGCCAGGGACTGCTGGGGCTTTCGGCAATTTTTTTCCTCACACAACTTTCCAGCCCCTTAAAATATACATACCTGTTGTGGGTCTCTTTCATCGTGATCATTGCGGGTCTTGTAATGAACTGGTTTTCAGCTATAAAAAAACGCAAACCTGTCAATTACAGCAGGCTTTTATTCGTGGCGGGCATAACCTGGTTCGCTATGCCGTTTCTTCCCTGGGCAGGTATTCCGCTAATATTATTGGGTCTCCTGGAAAAGCAGGCGAAATTCCCCATGGAGATCGGTTTTACAGAGGATCGTATTGTCTTTAATACGCTGATCGAAAAAAAGTATAGCTGGCTCGACTTCAACAACATTATTTTGAAGGATAACATCCTGACACTTGATTTTAAGAATAACAAACTGTTTCAAAAAGAAACCATCGATGAAGATGGCGATGTTGAGGAAGACGAGTTTAATGAGTATTGCCGCAGACAGCTGGAACGTGCAGCCAAGATCAACGGATCCATGTCGTTGACTTAGTTATGATAACCAGACATTGGCATGTCCCAACGGATCGATGTTTTTGATATAGTTTTTAGTAAACCAGACATGGCATGTCCCATCGGGACATCTGGTCGGTAGCTCGTTCGAGCATAGTTTTATGTTCCGTTAGGAACGTTTGAATGTAGTATTGGCTAACATGCACAATATCGTCTTAGGTTTATCAGCACTTCCAGGCTGGCAAATCCCCGTTTCAGTCGACCTACGGCACGAAAAACAAAAAGCTTCGCGTTCTACCGACCAGATGTCCTTACAGGACATGCCGCGTATGCTCATCTCGCTTAAGTCAATGACATTGAATGGTCGCTTATAACTCGAAATCGTGAAACTTTAACACCCTGCTAAGCCATTTCGGAAGTAATCTTTCGCAGAACCGCGCTAATTCACGAAATTTGCAAAAAAATTGGAATCTGGAAAGGCGGTTACCATCCGACCTTCTCTCACATTATTATGCAACCATTACAAAACAGTCCATACATTTTATACTCAGACGGGAAGGGAAATATTTTTGAAGATACGAGCCTGTATGTAACAGGCAGAAGCGGCTGGGATGCATTTCCGGTACCCGCCGATGAATGGATTGAACTCCCGGAAGGCGGGCAACTATACGAACTGCCCGGCAGGTACGGGATAGGCATTGATGTGAAATCCGGGGAAATGAGGCTTTGCAAAAAAGGTTGGGCAGTCGCCGCATTTATTCCCCCGGCACATACAGGGCTTTACCTCGCAGCCTACGAATCAACCAAAGAAGCACCCATTCTTCCACTGTTTTGCTATACGGCCGCCGGTTGGTCCGATGAAAAATTTTATGTGCCCGCGGTACGAATCGAAAACGATATCAGGCAGGAATTTTCCGGTTTTGATCAGTCACGTGTAGAAACTGGTGTAGCGGCCATCCTGAAAGCATACCCGCATAACAGGCTTGTTCAGCACCTCGCAAATAATTGCGCGCTGACCTATCATTGTCCAGCTGCACGCAACTATTTCCTGGGCAGATGGGAATGCCCGATCCCCTCTTCACCTGCATGTAATGCAAACTGTATCGGATGCATTTCATTCCAGCCGGAAGATGAGACCATCGTTTCTACGCAGGACCGGCTGCGGTTTAAGCCGACCGCTGCAGAAATTACGGAATACACAGTGCCTCACCTCGAAACAGCGCCTTATCCTATCGTCAGCTTCGGCCAGGGCTGCGAAGGCGAACCGCTGCTGATGTGGGAAACCATCAGGGAAGCTATCCTCGAAATAAGAAAACATACAATTAAGGGAAGTATCAATATCAACACCAATGGTTCAAAACCAGAGGCCGTCAGGGCATTGTGTGAAGCAGGACTCAACAGCATCAGGGTAAGCACCAATTCTGTGCTGAAACATATTTATGAACCTTATTACCGCCCGAACAACTACGTCTTTGAAGATATCATTGAAAGTATCAAAGTGGTTAGAAGCTATGGTGGTTGGGCTTCCATCAACTATTTTGTATTTCCGGGCATGACTGATAGCGTACAGGAATATGAAGCGCTAAGGGAAATGATCATCGAAACAGACCTTAGTATGATCCAGTGGCGAAATTTTAATATCGACCCCGACTGGTACCTGGGAAAAATCGGTGTAACAGACACGGCTGAATGCCTTGGTGTAAAGCAGTTACAGGAACTCATCCGGGAAGAGTTTCCCCATTTAAAATTCGGCTATTTTAATCCTCCGATGGAACGTATCAGGGGAAATTATGAGATGGATTTCGCACACTAGTATCACATTTAGCTCACTTAAATTTATTTTGCCATCATTGACCTCTGAACTCCTCCTTTTGTGTTTGGCCGCCTTTACCGCAGGCTTTGTGGATTCTATAGTTGGCGGTGGTGGATTGATTCAGACACCCGCGGCATTGGTTTTATTACCGCAATATGCAGTAGCCACCGTAATCGGAAGCTTAAAGATCCCGGCCTTTACCGGTACCTCTTTCGCCGCTGTCCAGTACGCGAGGAAAGTGGAGATGCACTGGAAAAATTTCACCTGGATAGCACTCATCGCATTTCTATCTGCCTTTGCCGGATCTTCGTTGTTGTCTATTGTAGACAGTCGTTTTATGAAGCCGGTAATTCTGATCATTTTAATCCTGGTAGCTTTTTATACTTTTGGAAAGAAAGATTTTGGGACCCATGAACAAAAATCACACACGCGCAGTGAAGAATTATTATACGGTTCGATCATCGGTCTGATCATAGGGTTTTACGATGGTTTTATTGGACCGGGAGCCGGCAGTTTTTTGATTGTGGCTTTTATAAGTATCCTCGGGTTTGACTTTTTGAAATCCAGCGCACATGCCAAGCTGGTAAACCTTGCAACCAACTTCGGTTCAATTATATATTTCTCTTCCAGGGGAATGATCATGTATGAGATAGCGATTCCAATGGCAATCTGCAATGGGCTGGGAGGATTGACCGGTGCGAGATGGGCCATTCTAAAAGGGAACAGGTTTATCCGGATATTTTTCCTTGTAGTGATTGCAGGCACCATCCTTCGATTTGCTTATGACATATTTAAACACTTTAGTTAAAGAACAAAGCTTCAGGATATCGGCATGAAAAAAGTTATTATTATCGGCGCAAGTTCAGGTTTGGGATGGGAGCTGGCAAGACTGTACATTGACGCCGGCCATCATGTAGGAATTACCGGTCGCAGAGCCGACTTGCTGCAGAAATTTCAACTTGATTATGGCCAAACCGGGAAGGTTGCGACAGCCTGTTTTGATGTTACCGGCAACGACAACATCGCCCGGCTGGAAAACCTGATCAGCGAGTTAGGAGGAGTTGACCTCCTGGTTTATAATTCCGGTTTCGGGGATGTCAGTCCCGACCTCGACTGGCTCACAGACAAAAGAATCGTTGACACCAATGTGAATGGTTTTATAGAGATCGTAAACTGGACCTTTCATCATTTTGTACGGCAGCGGCATGGACATATTGCAGCGACTTCTTCTATTGCATCTAACAGGGGAAACAGCTTTTCCCCGGCATACAGCGCCAGCAAGGCTTTCATCAGCACGTACCTGGAAGGACTTCGCCTGAAGACAAAAAAGCTGAAGCTGGATATTTTTATCACCGACATTCAGCCTGGCTTTATGAACACGAAGAAAATAAATCTGAAGGGCCTGTTCTGGGTGGCTCCTGTTGATAAAGCGGCCCGCCAGATGTTCCGAGCAATTGAAGACAAACGTTTCAGGGTATATATCACCCGTAGGTGGCGGCTGATGGCGGTTTTGATGAGAATCGTTCCGGAGTGGATTTACAGGAAAATTGCGTAACGCTCAGAATCGATGGCCGTTGGCCGACTTTGGGGCTGTCTTGATTTTTGTTGGCATCGCCTCGTTGCGATGGCTGATGCTTCTTCGGCCATCGGCCATCGTTCTCTTCCGCCATCGGCCAAACGATTTCCAATATCTCAATTTTAACACTTTTCTAGTGCAATTACCACCGAGATTGCATCGTTATCAGCAAACAGTGTAACTTTATATGGCTAAGGCATATATCATGACGCACGAATTCGAAACAAAAAAAAATGTCAGGGCTGGCACCTATACATTACTGATATGTGTGCTGCTGATGCTGCTTTTTTTCTTTATAAAATGGTCCGCGCCTTCAATGCCTCCACCGGTCTATGAGGAAGGTATCGAAGTTAACCTGGGAAGCAGTGATGCAGGCCTGGGAACTGATCAGCCATATGAGCCGGGAAAACCGGCACCCTCGGAAAGGCAGCATTACACACCGCCTCAGCAACTTTCCAGCACATTGGGATCCTAAGCTTAGAATTCCACGTGGACAAGTTGTCGCG
>JADMIO011564942.1_pt1 | contig 109797 bp, 73 predicted proteins | sample 8958161 | NCBI WGS metagenome assembly JADMIO01 (sample SAMN16585339, study PRJNA669376) | soil metagenome | isolation source: Crop rotation soil | place: USA: Cullars Rotation, Alabama | collected 2011 | reverse complement strand
CCGCGACAACTTGTCCACGTGGAATTCTAAGCTTAGGATCCCAATGTGCTGGAAAGCGACGCCGACCCCGGCGGCCTCTTCGAGGATGACTTGCAACGCGGATTTCGCCTCGCCGGCCTGATCGATCAGCGTTTGCAGCGGCAGCGTGCGTTGTCGCGGGTTGGCGGCGGTGACGAGGACTTTGCGGATTCTCATGGCACTGAGGGCAAACGGGAACGGTGAGTAGGCGGCTGCGCCGCGTCCAACTCGAAAAGGCGCCACGCATTGACCGCGGGGGGTTTTTCGCCTACGTCTGATCCTCCATGCCGAAACGTGCCACCGCCAAAAAACCTGCCGCGCCCCGCGTATTGCAGGGCACGGTATTCATTACGCGGCAGGTGCATTTCAACTCTGCCCACCGGCTCTACAATCCGACCAAGAGCCAGAAATGGAACGAGGAGCACTATGGGCTCTGCACGAATCCGCACTGGCATGGCCACAATTACGTGCTGGAAGTCACCGTGAAGGGGCAGCCCGATCCGGAGACCGGATACGTGCTCGATCTCTCGCAACTAAAAAAAATCCTGCATCAGGCGGTCGTGGACAAGTGCGACCACCGGAATCTGAACGATCAGGTGGATTTCCTCCGCGGCATCAATCCGTCCACGGAAAATCTCGTCATCGCCTTCTGGAACGAGATCGAGCCGCGCCTCACCGCCGGCAAGCTGCACTGCGTGCGTTTGTACGAGACGCCGCGGAATTTTGCGGAGTATCGCGGACCGGAGGAGGCCCCGCGTTCCAGCTGAAAACGAAATGAGCAAAAAGAAATCGATGTATTTGCACCGCTCCGCGAGCGGCGCGGAGCCGCGCATCGCGCGCAGCTACGACCAGAAGTTTCGCGTGACGGAAGATTACCGCGCTTCGCTGCCCGACATGATGGAGGCGGCACACGATGCGATCCAAGGCGCGCATGTGCCGATCCAACAGGTCGGCGTGCACAATTTCAAACTGCCGCTCAAGTTCCGCACGAAGCAGGGCGAGATTCTCACGCTGGAAGCGAGCGTGACGGGCACGGTGTCGCTCGAGGCGGATCTGAAGGGCATCAACATGAGCCGGATCGTCCGCACGTTCTACGAACACAAGGACGAGGTCTTCACCGGCGAATGGCTCGGCAAGATTCTGCGTTCCTACCTGAAGAACGTGAAGAGCAAGGACGCGCGGCTGAAGGTCAGCTTCTCGTATCCGATGGTCCAGCGCAGCCTGCGCAGCGGGCTTGAGGGCTATCAGTTCTACGACGTGGCGTTCGAGGGCGTGATGACGCGCAACGGGGAGTACCGGCGGTTCATCCATTTCGATTTCGTCTACTCGTCGGCGTGCCCCTGCTCCGCCGAGCTATCGGAGCACGCGCGCGACACGCGCGGCGTCTACACGGTGCCGCATTCGCAGCGGAGCAAGGCACGCGTCTGCCTCGAGGAGGCGCAGGGAAAAAAAATCTGGATCGAAGACGTGCACGCGCACTGCGTGAACGCCTTGCAGACCGAGACGCAGGTAATGGTGAAGCGCGAGGACGAGCAGGCCTTCGCCGAGCTCAACGGCGCGCACCTGAAATTCGTCGAAGATGCGGCGCGGCTGCTCTACCGCGAATTCGACGCGGATCCGCGGATCCGTGATTTCCAGATCGCGTGCTCACATCTGGAGTCGCTGCATTCGCACGATGCGGTGAGCGTGATCTGCAAAGGCGTGAAGGGCGGATATAGCGCGAATTTCATGAATTTCGGATCGTTGGTTTGTTGAGAACGGAGAGCTGCCCGCGAATCACGCGAATGAACGCGAATCAATTCGAGATCATTGGCGTAGATTCGCGTGATTCGCGGGAGATCCTGCTTTTATGAAAACTCCCGTGGTTCTCGTTACTGGCGCGTCGCAGGGGATTGGGGCGGCGATTGCGACTGCTTTTGCACGTGAGGTGCGCGGGGTGCGGCTGGCGCTGGTGGCGCGGAATGAGGTGAAGCTGGCGGGGGTGGTGCGGGCGTGTGTCAAACTGAAGGCGACCGCGGCGGCATTTCCGTGCGATGTGAGTGGTGAAACGGCGGTGAATCGGATGGCGGCAGCGGTGGCGAAGCGTTTTGGGCGGGTCGACGTGCTGATCAACAATGCGGGCAGCTTTGCGGGGGCACGGTTCGTCGATACGAGCGTGGCGGATTTTGACCGGATGATTACGGCGAATCTCCGTAGTGCTTTCCTGGTGACGCGGGCCTTCCTGCCGGCGATGCTGAAGCGCGGGAAAGGCGACGTATTTTTCATGAGCTCGATCGCGGGGCTCACGGCGTACCCGAATGGCGCAGGCTATTGCGCGGCGAAATTCGGCGTGACTGGTCTCGCGAAGGTCTTGCGCGCGGAGACCAAGGGCACGGGCGTGCGGGTGTGCTGCGTGCATCCGGGCGCGACATGGTCACCCTCGTGGAGCGAGAGCGGGGTGAAGCCGGAGCGAATCATGCCCGCCGAAGATGTGGCGAAAGCTTTTCTAGATGTCTGGCGACTTGGGCGCCGGACGGTGGTGGAGGAGATTGTGCTGCGGCCGGAGCAGGGGGACGTGTAAGGGGTTCGGGTTCGGAGCTTTATTGAGAGTCGCAGAATCTACCGGGATACGGCGACTCGGTCCGTAAGTCGCGGACGCCTCGGAGCGGCGTCCCTACCAACTGAAATACTTTACAGCAGCGTGCCCTGGTCACTCCCGAGCTGCTTCAGGCCGACGGCTTGGTAGCCTTTGGGGGTGAGCATGCGGCCTTGGGGGGTGCGCTTGAGGTAGCCTTCCTGGATCAGAAACGGTTCGTGAACTTCCTCGAGAGTCTCCGCTTCTTCGCCGACGGCGACGGCGATGGTATTCATGCCGACGGGGCCGCCGGCGTAATTTTCCGCCATTACGCGGAGCATGCGCTTGTCCATTTCGTCGAGGCCGGCAGCGTCGATTTCGAGGAGTTCCAGGGCGCGGGCGGCGGTGGGTTGGGTGATTTTGCCGTTGGCGCGCTCTTGAGCGAAGTCGCGGACGAAATTGATCAGGTTGTTGGCGACGCGCGGCGTGCCACGAGAGCGGGTGGCGATCTCCTGCGCGCCGCCGGCGTCGATTTCCACTTTGAGCAGACCGCAACTGCGGCGGACGATCGTCTCGAGGGTGGCGCGGTCGTAGTAGTCGAGCCGGGTCTGGAGCGTGAAGCGCGAGCGGAGCGGAGCGGTGAGCAGGCCGCTGCGCGTGGTGGCCCCGACGAGCGTAAAGCGAGGGATCGTGAGCCGGACACTGCGCGCGTTTGGGCCCTGATCGATCATGATATCGAGCCGGAAGTCCTCCATCGCGGAGTAGAGGTATTCCTCGACCGTTTTTGGAATGCGGTGGATTTCGTCGATGAAGAGAATGTCGCCTTCCTCGAGATTGGTGAGGAGGCCGGCGAGGTCGCCGGCTTTTTCGATGACGGGGCCGGAGGTGACGCGGACGTTTTTGCCCAGCTCGTTACCAAGGATGAAGGCGAGCGTGGTCTTGCCCAGGCCAGGCGGGCCAGAGAGCAAAACGTGATTGAGCGCATCGCCGCGGCGCTTCGCGGCGCCGACCATGACCTGGAGCCGCTCGATGGTCTTGGGCTGGCCGGTGAAATCGGAAAACGACAGCGGCCGCAACGCGGCCTCGGCCGGCGATACGGGACCGGCCAGCGTGTTCGTGATATATCCGAGGCCGGTCGCCGGAGTGGCGGGCGAGGGTTTCGGTTTCCGATTTTCGTTGGGTGAGGAGCTCACGGTACCTCGGATTTTTAACCACGGATTTCACGGATAGACACGGATGAAATGCCGGTCTTATCCGTGCTCATCCGTGAAATCCGTGGTTAAAATGATTGAGGAAAGCTACCGCCATTCCACCTCGGCACCGAGGGAGCGGAGGTTTTCGACGAAGTTCGGGTGGGCGCGGCGGATGATTTCGGCGTTCTTCACGACAGACCGGCCGGGGATGCTGGCGGCGACCATGTAGAGGCCGACGGCGGCGCGGATGATGTAGGGCGCTTCGACCGTGGTCGGCCGGAGCGGGCGATTGCCAAAGACGATCACGCGATGGGGATCGCTGACGACGACATGCGCGCCGAATTTCGAGAGCTCGGGCATCCAGGTGAAGCCGCCTTCATAGACCTTGTTCCAGAACTGGATGGCACCCTTGGCGCGCACCGCGAGCGCGATCATGCAGGGGAGGAGATCGACCGGGAAGTAGGGCCAGGGCGCGGCCTCGATTTTTGGCAGCAGGTTGGTGGTGAAAGGGGTTTCGATCTCGAGCGGCTGCGCGCGGCGAACCACGGCGGTGTCGCCTTTGTGCTCAATGGTGACGCCGAGCTTCTGAAACGCGCGCGTCATCAGATCGAAGTGATGCGGCAGCGAGTTCTTCACCTTCACCTCGCCGCCGGTGATCGCCCCGAGCGCGAGGAAGGTGACGACCTCGTGATAGTCGGTGTTGATGGTGAAGGTGCCGCCCTTCAAGCGGGCCACGCCGGTGACGGTAAGCTGGCTGGTGCCGAGGCCGGAAATCTTCGCACCCATGGCGATGAGCACGGTGCAGAGGTCCTGCACGTGCGGCTCGCTGGCGGCGTTGATGAGGATCGATTCGCCCTCCGCCAGGGCGGCTGCCATCACGAAATTCTCGGTGGCGGTGACGGACATGTAGTCGGGCCAGTGGCGCGCACCGCGGAATTTCTTCGCGAGCCGGAGCGTGAGATCGCCGTTGTAGGAGACTTTCGCCCCGAGTTTTTCGAGAATTTCGAGATGCGGGTCGAGCTCGCGGATGCCGAGCGAGCAGCCCTTCGCGTTCGTGGGCAGTGCGATCTTTTTCATCCGCTGGAGCAGCGGCGCGAAAAGCAGCACGGAGGAACGCATGCCCGAAGGCAGCTCGCCGGCCATTTTGCGTGGATCGAAGGACGAGTGGTCGATCGACATCGTGCCGGCGGGCTTATCCCACTGGATGCGCGAGCCCTGTTCCTGGAAGAAGGTGACGAGCTTCTCGATATCGGTGATCGCGGGAACCTTGAGCAGCGTGACGGGCTCGTCCGTGAGCAGCGACGCGCAGAGAATGGGCAGCGCGGAGTTCTTGTTGCCGGAGGGCGTGATGGTGCCGGAGAGCGGCTTGCCGCCGTTGACGATGAGATCGGCCATGAAGAAATGCGAAATCCGAAGAGTACGAAGTTGTGCTGCCGAACCACCCGCCGGCCCGGCGAAAACAAAAAGGCGTCCGAGGAAATCGGACGCCTTTGAACTGCGCGCGTTGCGGCGCGCGTTGGCAATTTTTTTCGCGTCAGCGAAGCATCAAATCGCTCCGCCGCCTTGCTGGCCTTCGGGGCGCGGGCCGCGATCGCCACGATCGCCGCCACCACCACCGCCGCCACCGGGACCGTCGCGGAAACGGCCGCGGCCGCCGCGACGCCGACGACGGCGACCGCCGTGACCGTCGCCGCCACCACCACCGCGATGTTCACCGCCCTGGCCTTCGGGACGCGGACCGCGATCGCCGCGATAGCCACCACCCCCGCCACCGCCGTGTCCACCACGGCCGCCGCGATCACCGCGATCGCCACGATCACGATCTTGACCGCGATCCCGGCGTGGTTCGCCACCACCCGTAGACGGGGCGGCTTCGGCGGGTTTGTTGCCGCCGAACAAGCCCTTCAGCCAGCCCATGAAACCGCCGGATTTTTTCTCCGGCTCGGGGCGCGGAGCCGGAGTGCGCTCCTGATAAGGTTGATTCGCGCGGGGCTCGAAACGACGATCGTCGCGGCGCGGCTGGCGCGGCTCGAGATTGCGGTTATCGCCGCCTTCGCGCGGTTCGCGGGCCTCACGGGGTTCGCGGTTTTCGCGGCCCTCGCGCGGACCACGGCCATCGCGGCCCTCGCGACCTTCACGGGGTTCACGGGCATCGCGGGGATCAAAGGACCGCTCTCGCCGTTCGCGCGGCTGGAACGTCGGACGATCCTCGCGGCGCGGCGAGGATTCGCCGGTCGGGGCCGCGCCGCCGGCCGCGGGCGCTTCCCAATGCAGGGCGGGGCGTTTCGTGGGCTCGGGGGGGAGGATATTGAGCTCGGGCTTCGGCGCGGGAGCGCTCGAGCTGGCCGGCAACGCATTCGGTTGCGGCGTATGGCCGGCGGGGGCTGCGCCTTCGGAACGAGCCGAAGCGTCGAGCGACGCGGACGACTCGGGGACGGGAGAGGCAGCGGGAGCGGCCTGCGGAGCAGGCTCGTTGGCGCGGGGCGCAGTCACGGACGTTTCGCCCGTGAATGGATTTTTGTATTCGCTCGCCGGGGTGATGACCTCGAGGGCGGTCGGCTTGTAACCGGTCGCCGGGGCGGGGGTCGGGGTGGCGGCGGCGGCCGGACGCTTGCCTTTGCCGCGCGCAAGGCCGGAGCCACGCGTGCTGCCAAACGAGCCTGCCTTCGCAGTTTCCGCGCTGGCGGAGGTTTCACTGACCGACGCCGCGGGGGTGGACGAACTCGCGGCTGACTCCGCCGGCACGGGGGCTGGGGCGGGCAAGTCGGCGGACGCCTCGTGGGGCGCGCCGGACTTTTCTGGATCTGACATGTGTGTGTTGGTTTATGTAAGGCGGCTCATCCCGCTGCGCGGGGACATCGCCGGAGGGCGGTGTCGCGCGCGGAAGAGCGGCCAGGTGGTTTAGGCACCCGGAGCGCCGGTGGGCGCTCAACGTGTGCAGTGAAGGCGCACCATCGCCGAGGGAAGGCCGAGTGGCAAGAGGCAATTCCCAAGGTACGGAAGAGGGAAAGGCCGGCGTAATTGGCCTGCAATTGCGGGACTTCCGCGCGCGAAAGTCCGGTGCGCGGCTGGCGGGGCACGATTTCCTTTCGGCACTTGCCAGTGGTCGCCGGTGCCCGCCACTCTCCCGCCATGGACAAACTCGAGGAGATTTTCCAGATGCAGGACGCGCTCAACCGCCGGATTGGCGTGCACTTGCCGCCGCCGACCGAAGAGGAAAAGGCGAAGTGGATTCTCAACTACACCCGCGCCCTCCAGCAGGAAACCGCCGAGCTCATCGACAGCGTGCCGTGGAAATGGTGGGCCAAGTACCAGAAATTCGACGAGCAGAACGCCAAGGTCGAGGTGGTCGACCTGTTTCACTTCCTGGTTTCACTGGCGCAAACCCTGGGGATGACCGCGGAGGACGTGTACCAGGCGTATTTGAAGAAAAACGCCGTGAATCACGCGCGTCAGGAAACCGGATACGTGAAGAAGGACGAGGCGGATTCGAAGCATATCTGACGCGGCGCGTTGAAGAAGGACTGCCCGCGAATCACGCGAATAGACGCGAATAGGGATGAGATGGATGTACCGGGTCTGGGTTGCGGCTGGGGATGGCGGGGTAGCGTCCCTTCAGGACTGATACGTTTTTTGTCGATCAAGACCCAAGGTTTCACCTTGGGCGATCGAATGTTGCCCCCGTTGGGGCACGAGGAGACGCGTGGTTTGGGGCGGGTTGAACGCTGAAAGAGGTCGCTGCTCTCCCGAGCAGCGCTACACAAGCAAACGGAATCAATCTGGCGCGTTAGCGCGAGACCACGAAGGCGGCGGTGACGTCGACGGCCACGTTGCCGTTTTCGACGATGGAGGCCTTCAGCTTGAGCTTGGCTTTGCCATAGCGGCCGAGGGCTTCCTTGAATTCCGCGATGGCGGCTTGCGCCGGCCGCTCGCAGATCGCGCGGAGATCACCCAGCACGGGACGCCGATAGGCGGCGCGGCTTTCCTTCACGACGATCCGCCATTCGGCCTTGTCGGCCCCTTTTTCGTTTTTCATCAGCTCCCACACGACGCCGTAGCCGGCGAGCGTGGCGAGAGAGACGAGGCTGCCGCCGAAGGCGGTGCCGAGCGAATTGGTGTTCTGCTCCTTCGGGGCGCACAGGGTCAGGGAACGATCGTCGCTTACCTCCACGCCGACGCCCATCGCCTTGGCGAGGGGTATCATCTCATGGAGAAACAGCTCAAGCGCTGGCACCTTGACCGATTTCATTCGCAGGCAACTTGAAGGGTTTTTCCGCGCGCGTCAAAGCCTCTAGGGAATCAGCGCAAAAGTAATATTACTCACTCAAGTTTGACCCGGGCCGGCCGAACCGCTGACTCGGGGCATGGTTGCTCCGGGCGAAAAAATCGACACGCGCTTCCGGCTGAAGGTGCTGCAGGGCAGCGAAGTCAAAGACGTGGAGTTCCGCGACTTGCTGACGCGGCCGACGATCGTCTCCGTCTACATGAAGAACAAGACGCCGACCTGCGACCGGCAGAATGACAGCCTCGTCACGTGTGCGGCGGAGCTCGACCGGGCGGGCTTCAATGTGGTCGCGCTGAGCCGCGATACCTGCGGATCGCATGGCCGCTATGCGGCGGCGAAGAACATTGCCTACACGCTGGCGAGCGATCCCGAAGACCGGTTCGCCAAGGCGACGGATTCGGTCGTGGAAAAGAGCATGTACGGGCGGACGTTCACCGGCCCGGCGCGGGCGGCCTACATCATCGATCGCGACGGGACCGTACTCGGGCGGATTGAGAAGATCGATGCAGCGAATCACGCGGATCAGTTGCGAGAACTGATTAAGTCGATCTAACTTGCCGCCGTCAGGTGCCACAGCGACGGCGCGGGAAGCCGCGTCGCCGCGGGTGTGCTCACGATCTTACTCTTACTTACTGCACGCCCTCATGTCGAAATCTCCGAGCCGCCGCTGGAAGCTGTGGTGTGTCATTGCTGTGGTGTTGAGCGTGGGCGGGGTGGGGGTGGGATTTTTCCGCCGTGGGGCGGGGCACGATGCTGAAAAGGGGGCGACGGCTCGCCGAGCGAGAGTGGGATTGAAGGAGCGTTTGGCGGCGATTGCGGCCGATAACCCGGGGCGGGTCGGAGACGCCGCCCTACTTCAGACGGCTGCTTCGCGGGCGCTTTTTTCGTTTGTGACGCCGGGCAATGCGGACGCGTTGAATGCGGCGTTGCCGGCGCCGTCACGGGAAATCCACTACGTCCAGCTCAACCGGGTGCTGATCGCGGGCAAGCAGTCGCCGTTCTGGCAGAAGGCGGGAGCGGGACGGTTCGAGCTGCCGTTGCCCGATGGCACGGCCGCCACCGTGGTCATCGATCGCAGCGAAATGCTGGGGCCGGATCGCTTCACGAGCGTGGGGAGGGTGGAAGGCCGGACGGGGAGTCGCGCAGTGTTCGCGTGGAATGGAGGATTCCTGCACGCTTTGATCGAAGATCCGCAGCGCGGCAATTTTTCACTGCGCGCGGCGACCGAGGACGTGTCGCAGTTTTTTCAGGTCGACGCCGCGCTCGTGCCGCCCTGCGGAGGTGAGCGCCGGCCGCCGCGGGCGGCTGCGGCCGGGCTGAACGTCGACCCGCCGCCACCGCCGACTCCTCCGGTCGCGGCCCTGGAAAACCCGCAGGCGGCGGAAGTGCAGGTGATGATGGTCTACACGCAGGCGGTGATGCCGACGCTTTCGGGCGCGGCGCGCACCGCGGCGATCCAAAGCGCCTTCGATCTCGGGATCGCGAACACCAACGCCGTGTTGGAGGCGAGCCTCATCACCGCGCGAGTGAAGCTTGTGCGCATCCTCGAGACGCATTACGATGAGGATGCCAGCGATGCCGGCAAGGTGCAGGATGACGCTCTCACCGCGCTCTCCGATCCGCGCGATGGCCAGATGGACGAGATTCACGCGGCCCGCGATGCCGCTGGCGCCGACATCGTGTGCCTCGCACTGGGTCGGATCGATTTTGCCAGCATCGGGCTGAGCTATCTGATCGACGACCCCAACGGTCTGCAAAACGCGAATTTCGCATTTTCCGTCGTGCAGTATTCGCTCATCGCGGTGAACAACGTCGTGGCCCACGAGTTCGGCCACGTGTTCGGCTGCGCGCATGATCGGGAAAACGCGCGGAGCGGACAGGGGGCTTACAGCTTTAGCTATGGCTACCGGTTCTTCGGGGCGGATGGCCGGAAGTATCACGACATCATGGCCTACGATCTGGCGTTTCCGCTGGATACACCCGCGAAGGAGCTGAGTTATTTCTCCAATCCCGACGTGATCGTGCCGGCACCCATCAGTGTGCCGATCGGCATACCTGCGGGCCGGAGCGGCGAATCGAATTGTGCGCTCACGATTGAAAAAAACGCCTTCGCCACGGCGGCATATCGCCTGCAAACGCAGGCTCCCGCGGGGGCCGGCACCCTGATCAATGTGGCGACGCGCGCGTTTGTGGGCACCGGGGACCAGGTGTTGATCGGCGGCTTCGTCGTCGACGGCGCCCAGTCGAAGGCGCTGCTCATCCGAGCCGCAGGCCCGGCGTTGACGCCGTTTGGCGTGCCCGATGCGCTGACAGATCCCGTGTTGCGGGTATATGCGGGCAGTGGGGTGGTGGCGGAAAACGACAACTGGGGTTCGCCCAGCGATCCGAGCCGGGCAGCGGCGGGTGGGGAGATTACCGCGGTGACGAACGTGGTGCGGACATTTCCATTTGCCGCCGGCAGCCTGGATGCGGCGATGATCGTGACGCTGCCACCCGGGGCCTATTCCGCGGTGGTAGAAGGAGCGCGCGGCGCCACGGGCAGCGGCTTAATCGAGGCGTATGAAGTGCAGCGCGACAGCAGTCGGATCATCAATGTATCGACGCGCGGCTACGCGTCGCGCGAGCAACCGATGTATGGCGGATTCGTCGTCCAAGGTACGCCGGGCACGACGAAGCGAATCCTGATTCGCGTACTGGGTCCGACGCTCTCGCGGGCGCCCTTCAGCTTCCGAAATGCGCTCGATGATCCCGAGATGGAGTTGCGCAACGCGGCCGGCGAGCTGCTGATCTTCAACGATGACTGGAGCTCAGGGGTGGAGGGGGACGAGGCGGCGAGCCCCGAAAATGATTTCAAGCCGCGCGTCGGGCTTTACTCCGAGGCGAAAATTTTCGCGACAGGCCATGCGCCGGCCAACCGCCGCGAGCCTTGCGTGATGGCTGACTTGCCGCCGGGGGCCTATACGATTGTGGTGCGGCCCTTCGAGCTGCGCAGCATGGACGGGCAGTCGGACGAGCCGGAGGTGCCGGGAGTTGGAGTGGTCGAGGTATTTGAGATACCGTAAAAGGGAGGGCCCGTAGTCCGTAACGCGCTGGCTTTCATCTGTTTTCGTGCCTCATGGGACGGCGGATGAGAGATAATCCGCCCCGCATCCGATCCGGGTGACACAGTTTCGATTTGCCGTCCCCCGGTTTTTGCAAAGGTTGGCCCGGTCTAGCGCGAACACGATCGCGACCGGACAAACACAACACACAACCTCCCGCTCTCGGACCACGAGGCTTCATCGCCATGCGAAAAGCACCCAAGTCCCACCACGCCTGCCCGCAGGTTTTCCGAAGCTGGAAAACTGCGGAGGCAGTGTGAAGACCATCCTCGATTTCTCGCGCGCCAAGCGCGAACAACACCCGATCGTCATGATCGCCTGCTACGACGCGCAGATGGCGCAGCTCGTGGCGGAAACCGAAGCCGACGCGATCCTCGTCGGCGACAGCGTCGCCATGGTAGTGCACGGGTTCCCGAGCACGATTAACGCGACGCTCGACATGATGTGCGCGCACGTGGCCGCGGTCCGCCGCGGGGCGACAAATCTCGTCGTGGTGGCGGACATGCCGTTCCTCACCTTCCGCCGTGGCAAGCACGCGGCGGTAGAGGCGGCCGGCGCGCTGATGCAGGCGGGCGCGAGCGCGGTAAAGCTCGAAGGCGTGACCGGCCACGAAGACGTGGTCGCGCACCTCGTGGGCAGCGGCATTCCTGTGATGGGGCACCTCGGGCTGACGCCCCAATCGGTGCATCAGCTCGGCGGATACCGGCTGCAGGGACGCACGCCAACGGAAGCGGAGCGCCTGCGGACCGAGGCGAGCTCGCTCGAACAATTGGGCGCGTTTGGCTTCGTGCTGGAATGCGTGCCGGAAGCCCTGGCGGCGGCGATTACCGAGGAGCGGAGCATTCCCAGCATCGGCATCGGCGCCGGGGCGGGGACGGCGGGGCAGGTGCTCGTGCTGAACGATCTGCTCGGGCTCGACGCGCGGTTTCAGCCGCGGTTCGCGCGGCGGTATCTCGACGGGCATGCGCTCGTACGGGAAGCCGTGAGCAATTTTGCGCGCGACGTGCGTGGCGCGAAATTTCCCGCGCGGGAGGAGGTACTCGCGTGATGAACGTGTGCACGCGGCTCGAGGCCTGGCGCGCGGTGCGCGGCTCGGCGGACTGGATCGGGAAAAAGATCGGCCTGGTGCCGACGATGGGTGCGCTGCACGCGGGCCACGAGGCGCTGCTGAAGCAGGCGCGGAGCGAAAACGACCGGGTGGTGCTCAGCATTTTCGTCAATCCGACGCAGTTCAACGATCCGAGCGATCTCGCGAAATACCCGCGGCCTTTCGAGGCCGATGTCGCGCGGGCCACGCCGTACGTGGATGCCATCCTCGCGCCGACCGCGGAGGAGTTTTATGCCGATCGCTATCGCTATCGCGTGACCGAATCCGAGTTGAGCCGACGGTGGGAGGGCGCGCACCGGCCGGGGCATTTCGACGGCGTGCTTACCGTAGTGCTGAAGCTTTTCAACCTCGTGCAGCCGACGCGGGCTTATTTTGGCGAGAAAGACTGGCAGCAACTCCAGCTCGTGCGCGGCATGGTGAAATCGCTCCTGCTGCCCATCGAAATCGTGGCGTGCCCGACCGTCCGCGATCCCGACGGGCTGGCCATGAGCTCGCGCAACATCCGGCTCTCGCCGCTCGGCCGGGCACATGCGGCGGCGTTTCCGAAGATGCTGCGTACGGCGCCAGATGCGGTGACGGCGGCGACGAAGCTGCGATCGAGGGGATTTGAAGTGGACTACGTCGAGGACACCGAGGGCGTGCGGCTCGGGGCGGTGCGCCTCGAAGGCGTGCGGTTGATCGACAATACGCGGATCGCCACCGGATGAGTATGGGCGGCGCCAATATCCTCTTCGTGCTTTCGGGTTCGATCGCGTGCTACAAGGCGTGCGATGCGATCTCGAAGCTGGTGCAGCGAGGGTATCGGGTCCGGGCGATCGCGACGCAGGCGGCGCTGAAATTTGTCGGTACGGCCACGCTCGAAGGACTGACCCGCGAGAAAGTCGCGACGGATCTCTTTGCCGAGGGCGCCGCGCTCGACCACATCGAGCTGACTCGCTGGGCCGATCTGGTGATTGTTTGCCCGGCGACCGCGAATACGCTCAACCGGATGGCCGCCGGGCTCGCGGACGATCTCGCGGGGTCGCTGTTGCTGGCGCACGACTGGAAGAAGCCGCTGTTGGTCGCGCCGGCGATGAATCCGGTGATGTGGGCGCATCCGGCGACGGTGGCGTCGGTCGCACAGCTGCGCCAATGGGGAGCGCGTTTCATCGAAGTCGGCGCGGGACGCACGGCCTGCGGCGAAGTCGGCGAGGGCCGGCTGGCGGAGCCGGAGGAGATTGTCGCTGCGGTGGAGGCAGCCCTCGCGCCACCCGCGCGCCGGCTGCGCGTGCTCGTGACAAGTGGCGGCACGGCGGAACCGATTGATGCGGTGCGCGTCATCACCAACACGAGCACGGGAGGGACGGGCGCGATGATTGCGGAAAATTTTGCGCGGCGGGGTCACGCGGTGACGCTGCTGCGCGCGACGAGTGCGCGGATGGCGGCGGGCATGGACAAGGAGGAGACGTTTGTGACGTTCGCGGAGCTGGACGCCGCGCTGGCCCGGCTGTTGCGCGAGGAAACCTTCGATGCGGTGATTCACGCGGCGGCGGTATCGGATTTTTCGATCGCGACGGTGGAAGTGGACGGCGTGGAACGTGCGCCGGGAAGCGTGAAGCTGGGCTCGGGGAGCGCGCCGGTGCTGCGGCTGAAGACGAATCCGAAGCTGCTCGATACGCTGCGAGCGCGCAGCCGAAACGAGGCAGTGCGAATCGTGGCGTTCAAGCTGACGAACGAGGCGGCAGGCCCCGACGTGCGAATCGCGGTCGGGAAATTGTTCGCGGAAAGCGCGGTGGATTTTGTCGTGCACAACGATCTGGCAAATCGCGACGAGAATGGCGTGTTTCCGGCCGAGGTGTGGGGGCCGAAGGGAGAGATGGTCGAGTATTGCGCGGATCGCCGGCAGATTGGGGCGGCGCTGGAGAAACTGCTGGTGGGGGAGGTACGGGCTGGGATGACGGTGTCGCGGAAGAAGGTGGAAAACGGGTCCGGGGTGTAGCAGCGTTTCCGCTCACATCACGCGCCACGACCATGCTTCTCTGTCTCGACGTTGGAAATTCTCAGATTCACGCCGGTGTGTTCGATTCCGGGCTGCGGCTGCAGTTTCGGAAGACGACGCATCCGATCGGATCATCGGACGAATTTGGCGTGTTTTTCACCGCGGTGCTGCGGGAAAACGGCATCGACCCGGCCGCCGTCTGGCGGGTGGCAATCTGCTCGGTGGTGCCGGCGACGGTCTATGCGATCCGGGCGGCGTGCATAAAATATTTCCACTGCGAGCCATTCATTTTGCAGGCGGGCGTGAAGACCGGCTTGAAAGTGAAGTATCGCAATCCGCACGAGGTGGGGGCGGATCGGATTGCGGGCGCGATTGGCGCGACGCAGCGGCGCCCGGCGGCGAACATCATCGTCGTCGATTGCGGAACGGCGACCACCTGTGATGTGGTGACGGCGACAGGAGACTATCTCGGTGGGGCGATTCTGCCCGGAATGGGGATGTCGGTTGAAGCGCTGGCGGGTAAAACTGCGAAACTGCCCTCGGTGGAAATCACGCGGCCCGCCGTCGCGCTGGGGCGTTCGAGCACGGAAAGCATTCAGTCCGGCATCTACCATGCCCACGTCGGCGCGGTACGGCAACTCGTCGACGTCCTGGCGCGGGAAGCCTTTCCGGGAACGAAGCCGGTGGTGATCGCCACGGGTGGATTCGCCCGCATGCTCGAACCGGAGAAGCTATTTGATGAGATTGTGCCGGAGCTGGTGCTGCTCGGGCTGCGGCATGCAGAGGAGTTGAATCGGGAGTAGATAGCGGAGGGAGCGGGGGAATTTCGAAGGTTGGGAGGGGAGCGGGCGCCAAGGAATATTCGCGGACGCCTCGGAGGTGGTTGCCACTGATCGGTGAGAGTTTTAGGTCAGTGATTGGTGACACTTTTTATTTATTTGGGGAGGGAGCGAAGCTCCCTCCCCCTCATTGGATTGAGCAGAGGGGAGGCAGGGGAGGTGGACAGCCTCCCCGCCCGGCTTGGCGAGCTTACGCTGCCGAGGTTGACGTTGGAACTGAACCGGACGGATCGCACCGGAGTCGGTGGCGTGGAGTTCATAGAGCAGGTGCGGCCCGAAGTAAACGCGGACGATGTCGGTGGTGACGGCTTGGAGCGCGACGACAAGACGTTCCTTTTCGATCCAGTGCCGGAATTCGACATCTGGTATTGCGACAACGTCTTCTATCAGGCGCGCATCGATGCGGACTGGGATCGTGACGGTACCAATGACGATCACACGAGTGCGGCGGTCGAAACGTATTTCCGGCAGGCGATCGCGAAGCACATCGCCACGATCAATCAGATCACGCCCAAGCTGATGGTGATGGGCAATGTCGACGGCCAGCCGGCGCTGCACCGCGGCTTCCTGCGCGATCCGGAGTATCGCGGCAAACTGCCCGGCGCGTTTCTCGAAAGTGCGATGGGGCAATCCTTCTCCACCGAGACTTGGAGCACGTGGGAGAACATGTTTCAATCGTATCGCGATCTCCTGGATAACACTGCGGAACCGCATCTCGTGATCCTGAACGTGAAGGCGACGCGGACCGACTACGCGGCGATGCGCTACGGGCTGACGACGACGCTGCTCCAGGACGGCTACTTCTCGATTAACGAGGGGAATTACCGCGACGTGCTGTGGTACGATGAGTTCGATCTGCAACTTGGGCGCGCGATCGATCCGCCGCAGGCGGCGCCGTGGCAGGCCGGCGTGTACCGGCGGCGGTTTGAGAACGGCATGGTGCTCATCAACCCGAAGGGAAATACGATGCGCACGCTGGCGATCGAGCCGGGCTACCGGCGCTTCGCGGGCACGCAGGATCCCGTGACGAACAACGGGCAGCCGGTGACGACCGTGACGCTGCCGCCGCGCGACGGGCTGGTGCTCGTGACGGATGCGACGGGAGGACGGCCAATTTTCGCGACGCAACCGGCTGCGCAGGCCGTCGCCGAAGGCAGCACGGTGGTGTTTCGGGCGGAGAGCCCCTCCGCGGAGCGGTATCAGTGGCAGCATGACGGCGTGGCCATCCCCGGCGCCACCGGGGCGTTGCTCGTCGTGCCGCGGGTGGCGGCGGCAGGGGCGGGCGCTTACACCTGCGTCGCGACGAATGCGATGGGCACGACCACGAGTGCGGTCGCGATGCTATCGATCGTGCCGGGCGCGCAGCGCGCGCGGCTGGTGAATGTGGCGTTGCTGGTCGATCTCGCGGCGAGCGAGGGCGACTTCACGCTCGGCGCCGCATTGGGCGGCGAGGGCGCACAAGGGGCGAGGCCGCTGCTGGTGCGGGCGGCGGGGCCTTCCCTGACCGCGCTCGGCGTGGCGAGCCCGGTGCCGGACCCGCAACTGCGCGTGTTTGGCGGGTCGACCATGCTCGGCTTGAACAACGACTGGGGCGGCAGCGCGGCGCTCACGGCGGCATTTCGCGACGCCGGGGCCTTTGCTTTTTCCAGTGCGACATCGAAGGACGCGGCTCTCACCATGGCCAACCTCAGCACTGGCTCGTACACCGTGCAGGTGAGTGATGCCACCGGCCGCGGAGGCAGCGTGCTCGCGGAAATTTACGCGACCGGAGACAATACGGCGGGCGCAACGACCCCACGGCTGGTGAATCTCTCGGCGCTCAAGCGCATCGCCGCAGGGAGCGCGCTGACCGCGGGATTTGTCATCGGCGGCGAGATGCCGGTGACGGTGCTGGTGCGGGCCGTCGGCCCCTCGCTGACGCCGTTGGGTGTGACGGGGGTGCTGAGCGATCCGCGGCTCGAACTGTATGCGGGCAGCCGCGTGCTGGCGACAAACGACGACTGGTTGCGCGATGCACAGCTCGCGGGCGTGGCACAATCCGTCGGGGCCTTTGCGCTGAACGATGCGGGCGGCAAGGATGCCGCACTCGTGATTACGCTGCCGCCGGGAAATTATTCCGCGCGAGTATCGGGGTCGGCGGGGAGCAGTGGGCAGGCGCTGGTCGAGGTTTACGAGGTGCCGTAGGAGAGGGCGCGAAACCAACGCCGAGTCGTTTGGATGGGTGGCAATGATGACATTCGAGGCGTGCGGCAGGGGCTGCCGGCAGAAGATTCGCGGACGGCAACCCATCGCCCGCAAGCGGGCTCCTACAAACGGAAATTTGCCAAACGTCGCTAACGCGGGGGGCGTGGCGGGGGAGTGGGTGGCGACGTGGGCTTCGCTGGCCCCGGCGCTGAATCGCGCAGCAAACCCGGTGCGTGCTGACGGATCCATTCATCGATCGGCGGGAGCGACGTGGTGACGCCGACGGCATCCGCCCAGTCGGTGGCGGCGCGCCAGATGCGCGTCCACTCCTCCGGCGTCGGCTGGCGCGTGAGCTTGGATTCCGACGCCAGCCGTTGGAGGTCACGACTTACCCAGTCGAGATCGCTTCGATGGCTTCGCATGGCTTGTGTTAGGAATGAGGGCGGGCTCCGGATCGTCAACGACATCTGGCTAAGAGCCGGTACGCCGCAATTTTTTTGCGCACGAATGCATGCTTCCAAGCGCAAGCGAGCCGGTGTGAAAGCAAGACGCCGCGTCTTAATGGACGCGGCTACAAACCGCCGTTGTTGCGAGTAGGACGCTCTCCGATTCTTGGACACTCAGTCGGCGAAAGGGCGGGTCGGAGACCCGCCCTACTGGGGCTGCGCGGCCTTCGGGTCGTGGTTAACGTTCGATGAAGATCGGTTGGGTGAAGGCGCCGTTGCGGGCGACATCCCAGACTTCGAGTCGAACCCAGTTGCGATTTGCGAGATCGATGGGTAGTCGCAGCACGCGATCGCCGAACGGCTCGGTGTCGGTGAGATCAATGCGCTGCCGATGGATGTTTTTGCCGTCGCCGCTGATCACCTCGGCGAAGGCGAGAGGGAAGGTCCATTCGAGCGCCACCTCAAGCTGGGTGGGGTCGCGGCCGGAGAGCTGCAGGGTTTCGCCACTTGTTTTTCCGCCGACGCTGAATTTTGGGATCAGAACCTCGCCGGTCGTAGTGAAGAATTTACCGGCGCGGAGCGCGTCGAGCAGCGGCTGCCACCCGTCGGCGAAGCGCGGCAGTGCACCAAGCTGCACGTAGTTAATGTTGAGGTGCGCGTAGGTCTCGTAGTCGGGTTCCATCCGGAAGAGGTCGGCTTCCCCGATCACGAATTTGTGCAACCCGGCATTGGACATATCGTCGAGCAGGTTGAGCACGCGGGAGCCGAGCCGGGGCAGCGAGAGATCGGCGGGCATGGCTTTCCAGGCGGCGCCGAGGAAACGGTCCGAGCGATAGAACGGCGTGTCCCAATAACCGTCGGGAAAGCCAAACGAGCCTTTGATGCGGGCGTGCGCGGTCCACATGAGGCCGTGCTCGCGTTGCATGAGCTGGAGCACGTCGTCGGGGCTGCCCACGTGGTAGACGGTGCCGAAGCCCGGTACTTCCTCGCTGAACGGCTGGCTGGCGGTCCGGCGCAGGGTCCAGTAAACCGGCTTGGGGAAGAAGCTCAGCCAATGCCCGCCGAGGTGCACGTTGGGCTCCTCGCCAGGCAGGATGAGCAACTCGCGATCGGAGAGCCGCGCGCATTCCTCATGGAGCGTCTTGAGCTGGGAGAGCCGCTCCGCCATGGGAAGCTGCGAGGTGCCGGCGACGTGAAATTCAGCGAGGTGCACCATCTCGATGCCGCGCGCCTTGAAGGTCTTCACGAGGCCCGGCGTTTCGAGGCCCTTGGGCACACCGGTGGTGTTTTGCTCCCGCTGGGCCTTCCGAAACTCCAGCGTGTGTTCGATGTGGTAATGGCTCGTGAACGTGTGGTAGCCAGCCAGAGGCTTGTAGCGATCGCTGCGCGTGAAGCGGGCGACGGCATCGAGCGTCGGCTCGGCGGTCGCGCTGGAAAGCAGATAGAAGACACCCAGCCGCTGATCGGTGCCGGGCGGGGCGTTGAACCACGGGACGAAGCGGCGATCACCCTCGATTGGCTGGTGGATGCCGAAACCGTAACCGCGCGGCTGAGTGTTGCCGGACGCACCGGTCCAGACGAACCCGAGGTTGTCGGCAAAATCGAGCGGGTAGAAATATTGGTGCGGCGAAGGAAAGACAGCGACACAGCCCTGCGAGGTTTCCGCGACCAGGGTGCGACCACGCACGCGCACCGGTGCGAACACGTGGCCGGGCGCAACGGGCAGGTGTTGCAGCGTGCCTTGCACATCGCGCCACGCGAAGGAAGGCCAGTCGGGGTCCGTGCTGACCAAGCCGGCGTCGTAGACGATCGCGCGGCCGTTTTCTTCGGTGCGGACCACGGTTTCGAGATGCACGAGCGGCGAATGCCGGATCACGGTGAACTCGATCGCGCCGTGAAACGAGCCCGCGGTGACGTCGCCAATGCGCACCGTGGTGCGGTTGCCGACGCTGGCGACGGTGGCACTTGTTTTCTTCAACACGGCGGAGACGGTGACGTGCGCACGCAGCGGCGGGTTGTCGAAGAAGGCCACCCAGCCCGCGGGCGCGGCCATGTCGCGCTCGCCGATCGTGAGATGGACGGCGGGATCCATGCGCTGCAACAAGGTCGAGCGCTGCCCGCCGGAGCGGACGAGGGCCAGGCGCTCGAGGAGCGGGCGACCGGCGGCGAGGTTGAAAACGATTTCACCCTGCTCGGCGGCTGAGATGGGCCACGTGAGGTAGAGCAACGAAGCTTCTTCGCGGACGGTCGAGCCTGAGTCGGCGCGCCACGCGGAGAGGTCGGCTTTAACGCCAGCGGTGCGTGGGGCTTGCGCGAAGGCGGTCGAAATCAGCAAGCCGAGGAAAAAGACGAGCGATCGTAACATAGGGGAGGGGAAGGTAGCCAAAACGTCACGCACGGTCGCGCCAAGCACAAGCATCGGAGGATTCGCATTGAGCGCGCAGCGCGGGGCCATTGGATTGGTCGCACTCCTTTTCGCCATGCCCGTTTATCTTCCGCCTCTCTCCCGTCGCCAATTTCTTTCGCGCACGCTGGCCGCCGGCGCGGGATTGCTGCTCTCGCCCCGACTATTCAGCGCGGCCCGCGACGTTGATCCGCACTATTGGGCGCTGATTTCGGATCCGCATATCGCCGCGGACCGCGCGAAGATCGCGCGCGAAGTCAACATGACCGATCAGTTGAATCGAGCAATCGAGGACGTGCTGGCGCAGCCGCGACGGCCGGTCGGGGCGCTGATCAACGGCGATCTCGCATTCAACAATGGCGAGACGGCGGACTACGGTACGTTTGCCGAACTGGTGCAGCCGCTGCGGGCCGCGGGGATTCCGCTGCATCTAGCGATGGGCAATCACGACAATCGCGAGCGGTTCTGGGCGGCGATGGCGGGCGACAAATCCGTCGTGAAGCCGATCGAGGACCGACAAGTCTCGGTGGTGAAGACGACGCGCGCGAACTGGTTCATGCTCGATACATTGGAGAAGACGATGAGCACGCCGGGCCTGGTCGGCGAAGCGCAACTCGCCTGGCTCGGCCGAGCGCTCGATGCGAACACCGACAAACCAGCGCTGGTGATGACGCACCACAATCCGTCGCTGGATCCGAAGAAAATCAACATCAAGGACGAGGCGGCGCTCTTCGATGTGATGCGGCCGCGGCGACACGTGAAGGCTTATTTCTTCGGGCACTCGCATCGTTGGAGCGTGGAGACGGACACGAGCGGGCTGCATCTGGTCAATTTGCCGACGACGGGTTACGTGTTCGACAAGCCGCAGCCGGCGGGATGGGTCACGGCTCAGCTCGAACCGAAAGGGATTCGGTTGCAGTTGCGGTGCATCGATACCGCGCGAGCGGAGCACGGGCAGGTAAAGGAGTTGGTTTGGCGAGGGTGAGGGTAGGGTTTATCTTGGATATCTTCGTGGGGACGTCGCGTCCTCATGTTTTAGAACGTGATTGGGTTGCTCCCACAGTTGCCAACCGGTGGTGGGTTCGCTTTTAGTTTCACCGCATGTGCGGTCGTTATCGGATCAAGAATACGAAGGAATTGGCGGAACATCTGCGCGACACGTTTGGCATTGAGGACGGAGTGCCGGCGCAGCCGCGCTACAATGTCGCGCCGAGCCAGGATTGTCCGGTGATCATCATGGACGACGAGGGCGACGTCGTCGTGCCGTCTTCGATGCGCTGGGGCTATGTGCCGTATTGGGAGCAGGCAGAAAAGCCGAAGGTGGCGCCCATCAATGCGCAGGCGGAAAGCGTGATGACCAACGGGATGTTTCGGCAGTCGCTGCAACGCCGCCGTTGCCTTGTGCCGGCCGATGGTTTCTTCGAGTGGCTGCGGCTCGATGAGAAAACGAAGGTGCCCTACGATATCCGACTCAAGAGCGGACGGCCATTTTTCATGGCGGGAATCTACGAGAATGCGACCGGTAACCGACCCGCGACCTTTGCGATCCTCACGACGAGGCCCAACGAGCTGATGACGAAAATCCATTCGCGGATGCCGGCGATCCTGGATGACGACGAGGCGCGGCGCTGGATGCGGCGGGGCAATCTGACGCCGGAAACCGTCGCCGCACTCACGGCACCGCATCCGGCGGAGGAGATGGAAGCGAATACGATCTCGGCGCTCGTGAACAGTCCGCGCAACGATCTGCCGGAGGTGCTGGAGCCGGTGATGTTCGTGCCGCCGCCGAAAGAGCCGGTGCAGGGAGAGTTGTTTTGAATAGCGGTAGAAGGCGCGACCGCTGGGCGCGCCGGCTCGCGTGCTGGATGCTGGTACGGCGGGCCCAGCGGTCCCGCCCTACCTGTCTCAGCATCTAGTTCGAATTGCTGGCGAAGCCCTGCAGCCACGCATCAATGTCCTTGGTGGGGACATCGAGTTTGCGCGTCGTCATGGTGGCGGTGGGGTAGCCCCCGACTTCTTCCTGGCTGTGGATGATTTTGCCTTTGCCGGCGATAACCTGACTGACGATCCGTTGATCGACGGCGTCGCGGTCCCAAGGGCGGGCGCCGGCGGTTTTCAGGACAGAGTCTTTCACCTCGCTGGCAGGCGTCGGGCGGAAATTGGCCGGCCAGATCGCCGGGCGGACGGTGAGTTGTTTCGCCGCCACGGTCTTCGATTCCGACATGATCTCGAAGGGCTTTACGGGTTTGCCGGCGCGGTCGCGCGTGAGGTTGTCCTGGAGGAACAGTTCCACTTCGCCATCGCCGGTGACGATGACCAGCGCGCGGTTGTCGGGGGTGTTGGGACCGTATTGCAGCACGTTGCCGATGACGGTCATCTGGCCCGTGACGTAGGGGTGGCCGACCCACTCGGAACCGACGAGGCCGTAGTGAATGGCGCGGCGGCCGGGATTATCGATCAGGTTGTTGACGACGACGCCCCGGACGCCGCCCTTGAACAGCGGGTTGCGATCGACGTTCGACGCGTAGAGATTGCCGATGATCGAGATGCGCTGGACGTTGTCGTGAATCAGGCTGCCCTTCGAGTGCTCGCCTTTGATGTGAGTCGATTCGCTGAGGCCCTCGGCGATGATGCAGTGGCTGAACGTCACGTCGTGGGAGGTGTGCTGGCGCCAGGCCTCGACATTGTCGCCGCCGTCGAAACGCGGGCCGGAGGCGCTGAGGTTTTCGTCGGTGCTCCAGGCCAGGGAGCAGTGATCGACGACGACGTTCGAGGCCGCGTTGGTCGACATGCTGTCAACTTCCCAGCCGCTTTTCTTCGGGCGGCCGACATCGCCCGCGCGCACGCGGAGATGCTGGATGACGACATCGTGCGTCGAGATGCCCACGCCGCCCCGGATGAGGGAAATGCCGGGACTCGGCGCGGTCTGGCCCGCGATGGTCACGAAGGGCTCGGAGATGTTTACGACCTTCGCGCCCAGATCGATCACACCGCCGACCTCGAAGACGATGATGCGCGGCCCTTTCGTCTGCACGGCGGCGGCGAAGGAGCCGGGGCCGGAGGCGTTGAGCGTAGTGACCTTGATGATGCGGCCACCGCGGCCGCCGGGGGTTTCGGTGCCGAAACCGATCGCGCCGGGGAAAGCGCTGGTGGGGGCAGCGGTAGAGAGATGCGCGGAGAGGGAGAGAGTGGCGAAGAGGGCGGCGGAGAGAAGGCGGAGGGGGTAGAGGGGCATGCGGCGAGTTTCTCCTGACGGACATGGACAGTCAACGATGGGGGGAGGCCCTCGGGTGCGTTCCAAAGCAGGATGCACCAAGACGGCACCTCGACCGCTGTTCCGGCGTATTGCAGCGTTGCTCCGTGCGGGTTGGAGCGCAGTTTGGGAGAAGTCTCGCCGCTTCACCTTACCGCCCATGAAGACTCTTCGTTCGTCGCTTGCCGTGGTTGTTCTGCTGTTGCTCGGAGGCTGGCTGCTGCGCGCGGCTACGCCACCGCTGGCGCCGGACATTCCGAAAAAGTTTACGGCGCCGACGGATGGCAACGACTACATGAAGCGCGAGGTGATGGTGCCAATGCGCGATGGCGTGAAGCTTCACACCGTGATCGTCGTGCCGCGCGGCGCGAAGAGCGCGCCAATCCTGCTCACGCGCACGCCCTACAACGCCACCAAGCAGGCGCAGCGCAACCGATCATCGTTCGCCATCGCGATTGTGCCGCAGGCGGACGAGGTGTTCGTCGCCGACGGGTACATCCGCGTGATCCAGGATATTCGTGGCAAATACAAGTCGGAGGGCGAGTATGTGATGACACGTCCGGCGCGCGGTCCGCTCAATGACAGCGGCATCGATCACACGACTGATGCGTGGGACACGATCGACTGGCTCGTGAAGAATGTGCCTGAGTCGAATGGCCGTGTGGGCATGATTGGTTCGTCGTATCCCGGTTTCACAACGGTGATGGCGCTGCTCGAACCGCATCCGGCCTTGAAGGTAGCGGCGCCCGAGAGCCCGATGATCGATGGCTGGATGGGCGACGACTGGTTTCACTACGGCGCATTCCGGCAGGTGAACTTCGACTACTTCACCGGCCAGACCAGCGTGAAAAGCGAAGGCAGCGACGCGCGACGGCGCGGCTATGACGATTACGAGATTTTCCTGCGCGCGGGCTCCGCGGGCGATTTCGCGCAAGGCGCGGGAATTGAGCAACTGGGGTTCTGGAAAAAGCTCACCGAGCATCCCGCCTACGATGCGTTCTGGCGCGAGCAGGCGCTTGACCGACTCATTGCGAACAAACCGCTGACCGTGCCGACGATGTGGGTGCAGGGACTCTGGGATCAGGAGGACATGTGGGGCACGGTGCACTGCTATCCGGCGTGGGAGCCGAAGGATACGGCGAACGACAAGAACTTCCTCGTGCTCGGTCCGTGGCGGCACAGCCAGGTAAACGCCGAGGGCGCGACGCTCGGCCCGCTGCGGTTCGAGGGCGATACGGCGCTGCAGTTCCGCCGCGACGTATTGAAGCCATTTTTCGATCAATATCTGAAAGACGGAGCGCCGAAAGCCGACACGCCACCGGTGCTCATCTACAACACGGGGGAAAACCGCTGGGAGCGGTTCGCGTCATGGCCATTGGCGAAGGACAAGGAGTGGTCGTTGCAAATCAAGCCGCTGTATCTGGGATCCGGATTCGGGCTGAGCTTTGCCGCGCCGGCTGCCGCGAAGGGGGCGAAGGATGATCCGGGATTCGACGAATATGTCTCCGATCCGGCGAAACCGGTGCCGTATATTCCGCGGCCAATCCGGTTTCAGGATCGCGAGTCCTGGCGGCGCTGGCTCGTCATGGACCAACGCGTGTTTACCGACCGGCTGGATGTGCTCACGTATGTGAGCGAACCGCTCACGGAGCCGCTGCGGATAGGCGGCGCGCCGGTGGTGAATCTGATCGCATCGACGAGCGGCACGGACAGCGACTGGGTGGTGAAGCTGATCGACGTATATCCCGACGAAGTGCCATCACAGCCCGAGATGGGCGGTTACCAGCTCGCGATTGGGATGGATATCTTTCGCGGACGTTATCGGGAAGGTTTCGAGCAGCCGAAACCGATCACAGCAAACCAGCCACTAGCCTACAAGTTCACGCTGCCGCAGGCGAACCACACGTTCCCGCCCGGCCATCGCATCATGGTGCAAGTGCAGTCGTCGTGGTTTCCGCTCTACGACCGCAATCCGCAGAAATTCGTGGAGAATATCTTTTTCGCAAAGCGCGGCGATTACATGAAGGCAACGCAGCGCGTGTACCGGAGCGGAGGCAAGGCGAGTTTTATCGAGCTGCCGATTCTGCAACGAAACGCGGGGAGGGCGGCGAGGGATACGAATTGAGGATACGTGTTGCCTGGATGGATGAGGAGGCGCGAGGCGTCGTCACGCCGCGGGCCAGATCGCCGTCTACGATCCATTGAGTGGCACGTTCAGGCGGAGACCGAATGCCGCGACGGAAAAAAGGTCTCGGAGGCAGTGGCGGCCCAGCTCGGTTATCGAGTGTTGGGGATCCGCGGTGGGTGAGTAAAGCGGACCAGAAACATCAGGCCCCGGTCACCTCGACCTGCACGCCCTGCGTCGCGGCCCGATCGAGGAAGAGCGCACGCTTGCCGCGTGTACCCTGATGCGGCGCAGCGCTCGTGAGGTGGGCGCCGGAAAGTTCCACGTGCGCCTGCCCCACATCCGCCACGCGGAGGCAGAAGTGATGCAGACCCGCACCACCATTCTGGGCGAGCCAGGTCTTTAACGGATGATCCGGCGTGAGCGGCTCCACGAGTTGCAGGTGGGTATTGCCGAGATCGAGGTGGGTAAGCCGCGTGGCGCCACCATGGACGATCTCACTGTAGAGCAGGGGAAAGCCGAAGGTGTCGCGCCAGACTTTCAACGCGGCGTCGGTGTCGGGGACGACGATGGCGAAGTGATCGAGACCGGAATGAGGAAGGGTCATGAGGGTGAGAGGGAATACTCCACGCCGGCCCTCGTGCGAGCCAAAGGAAATTGGCCTCGTCGGCGCGGAGGTATTCCGCAGTCAACCCGGCTGCCGCGCACTCCAGACGCGGCCATTGGCGGTAGCACCGGAGTCGATGGGGGGTGGGGAAGCGGTGGGGCGAGGTGACTGTCGGCATTTCTCGACGAGGGCTTTCATCGAGGCTTCGAGCAGCACCATCGGTTCGCCGATGGCGAGAAACGAAAGCCCTTGGGCGATGGAGGTCGGGCCATCGGCGACGATCCACGTGGTTTTGCCAACCTCGCGAGCGGCAGACTGAATCTCGCCGAACGCCTGCTGGCAGACCGGATGAGTCCGCAACCCACAGTATCCAAGATCGGCGGACAGATCGTACATGCCGACGGCCAGCGCAGTCGTGAGCGGATGTTCCGCGATCTCGCGGGCGTTCCGCGCGGCCGTCCGCGTCTCGATCATCGGGAGCACAATCAAGTGCTCTTCGAATTCCGTCTTCCACGTGTCGTAGAGAAAATCCGAAACCCAGGCGTTGCCGGGTCCGCCGGGGCGGCGCGTCCCGCGCGGCGGCATCAGCAACACCCGCGCTACGCGATCCAAGTGGGCGCGCGATTCCACGCACGGCAACAAGAGGCCGCTCGGCCCCATGTCGAGCAGGCGGCGTAATTCCAACTCTTCCGTGGTACGTGGACGCGCCAGGACGGGAAAGCCCATGACCCGGCCGATCTGGCACGCGTCGGCGACGCACTGGTCCGAGTAAGGCCCGTGCTCCTGATCCACGATCACGTAGTCCAAACCGGCTTTGTAGCAGAGCTCGATCAAGCCGGGCCAGACGTGATCGGTGATGAGCATGCCGAGCACCAGTTCGTCGGCGGCAATCTTCGCTTTCAGCTTGCGCGCCGCATCCATGCCGGGCGGTCGGGGTGTTGAAGCATCATCCATGGTGCAGGGTCGTTTACTCGTCGTGCGGATCCGAAACCTTAATGCCGGTTCGCCGGGTGAACCGGATGTCACGGCGTCTTGTCTTTGCCGTCCGTCAGCCACTCCAGGCTGAAGCGAGCGAGCATGATGCAGTGTCCGGTGTAATCGGGGAACTCGCCCTTTTCCGCCAGCGCGTCGAAGATGCAGCCAATGCTGCCGTCGGGCAGGCGGGCGATGGAGCTGTAGCTGAAGCGACCCTTGCGTAAAAGCTTTTGGACGGGCCAGGTTTTGCCGTCGTCGTAGCTGAGATAGATTACCCCGTCCTGGCGCGGATTTCCCGCCGGATGGCAAAAGAGTAGTCGGCTCTTCTGGCCGTCGCCAAGTCCGCTGTAGCGAATGAAGCCCGCTGCGGTGGGCGTCGGCGCCTTGATCGCTGGCTCCAGTTTCAGCGCCGACCAGGTTTGGCCGCCGTCATGGCTGATCGCGGTATTCCGGCCGACGCTGCGGGTGTTCATGAGGATGTCGCCGCCGGGCAGTTCGACAATTTGAGTTTCATCACCGTGGTCTTCGTGATCGCCGGGACCGTTGGGGGCGAGCTCGCCACGATGCCAGGTCTCGCCGCCGTCGTCGCTGTAGATCGCGTACGGTTTCTGGATGTACTCGGGTTTCGGCGGCTCGGGCGGGCGCCAACTGTTGCACGGCACCACAACCCGACCGGCATGCGGACCGTGCTTCAACTGGATCGCGATGCCGGGGCCGGGTACGGCGGCGTAGTCGGGGGCGGGCCGTTTCACTGCGCGCGTGATCTCGCGCAGCGGGGACCAAGTCTTCCCGTCGTCGTCACTGTAGACCACGTAGTTTCGGGAGATCGCCCGGCCTTCATAACCGGGACCGATCGCGGGGATGTTGTCGTGTCCGTTGGCCTTTTGATAGGCCTGCAGCGCGGGCGAGAGCAGGTTGAATTCCCGCATCTCATAGCCGTCGGGAAACCAACAGCCGACGACCAGGATGCGTCCACTTTGGCGCAGTTGCACGATGCAGATGGAATTGAGGGCGTCAGCGCCCTGGTCGGCGACGGTTTGGAAGGGCGACCAGGTACGACCCTGATCCGTGCTGCGCCGAAGGATGATGTCGTTGTCGGAACGGTCGTGCGCCGACGAGCGGCCCTGCGCAAATGCGAGAAATGTGCCGGCCTTCGTGACGACCAGTTGCGGCGTGCGCGTGACAGGATATTTGCCGTCCGGCCGCGTATAAAGGATGGAGAATGCGGGCTCATCGGACTTCGCCGCGAGCGGCGCGGAGGGAAGGATGAACAGGCCGGCGGTGATTGCCAGAGCTCGGAAAACCTGGGGTGACGGGAATCGCTTCATGGGTGGGGAAATTACGCGGCCACGCTGGGACGGCGCGACCCGCGGTCACAGGGGATAATGCCGGTCCAATCGCTATGCCGGTTGAGGGGCGGCAGTCGGCGTGGGATCAAGCAGGCGCCAGCAGTACCACTGCATGCGCGGAAGATGAAACACCGACTTCCAGAGGTTCCCCTTCAAGCGGGTGGAGATGCGACCGTCGCGGTGCAGATAACCGAACCATTCGCCGTGGGCCGGATCGGGAAAATAGCGATGCGCCCATTCGTGCACGAGAGCATGCCAATTCGCGTATTTCGGGTTTCCGGTCAGCGTCCACGCGAGGAGACAAGCAATCTCGGCTTCGTTGTGCGGCCACCAGAATTTCATGTCAGCCCAGTATTCCGCCACCGGCAGACCCTTCACATCGGTGTGGTAGAGGATGCCGCCATGCTCCTGGTCCCAGCCGCGGTTCCACATGACGTCGAGGATCGCGAGACCGAGCTGGAGAAGGCGGGGATCGTGACCGCGATGACGCGCTTCGTGCAGGATGAACCACGCGCATTCGAGCGCGTGGCCCGGATTCAGGGTGCGTCCGTCGAAATGGTCGATTAACTCGCCGCGTGGCCCGACCAGCTCCAGCAATGCGCCCAGGTCGGGCTTGTAGAAATCACGCGCGATTTCCGCGATCGCGCGATCGATCCACGCCGTGCAGCTCGCGCCCTGGACCATGATGTCGCCGAGATTGGCCCGCAGCTCCTGGGCGGTGACGATCGCGATCATCAGCGGGGCGAGCCCCTTCATCGGCCGCGTCGACGCGTCGGTTTTAGCCGGCATGACGCCCGGCGTGAAACTGTGACGCAGGTACGTGGCGAAATACGCCACCGCCTCTTCCGCAGCGCGTCCTTCGCCGGATAGCTTCGCATAGGCGGCGCTGGCGATGGCCGCGAAGCTTTCACTGTAAACGTAACGCCTCATGCGCAGCGGCGCGCCTTCTCGCGTGACGGTGAAATACAATTTCCCGTCGGGGCCACGACCGTGCCGCCGCAGAAACTCGAGCGCGCTCTGCGCGGCCGCCTGCCATTCGGGCCGCCGCTCCACCGTGTTGCAGAGGGTGGAGAACATCCAGGCGGTACGGCCCTGCGCCCAAATGGACTTGTCGGTGTCGATGACCGTTCCGTCTTCGCCGAGGCAGGAAATGAATCCACCGAAATCACGATCCTGCCCGTGCCGAAGCCAGAAGGGGATTGTGTCGTCCAGCAGGCCGGTGCGATAACAGGTGCGCAGCTCGGTGATCTGCGTCAGCGTCATTTGATCGCGCGCAGTTGAAGCGTGAGCAGAGTGGGGGTGCGAAACGCCGGTTTTACCTCGCCGCTAACAATGACGAACTCATCGTGCCACGCGACGAGCGGAGCGGTCACCCGCGGGGGAATCCGGGAAATGTCGGACGGGCCCGCGTCGACCACCGACCAGCGATCGCGGGCGGCATCGTAACCGAGCACCTGCTGGGGAAATCCCGGTTGCGCGACCCCCGGGCCGCCGGGAGTGCCGAAATGGGTGTTTGAGCCGCCGACGATGAGTAACAGACTCCGCCCCGCAGAAATGGCGGGGGAAGGCGCTGCCTCCACGGCTTGGGGAAGATCGGCAAGGCGCCGCCAACCCTGGCCGGGAGCAAAACGATAAGCGTCATTTAAATACCGATACACCGGACCGCCATCCGGTCCGGCGAACAGATCAACGCCGCTGAAGAGAAACAGGTGGCCATCGCGGGCGCCGGCCACGCCAAACACGCGCCCCGGCGCGCCTGCGGGCCAGGGCTGCTCGAGCCAGCGCCGCTCGGGGGCAGGTGAACTTAGGTCGAGTGCAAACATCCGGGCCACCGTGATGGTCGTCCCCTGACGGTCCTGGCCGCCCATGATGTAAACGGTGTCGCCGACCAAGGCCCCGCAGGTGTTGTGCAGCGCAAGTGGGAAATCAGGCAGAGGCTCCGTCAGGAGTTCGCGGCCGTTCCAGCGCCACAGCCAGGCGTCCTTGATATTGGTCACGCCGTTGCCCCCACCGATGCACACGATCGCGTCGCGCCAAACCACAGACACGCCATAGCCGAGCGGTTGGGGGAGTTTTCCCAGTTTTCGCCATTCACCATCCGGGTGCGGCAGGAGGTAGATTTGATCGTACCAGATTTTCTTTCCGCCCGACGCCACGGGGCCGTGGGGAAAATTGGCGCCACCCGCCGCGATCAGCGCGCCACCACTGACGCCCGCATACATGCCGCCGAATCCGATCGGATCCGGCAGCGCAGGCAGCGACGACCAACGAATGGCGGCATGATCATCACCCGATGGCGGCCTCTCTTTTCCCTCACCGGCCGACATCGGCGCGAGCGAACATAAGGAGAAACCGACCAACGACAAAACCGCCGTCCTCACGGGAGATGGTCCTTCCCGTCGGTCAGCCATTCGAGGGTGAACGTCGCGAGGAGCACCGCGGCGCCTTTGTGACCGGGAAATTCGCCGTCTTCCGCCGTGCCGTCGAAGATGCAGCCGATTTTTCCATCGGGCAGCCGGGTCAGCGTGCTGTAGCTGAAGCGCCGCTCCCGCAGCGTCTTTTGCACGGGCCAGGTCTTGCCGTCGTCGTAGCTCAGGGAGATGATGCCCCGCTGCCGGAATTTCTCCGCCGGGTTGCTGAACAAGAGCCGGCTCTTTCCGCCATCGCCGAAGCCGCTGAACCGAATGAAGCCGGCGGCGGTCGGGGTGGTTTGGATTGCGGGTTCGACCTTCAGCTCGGACCAGGTCTGTCCGCCATCTTCGCTGATGGACACCAGCCGTCCGGGCGCGCCCCGGGCGTTAAGTAGAATGGCGCCGCCGGGAAGCTCGACCATCTGGGTTTCGCTGCCTTGGGCGGTGCGGCCGGTGCCGGGAGCGGGTGCGCCGCGCTGCCACGTCTTGCCACCATCGTCGCTGTACATTGCGTACGGACGATAGATGTATCCCACCTCCGGCGGGGTCGGGATTTGCCAGCTATAGAAGGGGACGATGATTCGCCCCGCGTGCCGTCCCTCCCGCAATTGGATGCTGAAGCCCGGGCCTGGCGCTGAAGCGAGATCGGGCGCGGGTGGCTTGGCGATTCGCGTGATATCGCGTGGACTGGACCAGGTCTTTCCATCGTCATCGCTGTACATGTCGTAATTGCGCGCGATGTCGTTGCCTTCATAGCCCGGTCGGATTGCTGGATTCTTGTCCCGCTGGTGCTCGACCTGATAGTTCTTCAACGCGGGCGAAAGCTGATCGAACGCGCGCATTTCATAGCCAAATGGAAACGTGCATCCAACGAGGAGGATCCGGCCGGTTTCGCGCACTTGTACGACGCAGATCGAGTTCACGGAATCCTGCCCCTGATCGACCAGGATCTGCAGCTTCGACCAGGTTTTTCCGCCGTCGGAGCTGCGCTTCAGGATAATGTCGTTGTCCGAACTATCGTGCTGGTCGGAACGTCCCTGGGCAAAGGCGAGGTAGGTTCCGGCTTTGGTCACGATCAATTGCGGCGTGCGGATGACTTCGTATTTTCCCTCCTTCCCTTCGTAAACGATGGAGAATTGCGGCTCGGCGGAGCGCGAAGCAATCGCGCCACCTATCAGGCAAAAGAGGCCGACCGAGAACGCGCGCGGCCGGCGAAACAAAGACAAGAATTTCATGGAATGGCTAAACATGGTGAGAGGAGGAATAAAAAGGGGTGCAATGCGATTCACCGCAGGGTGAGATCGCGACCCGTGGGCCGGGGCCGCGCAACTGCCACGGCGAGCGTGGGCAGGACGGTTTAAAAATTACCCCGTAGCGCCAGCGAGATGGCGGAACCGGTTTTGGTAGTAGAGACGACGCGGGCATATTCCGGAGTCCGCGAGCCGTACTGCAACGCGGTGTAGTTCCAATTGAGCGCATCGATGATGCTCGCGGTCAGCCGGAGGTGGCGCGTGAGCTGGTAGCCGCAATTGATATCCAGGGCGGTGCGACTGCCCTGATAAGCGCGTCCATCGTCGCCAAACGCGGGCAGCGCGTTGCGAGGGCGGACGTCTTTCCAGTTCCAACGCATCATGAACGAAACGCGCTCGCGGTTGAAGCTGAAGCCGCCGTTGAACGCTTCCGGCAGAAAGTCACCGAAGTCGACCGAGCGGTCGCCCTCGAGCTTGAGCTTCGTGAAGTTCGCAAACACGGCGAAATAGCGTCCCCAGCCGCCGAGCGGCCCGAGCGGCTGGCGGGTGTTGAGCTCGAAGCCGGTGAGCCGCGCGCCGCCGGCGTTGAACTGCGTGCTCACGAGCCAGCCGAGGTATTGGGAGTCGAGGCCCAGCAGCTCGAGATCGGCGGCGGTGGCGAGGCGCGAATCGGCGCCGAAGAAGTCGTGGAGATCCTTGCGAAACAAACCGACGCTCATGACGCCGCCGGTGGCGGAATATTGCTCGAGCGAAAGGTCGTAGCTATCCGCCGTCCACGGTTTGAGGGCGGGATTACGGATCGTGATCGTACCGGGAGCGACATCCGGGCTCGCCTGACCGGGACCAATGTCTGCCTCCGTAATGGTGATATTCGGAATGATATCCGACATGTCCGGCCGGCCGTAGGTGCGTGCGTAGGCGGCTCGTAGCAGCAAATTCTCCCGCAGGTTATAGGTGGCGTGAAGGCTCGGATACCAACCATCGTAGGATTGCGAGGCGTGAAAGGCGCGCTCGCTTCGCGTGAGTTTCACCTCTTCGAGCGAGCCGGCGGCGCCGGCCTCGGGCTTGCGAATTCGCGCGCCCGCCGCGTTGCGCAAAAATCGCCCGGCGGAATCGCGTTGGAAGACGGCGTTGGGATCAACGAGCGGCCCCGCGCCGCGATCCCGCGTCTTTTCGTAGCGCACTCCCGTCAGCAGCCACAGCCGGTTGGAGAGCAGATGCGCTTCGCCCTGCGCATAGAACGCCGATGCCTTTTCGTTCAGCACTTCCGAATTGGTGATGCGATCGATTTCCGACGCCGCGATTTGCGCGGGCGTTTGGGTGAACAGCGCGGGGTTCGTCTCCCAGGCGGCGCTCAATTTTTGTGCTGAAACATAAGGCACATGGTCGAAGCCCGGCACCCGAGGATCCCAATTATAGGGTCCCATGACGAAGGGCGCCAGCGAATCCACGGTGGCCGGATTGCCGTCGGGGCCGTTGAAGGTGAAGGTGCTGCGGCGACGGCGTGCATCCCGCGTTTCGGTGCTTTGGCGCGTACCGACCTGCACGGCGGTCGGAAAGGCGAACACGTCGAGCCGGCGGCGCACATCGAGCTTGCCGACCTTCGTCTCCGCGGCAGATGCGATCTCGAAGGTATTGGCAGTCGCGAGTTGGTAGTTCTCGATATTGTTAAGGTCGACCGGCTGATTGTTGTTGTTGAAAACCTGGATGGAGGACGGCCCGTCGGGCGTGCCCGGCTGGGAGCCCGAAAAGACCACGCGAAAGGGCGTCTTCATCGCCACGGCGAGCGTGAAGAACTGGTGATGGTCGAAGTTCCAAGCGTAGATCGCCGAGCGAGCGAACATCCCACTGGCCTCAATCTTCCATTTCCCGTCGTCGAAACGGTAGTTGATGTTTTCGCTGTGGTTGGAGCTTTTCAGCGTCTGAAACGACGGCGACTCGGTGATGGCGCCACGCCCGGTGGCGCCGGAGGTGAAACCATCCTTGTCGTAGGTGAGGGGAATGCCGCCTGCGACCGTGGGCGTACCGTTCACGCCGACGTTGGCGGACCAAGGCTGCTGGCGATTACGGATCACGCTGTCCGTCTTTTGCACGCCGACCGTGAGCACGGAATTGGGCGCGACCCGCCAATCGACCTTGAGGCTGGCTGAAAGGCGGTTCTGGCGCCGGGGAAACGAATTCACGGTGAATTGCCGGCGGTAGGGATTTTCGATGGAGGCGCCCGTGCTGGTGCCGGCAGTTTCGAAGGCGGTCGTGATGGGATATACGAACGTGTAGCGGTCGGTGTACATCGCCGCGACGACGAGGCCCAAATTCTTGTTAATCGGCAGCGTGTAATCGAAGTCGAAGCCGGGTTTGATTTTCCGCGTACGGGTTTCGTCGGGATCAGGCGTTTTGTTCAGCGTGTAGTCGTGACTGTTGCCGGTCAGGATGAGCCCGTAGCGCAGCTCGGCGGCACCACGTTCGAAGGCGCTTTTGGAAATCAGGTTGATGCCGCCGCCGAGCGACGCCGCGGACATGGACGGCGTCGGTACCTTGGTCACCTCGATGCGTGAGGTGTTGTTGAGGGAGAGGCCGAGCAGGTACGATGACCGCTGATTCAGACCGTTGCCGGCGACGCTCACCGTCGGCATGCCATCGGAGGCGAAGTCGAGCATGCTGGAGGGCAGGCCACGCAAAGTAACGTTGGTGATCTCGCCCGTGGAGCTTTCGTCGGGCATGATGCCGGGCATCGCTTTCAGGAACTCGCCCATGCTGTCGCCCACGATGTTGCCCAGCGCATCGGTCGCGACGACCGTCTTGATGTTGGGCGCAAACCGCTGCTCGTTGGTCGCAAGCGCCTCGCCCTCCCGCTCCTTGCCCGCGGCAATGACGTAAGGACTCAAAGTGACGGCCGGGCCGCTGGCACCGTAGCGGTCGGCGCTCGTCAATTCGATGTTTCGCTCGAGCACCTCGCCGGGAGCCATGAGCACGGTAACCTCCTTGCGATCCAGGCCGGTATAAAAAACCTCAAGCACGATCTCGCCGCCCGGCACGCCGACGAGACGGTAGGTTCCGGTTCCGTCGGTGAACGCCTCCTGCGTGGTGCCTTTTATTCCGATGCGCGCGTTGATCAAAAACTGGCCGGAGGCGATGTTCTGCACTCGCCCCGTGATCATACCGGCGCCGGTGGCCGACGTCGCAGGATCAGCGGGCGCCCCGGCGTGGGCCGGAAGGGATGGACTCAAAGCGAGCAATCCCATCAAAAAGAAGGTGCCGGATTTTTGAGGCATGACTCCGAGGAGTTGAGGGCTGGGAGAAAGGCGGAAGAGAAATTCATGCCCACGACGAACGGGCACGAAGGGAACAAGGCCGTCCGAGCCAAGCTGCACCAGTCGCGCGCGCACTTGTAGCGGTAAATGCCGGTCCAGCGATTGGGCCGGTTCCTAGGCCGCGCCGTGCTCAGCGGCGGTCCGGTCGGTGGACCGGTGGGAATTACTTTGTCGCGGCCGGGAGCCGCGTAGATAACCACGCCATGTCCTCGCCGGATCGCGTGCACGTGCAACAACTCTTCAATCTCGCGGGCAAAGTCGGCCTCGTGATCGGCGGCGCGAGGCACCTCGGTTACGACATGGCGGAAGCGCTGGCGGAAGCCGGCGCAGCCGTGGCCATCACCTCGCGATCCGCGGAGGCCGCTCGTAGCGCGGCCACGAAACTGGCGGAAGCAACCGGAGTCGCGACGCTGCCGCTGGCGCTCGATCAACGTGATCCCGCGCAGGTGAAGACCGCGTTTGCAGAGGCTCTCCGCTGGCAGGGCCGGCTCGATATCGTGATTGCCAATGCGGGCGGAGGGTCGGGTGCGACGCCGGCCCTGATTTTCGAGCGCGATCCGCGGGACGTGGAGTCGCTCATCGCGACCAATCTGACCGGGACGCTGCATTGCTGCCAGGAGGCGGCGCGGATCATGCGCGAGCAGCGCGCGGGGAAGATCATCACGGTCGCCTCCGTCGCGGGGCTGGTTGGCCGCGATCGCCGCATGTATGCGGCGAACGACATGCGGGGGCAGCCGGTCGACTACGCGGCGGCGAAAGCAGGCGTCATCGGGTTGACGCGCGATCTTGCCGGGTTGCTCGGGCCGTTTGGCATTTGCGTGAACTGCATCTCTCCCGGCGGGTTCGAGCGTGACAACCTGAAGCCGGGTTTCGTGCGCGACTACAGCGAGCGCACACCGCTGGGCCGGATGGGTCGCGATCGGATCGATCTCAAAGGCGCGGCGCTTTTTCTCGCGTCGGCGGCGTCGGATTACGTTACAGGGCACAATCTCGTCGTCGACGGGGGCTTCGCGCTATGGCGTTGAACCACCGAATTGTCGTCGTTGGTCTAGGGTCGATCGGTCGCCGCCATGCGCGGCTGCTCAGCGCGCGGGGAGATCTGCAGGTGGAGTGGTGCGAGAGTTCTCCCGAGATGGTCGCGAGTGCACGCCAGGATCTGCCGCAGCCCGCGCGCATTCATCCGTCGTTCACGGCCGCGCTCGATTCGGCGCCCGCCATGATGGTCATCGCGACGCCTCATGCCGTGCACGCCGAGCAGGCGGTCGCGGCGCTGAACCGCGGGGTACACGTGCTTTGCGAGAAACCACTGAGCGACACCCTGGCGCGCGGGCGGGAAATCGTGGCCGCCGCGTCAGCCTCGCGGGCGGTGTTCACGATCGGATTTCAACTGCATTTTCACCCTGCGTTGCGGCGGATGCGCGAACTGATTCGTGGGGGCGAACTCGGGTCCGTTCACCACGTGCACGCGCTCGTCGGCACGTATGGTACGCTGGTCAACTCCCGGAGCCGGTATCAGGCGACGCTTTTTGGGGCGCTGCTGCTCGATTACGCGCATCAGCCGGACATTTTTCATCATCTGCTGGGCGAATGGCCGCTGGGAGTCTACGCACTCGGCGGCCGGGGCGGCAGCCTGCCGCTCGGGTCCAATCCGAATTTTCTCGCGCTCGCTTGCGATTACGCGCGCCCGTTGATCACGACGCTGCATCTGAACTACCTTCAAACGCCGGAACGCCACGATTACGAAGTCATCGGTGATCGCGGCTGGTTGTCACTCGATGTGGGCAAGGGAGAGCTGCGACGCGGGACGCACGGCGAGACCGCGCCCACCACGGAGTTTTTTTCCACGGAACGCGATCTCCTTTACCAGCAGGAACACCAGGCGTTCTTCGATGCGGTGGGCGGAACCCGTCCACCGGAAAGCCCGGCGGCAGAGGGACTGGCCTCGATGCAGGTGATTGAAGCGGCGCTCCAATCGCTGCGCGAACACAGCCGCGTCGCCTTGGCGGCCGGCCGATGACATGCCTCTCATGCCGCGGCCCAACATTCTCTTCATCCTGACGGACCAGTGGCATCCGCGCTGCACCGGCTATGCGGGCCACCCGGTCGTGCGTACACCGCATCTCGATCGGCTCGCGCAACGCGGGGCCGTTTTCACACGGATGTATTCGCCGCAGCCGCTTTGCATGCCGGCGCGGGCTTCAATCCTAACGGGACTTACGCCGCGCGGGCATGGCGTGCGGATGAACGGGATTCCGCTGTCGCCTCGCGTGCCGACATTTGTCGAGGCCTTGCGCGCCGATGGCTATCGCACCCATGGGGTGGGCAAGATGCACCTAAGCATCACGTCGCCGCCGCGAGGCGTGTCGCCCGACGCGGTCGATCCGAAAGAGTTCCCGGAATGCGCGTCCCTCTGGCGCGCGGGGAAGATCACCACGCTTCCGACGCCGTATCATGGCTTCGAGACGGTGGAATATGGCACGGGGCACGGGCCACAGATCGTCGGTGACTACGTGAAGTGGCTGGAACACGCGCATCCCGACTCGGCCGAAAAATTGCGCGATTGGACACCGGTCGAGCCACCCTCGCCGGCATTTCGGCTCTATAATCGGCAAACTTTCAAATGGGCGCTGCCAGCCGCCCATCACCCGACCACATGGGTGGTCGATCGGTGTATCGAATTTCTGCGGGCGCGAAAAAAGGAGGGCGAGTCCGGCACCGCGTCGCCGTTTTTCCTTTTCTGCAGCATCAACGATCCCCACGCGCCGTTTGCCGCGCCCGAGCCGTATTGTCATCGCTATTCGCCGGCAGAGGTGCCGCCGCCGCGAGAGCGGGAGGGCGAACTGGCGCACCTGCCGCCGCATTTTCGTGCGATGGTGGAGGACGGCATCGTTACGAGCGGAAATCCTGCGGAACCGATGCGCGCCACCCGGCCTTACCAAGCCGAGTGCGCGGCGCAGTATTTTGGCCAGATCGAGTTGATCGACGATCAGGTGGGCCGGCTGCTCGCCGCCCTGGCCGCTAGTGGCGAAGAGAAGAACACACTCGTCGTGTTCACGGCGGATCACGGCGAGTGCCTCGGTGACCACGGCTTGTGGGGCAAAGGTCCCTATCACTATGACGGCGTGATCCGGGTGCCGGGCGTGGCGACGTGGCCGGGCCAGATTCCGGCCGGTATCCGGAATACCGCGCCCTGTTCATTGCTGGATCTAGCGCCGACTTTTCTGGCGGCGGCCGGCGTATCCATACCCGAGATGCAGCCGGTTTCGCCGGCGGAGGCGCCGGCCGCGCCGTCGCCCTGGCCGGGCATGAATCTCCTCCCCGTGCTCGCGGGAAAACAGGAACTCCAGGATCGGGCAGTTTTGGTGGAGATGGACGAAGACTATCTCGGCTTGCGACTCCGTACGCTCGTCACCCGTCGCCATCGCCTGACTACCTACGCGGAGAAATCCTATGGCGAACTTTTTGACCTGGAGAACGATCCCGACGAATTCACCAACCTCTGGGACAAGCCCGAGGCGCAGGAGCTGAAAGCCCGGCTTGGCCAACGATTGCTGCACGAGATTATCCGGACCGATCCCGTGCTGCCGCGTCAACTCGCACGGGCATGATCCGGCGCGGGAGCCGAAGCCGCGTCGAACGCGCGCGCGCGCTCGAGGTCGGACGCGAACCAACGCCAGTACGCCAGCAGGAGCAGCGCGGCCGCCGCGGCGAAGATCAGGGAGATTCCCGCAAACACCAGATTGAGGCCGAAGTCGCGTTTCAAGAAACCAGCCACGACCGTGCCCAAGCCGCCGGCCGCCGTGCCGCAGGTGTTCATGATGGCGACGGCGGTCGAACGGTAGCGATTGGGCACGATGTCACACAAGATTGGCAGCTCGTTCGCCTGGCCGAGTCCGCGAAAGAGGGAAAACGCGGAAATGGCCACCACCACGGCGCGCAAGCCGGGCTCGGAGAGAAAGAGGAGCAGAAAGGGAGCGGCCGCGAAAAAGAACCATGCCTGAAGCAGCATTCTCCTTTGTGGCGAACGCGCCGCGATCCGATCCGACAACCAGCCGCCGGCGGCGTAACCGATCACCATCGCGATCTGGAGCATGAATGTGCCGGCAAATCCGGCCTCGCCCAGGTTCATCTTGAAATTCTCGCGGAAGTAGAGCGGCAGCCAGTTGAGAAAAACCCACGTGCTGATGCCGACCAGCATCACCTTCGCGAGAAAAACGAGATAGGTGGGAATGCGCACCAGATGCCAAAACGTTTCCACGACGCCCGGCCGCATCACGGCGGTTTTCGCCGCGGCGGGAGCGTCCTGGACGAATATTCCGGAGAGCAGAGCGAGCCCAATGCCGAGGCCGCCGAGCACGAGAAACCCGGCGCGCCAGCCAAAGTGATCCGCGAGATAACCCGAAGCGGCACCGCCGGCCACGATCCCCAGATTGAGGCCGACATTGTGCAGGCCCATCGCCCGACCGCGCGTATCCGCGTGGTGATGATCGGCGAGGAGCCCGACGGCAGCCGGAAGATACAGGCTCTCCGACAAGCCGAGACAGCAGCGCAGCAGCAAAAGCGAAACCAGTCCACCCGCTACGCCGGTCAGCGCGGTGACAATGCTCCATAAACTCAGGCTAATTACGATGAGCCAGCGACGGGAGTGGCGATCGGCCAGCAAGCCGGCACCTGCCGAGCCCAGCGCATAGCTCCAGAGAAAGACCGAACCGATCAGGCCTAACGCGACGTCCGACAACTGGAGCTCGGTCCGCAGCGGCGCCAGAACCGACGACATCGCCGCGCGGTCCGCATAGTTCAATGCGCCCGCCACGGCGAGAAACCCTGCCACCCGCCAGCGCAGGTGAAGGCGACCGGGTGCGATGCTCATGGACGCGGCTCGTTTGAGACGAGGCTGGCGCAGCCCCGTTTCATTTCCACGGCTTCGGGCGTGAAATTGTTCGTGTCGACGGGCGCGGCGCGCGATCTAGTTGGTGTCCCCATGTCCAAACTTGTGCCTAGTCGCGGTCCACGGCGGAGCAAAGCTGCTTCCGATGGTCCACCCGTTGAACCGGTGGAAATGGTCCGGCCGGAAATGCTCGTCTCGCGCGTGGCGAACGTGCTGCGAGAGAAAATCCATACGCGACATTGGGGAGAATTTCTGCCGGGCGAGCGACGGCTAAGCGAGCGTCTCGGCGTGAGCCGTGGCACGGTGCGGGAGGCCCTCGCGCACTTGCGCCGCGAAGGCTTGATCGCCGTGGCCGTCGGGCGACAAACCCGGATCAGCGCGCGCCCGGCCAGGCGCCGGCCGGCGACTAGCCGGATTGTCGGCCTCGTGACCAACGGGCCGCTGCTCGGGCTATCCCCGACCACGGTCTATCAAGTCGGCGAACTCCGCCAGCAACTGCAACAGGCGGGATTCGAGTTGCAGATTTTTTCGGAGCAGCAGGACGGAACGCGCGATCTACGCCGGATCGTGAAGAATCTTTTGAACGAACAACGTATCTGCTGCTGGCTGCTCGTTTCCGTTTCCGAAGGGCTGCAGCGCTGGTGCGAACGGCAAAAACTTTGTGCGGTCGTGGTCGGTTCGTCTTTCGACGAAGTGCAACTGCCCTCGATCGACTACGATTACGCCGCGCTGGCGCGGCATGCTGTGGGGTTGCTGGCCGGCCGCGGCCACCAGAGACTGGCGTTGCTGCGACCGGCCGATGTCACCGCTGGTTTTCTGGCAGGTGAAAGTGGTTTTTTCCAAGGGATCAAGGACGTCGCGGAGCGCCGCGCGGTGCGCGGCACGGTCTGGCGGTTGAAAGATGAGCCGGAGGCAGTCTTCAACCAGATCGATCGCATCATGGCCCAGGCAGAAGCGCCCACGGGGCTGGTGGTGACCCGCACGGTCCACGCGGTGAGCGTCGCCTCGAAGCTGCTGACGCTGGGACGCAAAATCCCCCAAGAGGTATCGCTGATTTGCCTGACCGAGGATCCGCATCTGCGCGGGTTTCATCCGGCGATCGCGGCTTATCGACTGGCGCCGAGGATATTCGCCGAACGGCTGCGGCGAATTGTCCTGCAAGCCGCCACGACCGGAGATCTCGCCCCACGCCGGCATTTCATCCGGCCGGAACTGGCGCCGGGTGGATCGATTGCGCAGGCGCCCACCGGCGGCTGACGCGCTCAACCCGATGCGTTGCGCGTCGGGATTTTGCTAGGGTAGTTGGGGGAGTAGAGCAGGCCCTTGGGGCGGGGGACCAAGTCGCCGTTGGCAACGTAGCCGGGGCCGCGATTCTTCAGGTGTGCGACCAGGCGCTGGCGCCACTCCCGGACGTGCTCGCGGCGAGTGGGGTCTTTCGCGAGATCGCGCAACTCACCCGGATCCTCGGCCAGATCGAAAAACTGCTCTTCGCCGTGATGCGCGTGATAGATATATTTCGAACGACCGTCGGTGAGCGCGCTGTAGTTGTTTTGCGGGCTGTAGCAGATGTTGTGCTCGAGATCGATGTGCGGGCGCCAGTGGCCGGTGTCGCCGCGCAGCAACGGCAGCAGGCTCTGGCCATCCAGCCTGGAGGCGGGACTCGCTCCGGCCACGTCGAGAAACGTGGGGAGGATGTCGCGGATTTCCACCGGTTGCGTCAGCGTCTGGCCACGCTTCGGCTTCATCGCGGCGGGAGGCCGCACGAAAAAGGGCACGTGAGCGGACGCCTCGTAGGCGTAGCACTTCCGCCACAGGTGGTGATCCCCGAGCATGTCGCCATGGTCGGAAACGAAGAGGATGAAGGTATTCTCCAGCAGACCGCGTTTTTCGAGCGTGGCCCGGATGCGGCCGATCTGTTCGTCGACGAAAGAAACCGAACCGTAATAACCTCGACGGGAACGGCGGGCCTGAGCGACGCCGAGATCGCCCTGCCATAGCGTCGGCGGATGCGCGGCCCCGCGCTGCGCATGGGGCTCGGCCCAGTCGCCGACGTACGGCGCGGGCATGTCGTCCTCGCGATAGGCTTCCATGAAGCGCTTGGGCGGATCGTAAGGACTGTGCGGGCGCGCGAAGGATACTTTGAGGAAGAAAGGCGCCGGCGAGCGGTAGCTTTCGAGAAATTCGACTGCGCGGTCGGCAGTCCAGCGCGTCGGATGCAATTCCTCCGGCAGGACATACGTGGCCGACCGATAATCGTTCCAGCCAATGCCCGTGTCGTCGGGGGTGGTGCCTTTCGGCGCGTGCTCGCGGAACCACGCGCGGTAGTCACTCTCGAAGCCGGGGCTTTCGACTCGGCCGGATTCGTCGAGCAGGGTGCGCTGAAAGCCGTGCAGGTTGCGCTGGGGCGACCAATGCATCTTGCCAATTCCCATCGTGTGATATCCGGCAGCGCCCAGCGCACGGGGTAGCTCGACCGGATATTTTTCGGCGACCACGCCGTAGCCAAGGAGCCCGCTGTTCCACGGATTCAATCCGGTGAGCAGCGCGGTCCGGGCCGGCGTGCAGGTCGGGGTGCAGCTATAGCCGCGGGTGAAACGCGTTCCCTCCATGGCCAGGCGATCCAGATTCGGAGTGTGAATCACGCGATTGCCGTTGGCGCCGAGGCAATCTCCGCGCTGCTGATCGGTCATGAGCAGCAGGATGTTCGGACGATTCAGGGCAGGGGAGGAGTCAGCCCCCAAGAGACGCGGAGCGATGGAACTAAAAACGCCGGCGCTCCCGAGGGAAGTTTTGATAAAGCCGCGACGATCCATGGGGCGAGGACATGGCGGGGGACGCGGGAGAAAGCGAGCGTGCACTCGATTTTCGCCTTCCGTTTTGCGCGATCCACCCTACGTTCCTCCGTTCCTGCACCGGAGAGGTGGCAGAGTGGTCTATCGCACCGCACTCGAAATGCGGAGTGTCGAAAGGCACCGTGGGTTCGAATCCCACCCTCTCCGCCAGTGCTAAAAACGGAGTCGGAAATGGGATTCCAAACAGATTCCTAATGGAATTTGCTTGCTTCCGGGCTGTGCTGCTGATCTCTCGCGCGCAGATGAATGCGACCCCGCGCACGGCGAAGGCACCGAAATAGAGAAAGCCGAAGCATCCGACGTGGGAGCACCCTGTAGGGAGCGGTATCAGAATTGCGGAGATGCCTAACAAGACGGGCAAAGGCGCTGCGCGGCGCACTACGGGCTTCGGCTACCAAGTCCGAAGCCCCGGCAAACTGCTGGGAGTGAAGAACGGGCGCGAAATGTTCCAGCGGCCTGCCAAGGAGGAAGCAGAGCGCGCGGCGGAAGATCGCTTCTTAGCACTGCGGCAGCACGGGACGGAGTTTGCGAAGATTCCGCCGACAGCACAGCGAGAGGCGGCGATGGCGTGGGGAGTGCTCAACGAGCACAATGCAGACGCACCCGTTACTCTCAGCCTCATTGACGTTGTGAAGGCGGGTATCCGTGCGCTCAGCCCTGAAGGCGGGAAGCGGACACTCTCAGCCGTATTCGCCGAACTGCGTGAGATGAAGCAAACGCGTAGGACGCGGGCGATCTCGACGCGTCGTCTATGCACGACTTCAACGTACGCAGTAAGCGAATCGAAAGAGGCCTCGGGACGAAAATCGTCAGCGAAACGTCACACGTCGAGATCGCTGAATGGCTCAAGAAAATGGCGAAGCAAGGGGCGCAGTTCGGCGGTCCATTGTCAGCCCGGTCCGTCCATAACTATCGTAACACGCTCGCAGAGGCGCTTCGCTTCGCGACTGCGCGCGGCTACTGCTCAAAGAATCCATTCGACAGGTTCACCCGTGAGGACCTCAAGACGATGGGCGGCGAAAGCTCCGAGCGCTTGGTCAAAAGGGCGATGAGGTTCTTTTTTCCACCTACCGCGCGCTAATTCGTCCGGGGCAGGGGAAAGCCTTCTTCGGCATCATGCCGTCCGCCGCGGGGAATGTTACGATGTTCCCGCAGGCGGCGACGGCTAGGGGAATCCTTTCCCGTCAATTTTCTCGCGCCAATACTTCCGTAGTTGCAGAAAGGCATTGACGCCTAGCGCGATTGTAATCCCCCACAAAGAGACGGGCCGCGACCCAAAAGAAAATGGGATCGGTCGCACGCGTGATAAGCGCATGAGATCGGCCTCCGCTGCGGAAGTGCCCAGCGTTGATCGCGTCGAGAGCACAACCCCCGCAAGCACTGCTAGGGCCAATGTAACGAGACCACCGATGCAATCAGGCTTTCGTGTCGTTTCCTTCACTTCCTCGCGCGGCTAGGGGACTTTCGAGCTTGTCCGTGAGGGGAGGGCTTCGCGCCTGAAGCCCGAACTCCGCTGCCACCGTGGCCGCGCTGCGGCCACTGTCCTTCCAATGCTTCAATGCCTCCTGCTTGTATTCCGTCGTGTAGTGGGACTTGCCGGCTGACGGCTTCCTTATCTGGGTCTTCATGGGATTCCTTCGTTTTGCCCCCAAACCCGTGTCCGTCAAATCAGGGCAACCCCACTCCGACCCTTTTTCGCTCCAAATGGCAGCGCGATCGTTAAGGAAAATGAGCATTAGCTGCCCGGATGGTAAACCATTGAGCATTAATTCAGCGGCACCCGTCCCAGAATAAATCTTTAGCCGAAGATCCAATTTGTTGCCGTTCACCTCCGCGTTTCTCAAGTCCACAACCGTATCGGGCGGCGCGTTATTGAGATCGCCGAGAGTTTGTGCCTTGGGGCCTGAGATTTCCGCAACGATGTTTCGTTCCTTTAGCTTAGCGATTCGGCGATCCAATTCATTCATGGCAAAAGCAATCGTACCCTCCCACGCGATCCTGAACTTTTGCACGTTCTCCGATTTCTTCGCATTCTCATTTTCTGCGGCTAAGGCGTATTCCTTCCGTCTAACTGACAAGTTCGCCAACACTTGATCAATCGCATCGTCGCTCCCAGTGCGCGATTCACTCATCCGCAACCGCTGGAGTTCGATTAGGTCGCTTTGGGCTTTCGTGTCTCCGCTCCGCCCTGAGCAGCAACCGCCTTCATCAAACGAGTATTTTCATCGAGGGCTTTCTGAAGCTCCGTTTGTTTCGCATCGAGGTCGAGTTGAACCTGCGCTTGCTTGGCCCTTTTTCAGCATTTTCAGCGAACTTGGCCCAAAGGGTAAAGACCGTTGCGGCCCCGGCGCAGATTGCAGCTATTACCAGCAAAGCATTCGAGTTCACGCGTGCATTCCTGAACAAAACCAAGGGGGTTTAGCAATCATTCCGAAATCCCGTGGGGACAAATTCGCGACGTTCCTATTCGTGGTTTCCTTCTGCCCGCGCTCCTAACGCGTTGTGGTCTTCGCGTTCCGTCCCAAGCCTGACTGGCTCAATGATCACGCTCCTTTCCACTCAAAAACGAATCTGGCTTGCTTGCCTGACTCTGTGCGGGCTGACCACCCTGACCACGCCTCTTCTAACTCTTTGGATTCTCACCCTTTCATCTAATACGGGGCTGAACGAATCCTCCGCCCTACGTAAGATGGCTCGTTCAGCAGTTCAGCGCGCTCGTGGCACCACGGCGCAGCACGCAGGATTTATTGGCCTGAATGGTGAAATCACCATCAACACCGATACGAAGATCCCGCACGTCCACGACGGCGTTACGCCGGGTGGGTTCCCGACAGACTACACGGTCAACGTGAAACGCTTCGGGGCCAAGGGTGACGGCGTGACCGACGACACGGCGGCGATCAATGCAGCGATCAACGCAGTGGCAGCAGGAAACGGCTCCTCGACTCCCGTAGGATCGTTCGTGAAGATTCCTGCGGGGGTGTATAACGTCACGACGGTTCAAATGAAGGCGGGTGTGACACTATCGGGTGACGGGATTGACGCCACGATCCTTCGACACACAACAACTAGTGGAAACTGCATTCACTTCGATTGTCCACCTGCCAGTAAAGCTGTGTTTCCAAAATTCGGAGTCGAAAACTTGAAGATATGGCAGGTCGGAAAGGCGACATCTGGCGCGGGGATCGGCTCGACCGAAGGTGCGGGTGAATTGTTCCAATGCACCATCAGAAACGTGTGGGCGTTTTACTGCTACAAGGGTGTGAGCTTGCACGGAATGATTCATTCGGTTTTCGACGGCTTGAAGTCGCTCTACTCGGTTCACGATGGGCTGGATTTTGCCGCAGGATACGCGACTACGGAAACGACGCTCATCAACTGCTACGCCAGCAACTCGGGAAATCGCGGCTTCGTGTTCAATGGCGCAGCCTACGTCAGCCTGATTAACTGTGGATGTGATGTAAGTATCGGCGCGACTGGATACTATTTCCAAAACTGCACGAGTTGTGCGATGTATGGGTGCGCAAGCGAAGATAACGGAATCTCAATCACATTGGTCGGTTGTCATGGCGTAACGGTGGACACGTTCTACTGTCACCTTGTTGGACCAATTGACCAAGGCAGAGCACCGACAAACACGAGCGTCGTCAAACTCGACGGGGCAATTTCGTGTCGACTCACAAATCTTGCCCGGTACGCAGATGCCCCTGCCCTTGGAACGTATGCCGTCGTGACCGCCCATACCTGCGCGAAAAATGTTTACCAGGCGGGCTATCAATCAAGCGCATGGCCATCTGACGACGTGGACCGAACTGGAGCGTTCACCACCATCCTTACACCCCCAATGGAATATCACGCGAGCACGGCTCGGGCTTACGCTGGAACCGACTCGTTCGAGACCGTGAACGTTGGTAGGAGGCTCACCGTCAGCGGGGTCGGAGACGGCTTCAAGATCGCGAAACCTCACACACCACCGTCAGCCGATTCGAAAGGCGATGCTGGGACAGTCGCGTGGGACTCTTCTTATCTCTACGTTTGTGTTGCGCCAAACAAATGGAGGAGAGTCGCGCATTCGTCGTGGTGAACGGGGAGGCCTTCGCCGATGTTTTCGGCCAAAAATCCGAGAGCCTATCCCGTAGCGCGCACGTTCGTGTTTCCCCCATAGGGGGTAGGCCGCACCTATTTCCCACGCGCGTGATGCGATCTATGCGTGCGCGGCGGCGCGCGTGGGAAGCGACGCAAAGGGCTCGTAACAATTCCCAACAGATTTGGCGCGTTTTCGTGCGCTTTGGTGCGCGTTGCTGCGCGCCTCTCTCCTCGGAGCGTATCCCTTCCTAGTGTAATGTCTCGCAAATGCCTATTCATTAGACCTGAGCCTGCGTGGCTTTCGCGCGACGGATTTTTTCAAGGATAGTCACCCCGTCAGCCTTCCAGCGATAGGGCCGGGGCTGTAAATTGTGATGCGCCACGTGAACCTTGATCGCCGTAACCAGTTCGGGAACGCTACCGAAGCTGCCTTCGCGGAGGACGTCGTCGGTTAACTGCCGAAAGAAGCGCTCCACGAGGTTTAGCCAGGAGGAACTGGTCGGAGTAAAGTGGAGGTGAATACGGGGATGTTGCTTCAGCCATACGAGGACGACGGGATGCTTGTGCGTGGCGTAGTTGTCGATGATCAGATGAAGCGCGAGTTCGCGCGGCGTGGTCCGGTGGATCTTTTTCAGGAATGCCAGCCATTCGACATGCGTGCGCCGTGCCGCGGTGGTGCTCAGGATTTTGCCATCGAGATAGTTCAAAGCGGCGAATAGCGTGACCGTCCCGTGGCGAATGTAATCGTGCGTGCGGGTGCGAATGTGGCCCAGTCCGAGCGGCAAGCCTGGTTGCGTACGCTCCAAGGCCTGGCATTGACTCTTCTCATCACAGCATAGCACGAGTGCCCTAGCTGGCGGATCGAGATACAATCCAATCACGTCCCAGAACCTGGCTTCGAACTGCGGATCGCGCGACAACTTGAACGTACGCGTCAAGTGCGGCTTGATGTCGTTGGCCGCCCAGATGCGTTGCACGCTGGCGGGCGAGAGTCCGACTTCGCGCGCGATGCTGCGCACACTCCAGCGGGTCCGGTTCGGCGGCGGCTGCGTTGCTTTCGTCAGCACCGTCGCGACCTTCGTGGCCGGAATCGACGCTTTGCGTCCTCGGCCCGTCGCCTCCGCAAGACCAGCCAATCCCAAGTCGGCAAACCGGCGTTCCCAATGAATGACCACCGGCCGATTCACGCCCACCGTCGCGGCGGTCTCGACCTGACTGTGGCCGCTGGCACGCAACAACACCATGCGCGCACGACGTGCCAACCGCTGTGGCGTCGTGGGGGCTGCCACGAGGCGTTCAAGTTCGTGGCGTTGCTCTCCACTCACCTCCAGCGGCTGAATTGGTCGTGCCATGACCACAGGCTTGCATTCGAGATTAATAATGTCTAGATTTTTGAGAGACGATACACTAGGAAACTGCGATGAATTCGAGTCCCACCCTCTCCGCCAAGTTTATTGATTAGCAGCAGTGCGAGCGGTTGGATAGAATTAGCGAGCCGGCGGCGGGGTGGTTATGGCACAAGTCGGTGGTGATCGATTTGGGCGGGCGCCATTTGCCAGGCTTCCAGCGAAACGAGCGTGGCCGCGCCGCCTTCGGCGAAGGCTTCGACGCCGAGGTCCTCGAGCGGCGCTTGGTGCACGCGCGTTTCGAATACGCGGCCATCGCCGGTACACACGTCGAGGATGCCTTTGTCGAGAAACACGTGCAGGACGATTTCCTCATTCGGGGGGATCGCGTAGCGGCACGGAAACGTTGGGGTCGGTTTTATGGCAATGAACTCGCCCTTTTCCCACCGGAGCGACAGCGATCGCCGGCCGTCGTCACTGCGGCGCACCTTCAAGCCGAACGCAGTCGCATCGCCGCGCTGGAAGCGGGCGATGATCTCGAGGGTATCGCCCTTCAGGCCGGAAATGACCTCGCCGCGCCCACCCAGAGCGAGCGGACCTGCGAGTTGGTAAGGCGTCTGGCGCAACTGGGCGAGCTCGGGCAGCGGCTGCATGCGTGGCCGGCCATCGCTGCCGAGGCTCAGGATGCGGGGCAATGCGAGCACGCCGGTCCAGGCCTGGCTCGATTTCTGGCCGCGGGAGACGCCGAGCAGGATGGTGCGGCCACGGTTGTCGCGATAGGCCGTCGACGCGTAGTAGCTCAGGTCATGGTTCAGCCGGCCTTCGGTCCGCGGGGTGAAGTGACCAGTGGCGGGATCGAAGCCGCCCACGACGTAGCGGACGGGCTGATTCGGCGAGGACAGATAAACCCATTGGCCGTCGACCGCGAAGAAATTGGGGCACTCGGCGGATTTCTCGTCCAGCGTTCCCCGATACTCCCAACGGGAGAGCCGGTCGTCGGTTGCCTCGTAGAGCGGGATATTGCGATCCGTGAGCACGAGGAATCGTTGCGCACCCGCGCTGAATGGGAACGGGTCTTTCAGGTCGCGCTCGGGAGCGCCATGCGGCACGAGGCCGACCGGTGGCAGCGGGTCGGCGCGTTTCCATTGGATCCATTCGGCATCCACGGGACGCGCCGGCCAGATTTGCCGCCGGGTGTCACGTTTGTACGGCACCATCGTCACGAACTGCACCGGGTCGCCTCGCTGATCCCAGCCGAGATTTCCCGAGAAACAACTCTCCTCGCCGCGCGCGTACTCTGGTGTCACCGCCAGCGGCAACGTTTCCCAGTTCACCAGATCGCGACTGCGCGCATGTCCCCAATGCACGTTCACCGCCGGGCCCGTGCCTTCGAACACCATGTGTTGATAGAAGAGGTGATGCCAGCCGTCGAACCACGCGGGGCCATTGGGATCGTTCATCCGCTGAGCCGGCGGAGCATAGTGGTAAACCGGCCGCCACGGATCTGCTGCGGCTAGTGCCGCATGGCGTCGAATCGCCTCGACGGCCTGGCGCCGGACACGGATACCGGCGCTCTCCACGTCGCCGGCCGGAGTCGCCCGGGGTTGGTCGCTGAGCGCGATTTCGTCAACGCTGACGTAGCCGTGCTCATCTTCGATGCATTGATCGTATACGCCGATCCAAGCGCGACGGCCCCGGAATGCTCGTACGTCCCAGCTCGCCCACGCGAGCCGATCAGTGCCGCTACCCGATGTGGTGCGAACCACGCGGCCATCGATCCAGAGAGAAATCGCCGCGCGAAATGGCCAATCGCCACCCGCGACGAGAAAGTTCAGGTAGTCGCGGTCGATCGTGAATTCCGGCGACTCGAGCGTTCCGCGCGCGCGTGGGCCGAGCTTCGGGTCTGCGAGCGAACTGGCAAAACCGCCGCCAACTGCGTTGGCGACGTGCATTTCGATCGGCGTCGGCGCCCGGCCGAAGGCGGTCCCGGTTGCCCGCCAGGGTTCGAAATGGCCACCGTCAAAGTTCGCCAATACAATGTCCGGTGCCGCGGTCACGCGTGACGCCGTCGCCAAGGCGAAGGTCGTGAGCAGGGTTATCGAGCCCAGGACCCGACTGCGAAGCGGAACGCGAGCGACCATTCAGAAGCGACCCTTCAATCCGAAACTGACCGTACTGTAGTAACTGTACACGCGCTGCGGCCGTTCGCGGTAGAGCCGATAGTTGTAGGTCGGCGGATTAAAGAGGTTCTGCAAATCGCAGAATAGCGTCACGGCAGATGAAAGCTCATACGAGACGCCGGCATTGGTCGTCGTCCGCGGCGCGCCGTAGATCAGCCGTGACCGGTCGGCCGAATACGTGATGAGATAGTTGCCCGTGTAGTTGACCTGCGCACGGGCCGAGAAGCGCCGATAGTTATAGGTCAGTCCGACATTGCCCGTGCGTGGAATGAAGCTTTCCACCTCGTTGGTCGATTGGACGACTCCCGTGCCATAGTCACCCTTCGTCGTGAGGAGCGTGAGGTTGCCAAAGAACCCGAGTCCGGAAAACGGCCGGGGCAGGAAGCTGAGCTGCTGCCGATATTCGAATTCCCAGCCCTCGATTTTTGCGGATCCGCCATTGGCCGACGACATGAGCGTGTAACCGGCGTAGTCGCCATTGAAGCCGTTGGCCGCCCCGGAGCCGATGATGCCAAGATTACCGGTGATGATGAAATCCTTGATGTCCTTCTTGAAGTATCCCGCCGATAGCATCCCCACGGGTTCGAAGTAATAGGAGACCGCGAGATCGATGTTTTCCGAGTATTGCGGCTTCAAGGCCTGGTTTGCGATCGACACCGTCTGCTGCGCCGCGTTGACCGACTCGGTCGGCAACAAGGTGCCGAGCGATGGCCGGCCGATCGTGTTCGACCAGCTCGCGCGAGCAGTAAGGTTCCGGGTGAACGCGTAGTTGAGATAGACGCCGGGAAACCAGTCGGTGTAGTTGCCGGACTGCGTGCGCCAATGGTCGTAGTCGGCGCGCGCAGCCGCGACGGGGTCCGCGTTGCGTTGCGCCGAGGTGCTCAGCGTTCGGGCCGTGATATTCGCGGCCGCGTCCACATCGGTGCGCTCGAGGCGCGCGCCGGCCAGCGCGGTCAACGCGCCAAATTTCACCTGCGCCTGAGTGTACGCGGCGGACACGTCCTCCGTCGTGCGATTGCGGCCGATGTACGGTCGCGTGGCGGCATAATACAGGTCCTCGCGCCAGTTTGCCGGATTGTTTTGGATGTCGGTGGCGATGGTGGCGGCGTCGGGATACGGCAGCTTGCGTCCCGTGCGCCGCTCGTCGGAGGTCAGCAGATTCGGATCGGCGAAGACGGACAGCGGCGCGGTACCCACGTAGTTCCAGCGACGGTCGCGGGCGCCGTTCACGTTTTCCTGCCGACGAACACTCAGCCCGCTCTTGATCGTGGCACGCGTGGTCCACGGCAGCACGTACTGCGCGTTGGCGCGGGCCGACGCCACGTCCATGTCGCGCTGCGTGGCCCGCTGGGTGAGCAGGCCGTTGCGGTAGCTCGCGCCGTTGTAGATGCTCGGCCCCTCCGTCTGCGTGAAAGTGGGTGTCAATGAACCGCCACGCTGGTCGAGGATCCAGCCAACACCGGTGACATCCATCGTGAAGGCGCCGCCGCCCGCATCATCCCCGAGGCCCGTCACGAGCCGCGCGTGACTGCGGTTGTATCCTGCATCGTAATCGATGCGCCACCGATCGAACTGATGCTTGGCCCCGAGGTTCATCTGTGCCTGGCGATCGACGAAGGCGAGCAACGTGGAGTTGAGCTGAAAGGTCGAGGCGGCGACGCCGCGCACCTGCGTGACCTGATCCGTATATCCGGGCAGAATTGCGCCCGTGCCGGCCGGCTGGCCGTTCGCCCCGATGGTCGCGAGCGTGCGGCCGGTCGAGGCCTGCGAGCTGATCTGACGGTTGAACGGCTGGTTGTCCTCGTTGAGGATCGCGCCCAGAAAGACGGTGGTGTGCGGTGACACGCGATAATCGAGGCGAAGCTGACCGCTCTTCTGTTTGCGATTGTTGAAAGTATCGCGCGTGCCGTACAGGTACGTGTAGGCCGGCGAACGCGTCGTGAACTCGTAGTCGCGGGGCGGGCTCGATCCGCCGCTGACGTTCTCGCTGTAGAAAGCGTTGAAGGCCACGCCGAGATTTCTCGAACCGCCCAGCACGTCGAAGACCTCCTGATAGCCAGCGCTGAACAAGGGATGCAGCGGATGCTCGCGCCGCATCGGAACTTCGTTGAAAAACGGCGGCGCCCAGCGCAACGCCGCGCGGTAGCTGACGCGCCGCTGCTCTTTCAGATCAAGTGAAGACGGGGTGCGAAAATTCACCGCGCCGCCAATCGACCCGGCCGCCATGTCGGGCGTCGGCGCCTTCACGACCTCGATCTCGTCGAAGAGCGCACCGGAAATCGACCGAAGCTGAAACGTGCGGCCGCCGCCGTTGCTCGACATCAGGTTGCCGTCGATGCTCACCAAGTTGAGGCTCGGATCGGTGCCGCGGACGGCGACATTGGACACATTGCCGTCGAGATCCGTGAACCCGCTGATGCCGGGCAGCCGCACGAGCAAATCGCCCGGGTCATCGTTGTTCAGGTGGCCAAAGGCGTCGAGTGAAGCGACGTTGGTCACGCTCGGAGCGTTGCGCTGCCGCGTGATGGCGGCGGCGTTGCCTTCGCGCTCACCGGTGACGACGAACTGGTCCAGCTTGTAGATCGTCGAGTTTAACTCGAAGTCGCGCGTCACGCGGGCTTGTGCCGGCACGACCACCTTCACCCGGGCTTCGTCGAGGCCGGTGTAGGTCACGACCACCGTATGTTCTCCCGCAGGCAATCCGGAAAGAATGTAGTGTCCCGCTTCGTCCGTCAGCTCCGTGCGGCCGAGCGCCGGCAGGGCGACGATAGCGCCCTCGAGCATCTTGCCGGTGCGCGCGTTGCTGACGGTGCCGTCGAGGGAGGCGTTGTCGGCGGCGCTCAGGGCAGCAGTTGCCGCAGCGGAAAGGAACGTAAACCGCCGCACCCACAAAAGTGGGCCGGCCAAAGGGCGGAGGAGAGGTGGCATTTTCCGAAATCGCTGCGGGTTTGACAGGGGTGAAGGTCGAGTGCGTCGAAAATGCTAAATCGAGTTAGCAAGCAAGCGAATTCCGCCGGGTTCCTCACGCGCGCGACGCTTTTTCCGCCGCCAAAGGGAGGTTTTCTCGCTACGGGCAGGCCACTTGGGACCGAACCGACGAGAGGCAGATTTGCGACGAAAGAGGGAGCGTATTGTCTTAGATCGCGCCCAATCCCGGGCCGTTCAGACCACTGGTATTCATCAACCCGTGGCGGATTTTGAAGAGGCCAGCGAAGCGGTCCTCCCAGCCGCGGTTCGCGGCGGGGCAGAATTGGCGAGCGTTGGCTTCGATGCCGGCGATGCCGGGAATATGCGCGGCGAGGCTCGCGGACTGAATCAATGATGCGCCGGGGCAGGTGAGGTCCTGCACGCAGAGAAACAGCCCGAGTGTTTGGGCGGCGGCGGCCAGCAGCAGCGACTGGCTCTGGCCTTTGCAGGCCTTCAATGCGGCGCCGGTGTAGCCCATGTCGCGGGCCAGCAGGAGGCTTTCGAGATCGGTCAGTGACTCGTCGATCACGACGGGCCGCAGCGCCGCGGCGGCGTGCATTCGATTGTCGGGGTTCGCCTTCAGGTCACGGGCCGTCGGTTGCTCGATGTACTGCACCCGATCGAAGCCCTGGGGCGCTCGCTCGCGCAGCTTGCGCAGCATCTCGACCAGATAATCCACGTGCGGGCAGCGCTCGTTGAAATCGAGCGAGTATTGACTGGAGGACGCCGAGCTGGCGGCGGTGGCGATGGCGTGGACCGCGAGCACGCGTTCCAGGTCCCAGGCGAGGTCGTCGCCGTTGAGTTTGATTTTGAGGTGGGTCAGGCCGTTGTAAGGAATCCATTCGGCCAACGTCTCGGGCAGGCCGTCGCCGACGGGCGTCGTCACATCTGACGCGACCAGCGGGTCGAGCGCGCCGACCAGATGGTAGAGCGGCAATTGCGGGACCGGGTGAGGCCGGATGAAGTTCTCGAGCCAGCGGCCTTCGTAATTTTTCCCCAGATACGTGCCGAGATCGTGGCTCATGAACTCACGATTGTACGTCTGGTAACAATTCACGCCGTGCGCCTTGCCGAACGCGTCGTGAATCGCGGCATCGAACGCGCTGCCGGTGACGAGGGTCGCGAGTTTCGGAATCGGCTGGGGCAAGCGCAGGGTCGCACTCATTTCCACGGCCGCCGCAAGGAAACGCTCCTCCAAGTGGACGCCGAGATCGATGGGGTGGCCGAAGTCGGGGTGATTTTCTGCCAGCCGGACGCAGCGTTCGGCGAGCGCCTTCATCGCGCCAAGGGTCTGGTCGTAGTCCATGACCGGCGAGGGATAGGACCAGGTGTTGCCGAGAGGCATCGAACCGAATCCCCGCGCGAACCGGCCCGCGCGGGTTTCCACGCCGCACTCGACGTTCAGCAGCGTAGTGTTGGTGCCCGTGCGGCCGCCGAATTTGATGGGGGTGCGGAAACGGTGCGTTTCCCACGAGAGCTTAACCTCACGGAGCCGGATGTCGGTTGCTTTGGGCACAAGTGTTGGCTCGGCGCCGTTACCTCCGGCCCCGGGTACGGAGGTATCACAGGGCGCGTGAGGCTTCTCTTCAATGCTCATCGCGGTGCGATGAGTCAACCGGCCGGAAGAAAGCCGATCGCTTGCCCGCTCAAGCGGCTAGACGCACGAAAGTGCCATCGCGCTTACCGCGGCGCGGAACTTTTCGGTAAAAGTTTCAGGTGAAGTCAAATTACTGGCTAATGCGCGCATTGATGTTCACGTTCACCGCTCCCTGCTGTTTCCGTGAGTCCGTCGCCCCAAGAGGAAACCACTGCTGTCGCGCCGATCCCCAGGAACTGGGTGATCGAGAATTTCGGGCCGCATGAAACCGAGATTCGCGGTTATCTGCAGGCCCGCTTTCCGGCGATCGACACGGATGACGTCATCCAGGAGTCGTACCTGAAGCTGCTGAAGCTGCGCGCGGTGGAAAAAATCGAGTCGGCGCGATCGTATTTCTTTTCGGTGGCGCGGAACACGGCGGTGAGCCTTTTCCGCCGGGAGCGGATCTACTCCGATGTGCCGGTGAGCGAGCTGCCGCCGGCGCAGTTGACCGCGGAAGAGGGCGACGCTGCCGAGCGGGTCTACTCGCGGCAGCGGCTCGAGCTGGTAATTACGGCCATCGATGGGCTGCCGGCGCGGTGCCGCGACGTGATGCGACTGTGCGTGCTCGAGGGACACTCGACGGCGGTCATCGCGCGGGAACTGGGCATGGCGGAGTCGACGGTGCGCGTGCAGATCGTGCGCGGCGTGCATCGCTGCCGGGAGTTCATGAGTGCGGCGGGGGAGTGGAGGTGACGCCATGAGTGCGAATAAAACAATCCCCCCGCGTGCGGTGGTCGAAAAGGCCGGCGACTGGTTCTTACGCCGGGAGGCAGGGCTTTCACCCACCGAGCAAGCAGAGTTGGAGGCGTGGCTCGCAGAGAAGGCGAATCACCGACAGGCTTTCGAGGAATTCGGCTGGACGCTGCATGAGCTCAATCAGCCCCGCGCGCAAGGGCTCGCGGAGGTCGCGTTGAAAGCGCTCGACGGACGGCGGGAGCGGCGCGTCCACCGGCGGAGGCAGCTTTCGTTTGTCGGGGCCGGGCTGGCAGCGGCGGCATTGGTGGTTTTCGCCTTCGTGCAATTCAGCGCCCCTCCCACGCCAAGGGAGATGCCGCCTTCGGTCGCGGTGCGGCCGGATCGGCAAGTGCTGCCGGATGGTTCGGTCGTCGAGCTCAATGCGGGCGCGGACTACGAAGTGAGATTCACGGCGCGCGAGAGGGGCATTCGGTTGCTGCGGGGCGAAGCGCTTTTCATGGTGCGGAAGGATGCATCGCGGCCGTTCGTGGTTTCGACGGGAACGGTGGCGGTGCGCGCGGTCGGCACGGCGTTTTCAGTGCGCAACGAGTCCTCGGCCGTGGATGTGCTGGTCACCGAAGGCCGGGTAGCCGTGGAGCGGATTGTCGCGGAGCCGAGTTCGGGTGCTGGCGAGCGCGGACCGACTTTCGTCAGCGCGGGCGGACGGATCAGCGTGCCGGTCGCGACCAATGCGCTGACGGCGCCGCAGCCGATCCGGGTCACGCCGACGCAGATCACGCAATCGCTCGCGTGGCGCACCAAGCGGATCGAGTTCACGGACACGCCGCTGGCCGACGTGCTCGAGCTGTTCAACCGGGCGAACACCTTGCGGCTGCAGGTGGCGGACGCGGCGACGGGACAGCTCGAGGTTTCCGGCATCTTCTGGGCGGATGATCCGGAGACATTCGTGCGTCTGATCGAAGCCGGGCTTGGCCTCCGGTCCGAGCGCACCGGCGATCGCATCACACTGCGGCAAAAATAATCGGTGGAAAAATGCGCACGCGGTAAGCGCGGCCGCCGTTTGCGGCGTCTCCAATGTTAGTTGCATCGATCACTGTGGCACGATCGATCGCGACCTTCTCATGCGTGATCTTCGCTTTCTTCGTTCCGTGGCGTGGCGGCAGAGCTGGCTGCTGCGGCTCGCCCTGATGGTCCTGCTCCTGGCAGGCGAGTTGTACGCCGAGGAAGCGGCGAAGCGGAGCTTCAACATTCCGGAAGAAGTGGCGGAGAAATCGCTGAAGCTTTTTTCCCAGCAATCCGGCCGGAGCATGGTGGTGGGCGTCGCCACCGTGAAGGGCGTGCGGACGAATGCCGTGAATGGCGAGTTCACCGTGCACGACGCGCTCGATCGCCTGCTGGCCGGCACCGGACTGGTGGCGACGCATGATGAGAAAGGCGGCGCTTTCACCGTCAGCCGGGAGAGCAATGACCCAAACGCCCAACGGGCGGCGCCGACTCAGGGCGACCGCCCGCAAGGCCAACGCCGCGGTGAGGAGGCGATCGAGCTCAGCCCCTTCGTCGTCACAGCGTCCACGGACGTCGGCTACGCCGCCACGGAGACGCTCGCCGGCAGCCGGCTGAAAACCGATCTGAAGGACGTCGCCACGCAGGTGACGATCATGACGCCGGAGTTCCTCGACGATCTCGCGGTGACAAATCTCGACGATGCGATCCGCTATTCGCTGAACACGGAAAGCGACGACGAGATCATCGAGGTGTCCGCGCCGGGCAATGCGGGCATCTCGGCGACGAGCCGACCCTTCACCGGCGGCGGGCGCACGCGCGGGATCGGCCCCTCAAATCGGGCACACGATTTTTTCGACACGTTTCTCGCGATCGATTCCTACAACACCGAGCGCTTCACGTTCTCCAGCGGCCCGAACTCGATTCTTTTCGGCAACGCGAGCCCCTCCGGCACGATTGACACCACGTTCAAGCGGGCGCGGCCGGAAAAGGCGTTCCACGAAGTCCAGTATCGCGCGGACGATCATGGCAGCAATCGGATGGCGTTCGATCTCAACCAACCGATCGTGCGCGACCGCTTCGCGCTGCGGCTCGATGCGCTGCGCGATCGCAATCACGACTGGCGCGCGCCGGCGTTTACGAATCAAGATCGGCTGTACGGCAGTCTCACCTTCGCGCCGTTCAAGCGGCTCACGTTTCGCGCGTATCAGGAAACGGCGTCGATTTTTTCGAATCCGGCGCGCAACACGCTGGTGCAGGATCACGTGACGCCGTGGGTCAATGCGGGGCGGCCCGCGTTCAACAATGGCGGCACCGCGGCGTTTCCCGCGGTGGCGTCGCCTTTCGATCGCCGCAACCAGACCACGCCGTACTATGTGCTCGACGCCTCCGGCTCGATCGCGCCGATGGATCGATGGGGCAACACCGTCACCACGCAGGGATTTAATGTGACGACGCCCGCGCCGAACAATTTCGAGCGCAGCATCCTCGATGAATCGCTGTATCCGTTCGACCGCAATTATTCAGGAAACGCCAACCAGACCAAGATCAATGGCTGGATTCGCGGTGCGCTGGTTGAACTCAATCCGATCGACAATCTCTACATCGAAGCCGGGTTCAACCAGGAGCGGTTTCGCCATCGCAACGTCGATTTGTTCAGCAATCAGGCCGATTTCCTCTATGTCGATGCGAACCGGTTTCTCAACGATCGGGTTACGCCCAATCCGAATTTCGGCCGGACGTTTTTCGAGAACAGCGTGCCGATCGATGTCAAAAATTACGGTTTCAAGGAGCAGCGCCGGCTCTCGCTTTCGTACGAGTTGGATTTTGAAAAACAGTCTGGCTGGGTAAAGTGGCTCGGTCGCCATCGTGCGGCGCTGCTCTACGATCATCTCAACACCCAGACGATCTACGAGCGATCCGATCTGCGCGTCGCAGGCGACAACAGCTTCACCACGGCGGCGGCCAATACCCGGGTGTTCAACCTCCGCTACTACGTCGATCCCAACCACCAGACGGTCTACCTGCCGTTCAATCCGCTGGCCGATGGCTTGATTGCACTGCCGGGCGCGGTCGATGCCGCCGGCAAGCAGGTGATGCTGGGGGCTTGGGATCCGACCACGCCGCCGAACGTACCGGAGACGGCGCGCAGCATCGTCGAATCGGGCTCGTTCGCGCTGCAGAGCTTTTTCCTGAGCAACCGGCTCGTGTTCTCCTATGGCGAGCGGCGCGACAAGGTCGACGTGCAGGACGCCCACACGCTGGCGGCGAACTGGGATTTCAACGCGCTGGTTTCCGGTGATATTCCCTGGACGACGCTGCGCACGCAGAAGCCCATCACTCGCCTGAAGAGCGGGGTGGTGCATCCGCTCAAATGGCTGTCGCTCTCCTATGCCGAATCGAATTCGGAGCAGGTGGCGCCCATCGTGCGCCGGAATCTCGACGGCACGCTCGCGACGTTTGGTTCCGGCGAGGGCCGTGAATATGGGATCACGCTGCGCTGGTCGTCGAAACTGAGCTTTCGCTTCTCGCGGTACGAGGACACGAGCTTCGGCAATTTGTCGTCGCAGCGGTCGGCGCGGCCGACGCCCACGCTCGCGGCCAAAGGCAACATCATCCGCAACGATCTCGCGAACATCGAGAACACCGTCCGGCTGGCCGGCGCTCCGCTCAGCCAGCGGTTCGCCTACTACGACGCGGAACTCGCGCGGCAATTGCCCACCGGGGCGAATGCCGGCGCGCCGTTCCAGGAACTGTTCGAACTGCTCTCCGACCAGAAAGCGAAGGGGTGGGAGGCCACGATCGTAGGTAATCCGACGCCCAACTGGCGCGTATCGATCGGGGCCGCCCGCAATGACTCCAGTGAATCCAACATCGGGGTGCAGCATTTCGAGTTCATCAAGGAGCGGCTGCCGATCTGGGCGCGATACCTCAACACGCCGGTCGCGGCGACGCCGACGATCACGATCGGGCAACTGCTCCCGGTGGCGATGCAATCGTGGAACTACATCCGCCAGTCGGAAGGCCTCGTGAATCCGCTCGGCCGCCGGTATCGCGTCACGGCGACGGAACGCTATGGCTTTAGCGAAGGCTGGCTGAAAGGCACATTTGCCGGATCGGCATACGTATGGCGAAGCCCGGCGGCAGTCGGCTTCCACACGAAGACGATCACCGACAACGAATTCGCGATTCCCGGCGTGAACACCGGTCCGATGGAGATCAACGACTTGTCGCGGCCGATTCGCGGGGGAGCGTTGACGAGCTTCGATGTGTTTCTCGGCTACGGCCGACGACTCTTCCAAAACAGGATCACCTGGCGCGTGCAGTTGAATGTGCGCAACGCGCTCAACCGCGACGATCCGCTCGTGCAGCGTGCGCTCAGCGACGGCACGGGTGCGATCTATACCGCGCAGGCACCGCGGTCGTTCATTCTTACCAATTCGTTTTCGTTCTGATTCCACGCGTTCCGGCCGCGTGGGGTTATTCCGTTCCTCCAAACCTCGTATCCCCATGCACACACGATTCGTTATCCTCGCCGGCTTGCTTGCCTGTCTGCCTTGCGCCGCCCACGCCGCGGGCGCTTCCACGCCGTTCAAAACGGCTTATCCCTCCACTTTCACGCTCGGTAACGGGGCGGCCCTGGTGACAGCGGCCGATGCCGCCCGTCCAAATCTCTGGAACGAGTCCATCCAGCACAAATATGCCAAGCTGACGACGTCGCCGGACTACGTGCAGGTGCCCGTGCCGGCTTCGTCGGGCCTGTACGTCGCGCCGATCAATCGGGTGACGGTGCGATACAGTTTTCTTTTTTCCGACAGCCAGAATCACACCGGTTCCTGGACGCTAGAGGTGCACGCGAACAGCGGGGGGACCTATCACAAGGTCGGCACGCTGACGTTGCAGACGCGGTTTATTCACGTGCTCCCCGGCGCAGACAGTGAATTTCTCCCCGCACCTCCGGGCTCCGCGGAGACCGCGCTGCAGCGCTGGTGGGAAGAGGCGACGGCGGTCCTGACGGAAGACGTGCCGTCGGGCTGCAACGTGCGCGTGCGCAAAGGCACCAGCGATCTCGCAGCCAATTACTTCATCGACGCGATCGATCTGGAGCGGGCGCCGGCCGCCACGACCAAACCAGCGGGGGCCGTCGACATCACCACCTACGGGGCGATCGCAGGTGACGGGATCGACGATGGACCGGCGCTGAGCCAGGCCATTGTCGCCGCGCGCACGGCGGGCCATAAGGTGTGGATTCCATCCTCGTCCGCGCCGTTCGAGATCGACGAGCAGATCAACATCACGTCGGCCGATGCCTCGCTCGAGATTCTCGGCGCGGGTTACTGGTACTCGAAGCTCCTGCGCCGGGCCGGCGCCGGCGAGACGACGCCGCGCCACATCTTCAATCTGAAAGCCAGCGCGAACAATATCCTGATCCACGACATGAAGCTGGACTTCGATTTTGCCGGCCGGCGGCTGAGCCTCGATGAACGGGTGGGGCATCACGTCTACTCAATCGGGCAGAGTCCCGCGCCCTCCGGGTTGGAAATGCACGATCTGTGGATCACGCACGGCTCAACCCCGCTGTGGTGGGATGGCAACAACGGCAACCTGCACCACAACCGCGTGCACTATAATTACGCCGACGGCTTTCATATGGAAAATCGCGCGGCGAACAATCTCGTCACGAACAATCACATTCGCGGGAACGGCGACGACGGGATCCCCGATGTCGTTGGCCTGGGGTCGGGCGGACACGACAACACCTACTCGTTCAACACCGTGGAGGGACTGTATTTCGGGCGGGGCGTCGCGATGATTGGCGGCAAGAGTGCCACGATCAGCGACAACCTGATCACCGGCGGCAACGTTTCCTGCGGTATCCTGATCCGCCCGTTCTTCGGCGGGACCAAGCAGGATCCGATCGTACACTGCACGGTCAGCAACAATGTCTTCGACGGCTGTGGCTCCGACTCGATGGCCGACGTGAGCACGCATTTTGGGACGGTGGGAAACAACGTGGGGTCCACGACGGATTACGGCGTGGCCATGAATTCGAACCAGTTCCTCAATCCGCCGAACACCGCGGCAACCGGGGGCATGTATCTCGAAGGTGCGGCCACTTATTACATGAAGATCCAGGGCACGGGAAACACGTGGCCGGCTTATCAGAACGACAAGGCGCATAACGCCAGTGACAGCTTCACGGGGCAGTTCCACTGAGCGCATCAGGACAAACGTTACCCATTACCATGAGTCCCCTGATTTCGTTTTGTCATTGGGCGCGCCGTCCCGGCAGCTGGTTGATCCAGGCCTTGCTTGTGTTCTTATTTACCCTCGTCCTGTCCTGCGTCGCATCGGCGGATACGGTCACCTTCTACGCCAACAAGGATGTGGCGGCGAAGGAGAATCATCCCGATACGAATTTCGGAACCGAGGCGAACCTGCGTATCTCGGCCAAGACCGGGGAGCACAAGGAAGGCTTCATTCAGTTTACGGTGAGCGGGATTCCTGCCGGCGCCACCGGTATCACGGCGCAGCTCAAGTGCGTGTCCGAAACCACCGGCACGGGCCGGGCGATCAGTGCGCGCGCGGTCTCGAGCACGACGTGGGACGAACTCGCCGTGACCTGGAACACGGGAAGGCCCGCGCTCGGTGCGACGCTGGCCACGGTTTCGAGTCATACGGCAGGATCCGACACGGTGTGGAGCCTGGGAAGCTATGTGACAGGCAATGGCGAGGTGGCGGTCGGGCTCTCCAGCACGTTTGCCGGTGACACGATTTTCACTTCGCGTGAAGGTGTCGCGGGGAATGCGAGCGACCCCCGGCTGGTCGTGACGTATACGGTGCCGTCCGTCGTCACCATCGCGGCGACCGATGCCAGCGCATCGGAAGCGGGGCTCGATCCGGCGACCTTCCAAGTCACGAGTTCGACGGCGGCGCCGGCGGGCGGGCTCGTCGTCAACTACGCGATCTCGGGCTCGGCGCAGAAGAACGACAACGCCAACCCTACGCCGGATTACATCCTATCGCCGAGCAACGGCACGGCCACGACCGGTTCGGTCACGATCGCTGCAGGCGCGACGACGGCAAACATCACACTCACGCCGATTCAAGACAGCCATTTCGAAGGACCGGAAACGGCCATCTTCACGCTGGCCTCCGGGTCCGGTTATGCGGTGGGTGCGGCGCGGGCGGCGCAGGTGGTGATTGCGGACAACGAGCCGACACCGACCGTAAATCCGGATCACGCGGCGGGCGACAAAGGTGGGTGGATCATGCCGGTGTCGGGCCATCTCGAGAACAACGAGTGCTCCGGTATGGCCGCCAGCCGCAACTATCCCGGCGTGATTTGGTATCAGCGCGACGGCGACCCCAACGAAGCCCGCGAAAAGATGTATGCGATCGAGGCGAGCAATCCGACCGACAACGGCATCTTGTTGAAGACGATCGATCTGAATCCACCGGCCGGTTGGGTCGGCAGCTGGCACAACGCGCAGTGGGAAGACATGACGATCGATCCGGACTCGCCGAATTACGTCTGGATCGCCGATATCGGAAACAACGCGACGCCGCCGACGCGCAACGCGTTTGTGCTCTTCCGTATTCCCGAACCGGATCCCTATGGCGCCGCCACCTCAGCCACCCCGACGGCGTACTACTGCAAATACCCCGGCGGACTTCAGGCCAACGCCGAGATCATGTTCATGTTCGAGGGGCTGGCACACATCATTCTCAAGGAAAACAATCCGCGCATTTATCGTGCGCCGACGACGACGCTTTCCACCGACAAGGCGAATCCCACCATCTTCGAATACGTTGGGACTGTCGTAGGCGGCGGCGACACCGCCTCGGTGGGTACGCTCTCCTGGGATCGGCGGCGTTTCGCGATCGTGTCGCGCAACCAGGAGTCGGGGCTGTGGGTTTGGGTGAGCCAGAGTGCGCTCGATCCCTTTAACAATACCCTTACGCCGGCCCAAGCGATGACTTACATCCAGGACCTGCTGTGCACGCGCAGTCCGGCGTGGGCGCTGGTGCACAATGGCGGTAGTGCGGATCCAGAGAACCAGATCGGCTCCATCGAAGGCGGCACCTTCGTGGGCGATGGACACGATCTCATCCTCGGGGCCGAGGGTAAAAACGTCGTGCCGATTCCGGCCTGGTGGTATGAAACGCAGCCGGCGCCGATTCCAGAGCCGCCGCTCGCGCCCACGGTCAATAACAGCGCACCGATCGTGGCCGTGACGTCACCGATCGGCGGCGCGACGGTAAGCAAGGCGGCCACGCCGAATCTCACGCTGCAAGCGGTGGCATCGGATTACGACGGCACGATCGCGAACGTGAAGTTGTATCAAAAGCTGAGTAGCGCGCCGTCGCGGACGCTGATTGGCACCGCGACGCTATCCGGCGGCGCGTGGCAGATCGCGTGGAACGTGTCGGGCACCACCACGGGCAGCTACACGATTTCGGCCGATGCGACGGACAATTCGGGGGCGGTGACGTCGGATTCGATTTCGATTACGATCAATCCGTAACGGGCGTGGGCGCTCCGGGTCGGTCTGGGTTTCTGGCGCCGATATGAATCCTAGGAGAAATCGCGTGCTGGAACTCAGGCCCGCTCGGCGAGCGGGCCCCACCGGCTAAAGTGAAACGGAGCCTGTAACTCGCGGGGTGAGGGCACCCCGCCTACAGGAAAGCCAGTGGAGCGGGAGTGTGGCGCGAAAAGGATGGCTGGGGGTGGGTGGGGGTGGCTAGCTGTGAGGCAACCATGATTCGCGCCTTCCTGATCTCTGCCGCCTTGTTGCTCACGAGGGCGGCGGCGCGGGAAACGCTTTGCTCGACGGTCGCGGAGGTGCAGGCGGCGGCGCGGGTGGCGCAGCCGGGGGATGTCGTGCTGCTGCGCGATGGCACGTGGCGCGATGCGGAAATTGTTTTTACCGCGACGGGAGAGGCGGAGCGGCCCGTTACCTTGCGGGCGGCGACGCCGGGGCGGGTGATTTTCACGGGTCATTCGCGGCTGCGGTTTTCCGGGCAGTGGGTGGTCGTTGATGGGTTGCGCTTCGAGCGGTGCGATGGGCCGAAGATCTCCGACACGGTGGAATTCCGCACCTCGTCATCGCGGAAAGACGGATACGCCGCGCACTCGCGGCTGACGAACTGCACGTTCATCGACTGCAGCCCGCCCGACAAGCAGGCCAATACTCGCTACGTGTCGTTGTTCGGCTACGACAACCGGGTCGACCACTGTTATCTATCCGGCAAGACGAACGAAGGTCCTACGCTGGTCGTATGGCTCAACGGCGAACCGGTGCGGCACCAGATTGATCACAACCATTTCGGGCCGCGACCGGAGCTGGGCGTCAATGGGGGCGAGAGCATGCGCCTCGGCGACAGCACGACCTCGCAGCAGAATGCGCGCTGCACGGTGAGCGAAAACCTCTTCACGGAATGCGACGGCGAGATTGAGATTATCTCGAACAAGTCGTGCGAGAACGTGTATCGCCATAATACATTCGTCGATTGTGCGGGGACGCTCACGCTGCGGCACGGACATCGCAATGTCGTCGAGGGAAATTTCTTCTTCGGCCACGGTAAGCCGAAGACCGGCGGCGTGCGGATCATCAATGTAGACCAGCGCGTGGTGAACAACTACTTCGCCGAGCTCGGCGGCGAGGGGACATTCGCGGCGCTGTGCATGATGAACGGGATCCCAAGTTCACCGCTCGCCGGTTACGATCAGGTGAAACGCGCGCTGGTCGCTTTCAATACGATCGTGAACTGCCGCGAGAGCATCAGGATTGGCTACCAATCGCCCACGCGCCACGAGGCGACGCTCCCGCCGGTGGACTGCATGTTTGCGCACAATGTGGTGGTTGGACGCGGGTCGCCGCTCGTGCGGGTGCAGACGGCGCCGGAGCGCATGGTCTGGCGGGGCAATTTCTTCAGCGGGGAATCCGGAGTGAAAGACGAGGTGCGGACCCAGCCGGGCGATCCGAAGTTGGAGCAGGCGCGCGATGGGCTGTGGCGGCCGAGTGCACAGAGTCCGGTGATTGGCGCGGTCGCGGACACCACGCTCGTGGTTCCAGAGGACATCGATGGGCAGGCGCGCCCGGCGACGGGCAAGGATGCGGGGTGCGATCAGCGATCGGAAGAGCCAGTGCGATTCCGGGCGCTGAACGCACAGGATGTAGGGCCGACGTGGAGACAGCGGCCGCCAGCCCGATAGCTGGAGCTTTGATTCGGAGCTTGGTTTTCGAATTCGCCGCGTCTATTCGCTGGCACGCTTTCTTGTGCCCCCACCCACCTCCCCAAATGTTTCCTGTGTTCCCCCGTGTGGTGTCGCCCCGGGCGAGGAGGGTCGCTGGTTTCGAGAGGAGGTGCAACCGCATGAGCCGAAACTGCGCGCGTGGCTGCGGGCGCGCTTCCCTTCGCTGACCGATACCGATGATCTCGTGCAGGAGTCGTATGCCCGGCTGCTGCGGGCCCGGCAGAAGGGCGGCCTGGCGAATCCGAAGAGCTATCTTTTCACGACGGCACTGCATGCGGCGCTCGATCTCTTTCGCCGCAATCAGGTGGTCGCGTTCGAACATGTAGGGGAATTCGACCGGCTGGCCGTCTTGGAAGAGCGGCCGAACGCGAGTGAAACGGCGAGCCGCAACGAAGAAATCGAAATCCTGCGAGAAGCCATGCAAGCCCTTCCCACCCGTTGTCGGCAGGTGTTCACCCTGCGGAAGCTGTACGGCCTCTCGCATCGCGAGATTGCGACGCAGCTCGGGATTTCGGAAAAAACGGTGGAGGAACAAGTGAATCGCGCGATGCGACGCTGCGCGGCTTTCCTGCGGAGTCGCGGTGTAGCATGACTCCGCGCCAAACCTTTCCCCGTTATGATGCACCGGACGCCGTGATGCGGCTCGCGGGGGCGTGGCTCGCGCGGCGCGATCGCGGGCTGACCGCGAGCGAGACGGAGGAATTCGAAGCGTGGCGCGGCGCCGATCCCGCCCATGCCGCCGCGGTGGCCCAGCTCGAGCGCACCATGACGGCCTTTGACGCGCTACGGGTCCTGGCCCCCGAATCCGCGGGCCGGCCCGATCCCGATGCGCTCGCTCCGCGCCGGGCAAACCGCCGCTGGTTCCTGCCGGCCTGCGCGGCAGCCGGCATGGCCGCGGCGCTCGCGTTGATTTTTTGGACGGGGCGTCCAGCGGCGCCTACGCCGGTGAGCTATGCCACGGCGCCCGAACACTACGAGCGCGCCACGCTAACCGATGGCTCGATCATCGAGCTCAATGGCGATTCCCGTGTGGAGGTGGAGTATTCCGCGGCGCAACGCACGGTGCGGCTGACGCGCGGCGAAGCGCACTTCCAAGTCGCGAAAAATCCCGCCCGTCCCTTCGTCGTCATCGCAAATGGGGTGGCGTTTCGCGCGGTCGGGACGGCTTTCCGCGTACGAATCGATGCTGCGCAGGTCGAAATGCTGGTCACCGAAGGCAAGGTGCAGGTCGAGCCGCCGGCCGCAGCGGAGGGGAGCGGGCCGGCGTCCGCAAAAGAGGATATGCCGTTGCTGACGGCTGGCCATAGGATCGTCGTCTCTGCCGGACGTCGCGTGCCGCCGGCGATCTCCGTGGTGACGCCGGACGAGATGACGGCGGCGCTGGCCTGGCAGCCGCAGGTGGCGGAATTTGAGAAGACGCCGCTGGGGGAAGTCGTGGCGGCGTTTAACCGGCGCAACCGGCTGCAACTGGTGATTGGCGATGCGGAGCTCGAGGGGCTGCGAATTGGCGGAAATTTCCGGCTCGACCAGCCGGACGCCTTCGTGCGGCTGCTCGAGGCGAGTTTTGGGGTTAAGGCGATGCGGACGGAGGAGGTGGTGACTTTGCGCAGGGCGCCGTGAGGTGGGGGCTTGGGGCGAAACTTTTTTGTAGGGGCATTCCGGAGGTCATCCGTCCAAAAGGGGTGACCTTTCCCGGCCTCAACCCCTCTCGCATCCGGCGCGTGCTCGCTGCCGTCCGTTTCACCTGTTTTTTCGCCCTTGGCGCGGCGGCTTTGGCCGCGGCGGAGGGAGCGAAGAAATCCTTCGATATTCCCGCGGGCAGCGCGGCCGCCACGCTCAAGCAGTTTTCCACGCAGTCGGGCGTGCAGGTCATCTACCCGGCCGATGCCATCTCCGGGGCGCGCACCCCGGCGCTGAAGGGCGAATACACTCCCGCCGAAGCGATCGAGCGGCTGCTCAGTGGCACGCGGCTGGTCGCGGCGCGCGATGAAAAGTCCGGCGCCTTCGCCGTCAGCAACCCCGCCGCCGCGGCGAAGCCGGAGGCCAATGACCCAAACGCCGGAAGGGCGGCGCCCCGCGTTCGCCCGATCGCCAGCGATAGCACGGAAAGCAGTGGCACTCGCAACGTCCCGACCAGCGAAGAGACGCTGACGCTCTCGCCCTTCGAGGTGAACACGGACCGCGATGTCGGCTATGTGGCCGCCAACTCGCTCGCCGGTGGCCGGCTCAACACCGATCTGCGCGACACGGCCGTCGCGATCTCGGTTTTCACGAAGGATTTTCTCGATGACATCGGCGCGCTCACGGTGAACGACGCGCTCGAGTATGGCCTCAATACCGCCACGGAATACGACGCCACGGGCAACAATCATGTCGGCAATAATTTCAATTTCCGCATCCGGGGCATCACGGGCGCGCAGCGCTCGCGCAATCTTTTCCGCACGCAGCTCAACCTCGATTCCTACAATACCGAGCGGCTCGATTTCTCGCGCGGGCCCAATGCCATCCTGTTCGGCGAAGGTTCGCCCGCCGGCCTGATCAATACGTCGACGAAGATCGCGCGCATCGGGCAGGATTTCACCCGCACCCAGTTCCGCGCCGGCAGCTTTGCCGAGAAGCGCGCCACGCTCGACATCAATCGTTCGCTGGGCTCCAAGGTCGCGCTGCGAGCTAATTTCCTCTGGCAGGACTCCCGCGGCTACCGCGAATTCGAATTCGACAAGAAGAAGGCGGCGACGCTCGCCGGGATCTGGCGGCCGTTTCGCAAGACCACGGTCAAGGTCGACATCGAGCAGGGCAAGTTCGACGCCAACCGGGCGCGGCCATGGACCCCCGTCGATCGCTATTCGGTGTGGGAGGCGGCTGGGCGCCCCGGCTCGGGCTCGCCGACCACGTGGGGCGAGGCCACGCCCAACACGAACGGCTTTTTCAGCCAGCAAGTGTTTTACTATCCGACCGGCGCGCTCGCGGGCCAGACCGTGTGGATCACCAGCGGCCAGCAACTCCGCGCCTCGTCTGGCCCGGCGACGGTGCCCGGCATCAACACCAGCGTGAACGTGCTCGACGAGAAGATCGTCCCGCGCAACGCCAACCTGACCGGACCTGGTGCGCTTTCCCTTTCGCATTACACCGTGGGTGGCGCCTCGGTCGAGCAGCAGATCGGCGAGGATCTTTTCGTCGAGCTCGCAATGAACGGGGAATACGAGAAGCGACTCTGGGCAAATCCGGTGGGCTTCGCGGACATCGGCTACCGGCTCGATGCCAATCTCTACATGCCGACGTTCGGGCCGGATGGCCGTTTCACCGGGACGGTGCGCAATCCGTATTTCGGCAAGCCATTCATCTACGGGCAGGTCACCAACCGCTACAATCGTTTCTACCGCGAGCAGTATCGCGCGACCGCGTCGTACAATCTCGATTTCAACAAGCTCCTCCGCGAAAAAAACCTGCTGACCACGCTGCTCGGGCATCATCGGCTCGCGACGATGTATTCGGTCGAGGGCTTCGATCGCGACCAGCGCGACGAAAAGGAGATCAACGTCTCGCCGAATCGCGTGCAGCCGGATCTGCTCAACACGCAGAACGCCATTCTGCGAGTCAGCTACCTCGATCTTTTCAGCCCGAACAGGGCGGATCGCGGCCAGCTCAACCCCGCCGACTATCCGATCCGGCCCCAAGTGCTCGCCAACAACATCACGCGCTCCGTCGAGGCCGGCTTGGTGAACAACGCGTGGACCTGGAGCAAGACGGAGCTCGAGACGCGTATGTTCGCGATGCAAAATTTCCTCCTGCACGATCGCGTGGTCACGACGTTTGGCTGGCGCAAGGATGAGCTCAAGGTCTACACCGCGACCACGACGCGCAACGCCAGCAATGCGGCGACCGGATTTGTCCGCCCCAGCCACCCTGACCGCGTGGTGCCCGGCGACACCTTCACCCGAGGGGTAGTCGTGCACGTGTTGCCCTGGGCGTCGGTCTACTACAACGAGTCGGACAATTTCACGTCGCAGGATGCACTGCAGTATTTCGGCCCCAACGGAAACTCGCCGATCGTCGGCAACCGGACAGGCGAAGGCAAAGACGCGGGCGTGAAATTCGATCTCTTCGGCGACAAGCTCTATGCCACGTTAGGCTGGTATCGCACGGCCGACGCCAACCAGATCTCCTCGGTGAACGGCGTATTTCTCAACTACACCGAGGCCATCTGGAGCGCCCTCGGCAAGCCCACCGATATCGAAGGCCGCGACACGCGCTCGCTGCAGAGCAAAGGCTACGAATTCGAGCTGATCGCGAATCCCACACGGCGGCTGCGCCTCTCGCTGAGCGTGAAGAAGGCCGAGACCGTCGTGGACAAGCTGCTCGGCAACGTCTCCGCCTATGTGGAGGCGAATCGCGCGGAGTGGACCTCCCACGCAGCGCTGCCAGTCAACACGTCGCTCTTCGGCGGCACGCGCAGCACGGTGGGTGGCGTGATCAACCAGATCGACGAGCAGCTCGTCATCGAGCGGGCGCCGGAGGGGCGCGCGCCGTATCAGGATCGTGAAGTCATGGGGAATTTCTTCGGCACCTACCGCTTCGACAGCGGGCGGTTGCGCGGGCTCATGTTCGGCGGCGGCGCGCAATACCGCGGTCCCGCGCTCATCACCTATCGCGTTTCCACGACCGGCGCGCCGGTTTACACCGATGCCTACACAATGGCGACCGCGATGGTCGGCTACAGCATGCGGCTCTCGCGCAAGGTCGATTTCCGGGCGCAGCTCAACGTCGACAATCTCTTCAACTTCCTCGATCCGCAGCCGGTACAAGGCGGCGAGCCGCCGCCGGGTGTCGCCACCAACGTGCCGTTGAAGGACGGTATCGCGTATGCGGTCTCGTTACCCGTGCCCCGTCGCGTGGCGGTTACGCTCAGCTTCGGGTTCTGATCGCGCGAATTGCGGGTTCTGTAGGCCAGCGCGCTTGCGGGCGCCCGACCTGCGCCCGCGAATGGGCTGACCTACGGCTCAGGTTTTAGCTTGGCGGGCGGCGTGCTTGGGTTGCGGTGACGACTAAATATTCAGGTGAGGACTAGCGGGTGGATTGAACTGGATTGTCGCTTGCGGAGGAACGCAGGAATAGCCCAACTCTTCCACCTATGCCTCGGCGCGCGAATCGTCCAGTGACGGTCCACACCATCGCGAAGCATGTCGGCGTTTCCCCCGCCGCCGTGTCGACCGTGCTCGCGAACCGACATGAGGAGCGGCGGCTGGCGGCGGCGACGGTGGACAAGATCCGGCACGCGGTGCGCGAGCTGGGCTATGTGCCCAACGTCGCGGCGCGGCGGCTGCGGGCGCACGACCCGGGAGTGCATCATCACGAAATGGGGATTCTCACGACCTTCGAAGCGCCGCTGTTTCTCGTCAGCCGGGCGCTCAAGGAAGTGCAGCGGACGGTCGATGCGCGGAGCGGACCGGACCGGCGATTTTCGGTGTCGATCGACATGTTTCACGCCGGACGGCTGCGCGAGATGCCAGGACTCCTGAACGCGAGCCGATTCAACGGCGTCATCATTACGAATACGCTCCCGGAAGACGACGCGTTCCTGCGGTCGACGGTGTTGCCTTACGCCGTGGTGGTGCAGGGGCGGCGGCTGGCGAACTATTGCTGCGTGCTCGAGACGCCGGGCGAGGGCGGCCGGCGGGCGGCGGAAATTCTATTAAAGAGCGGGCGGCGGAAGCCGGCCGTGCTTACACCGGCGTTGCTGACGGAAACCACGGCGGATCGGGCGGACGCCTTTTGCGCGGCGTATCAGGAGGCGACCGGTGTGACTCCGGTGCGGCTGCCCGCGGCGGGCTTTACGCCCCCGAGCGGCGCGGCGGCGACGGGAGCGCATGTGCGAGCGGATCCGGGGTGCGACGGACTGTTCGCCGTGACGGATACGCTCGCGCTCGGGGCATTGCATGCGCTGAAGGCAGCCGGTCGGCGGGTGCCGCGCGATGTGGCGGTGGTAGGCGTCGGCGACACCGAAAATGCGGATTTTTTCGATCCGCCGCTCACGTGCGTGGGACCCGCGTATGACTGCGTGGTCGAGGAGATCGTCGGGCTGCTGTTCAATTTGATGAACCGGCGACGAGTGAAGCCGACGGAGGTGTTTGTGCCGCCGACGGTGACGATGCGGGATTCGACGTGAAGGGGGGCGCAAGCGGAGAGGCCCGCGAATCACGCGAATGGACGCGAATAAAATGCAGTGAGACGAGGGTAGGTGTTAGAGGGCCGGCTCGGCTGAATATCTCAGCTGAAGAGTCGTGGGGATTGGCGGGGGGTCGACTGATTGGGAGGGGTAGGGCGCGACTGCTGGGCGCTCCGGGGCGCGAGGGGAGGACACGGGTACGGCGGGCCCAGCGGTCCCGCCCTACCTTCAAACCATGCGGTTTCGCGGAGCGAGAGAGGACAGGCTAGTGACGGCCGCCCGACAGATGATGGGGGACGGGGTGCAAATTTGGGCTTGCGCACTAAATCGTGTTAGCGATAGGGCTTTTGCTAAATCGAGTTAGCTAACCACGTTCCGGCCCCGCTTCAGGGCCGGGGCGCTCGAGCAAAACCCTGCCATGCAAACCCACACCCGTTCCTACTTCGCCGCGGCTCACCGGCCGGCGGTTCTGTTGCTTTGGTTTTATGCCGCCCTCCTGGCTTTCGCTTCGCTCACGCGGGGCGCGGAGGCAACGGGCATTGTCGCCGGCACGATTAGCAACACCGGCACCGGTAATCTGTTGCCGGGAGCAAAAGTCGAGATTCCCTCGCTGGGGCTCTCGGCGCTCACGGATGTGACGGGAAGCTATGTGCTCAACGGGGTGCCGGCGGGCACGCATGAGCTGGTGGCGAGCTACATCGGACTCGACCCGGTGCGCGCATCGGTAACGGTGTCGGGCGGGCAACGGCAGACGCGCAATTTCGACCTGACGAGCGGGGTCTACCAATTGCAGGAATTCAAGGTGACGGGAGAGCGCGAAGGTGGGGCCGCGGCGATCACGGCGCAACGGAATGCCACGAACGTGAAGAATGTCGTGGCGATGGATTCATTCGGCAACCTGCCGAACATGAGCGCGGGCGAGCTGGCGATCCGGCTGCCGGGCGTGGCGGGCAATCTCGACGACGAGGGCAATGTGACGGGGCTGACGGTGCGCGGCATGGGGCCGACGCTGAACCGCGTGACGATCGACGGCGGACTGATGTCGAACGTGGGCGGGCTGAACCGGCAGTTCCAGACGCACAGCCTCACCGGCGCGATGTTCGACCAGCTCGAAGTGATCAAAGGCCACACGCCGGACCAGGAAGCCGACTCGCTTGGCGGCACGATCAACCTGAAGACGAAATCGCCGCTCTCGATGAAGGAAAAGCGGCGCATCTCATATAGTGCCGGAATGCGCTTTGCGCCCTCGTTCTCGCAGCAGATCCCGCTGCGCGAGGATCATCGCTATCATCCGCTGGTGAATCTTTCCTATCAGGAGGTGTTCGATGTGCTGGGGGGCGAGCGGAACCTCGGCGTCGCGCTCAATCTGTTCTACAGCGAAAACGTGGCGGGCTACTTCCGCACGATTCGCGATTACGAGAACACGACCAGCCAGCCCGCCTATCTCTGGGACTATCGCACGCAGGACGCGTTCAACAACCGCAAACAAAAGAGCGTGAACGTGAAATTCGACTACCGGCTGTCGCCGCGGACGAAGTTCACGCTCAACACGATCTATAACGATGCGTTCGAACCGTACAACCGGCTCTACGAGACGCGCGCCTTCACCAACCAGACGGCGCCGAACACGACGACGTCGGGCGTGGTGCCGGGCTACACGAACCGGATTACGACGGTGCGGCCGGTGGCGGCGTCGGAGATCGACGTGACGGAGACGATGTTCAGCTTCATGAATCGCACGCGGCAGGCCGACTTCGGCGGCGAGCACAATTTCGATCGGCTCAACATCGATTACAATGCGGTGTACAGCCAGACGCACAACAACCTCGGGGTGGGCGGCGGCGGCACCTTCACGAACCGGATCACCGGCGTGGGCTGGGTGCTCGATCGGACGGATTCGGATCTTTATCCGAAGTTCACGCAAACGGCCGGACCCGACATGACGAATCCGGCGAACTACCGCCCGAGCGGGCCGCTCACGGCGCGCGACAGCAAGCGCAACGTCGAGATCACCGATTTTCGCGGCAACGCGCGCTACTCGGTGCCGATGCCCTTCACGCTTTCGTTGAAGGCGGGCGGGCAGTACCGCATCCAGAAAGCGTACGAAGTAGGTGGCGGCCGGCGGTGGAACTACACCGGCACGGCGGCGCTGCCGAGCGATCCGTCGATTGTGACCTGGGACGCGTTGAAGACCGGACGGCAGATTCCGCAATGGGAAGCGGCGGCCTTCATCAAAGACAACCAGCCGGTAAATCCGGCGCTGTGGAGCGAGGATGTTTATTTCCGCGAAATGTCGAAGTTCACCGGCACGCGCGGCGTGAAAGAAACGGTCACGGCGGGTTACGGGATGGCGCAGGGCAAGATCGGCCGCGTGGGCTTCATCGCGGGCGTGCGCGCAGAAAAGACGGAGGACGAAAGCTGGGGCTGGACGCGGGCGCACACGGCCAGCACGGCGGCGCAACAAGCCGCGGATCCGATCGGCTCGGCGCAGCGCGACTACGCGAACAACTGGCGCACGCTGGATGGCGACTACACGAAGGCCTTCCCGAGCGCGCACCTCACGTACGACTTCACGAACAATCTGAAGGCGCATGTGAGCTGGGCGGAGAGCTTCGGCCGGCCGGTCTTCACGAACCTGCTGCCGAGTGAAAGTTTCAACGATGCGCGGCGCGAGCTCACGATCAACAATCCGAGCCTGAAGCCGCAGATGGCGGAGAATTGGGACGCGACACTCGAGTATTACTTCGAGCCGGTGGGCCAGCTTTCCGTCGGCTGGTTCCACAAGACCATCACGGACTACATCGGGACCGGCATTCTCGGCGGCACGGTGCCGGCGGGCAACGACAACGGCTATAACGGCGAGTACGCGGGCTATACGATCCTGAGCTCGTCGAATCTCGGCACGGCGTACGTGCAGGGCTGGGAGGTGAGCTATCAGCAGCAGTTTACCTTCCTGCCCGGGCTGCTGAAAGGACTGTCGCTGGCGGCGAATTATACGACGCTCGACACGCACGGAAATTTTGGCGGCACCTCTTATCTGGTTGGAGAACAGGTAGTCGGGTTTATTCCACGGACAGCGAATCTCAGCCTGTCGTGGCGCTACCGGAACTTCAGCACGCACGTGCTCATGAACTACACCAGCGACTACATCCGCGCGTACTCGGCGGGGACGCCGGGCCGGAATCAGTATCAACTCAAGCGCACGATCACGAATCTCGGCTTTGGTTATGAATTGCGCCGGGGCGTGAGCCTGTTCTGCGATGTGTCGAACCTGACGAATGAGCCGCAGGCTTATTACCGCGGGATCAAGGACCAGATGGAGCGGACGATTGTCAACGGGACGACGATTACGCTGGGGGTGAATGGGCGGTTCTGAACGGGGGGCGATTTGCCTCCCACAACTCATCGCCTGCAAGCAGGCTCCTACAAGTTCCAGTCGTATATTTTATAGCATGAAACGCTTTTTTCTTTCCGTGCAGTTCTGTCTGGTCGCCACGCTGGGGTTTGCGGCGCGGGGGACCGAGGAGGTCCTGCCGCGGCTGGAGTATAACAACCCTGGGCTTGTGACCGATCTCGGGGTGGGGCTTTGGGCGTGGCCGCTGCCGATCGACTACAATCAGGACGGGCTGATGGACCTGGTCGTCGTCTGTACGGACAAGCCGCACAATGGCACGTGGTTCTTCGAGAACACCGGGCAGGTTGATGCGCAGTTGAAGCTGCCGATCTTCAAGCCGGCGGTGCGTATCGGAAACTCGGCGCAGTCCGTGGGAATCTCCTACGTCGATGGGAAGCCGCTGATCACGGCGACCGCGTCGGCGAAGAGCGGAGACAGCTACAACTATCGCGCGAATGTTTTTCCGGATTTCCTGAAATCGCAATTCGGCAAGCCGACGAAGTTGCCGGTGCCCGAAAAGATTCTCACGGAGCCGGGCAATATCCGACAGAACCAGTGGAAGTTCGTCGACCTCGACGGCGACGGCGCGCTCGACCTGACGGTGGGGATCGATTTCTGGGGTGACTTCGGACCGCTCAATGGCGGCGACGGGGCGTTCAACGCCAAGGGCGAGTGGACGCGCGGGAAGCTGCGCGGCTATGTCTACTGGATGCGGAACACCGGCACGACGGCGAAGCCGGTGTACGCGGCGCCGGTGCGATTGCAGGCGGGAGGCAAAGACATCGATCCGTACGGGATGCCCTCGCCATGCTGGGGCGATTTCGATGGCGATGGTGACATCGACCTGATCTGCGGCGAGTTTCGCGACGGGTTCACGTACTACGAGAACATCGGCACGAAGACGCAGCCGAAATTCGCGGCGGGCCGCATGCTCACGAGCGCGGGCCAACGCGTGCACATGGACCTCTGCATGATCACGCCGACCACGGTGGATTTCGACGGCGATGGCGATCTCGACCTGATTGTGGGCGATGAGGACGGCCGGGTGGCCTTCTTCGAAAACACGGGGAAGGTCGTGGACGGGATGCCGCAGTTTCTGCCGCCCCGGTATTTCCGGCAGTTCGCGCAGGACGTGAAATTTGGCGCGCTATCGACGCCGTACGCGTTCGATTGGGACGGCGATGGCGATGAAGACCTAATCTGCGGCGATTCAGCGGGGTATATTTCGTTCATCGAGAACCTCGGCGGAAATCCAATTCGCTGGGCCGCGCCGCGGTACCTGAGCGCGGGCGGCAAGGTGATTCGCGAGCAGGCGGGACCGAATGGTTCCGTGCAGGGGCCGGCAGAAGCCAAGTGGGGCTATTCGATTCTGAGCGTGGCCGACTGGGATGGCGACGGGTTGCCCGATATCATGACGAATGGCATCTGGGGAAAGGTCGTTTGGTATAAGAATATTGGCACGCGCACGGCGCCGAAGCTCGCGGCGGCGCAGCCGGTCGAGATCGATCTCCCGGCGGGAACACCGACGCCGAAGCCGGCGTGGTTTTGGTGGAATCCACGCGGCCGAGAAATGGCGACGCAATGGCGCACCACGCCGCAGATGATCGACTGGAATGGGGACGGACTGATGGATCTGGTGGTTTCCGATCCCGAGGGTTATCTCGCGCTCTACGAGCGGAAGCGGGGCAGCGACGGCAAGCTGGCGCTGCAACCGGCGCAACGCGTGTTCTGGGCCGAAGGCGTGAGCAGCTACGATTCGAACGGGAAGCCGACGAACAAACAATCGGGGCTCCTAAGGCTCAACGACGGCGACTTCGGCAAGAGTGGGCGGCGGACCTTCTGCATCGTAGATTGGGATGGCGACGGGAAGCTCGACATCATGCTGAACAGCAATCCCAACGTAAATTTTCTCCGCGGGCTCGGCCGGAATGCGGAAGGCAAGTGGGCGTTTCGCGACGAAGGGCCGGTCAGCACGCACCTGCTAACGGGCCATGCGACGAAGCCGACGTATTTCGCGGCGACGGGCGAATTGTTCGTCGGCGCGGAGGACGGATATTTTTATCGGGTGAAACAGAAGAAATAGGTCCGGCGTCTTTGTTGGAGCTATCACAAAATGATTGTCATTCTGAGCGGAGCGAAAAATCCAGCAGGAGCCTGGCGCCCGAAGAGGCGAGCGAAGATCCAACTGGATTCTTTGCTGCGCTCTGAATGACGAAGAAAATTTTCATGTCATTCCCTCCTTTTCGTCCCAGCGGGATTTTTTCCGCCCAATGGATTCCGGTCGATGCGAACGGCGCGGTGGATCGCGCGGCGCTCGCGACCCACATCGCCTTTGAGAAGCGAGCCGGGATCAGCGGCGTGCTCGCGCTCGGCAGCACGGGAGAATTTCCGCAATTCTCGCCCGCCGAGCGGAAACAGGTCCTCACGATGATGGCCGAGCTGGCGGCGCCGCTGCCGGTCATCGCGAACGTGAGCGACATCCGGCCGCGGGCGGCAATCGAGATCGGCCGGCATGCGAAGGCGCTGGGGCTGCCGGCGATCGCGCTGATGCCACCGCCGTTTTTCCCGGTATCGCAGGCGGACATGCTCGCGTACTTCCTGCACGTGGCCGAGGCGGTGGGACTGCCGGTGATGCTTTACAATTTCCCCGAGCTCACGGGCAAGCGGATCGATCTGCCGACGATTGCGGCCTTTGCCGAACGCGCGCCGATGTGCGCGATCAAGCAGAGCGGGGGAGAGTTCAAGTACCACCCCGACCTGATCGCGCTTGGCCGGGAGAAGAATTTCGTGGTGATGAGCGGCGCGGATACGCGGCTGGGGGAGGTCTTCGCGCTCGGTGCGGCGGGCTGCATCGGCGGGCTCGTGAACATCGTGCCCGAGCTGATGATCGCGATCGAACGAATCTGCCGGCAACGGCAGCCGGGCGATTGCGCGAAGGCGGCGGCGGCGATGGTGGAGGTGGGCCGGATCATCGATCAGCTCACGTTTCCGCTGAACGTGGCGGCGGGGCTCGAGGCGCGGGGATTCAACCCGGGAGCGCCGAAGACCATCGTCTCGCCGGAGTCGCGCGCGCTTTATACAAAAATCGTCGCGGAGCTAGTGGCACTGTTTCGAAACCACGGGCTCGAACTCGCGCCGGCGGCGGCGTGAGGTTTTGTTCCGGGGCATTCGAGACACGAAACCAATGCCAAACCGTTGCTGGACTTGGGCGATGAACTTTCCGCAACGTAAAGCAGGAGCTGGCTTGCCGGCGATTTGCCGCCGGCATCCCATCGCCTGCAAGCAGGCTCCTACAAAAACCCCGCGCAGAAGGAGATGATCCAAACCTGATGTCGACCCCCAAAAAAAATTCCCTCGGTTACGCGTGGTTCGTGGTCGGGCTGCTGTTCCCGGTCGCGCTGCTGAACTACCTCGATCGGCAGATGCTGGCGACGATGAAGGGGTCGATGGTGGGCGACATTCCAACGATCGCGAACCAGGCGGATTGGGGGCAGATCCTGGCGTGCTTCAAGTGGACTTATGCGGTGTTGAGTCCGTTTGGCGGATACATCGCCGATCGGCTGAGCAAACGGCATGTGATTGGCGCAAGCTTGTTCATCTGGTCGGCGGTGACGTGGTGGACGGGGCATGTCTCGACGTTCCACGAGCTGATGCTGGCGCGGGCGGCGATGGGAATCAGCGAGGCGTTCTACATTCCGACGGCGCTGGCGTTGATCGCGGAATATCATCCGACGACGCGGTCGAGAGCGGTGGGCGTGCACCAGACGGGCATCTACATCGGACAGATTCTCGGCGGATTTGCCGGGTACGTGGCGGACTCACCGGAGCATGGCTGGCGCTGGATGTTCTCCACGTGCGGGATGATCGGAGTGATTTATGCGATCCCGCTGCTCGCAGCGCTGCGCGATCCACCGCGGGCGAAGGTCGAGCAGCAGGCGGCCAGCGAGGGAGGCGTTTTCAAAGGGCTTTTTACCAACCGGAATTTCTGGTTGTTGGTGCTATACTTCACGCTGCCAGCGATCGCAGGCTGGGTGGTGCGCGATTGGATGCCGGCGATTTTGCGGGAGAAATTCAACCTTGGGCAGGGGAAGGCAGGCGTGAGTGCGGTGCTCTATGTGCAAATTGCTTCGATGGCCGGAGCGGTGATTGGCGGCGTGCTGGCGGATCGGTGGATGCGGTCGACGGCCCGGGGACGGATCTTTACCAGCGCGCTCGGCATGATGATGTTCCTGCCGGCGCTGTTCAGTGTCGGCAACGCGAGTTCGCTCACCATCGCGATCATCGGGCTGGTGGTTTTTGGGTTCGGCTGGGGATTTTTCGACTGCAACAACATGCCGATTCTCTGCCAGATCGCGCGGCCAGAGTCGCGGGCGACCGGCTATGGCATCATGAACCTCGTGAGCATCTCGTGCGGCGGTTTCGGCGACTGGGCCTTCGGCGCGCTGCGCGATCAGCATGTGCCGTTGAACCTGATCTTCGGCGTCTTTGCGGGCGTGGCGCTGCTGTCAGTGGTAGTTGTACTGCTCATCAAGCCGAGCGAAGACCCCGCCCTCACGTAACTGCCGATGAACACCGCCTCCATGGCCGGCCGGTTGGTTGCTGCGATCCTGCTCGCACTGGGAGGAGCGGCGGTGGGTACGGCCGCGGGCGAAGGGGGGCCGATTCGGCCGCTGGCGAATGACTTCGTGGTCGTGGGGCGGTCGCCGGCACCGCTGGAGGTGCCGCTTTATTCGCCGACGCTGGTGCGGTTGGATTCGGGGCGGCTGGTGGCTGGCTACAGCCGCGCGACCAAAAATCCCGAAAAGTTCAAGGCGGCGGAGGTGCTGCTCACATCGGACGACCATGGGGCGACGTGGACGAATCGCGCCGAACTGAGCGGAGGTCAGCAAGGCCGAGTCTTCGTGGCCGGCGGCAATCTTTATTACCTCGGCACGGGCGCGGGGCTGCCAATCAGCCGGTCGCCAGACAACGGCGTAACGTGGTCGAAGCCGGTGCTGCTGACCGCGAAGAACCTCGTCTGGCAGCAGACGCCCGCGAATGTGTGGCATGCGAACGGATGCGTGTACCTGGCGTTCGAGCGGCGCAACAAGGTGATCGAGGCGTGGGGCCCGAGCGAAAAGGCGCTGGTGTTGCTGCGCGCCAAGGCCGATGCCGATCTCACGCGACGCGAAGCGTGGACGTTTTCGAGCGAGCTGGTGTTTGCCGACGTGGTGCCGGGCGTACGGGACAACACGATCAACGAGCATGGGCTGGATTTCTTCGGCATCCCGTTTTTCCGGCAGAACTATCCGGGCCGTGCCGAGGTGGCGAAAGCGCCGCGGCGCACGACTTCGCCGATTGGCTGGGTCGAGCCGGAGGTCGTGCAGATCGTCGATCCGAACCACGTGTGGTTCGACCCGACCGGGCACACCTTTCACATCCTGGCGCGGGCGCATACCGGCGGCACGGGACTGGCGTGCCTGACGAAGGTCACCGAGGCGGCGGACGGCACGATGACGATGGCGCTGGAACACGCGCCCTCGGGAAAGTCGATGCTCTACGTGCCGATGCCGGGCGGGCAGATGCGCTTTCATATCGTATACGACGCGCAGACGAAGCTCTACTGGCTGCTCGGCTCGCAGGCCACGGATTCGATGACCCGACCCGATCGACTGCCGCGCGAGCGCTACGATCTGCCGAACAACGAGCGGCACCGGCTGGTGCTGCATTTCTCGAAAAATCTCGTCGACTGGTGCTTCGCCGGACTCGTGGCCATGGGTGGCTCGCCGCTGGAATCGCGGCACTATGCCAGCATGGACATTGACGGCGATGACCTGGTGATTCTCTCGCGGAGCGCCGACGCGGACGCGAAGAGCGCGCACGATGGCAACCTGATCACGTTCCACCGCGTGAAGAATTTTCGCGAACTCGTCTACTGAACAGGTAGTGCGGGCGAAGCTGCAGTTAGTAGTCTGACGCACATCCCTTTACCCCATGAAAATCATCCTAGCCCTCGCGGCCCTGGTGGCTGGCGCCGGTCCGGCCCTGGCCGCCTCGCTGGCCGTGGCCAGCAGCGAATTCATCTACGAGAAGGCACCATTTCCGTCGGCTCATGCGTCGACGATCGTCGAGACCGACCAGCACGAACTGGTCTCGGCGTGGTTCGGCGGCACGGCGGAGAAGAATCCCGACGTGTGCATCTGGGTGTCGCGATTCGAGAAAGACAAAAACGCATGGACGCCGCCGATGGAGGTGGCGAACGGCGTGCAGCCGAATGGCACCCGCCATCCGACGTGGAATCCGGTGCTCTTTCAGCCGCGGGGTGGGGCGGCGTTGATGCTCTTCTACAAAGTCGGCCCCTCGCCGCAGACGTGGTGGGGAGAAGTGCGCACGTCGACGGATAGCGGACGCACCTGGAGCGCGGCGCGGAAGCTGCCGCAGGGTTTCTACGGCCCGATCAAGAACAAGCCGGTGCAGTTTCCCGACGGCACGATTCTCGCGCCGACGAGCGACGAGACGAATGAAAAGCCAAGCAAGTGGCGCATCTATTTCGAGCGGAGCACGGACGGCGGGCAGACGTGGACGAAAACGCCATTCCTGAATGACGGCCTGCAGATTAGCGCGATTCAGCCCAGCGTCCTGTTTCATGATCGCGTGGGAGCGATGGCGCTGCAGGCGGTGGGCCGGACACGGCAAGGGAAGATGTTCACGATCTCTTCCGAGGATGGCGGAAAAACCTGGGGTAAGATATCGTTGCTCGACGTGCCGAATCCCAATTCCGGCACCGATGCGGTGACGCTGCGCGACGGCCGGTTCGTGCTGGTGTGCAATCCCGTGGCGAAGGGGCGGACGCCGCTGGCGGTTTTTGTTTCGAATGACGGACGCGAATGGAAGCAGGTGGTGGTGCTCGAGAAAGAGCCGGGTGAGTATTCGTATCCGGCGGTGATCCAAACGAGCGATGGAAACATCCATATCACCTATACGTGGAAGCGGCAGCGGATCCGGCATGTGATGCTGAATCCACTGCGGCTGGAGCGAGAGCAGCCGGAGATACCGACGACGAATTCGGGCTCGCGGTTTTAAGCCATACGCATGGACGCGAAACTGGTTTTTGGGGGGAGGGCGCGACCGCGAAGCGAGCCGGGGGGCGCGTGCTGGATGCTGGTACGGCGGGCCCAGCGGTCCCGCCCTACCCTCAAGCCATTCGGTTTCGTGAGTTGCAGGTGAAACTCGGACCTGCGGCGGCATGAATACGACCAAAATGAAAGCGACTTGGGCGGGGTTGCGTCTGGGTTGCGCGGTGATGCTGCCGGCGATCGCGGGCACGGCGGCGGTGGCGGGCACCGTTACGGGTGTGGTCGCCAATGCGGGGACGGGCGCGTTGTTGGAAGGAGCGACGGTGGCGATTCCGGCGATCGGGAGGCAGGAACTGACCGACGTGACGGGGCGGTACACGTTCAACGAACTCGCGCCGGGGACATATACGGTGGAGGTGTCGTACACGGGGCTCGATGTCGGGCGACGCTCGCTGGTCGTGCCGGGCGAGGGCAGCGCGACGCTCAACGTCGATCTGAGCACGGCGGTGTACCAGCTCGAAGCGTTCAAGGTGGCGGGCGTGCGGGAGGGCAATGCGGCGTCGATCACGCAGCAGCGAAATGCGCCGAACGTGAAGAGCGTGGTGGCGCTCGATGCGTTCGGGAATCTCGCGAACGAAAATCCCGGCGAACTGCTCGTGCGGCTGGCGGGCGTGGCGCCGCGCGTGACGGACGACGGCGACGTGTTTGCGGTGTATGTGCGCGGGATCGATTCGAACCTCAGCTCGGTGACGATCGACGGGAGCAAGATGGTGACCTCGGGACCGCTCAACCGGGAGTTCCGGTTCCTGAACATCTCGGCGGGATTCTTCGACGAACTGGAGGTGACGAAGTCGCCGACGCCGGACATGGATGCGGACTCACTGGGCGGTGCGGTGAACATGAAAACGAAGAGCACGCTTGGGATGAAGGAGAAGCGGCTCTTCACGTATCGGATTGGGGCGAAATGGGCGGCGCCGCTGTGGGACCAGATTCCGATTCGGAAGGAACATCCGATTCAACCCAGCACCTCGCTCGGATATCAGGAAGTGTTCGATATCGGCGGCGGGAAGCGGACCCTGGGCGTGGCGCTGAATGCGTTCTACATCGAAAATGCGACGGCGTTCTCGAGCACGATTCGCGACTATGCGTTTTCGCTGAACGATCCGGCGTATGTCTATGATTACCGCACCACTGATGGCTACAATGTACGCACGCAGCGATCGGTAACGGCGAAGGTGGACTATCAGCTCACGCCGGCGACGCGCGTGACCGTGAGCGGGATGATCAACGATGCGTTCGAGGAGCTGGGCAAATCCTTCAACACGCGGATCACGACCAGCCGGACGGTCGGGACCACGGGAACCACGGGGATCCTGACGGGATTTTCGAATTTGATTACGGAAGGCCGGCCGGTGGCGGCGTCCATCTTTTCGGTGACCTCGGGATCGTCGGGGTTTCTCGATCGGCAGCGGCGGGCGCAGCTTGATGTTGAGCATAAGCTCTCATCGCTGGTGCTGGACGGCACGTTGAGCTTTTCGCGAAGCAAGGTCGCGCAGGACAGCGGTTATGGCGGACATGACAAGAACAGCGGATCGTTCGTCGCCGATGTGCGGAGCGTAGGCTGGCGGCTGGATCAGACGCAGTCGCGCGAGTATCCGCGGTTCACGCAAGTTTCCGGGGCGAGCATCCTCGATCCGCGGAGCTATGGCGCGGGCCAGCTCTCGCAGAGCAACAACGGCCGGTTTGGGCGCGTGCTGCTCGCGGGTGGCAATGCCACGTACAAACTGCCGATCGAGACGCCGAGTTCGATCAAGGCGGGCGTGCGGTGGCGCCAGCAGGAATCGCAGGAAGTCGGCGGCAACCGCCGCTGGAACTACGCGGGGCCGGACGGCGTGGTGGGAAATGTGGGCGGCCGGAACGACGACAGCCTGGCAGAATTCCGCGACACGCACGGCACGATTATCACGCCCGAATATGGGCTGGGCGGCGTACCGTTTTTCCACGTCGGGACGATCGCGCAGCATCTCAAGGACAATCCGCGGCAGTGGGTGGAGGATCGATATTTTGGGGAAATGCAGAAGTATGCCGGCACGGATGGCGTGACCGAGGAAGTGACGGCCGGATACTTGATGGGCCGGACGAAGCTCGGGGCGCTCGGCGTGCTGGCGGGAGCGCGAGTGGAGCAGACCGAGATTTCGGGGTATGGGTATGTGGCGCCGCGGACGTTTCCCACGATCAGCGATCCGGTGGTGCGCGCGGCCACGGAATACGGCGGACGGCGGAAGATCAGTGGTGAGTACACGGATGTGTTTCCCGGCGCGCACCTCGCGTACGATCTGACGAAGGGACTGAAGGCCCGAGCGAGCGCCTCGACGAGCGTGGGCCGGCCGGCGTTCAGCGCGCTGGTGCCGCGGGAAGATCTCAACACGACCGCGCTGACGGTGACGATCAACAACCCGGCGCTGAAGCCGCAGTATTCGAAAAACTATGACGCCTCGCTGGAGTACTATTTCGAGCCGGTGGGGCTGGTGTCGGCGGGCGTCTTCCAGAAGGACATCACGGATTTCATCTATACGGATTCCGGCGGGGTGGTCGGCACGGGGGTAAACAACGGATACAACGGCCAATATGCGGGCTACACGATTATCCGGCAGGCGAATGGCGGCGGGGCGCGCGTGCGTGGGCTGGAGCTATCGTATCAACAGCAATTCACGTTTCTGCCCGGGTGGATGCGCGGCCTAGGAGGCTTTGCGAACTACACGCGATTGCTGACGCAGGGCGACTACGGGTCGGGCGTCAGCGGATCGGCAAACCAGGTGCAGCGGTTCGTGCCGAAGACGGCGAACGCAGGAATCAGCTACGGGTATCGCCGGCTCAAGACGCGGCTGATGGTGAATTACGTGGGCGAGCATTTATTCACTTACAGCAGCGACCCCTCGCGATTGCTCTACAAGGAGGCGCGGAAAGTCACTAGCCTCAGCGTGAGCTACACGCTCTGGCGGTGGCTCGACGCCTATGCCGACTGCAACAACCTGCTACATGCGACGCAGCGCTACTACCGCGGGCTTGGGAAGACGGACCGGCTGGCGACGCTCACGGATAATGCGCCGACGATCGGGTTTGGGGTGAGCGGGAAATTCTGATGAGAACCTGGAGCCTGCGATTTGTCCTGGCGTTATGGTGTGGCGGCGGGTTCGCCGTGCGCGGGGCTGAACGCGCCGCGGCGGGTGAAGTTCGGCCACCGCCAGGCGTCGTGGTGACGGCGAGTCCGGATGCGCAGAAGGTCTTCGTGGGCTCGCCGAGCATCGCGGTGCTGGCGGATGGCACGTACATCGTCACGCATGACTACGGCGGGCCGGGCGCGAATGAGAAGCGCGGGTTCACGTTTGTGATGGCGTCGCACGATCGCGGGGCAACGTGGCAGAAGATCGCCGAGCTGCCGGACCAGCACTGGTCGACGTTGTTTGTCCATCGCTGGGCACTGTATCTGATCGGGACGACGTCCAAGGGCGGGAACATGATCGTGCGGCGATCAGGGGATGGAGGTCGGACGTGGACGAATCCGACGGACGCGAAGCATGGGCTGCTGGCGAAGGGGAAATATCACTGCGGACCGACGCCGGTGGTCGTGCAGGGAGGACGCATCTGGCGGGCGTTTGAACAATTTGCACCGAAGCCACCGGAGCGGATGTTCAGCGCGTTCGTGATGTCGGCGGCGGAGGACGCGGACTTGCTGGAGGCCACGAGCTGGACGCGGACAAATCAGGTGACGTTCGACAAAGCGTGGCTGAATACGCGCAATGCGGAATGGCTCGAGGGCAATGTGGTGGTGACACCGGACCGGCAGATCGTCGACATCCTGCGAATCGAGTCGCATCCAGCGGCGGGCGCGGCGTTCGAACTGCCCGGGGCGGCGGCGAAAATCCCGCGATTCGAAGTCGCGGCGATGATGGCCATCTCGGCGGACGGGCGGACGGCGCGGTTCGATCCGGAGCGCGGCTTCATTCACTTCGTGGGGAGTGAGTCGAAATTCACGATCCGGTACGATCCGCAGACGCAGCGCTACTGGTCGCTGGCCAACAAGATCACCAATCCGCAGTCAGGAGCGGAATGGGTGCACAGCCCGCATCATCAGCGGAACGTGATCGCGCTGACCTCGTCGGCCGATCTGCGCGAGTGGCAGGAGCGCTACCGGCTGCTGCGGTATGCGGAAGGCTCGGCGGTGGTGAAGGAAGGATCGCGCGTCGGGTTCCAGTATCTCGACTGGCAGTTTGACGGCGACGATCTCGTGGCGGTGTGCCGGATGGCGTGGAACGGGTTGAATTATCACGATGCGAATATGATTACGTTTCACCGGGTGAAGGGATTTAGGACGCTGACGATGGGCGACTCACCCCCGCCGGTGGCGCCGTGAAGCGAGCCATGCGCAGGCGACCGGCAACTGGGTTTATGCTGATGCGTTTCATCGTGCTGGCGCTGCTCCTGACGAGCCATCTCGCCGCGCAATCCGGTCCGCCGCCGGGCGTGGTCATTGCGCGCAGTCCAGACCCTGACCGCGCCTACATCGGCACGCCCAGCATCGCGATTCTGCCGGACGGCAGCTATGTGGCGGCCCACGATTTCTTCGGAAAGAACGACAAGCTCACGGACATTACGCGGGTGTATGGCTCGCGGGATCGCGGGACCACGTGGACCCAGCTCTCGGAGATCAAGGGCCAGGCGTGGTTCACGCTCTTTGTGCATCGCGGCGCGCTCTATCTGCACGGGACGGCGAGCCGCTACGGCAACCTGACGATTCGACGATCGACCGACGGCGGGCGTACGTGGACGGAGCCGCGCGACGAGAAATCCGGTTTGCTGATCCGCGGACGGTTTCACGGCGCGCCGGTGCCGGTGGTCGTCCATCATGGCCGGATCTGGCGGGCGGTGGAAGAGCGCGTGAACGATCTGCAGTGGCCGCTGCATTTTGCGTCGCTGGTGGTGTCTGCGCCGGAAGATTCCGACCTGCTCGATGCGGCGAACTGGACGCGCAGCAACGGGACCGTGTTCGATCCGCACTGGTACAACGGCCGGCGGCCCGGCTGGCTAGAGGGCAACGTGGTGGTCGCGCCCGGCGGTGCGCTGGTGAATATCCTGCGGGTGCACACCGAGCCGCGAGCCGAGGATTCGTTCGCGTCGGCGGGGGGCGCGGCGGGCATTCCGCGCTACGAAGTCGGCGCGCGCTGCGAGATCTCGGCGGATGGGCGGACGCAGAGCTTCGATCCGAAGCACGGTTTCATTCACTTTCCCGGGTCACAATCGAAATACACGATTCGCTATGACCCGGTGAGCAAGCGCTACTGGGCGCTGATCCAGAAGATCACGAATCAGCATGAAGGCCGCGACTGGAAGACGAGCCCGATTCATCAGCGCAATGTGACGATGCTGACGTCGTCGGTGGACCTGCGGACGTGGCGCGAGGAGAGCATCGTGATCCGCTGGCGCGAGGGGCAGATCCTATCCAGCGAGGACCGCGTGGCGTGGCAGTATTTCGACTGGCAGTTCGACGGCGACGATCTGGTGGCGGTGTCACGGACCTCGTGGGGTGGACAGAATTATCACAACGCCAATTTGATGACGTTTCATCGGGTGAAGGGATTTCGGACGCGGACGATGCGGGATTCGGCGCCGGAGTGAGAGAATGAGGGAGCCAAACAGGTTGGCCGCAAAGAGGCATAAAAGGCGCAAAAAGAAATCCGAGATTAACCACGGATTAAACGGATGGGCACGTATAAGGGAGGCGCTGTCGGGGTGTGGATTCCTTGTGCTGATTGGGCGTGCGGTGTGGGGGCGGGGGTGAAAGGCTTTTTCTTATGATGCTTCGATCTTTGGTTTTCTGGCTGGGTGGGGCGGTGGCGCTGATGGCGCAGACGGTGGAGGAGGTTCCGCTGCGGGCGCCGTTGCCGGCGGCGACGCCGCAGGCGACGGAGGAGGTGATTTACCGGTTCAACAATCTCGACGATCGCGGGTTCAACCGGGTCGTGCAGAAGATCACGGTGCCCACGCTCACCGTGTACCATCCGGCGAAGGCCGCGCATGGCGGAGCGGCGATGGTGGTGTGTCCGGGGGGTGGATACACTTATGTGGCGATCGATCGGGAAGGCTATGCGATCGGGCGGTATTTTTCGGAGCGCGGCATCACGGTCGCGGTGCTGAAATACCGGCTGCCGGATCCCGAGGTGACCAAGGACGGGATGCCGTTGAGCCAGCAGGATGCGCTGGCGGCAGTGCAGTACGTGCGGGCCCATGCGAAGGAGTGGAGCGTCAATCCCCAGCGGGTGGGGATTCTCGGCGGTTCGGCGGGCGGGCATCTGGCGGGAAGCGTGGGGATGCTCGGCAAGGCGGAGGATGGCTCGCGGCCGGATTTCGTGGCACTGCTTTATCCGGTGGTCTGCATGGAAGGACCGTATGTGCACAAGGGATCGCGGACGAGGCTCCTCGGAGCCGCGCCGAGTGCCGAACGCCTGGCGGAGTTTTCACTGGAAAAACGCGCACGAGCGGGGCTGCCGCCATACTTCCTGGTGCATGCGCGAGACGACAAGGGGGTGCCGATGCAGAACAGCGAGCTGTTGGCGGCGGCGTTGAAGGAGAAAGGAGTGCCGGCGGAGCTGATGATTGTGGCGACGGGGGGCCATGGATTTGGACTCGGGCGGGACGCGGAGTCGGCGCGGTGGATGCCGGAGTTTTTGCGGTGGCTGGATGCGAGGTAGGAGATGGCAGGTAGGAGATGGGAGATGGCCTTAATATTTTATAAATTATTTTATATTAATTACTTAATTATTTTACATAGAGATCGATCTCACGTAAAATAATTCGGGAGAGTTTGGGCTTAGAGGCCTTCCTGACGGTTTAGGTTTGGGTCGGTTGGGTCGATAAGAAGGGTTGCGCTCCATGCCTATGTGCCTCCTGCGGATCCTTTTGCTGATCGGCTTCGTTTTTTGCGGGGCCGGGTGTGAGACGACTGCGCCTGCCCGGGTCGGGGAAGCCGCGCCGCAGGTGCGGCTGACGGTCAGGAATCTGACCCGGTATCATTGGCGGGTGGTGGTGCGATCGGGTGAGGTCGCGACGACGCGGACCGTGGAGGTCGACCCGCTGGCCACGGTGAATGTCGAATTGGTGCGCGGCGGGAATTATGAAATCGAGCAGACGCTGATCGGGGTGGGTACGGCCGACGCGGCGACGCGGCGGTTTCCGGCGCAGTTCCAGGCGGGGCAGGCGTATGAGTGGAGCCTGGCGACGGTGAAGCTGGTGGAGGACGATTCGGCCGGGCCGGCGGCGCCGGCGGAGACCGCGGCGCGTGAGTGAGAATGCACAGGCCGGCCAGATGATGGCCGAAATCGATTTCGGCCGGAATCCCTATGCGGTCGTGTGGGTGGGACAGCGGCCGCTGCATCATTTTTGGACGATGCTGGCGCCGTATTTTCGCGGGGTGCTGGTGGCGCCGCAACGGCGGTCCGACGGAAGCGTCGTGACGTGGCACTGGCGGGAGCACGCCAAAGCCACGGCGGTGACGCCCGCGGAACTCGCCGGGCTGCGCAAACGACTCACGGGGGACGAGCAGGCGTTTGCGGATAATCTGGCGCGGGAGAAAGCCGGAGGCGCTTTGCCGGTGCAGGGCAAACTCGATACCGTGATGCGCGAAACAATCGAACGGCTGGTGGCGCTCCCGGAGGCGGAGCTGGCAACCTTTGTGTGCCGGACGGAGGCCGGGTTGAGATTGCACTCGTGGAGCGCGTTCGTGGCGGCGGCGCCGCGTCCGTCGGAGGAAAAGGGCGGCGAGGAAAACGCCGAGGTGAAGCCGGCCGAGAAACCGACGCCGAGCGACGAGGCGAAGGCGCCGGCAGAGGTGAGCGCGCGGCGCTGGCGGATCGCGGCGATGGTGATGGGAGGGTTTTTGGTCGCGGGGGGCGGATGGTGGTGGCGCAGTGCGGCGCACACCGTCCCGCGCGAGGCGAAGAGCGAGCCGGAGGTTGCGGTCGGCAAGACAGGCGCACCGCAGGAAAAGCCGGCGAAGGTCGCCAAGACCAGGCCCGAGGATCCGCGGCCGGAGGCGCGGGGGTCGGGCGGAGCCGGGGCCGGAACTAGCGGCGGAGGAGGAGGGGCGAGCGGCGGCGCCAGGATGTCCTTGGGAACGGGGCGCGACGCAGCCGGAGGCAAGCTAGCGGACGAGATGAAAACTTTGCGCGTGGAGCCGGGAGAATCGGATCTCGCGCGGGAAATCGTGGTGCCGGGCGGCAATGGGGCCGGCGTGGCGGCGAACGGAACGCCGTTGGGTGATGCGGCCGGAATCGGGGCCGCGGGGCTGTCGCCGATGGGCAACGTCGAAGCGGCGTCGAAGCCGGCGGGGAATCCGACACACCAGGAAACGGCGCCGGGCACGACGCAGAGTGTCCAAAGCACGACGTCGACGACGGAGCATCCGGAACAAACGCTGGAGCAGAAAAAGACGGCGAAGCTGCGACGAGCGGAGCCGTCGGCGGATGCAGCGGATCCCAAGGTGGAGAAAAAGAAGGCGGTAGATATCAAACCCACGCCGAAGCCGGAGGACAAAAGTCGCGAAAGCGAGCATCGCGATCCCGCGGAAACACCCGAAGAGCGGAAGCGCGATACGGCGGAAACACGCGCGGCGGAAGCGGCACCGGCGGGCGAAGCGAAGGTCGAGGCCACGCCGGCGGAATCGGAATCGAAAACGATAGAGGTGAGCAGTGGACCGGCGGCGCCACGGCGCGCAGTCGCGCGGAAAGCGAGTGACTCGTCGGAGGCGGAGGCGCCGAATGCGACGGCCAGCACAGCGGCGACCCGCGAAGACAACAGCGACGGAGCGGGCGGGACGGCGACTGGAACGCGAACGATAGGGTGGGCGCAGACGGTGAGGTTGCGGGTGTTGCCCTGGCGGGAGCGTTTGATGGCGGAAACGATTCTGCCGACGATGCCGGTGCCCGTGGGCAGTAAGGAGGACAAGCAGGCGCTACTGCGCGAAGTGCTCCAGACGAAAGGCGCGGAGCGGCCGGCGACGTTGCAGCGGCCGGTGATGCGCGCCGGAATGTCGTTCGAGCTGGGGGAAGAGAAGGCCGAAGTTACGTGGCGCGAAGAGGCGCCGGAGATTGAGGCGATTTCGACGGTGCGGACAGAAAGCGGGCGGCGGCTGGCGGAGGTGCGGCGAGCGGTGAATGGCGAAATCGGAGTGAGTCTCGCCGATGGCGTGACGGCGCGATATTGGATGGCGATCGAACCGGCGCGCCCGGATGCAGCGCTGGCGGATGGATCGCCACGGTTTCGGTGGCTGCGAGGCGTGAATGGCGGACGGGCCGGAGCCAATGGGATGCGCTTCGAAGCCGTGTTGTCGCCGAGGGAGGCGGTGGTGCCGGTTCAGTTTGCGACCGTGAAGGATGTGGTGACGGGCTGGGCGCGGACGGCGGAAGTTCGGATGTGGGCGGAGGATAGGGTGCGGTGAGGTGGACGGGCGGAATCCGTGTCTCCCGAAGCGGCTACGCCAAGGCAAAATAAAATGAGGGTTTAGTGGACTTGGGGGGAGGCCGACCTTGAACTGGGGCGGATTCGGCCTAGGTTTCGAACTCGCCTCTTATGCCCCTTTTGCGCTTTCGCTCGTTGATGGTCTGCCTCGCGACGGTGGTCGCGGGGCGAGCGGCGGAGTCGGGGGCGGAATTTTTTCGGCTAAAGGTCGAGCCGATCCTGCGGGAGAATTGCTACAAGTGTCACAGCCATGCGGCGGAGAAGATTCGCGGCGATCTGGTACTCGATTCGCGCGAGGCGGTACTGGCGGGCGGAGCCAGCGGCGCGGCCATCGATCTGAAGGCACCGGAAAAGAGCCTGCTGCTCGAGGCGATTGGCTACACGAACGAAGACTTGCAGATGCCTCCGCCGCCGAAGGGCAAGAAGCTCTCGGACGAGCAGATCGCGATTTTGACCGAGTGGGTGAAGCAAGGCGCACCGTGGTCGGGTGACGGAAAGGTGATGGCAGCGGCGCCGAAAATGGAAAAACGAGCGCGTGGAAAGATCACGGACGAAGAGCGGAAATGGTGGGCGTTTCAGCCGGTGGGGCGTCCGAAGGCGCCTATCGTACGAGACTCGGAGACGGGGCGGAGCGGAGACGCGACGAAGAATGCGATTGATGCGTTTATTGGAGCGAAACTGGTGGAGGAAGGGCTCAAGCCGGCGCCACGGGCCTCGCAACAGGCGCTGGTGCGGCGGGTTTATTTTGATCTGATTGGGCTGCCGCCGACGCCGGAGCAGGTGGCGGCGTTTGTCGGCGATGCACGGCCGGATGCGTATCAGCGGCTCGTGGACGACCTGTTGGCGAGCCCGCGGCATGGAGAGCGGTGGGCGCGGCTCTGGCTTGATCTCGTGCGCTATGCGGACGGCGATGGCTACCGGATCGACGATTATCGGCCGTTGGCGTGGCGGTACCGCGACTACGTGATCGACGCGTTCAACCGCGACAAGCCGTACGACCGGTTTGTGCAGGAGCAGATCGCGGGCGATGAACTCTGGCCCGAAGATCCGGCGGCGCGGACGGCGACGGGTTATCTCTGTGCGGGCATCTACGAGTACAATAATCGCGATGTCGAGGGGCAGGTGGCGGTGATGCTCAATGACATCACGGATGTGACGGCAGATGTGTTCCTGGGCATGGGCGTGCAGTGTGCGCGATGCCACGACCACAAGTTCGATCCGATTCTGCAGAAGGATTATTTTCGGCTGCAGGCCTTCTTCGCGCCGATCCTGCCGTACAAGGAAGTGACGGTGGTGAGCGCGGCCGAGCGCGAGGCGTATGCGAAGAAACTCGCGGCGTGGGAGGCGAAGACGGCGGACATCCGCCAGAAACTCGCGGAGCTCGACGCGCCGTATCGCGAGGAAGGCAAGAACGAGGCGGTGGCGAAGTTTCCGCCGTCGACGCGCGCGATGATTGTGAAAGCGCCAACCGAGCGGACGCCGTATGAGGAGGTTGTGGTGCAACTCGCGTGGCGGCAGGTCGAATACGAGTGGAGCGACAAGCGGCTGCCGGCGCGGGTGAAAGAGCCGAAGAAATCGGAGCGAGCGAAACTGCTGGCGGAATTGCAGAAGTTCGCGGCGGAGAAGCCCGAGCCGCTGCCAGTCATCCTCTCGGCGGCTGACGTGGGCGTGAAGGCGCCGGCGACCACCATTCCGAAGAAGGCGGCGCTCGGGGATATTGCGCCGGGTTTTCTCAGCGTGCTCGATCCTTCCGATGCGAAAGTGAACCCAATTGGCTCCGCCTCGACCGGCCGACGAAGTGCGCTGGCGCATTGGCTGACGCAGCCGGAGAATCCGCTCGCGGCGCGCGTGATTGTGAACCGGATCTGGCAATACCATTTCGGCCGCGGGCTGGCGCTGAATGCAAGCGACTTTGGCCGGCTCGGCGAGAAGCCATCGCATCCGGAATTGCTCGACTGGCTGGCGCGGTGGTTCGTCGACAATGGCTGGAGTTTGAAAAAGCTGCACCGGCTGATCGTGACTTCGGCGACTTACGCGCAATCGACGGAGAACCCGCTGGTGGAGGTAGCGCAGCAGAAGGATCCAGAAAATCGCTGGCTGTGGCGCGGTACGACGCACCGGCTGGAGGCGGAGCAGATTCGCGATGCGATGCTCGCGGTGTCGGGGGAACTGCAGATTCCGAAGGGCGGAGCCGGGGTCGATGCGAGCAAGCCGGTGCGTTCGATTTACACCCGGCTGATGCGCAACACGCATGACTCGATGACGGAAGTCTTCGATCAGCCGGAAGGGATCGGCAGCACGGCGCAGCGCAATGTGACCACCACCCCGACGCAGTCGCTGCTGATGATCAACGGGCGCTGGCCGCTGGAGCGGGCGCGGGCGTTTGCGGCGCGACTGGAGCGCGAACATCCCAATTCAACAGGAGAGCAGATCGCGGCGGCGTTTCAGCTCACGTACGGGCGTGCGCCCACCGGAGCGGAAAAAGAAAAGATCGAGAAATTGCTTTTTGCGCAAACTAAGCCCGCGCCGGCCGAAGCACCCGCGGCGGCGCCGTTTGCGTCGGAGAAAATGAGGTTCCGTGACGGCACGGCGGCGCTGCTGGTTCCCAATACAGAGCAGGACCGCCTCGTCGTGCCCGAGCCGATCAAGTTGCCGGGCGCGGGGTTCACGGTGGAGGCGTTTGTGAATATGAAGTCGATCCATACCTCGGGCACGGTGAGCCCCATCGTATCGAACTGGAGCGGCAAGAAGGACGAACCCGGCTGGTCGCTCGGCGTGACGGGCAAAGGTTCACGCAATACGCCGCAGACGCTCGTGCTCCAACTCTCGGGCGACAAACCGTGGAAGCCGAAGGATCCGGTGGAGCCGATTTTCTCCGGGCTGCACATCGATCTGGGGAAGCCGTATTTCGTCGCGGTGGCGGTGCGACTCGACGACACCTCGCCGGCGGGCGTGACGTTCTACTGCAAAGATCTCTCCAACGACGACGAGCCGATGCAGGTGGCGCAAGTGGCGCATGCCGTTACTAGCGGCGTGGCGAGCACCGCGCCAATTGTGATTGGGGGCATGGCGAAGGGCGCGCGGAACCTGTTCGACGGCAGCGTGGACGATGTGCGGTTGTCGGACGTGCCGTTGCGCGCGGCCGATCTACTGTTCAACAGCGCGACGGTGAGCGAGCACACGATGGGATTCTGGAAATTTGAAACGGCCAATCCTTATGCGGACAGCTCGGGACGGGGACGGACGATTGCGCCGGTGAAGGCGCCGATGAAAGAGGACGATCCGCATACCAAGGCGCTGATCGATCTGTGCCATGTGTTGCTGAACTCGAATGAGTTTTTGTATGTGGATTGAAGGACGAGCGCATGTGATAGCTCGCGGACGCCTCGGAGAGGCGTCCCTACCGGCCGATCCACACGGAGGAAAATTAACATGAATGCGGATTCGACATTTTGCGGGCGGCGGGAGGCGGCGGCGGTGACGCGGCGGGATTTTCTGCTGCGGAGCGGCACGGGGTTTGGGGCGCTGGCGCTGGTCGATTTGCTGCGGGGCACGCCGCTGATCGGCGCAGTGGCGTCGGCGACGGCGGTCAATCCGCTGGCGCCGAAGCGCGGGCCGCTGGCGGCGAAGGCGAAGAGCGTGATCTTTCTCTTCATGGAGGGCGGGCCGAGTCACATCGATCTTTTCGATCCGAAGCCCCTGCTCGAGAAGCTGCACGGCAAACCGATTCCGGAAAGTTTCGGCCGGGTGATTACGGCGATGGGGGAGTTCGATTCGCCGATCCTGGCGTCGAAGCGGACGTTTAAGCAATACGGCCAGGCGGGCACGTGGGTGAGCGACTGGCTGCCGCACACGGCGAAGCAGGTCGATGACATCGCGGTGATTCGCTCGTGCTGGGCCGATGGGATCAACCACTCCTCGGGCGTGTGCCAGATGAACACCGGCTCGATCCTGGCGGGGCGGCCCTCGCTCGGCGCGTGGACAAGCTACGGCCTCGGTACGGAGAACCAGAATCTGCCGGCGTTCATTGTGATGCAGGACAATGCCTCCAGCGTGGTGAACGGGCCGCGGAACTGGGGCGCGGGCTTCATGCCGGCAGTTTACCAGGGCACACGGATCACTTCGAGCAGCGAGCCGATCGCGGATTTGAATCCGCCGATGGGCGTAGGGTCGGCAGAGCAGCAGCGAAAGCTGCAACTGCTCGCGGCGCTGAACCGGGAGCATGCGGCGTCGCGGCCGCTGCAGACGGAGCTCGAGGCGAGGATTGCGAGCTACGAGCTGGCGTTTCGGATGCAGGCGGAGGCGCCGGAGGCGGTCGATCTTTCGAAAGAGACGGAGGCCACGAAGAAGATCTACGGCATCGATGAGAAGGAGACGGCGGAATTCGGCCGGATGTGCCTGTTGTCGCGGCGGCTGATCGAGCGCGGCGTGCGCTTCGTGCAACTCTACCACGGCGCGGGCAGCAAGTGGGACTCGCACAAGGATCTCGAGGAGAACCATGGCAAGCTCTGTCGCGGCAGCGACAAGCCGGTGGCGGGCCTGTTGCAGGATTTGAAGGCACGCGGGTTACTCGACTCGACACTCGTGGTCTGGGGCGGCGAGTTCGGCCGGACGCCGATGAGCGAGAAAGGGAATGGCCGCGATCACAACCCGACGGGATTTACGATGTGGATGGCGGGCGGCGGAGTGAAAGGCGGACAGGTGATCGGCACGACTGACGAGGTTGGGCTGCACGCGGTCAACGAGCGGCTGCATGTGCACGATTTGCATGCGACGATCCTGGCGCTGCTCGGGATCGATAACATGAAGCTGATCTATAACTACAAGGGGCGACCGGAACGGCCGACGCTGAATGAAGGGGAGCCGTATGGGAAGGTTTGGGGGGCGTGAGGGGTATGGGGGGAGGCGAAAGATTTTTCAAACCGGTGGAGCCGCAAAAAGGCGCAGAAGGCGCAAAAATTAAGAGCGCGGAGGGCGTGAGAGCTCGCGGGCTGAAAGCACCCCGCCTACAAGGGTTGCTTGGCCAGACGGAAACTCCGAGCGAAGCGGAACTTGGAACTCAGGCCGGCTCGGAGAGCCGGCCTCACCTTACAGAGCGTTCTTCGGGCGCGACGAAATTCTAGTCGAAACGTCTCGCCCGGTGGTCGTGCGACCGTTCCTTTTGTTTTCAACCATGTCTTTGATGCTTCCCCGTTCGGTTCTCGTTTTCGTGGCTGCTGGTGCGATGGCGGTGTGCGGTGCTCAGGCGGCGCAGACGCGCAGCTCGGGGGATGGGCCGCCTTCGCATGAACTGGTGCTCCAGAAGTGGTCGGGGGAGCTCAATGTGCCGGACCCCGTGGCCTGCACGGTCGATCCGCAGGGGCGCGTGTACGTAAGTGCGACGACGCGGCGGAAGGTTGGCGATCTCGACATCCGCGAGCATACGATGTGGATCCCGAACGACGTCGGGTTCGACAGCGTGGAGGCCAAGGCGGCGTTTTACCACGATGTCCTCGCACCGGGCAAAATGCGCGCGCCGCGTGGCGGGCTCGCGGATCACAACAAGGACGGGTCGATCGACTGGAAAGATCTGACGTATAATACGGAGCGAATCTACCAACTACGCGACACCGATGGCGACGGGATCGCGGACAAGATCACGGTTTTTGCGGAAGGATTTAACACCGAAGTGACCGGCATCGCGGCGGGCGTGATGTACCACGATGGCTGGGTTTATGCGACGATCGCGCCGGATCTGTGGCGGCTGAAGGACACCGATGATGATGGCGTGGCGGACGTACGTGAAATCGTGGCGCATGGATTCGGCATCCATATCGCGTACGCGGGGCACGACATGCACGGACTCAGCGTCGGGCCGGACGGGCGGATTTATTGGAGCATCGGCGACAAGGGCGTGAACGTGACCTCGAAGGAGGGGAAGCACTTCTACTATCCGAACGAGGGCTGCATCATGCGCTGCGACCCGGACGGCTCGAACTTCGAGATCTACGCGCACGGCGTGCGCAATCCGCAGGAACCGGCGTTCGACGATTTCGGGGATTTGTTCGCGGTCGACAACGACGCGGACCAGCCGCTCGAGCGCGAGCGGTTTACCTACCTCGCCGAGGCGAGCGACAGCGGCTGGCGCTGCAATTTCCAGTACATGAAGCTCGACAGCCCGTGGATGCGCGAGAGCTTGTGGAAACCGCATTTCGCCGGACAGGCGGCGTACATCCTGCCGGCGCTGCTGAGCTATTCGGATGGCCCCGCGGGATTCAAACACGATCCCGGCACGGCGCTCAGCGAGAAGCAGCGCGGGATCTTTTTGCTGAATGAATTTCCATCGGGAAAAATGCGTGGATTCCGCGTGGACCGCGATGGAGCATCGTTCCGGATGGTCGACGCGAGAATCGTCAATGACGGCATCATGGGCATCGGCCTGAGCTGGCATCCGGATGGCTCGCTGATGATGGCGGACTGGATTGGCGGTTATCCACTCGATGGCATTGGCGCGGTATGGAAGGTCGATGCGAAGGGTGGTGCGATCAATCCGCTGCGGCTTGAGACGCAGAAGCTGCTGATGGCGGGTTTTGCGCAGCGCAGCGACGGCGAGCTGGTCGCGCAATTGAGTCATCGCGATCAACGCGTGCGGCAAGGCGCGCAGCTCGAGCTGGCGAAGCGCGGTCGGAAAGAAGCGCTCATCAAAGTGGCGCAAGACAGCAGCGTGACGCTGCTCGGGCGCGTGCATGCCATCTGGGGCTATGGCCAATTGCTGCGACGCAACGCGGCGGAGCTGGCCCCGGCGATCACGCTCTTGAAAGACGCGGACGCGGAGATTCGCACGCAGGCGGCGAAAATTATCGGCGACACCATGGCGGCGAAGGCGCAGGCGAAAGCGCTGATTCCGCTGCTGACCGATGCGTCACCGCGCGTGCGGCTGCAGGCGGCGATCGCGCTGGGCAAGCTGCGCGAGCCGGCGGCAGTCGAGCCGCTCTTTGCGATGGCGGAAAAGGACGCGAAGGTGCCGGTGCTGCGGCATGGGGTCGCGACGGGACTCACCGGCTGTGCGACGGCGGAACAACTGGCGGCGAAGAAAACGGCAGCGTCGATCGACGTGCGGCTCGTGAGCGTGGTGGCGCTGCGGCGGCAGGCCGCGCCCGAGGTCGCGGAGTTTCTCCACGATGCGGATCCGCTGGTGGTCGAGGAAGCGGCGCGGGCGATCCATGATGATCTTTCGATTCCCGCGGCGATGCCGGCGCTGGCAAAACTCGCCGACGGCACGGCGCGCGATCCCATTATCACGCGGCGGGCCATCAATGCGAATCTGCGCCTCGGCACCGTGGACGGCGCGACGCGATTGCTGGCGTTTGCGCTGAATATCTCGGCGGCGCGCGAGATGCGCGAGGAGGCATTGATCGCGCTGCGGAGTTGGAAGAACCCGCCGCCCCTCGACCTCGTCGACGGCCGCGCCCGCAAGTTCAGCCCGGCGCCGATCAACGACGTGCTCACGCCCAAGCTCGACGCGCTGCTCGCGCTGAGCGATCCGAAGCTGAAGACGGTCGCGATCGAGATCATGATCACGCACGGGCTGAAGGCGGGCGCGGGACAAATCGCCTCGATTGTGAGCGACACGAAGGCTTCCGGTGAGCTGCGCGCGCAGTCGCTGCGACTCATGGGAGGCGAACAGCGGAACGCACCCGCGTTCACGCAGGCGCTGCAGGCCGGGCTCAGCGCGGAGGCGCCTGCGCCGCTGCATGACGTCGCGCTCGAGTTGCTGCTCGCGGCGGAGCCGGCGCGGCTCGTGCCCGAAGTGGAGACGGTTTTGAAGAATCGCACCGTGCCGGAGAAGCAGCACGCGATCGGGCTGCTGGCCCAGGCGGCGACGCCAGCGACCGACGACGCGATCGATGCGCTCGGCGGCGAGCTGGTGGCGGGCACCTGCGTGCCGGCGCTGAAGCTCGATGTGGTCGAGGCATTGCGGACGCGGAGCGCGGCGAATCCGAAGCTGGCGGAGAAACTCAAGGCGTACAGCGACTCGACGGCGGCAAAAGCGAACAGCGAGTTGCTCGCGGGGGGCAGCACCGAGCGCGGCCGGGACATCGTGGCGAATCACCTGAACGCGAACTGCATGGCATGCCATTCGGTGTCGAACGAGGGCGGCAGCGAAGTGGGGCCGAACCTGCGAAGCGTGGGCGCGCAGCACGATGCGGCGTATTTCGTGGAGTCGTTGCTGACGCCGTCGGCGAAGATCGCCACCGGCTACGGACTCGTGAACGTGACGCTGAAGGACAAGACGGAAGTCACGGGTACGCTGGCGAGCGAGAACGCCAAGACGGTGACGGTGCGGCTGTTCGACGGTGCGCGAAAAACGATCCCGCGCGCAGAGATCGTGAACCAGACGGCGCCGATCTCGATCATGCCGCCGATGGGGGCGATTTTGCAGCCGCGAGAGATTCGCGATGTGGTGGCGTATCTTTCGAGCCTGAAGGGCGGGCGGAATCGCGCGGCGAAGGCGGATGGGGAGTGATGATTTAGTCGCAAGGGGGAGCGAAAAGGCGCCGGGCGTATTGGAGATGTAAATACCCAGGCGTTGCCCTCGGCTTTCGACTGTGCCCCGTCAGGGCACGATGTGATCCCGGCTCTCGCGAGCAGGGCTAGTCTTTATTCTTTCTCTCTTCCTCTTTCTCTTTCGTCAGGAGCTTTTTCCTGAGCAGAGAGAAAGAGGAAGAGGAAAGAATAAAGAGAAAGATATTAGACGAGCCGCTCGGACGGGACGCCGGTGAGGTCGAGATCGCCGGGGATGCCAAATGGAGCGGCGTTGATGGTGCGGAGGTCGAGGCGGCCGTCGTGGACGTTCAGACGCGGCCAGCCTTGCGCGGAACGCGTGAAGAGAGCGGGATGAGCGGCGAGGGCGTGGGCTTGCAGCGCGGGTGGGAACTGGGAGAGACCGGCGAAGTAGTGGTGGCCGTTGCGTTCAACTGAAGTGATGCCGAGCGCGGCGGCAGCGGCGAGATCCTGGATGAACGCCACCGGGCCGAGATTCGTGAGGTCCTCACCGCTCTGGACAGTGCGTTCGCCAGCGGCGCGACGTTGCGCAAGCAGGCAGGCGTTGGCCACGCTCTTGAAGATACCCTTGCAGTTCTTGTGGCTCGTGCCCGCGTAACCGAGCGCGAGGGCGGCGGCCATGCTGCCCAGCTCGGCGTCGCTCTCGTCGATGATGATGGGCGGACGGTCGGGCCAGCTGGCGGCCAGCCGGCCGATGGCGGGGGCGAGCGCCACATCGCGGTGCCAGGGCTGCTCGATGAACAGCAAGCGTGGCCAGAGCGCGCGCAACTCGGGCGCGCTCATCAAGGATCGCAAGTAGTCCACGCACGGTTCGACCTCGTGGAAGCTTTCGTTGCCATCGAGCGAGAACGCGAAATCGCCGGGGCACTCGGCGGCGAAGATCTCCGCCACGCGGGCGAGCCGGCCGCGATCACGGGCGGTCTCGCCGTTGATCTTGATTTTGAAATGCCGGAGTCCGTAGGCGCGGATGCACTCGACGAGCGTTTGCGGCAGCCCGTCGTTCAGCCGATCGGTGGCAGCGAGTTCATCGTTGGCCAGCGGATCGGAAAGACCGATGGTGTGGCGGGCGAAAACTTCGTCGGCGGGCGCGGGCGTGAGCCATTCCGCTGGAGCCGTACGGGCGAGGCTGGCGTGCACCGAGCCCAGGTCGATCCCGAGGAGATTCGTGCGCAGTGCCTGGGCCAGCGTGGCGCCACTCTTCCGGCAGCATGCATCGAGGAGCGCGCGCTCGACGAAGGAGGTGCCGAAGTGCGCGAGCAGGGGCGGCAGCCTGTGCTGGGTAGCCCAGGCAGCTTGTGCAGCGTACAACTCACGCCAGAACCCGAAAGGCGTTGGAGCGTGCAGACCCTTCGCGTGGCCGGCGGCGGCCCGAATCACCGAGAACATCTCGGCAATCTCGTCGGCGGGCGGTTTGGCGGGGTCCTTGGTGAACCATTTGGGCGGCAGGTTGTCCCCGGCGAAGCCAAATTGCCGGACGCCATCGATCTCGAAGACGGCGCGCAAGATCGTGTGCGGCAGCGCGGTGAGCGTGGCGATGCCGTACCGAAAGGGCATCCGGAGCGTGAGTTCGATGCGAAAAAGTTCTGCGCTGCGGAGTGTGACCATCGGGTGGTAGAAACCGTCAGTTAAGCTGCCAAAACTTCGGTTGGCACACTTTTTCGATGATCCAGCACTGTTCCGCTCGATTCACGCTTCTTCTTCTCGTCGCTGCCGCGATGACCGGTCGCGCTGCCGCGGCCGATGTCGCGGTGCGCACGCCCGCGGAGTTCCGCGCGGCGGTGGCGGCGGCCAGGCCGGGGACGCGAATCGTGGTCGCGCCGGGTGAATACGGCGGCGGATTTCACTTTGCCAATGTGCACGGCGAAGCCGGGCGGCCGGTCGTCATTGTGGGCGCGGATCCGAAATCACCGCCGAGTTTCAGCCAGGCGAAGACGGGAATTCATTTCTCGAATCCCGCTTATCTCGAATTGCAGGATCTCGCGTTCACGGCGATTGCGACGAACGGGCTCAATATCGATGACGGAGGCAAGATGGCCGTGCCGGATGGCGCGCACCATATCGTGATGCGCGGGCTGAAGGTGAGCGACATCGGCGGGGGTGGCAACGAGGACGGCATCAAGCTGTCGGGGGTCTCGGATTTTCACGTGATCGACTGCACGATCGAACGCTGGGGCGCGGGCGGCGGATCAGCGATCGACATGGTGGGCTGCCATCGGGGTATCATCGAATCGAGTACGATTCGGCACACGTCGCCCCCGAACTGCACGGGCTTGCAGTGCAAGGGCGGGTCGAGCGACATCGCGATTCGCGGGAACCGGTTTGAATTTGCAGGCGGGCGGGCGGTGAACATCGGCGGCAACACGGGCCTGCAATTTTTCCGGCCACCGGTCGAACCGGGCAAGGAGCAGGCCGAGGCGCGCGATATCCGGGTCGAGGGCAATAGCTTCGTGGGTGGCATGGCGGCGGTGGCGTTTGCCGGGGCGGATGGCGCGGTGGTGCGTTGCAACACGATCGAGCGACCGGAGCGCTGGGCGCTGCGCATCGTGCAGGAAAATCGATCACCGGGTTTCGTGGCATGCCGTCGAGGCGAGTTCAGCGACAATGTGGTGATTTTCGACTCGAGCCGCTGGTCGGAGGGGGGTGTGAACGTGGGAGCGGGGACGGCACCGGATACATTCACCTTTGCGCGGAACTGGTGGTATTGTGCGGATCGGCCATCCCGGAGCATGCCGAAGCTGCCGGTGAAGGAGACGGATGGGGTTTATGGCAAGGATCCGCTGGGGGCGGAGGGGAAGGCGGGAGTGACGGCGTGGAAGCGGGAATAGGAGGACGGCGCTAAATCCCAAGTTCCAAGCTACCAGGAATCGGGGCTTCGCCGCGGTGGGTTTTAGGGGTTCCACCCATACGCGGGTGGCGGGCGGTGCGATTTAATAGGGAGCGACATGCGGGTGATTGCACCACACGAGAGATACGCCCTGCTGATCGTGGAGGGCGACACGGACGCGCGGCGGAACCTCGAGGAGGCGGCGCGCGAATGCAACCGCTTCTGGTCTATCCGCGCGATGGCTGACGGGCGGTTTGCGCTGGAACATTTGTGGACCTGCCTCGAGAAAAATGTGAAAGACGTTCCGGACATCGTAGTGGCCAATCCCGAATTGCCGGGGCTGAGTGGCATCCAGTTGACGCGTGATTTGCGCCGGTATGAGGAGTTGCGCCGGCTATTTGTCGCGATGCTTTCCCCGCGGGGTGGGCCCAATGAGCAGGACGAGGCGGAGACGGCAGGATGCGATTTTTTCCTGCGCCGTCCCACAGTAAGGAGCGAACTCGAGGCGGTACTGCGATCGATTGCCAACCGGTGTGGGATGAAAGTGCCGGTCAAGGGGAAGCTGTTAAGCTGAGGGGGACGTCGGAGGGCGGGCCAGAGACCGCGTCCTACTTCAAGGCGGGTATTGCTTTGTAGTGCGGAAAAGAAAAAGGGCGGCGGTCGAGACCGACGCCCTTGGAAATCGAAACGCTGGAGTCGATTTACGGCGGCGGTCCCTTGATGGTGTTGCCGATCTTCCGTCCGGCGGCGAGGCCGGCGACGAGCAGAATCAAGAATACGACCAAGAACGCGAAGAACAGGAACTTCGCGACCGCCGCGGCTGCACCGGCTACGCCCGCAAATCCGAGCAAACCGGCGACAATCGCAATGATAGCACAAATAATAGCCCATCTGAGCATGGCAGTGTCCTCCCCTTTTGGCTACGGAGACATGATGTCGCCGCATGAAGCCGACAGACCCGGGGCGAGTTCGAGCGGTTCCGGGGGGAGGCAGGGCTGGGGTGGAGACCCCGCGTCGATTTGGCGCAGGGGAGGGAGCCGACTACCGGCTGGGCGAACCGACGGGCATGTCTTTCGGTGGGGTGTTGGCGGCGGGGACGAGGCGGGCGATGCGGCCGGGGGTTTCCAGCGCGAGATAGAGGAGGCCATCGGGGCCGGTGACGACATCGCGCACGCGGCCCCGGCCGCGGAAGACGATTTCCTGGTGCACGACCTTGTCGCCTGCGGTCTCGATCCGCTTGAGCTGCTCGCCGCCAAGGCAGGCGATGAAGAGGCTGTTCTTCCACTGAGGGAATTTATCGCCGGTGTAGAACTCGATGCCGGACGGGGCCACGGAAGGCGACCAATACGCGAGCGGAGAATCCATGCCCTCCTTGCTTGCCACAAATTGCATGCGGCGATCCGTGCCCATCGAGGCGATGGGCCAACCGTAATTGTGGCCGGGTTCGATGCGGTTGAGCTCGTCGCCGCCGGTGGGGCCGTGCTCGGTCTCCCATAGTTTTCCGGTTACGGGGTGCCACATGAGGCCCTGCGGATGACGGTGGCCGTAGGACCAGATCGAGGCGCAGGCGCCAGCTTGGTTCACGAACGGGTTATCCGGTGGAATCCGGCCATCGTCGAAGACGCGGTGAATCTTGCCGCACGGGCTGGTAAGATCCTGCGCGCCCTCCGACTTGCCGCGATCACCGATCGTGAAAAAGAGATGGTTTTCGTGGTCGAAAAGGAAACGGCAGCCATAGTGGATGTAGCCTGGGTAGTAGCGATCCGCTGACGCGTGGAAGATCGGTTGCTGATCGACCCACTGGCCATCACGTATCCGGCCGCGAACGACGACGGTCATCGAGAGATCGGGCGTGGAGCCATTCTCGCAGTACGCGAGGTAGATCCACCCGTTCTTCGCGTAGTCGGGATGGGCGATGACATCGAGGAAGCCACCATCCTGGCGGACGAAGGGCTTGGGCATGCCCCGAATGGGGTCGGGATCGAGCTTGCCGTTCGTGATGACGCGCAGCCGGCCCTCGCGTTCGGAGACGAGGATTTTTCCATCCGGCAGAAAGGCGATGCCCCAAGGCGTGGCGAGGCCGTCCACGAAGGTTTCGAGCGTGAAGGCGTGCTTCTCGCTGGCGAACCATACCGACTTCGGTTGCTCAGGATGCTTGATGAGGCCCGCGTTGTAGTCGGCGTTGAGCTTGCGGATATAGCGGATGAGGCCGCGGATTTCCTCCTCGGTGAGCACGCCCTCGAAACCGGGCATGCCCGAAGCGGCAAATCCCTGACGGATGTTCTTGGAGATGCTTTCGTCGTTGCCGCCGTACGTCCACAGATTGTCGACGAGATTGGGGGCGGGGCTGCCGACCAGGTTCTGGTTGTGACACGTGACGCAGAACTGGGTGACGATCGCGGCGGGATCGCGAGGGGCCGCGGCGGCGAGCGCGGAGCAGGCGGTGAAGAGAAGCGACGCCAGGCGAGAAGCCGGAGTGAAGCGGAGCGGAAAAGAGAGCATGGGGACGCGCGATGTCAGCGGGGCGGAGGCGGCAGTTCAAATACGGAATTGGGGTGAGGCGGGACGCGCAAAGGCGAGGCGTGTGAGGTGGCTTTGCGAAGGGGATCGAAAGCCGCGGGGTGGAGGCACCCCGCCTACAAATTGCCGGTCGCAGACGGACGCTGCGGTTTAGCTGGAACTCAGGCCGGCTCGAGATCCGGCCCTACCTTCCGATCTACAGCTTGGCGGAGAGGGAAGGGACGGCGAACTGGGTCGTGGGGAAGGTTTCGTTCACCGTGACCTTGTCGAAATTGATCGTGACCGTCTGGGTTTCACCCTTGGCGTTTTTCGTCGCCGTGATGATGCTGCGCGGGAAGCGGACACCATTGACGACCATCTCGCCCTGCTCGCGAATCGTGCCGCCGGTTTCGGTCTCGGTAAGCACCAGCCGGCCCGTAGCCACATCGAAGTATCGATTGAAAATGATGTGGGGAGCGTGGATGAAAGAGATACCCTGGCAGGTGATGCCGTCGATGGTCTTGCTGCCCAAGTCCTCAAGCTTGCCCCCGACTCGCTCGATGCCCACGAAATAGGAAAGATTTTCCCACGTGTTGGCGCGCAACCGCTTGATCTGGTCGGTGCCCAGCAGGGTCTGCCGCCACTTGGAGGTATCCTTGACGTCCTGCACCCGCTGCCAGCCATCGTAGCCGTCGAGCGCGGTGGTTTCGATCGTCGCGTCCGAGGTGGCCGTGATCCGCTGTTGGTCCGGCTTCTGGAAAATGATTTCGATGGCGGCCCGCGTTTCTTTCGAGGCGTCGGTCGGACTGACGGTCACCAACGTTCCGGTATAATGAACCGATTTGATCGCATTGAGCGCCGCATCGGTCCCGACGAAGGCGCGGGCTTTCGCGAGGATGGCGGGCTCCGCCGCTCGCGCCACCCAGCCAACCAGAAGAAGGGCACAAATCGCGATCGGCCGATGCAGGCGAAGGGCTGTCATGGGAAAATTCATTAAGATGGACTACCGCGTCACTTCGTTCCCCGCAATGTCAACCTTCGTGGAAACTACTCCCACTCAATCGTTGCCGGCGGTTTCGAGCTGATGTCGAATACCACGCGACCGACGCCGCGCACCTCGTTGGTGATTCGGCTGGAGGCCTTTTGCAGCAATTCGTGCGGGAGCTTGGCCCAGTCGGCGGTCATGGCATCGGTGCTCTCCACCACGCGAATGGCGATGACGTAATCGTAGGTGCGCTCGTCGCCGAAAACGCCGACCGTTCGCACCGGCAGAAAGACGCAGAACGACTGCCACACCTTGTAGTAATAGCCACTGCGCATCATCTCCTCGTGCAGCACGGCGTCGGCGTTGCGCAGGATCTCCAGCTTTTCCTTCGTGAGATCGCCCATGACGCGAACACCGAGGCCCGGACCCGGAAACGGCTGGCGCCACACGACTTCGCGCGGCAGGCCGAGCGCCTCACCGACCCGGCGGACTTCGTCCTTGAAGAGCTCGCGCAACGGCTCGACGAGCTTCAGCTTCATCCGCTCGGGCAGGCCGCCGACATTGTGGTGTGTCTTGATGAGCGAAGCCGGATTGCCGGCGATCGACACGCTCTCGATCACGTCGGGATACAGCGTGCCCTGGCCGAGGAAATCCGCGTGGCCGATCGACTTGAGCGATTTTTCGAAGACCTCGACAAAGGTGCGCCCAATGATTTTCCGCTTTTGCTCGGGCTCGCTGATTCCCTTCAGCCGGCGCAGGAACAAGGCCGATGCGTCGACGACGCGCAGATCGATGTGAAAGTGCTTGCCGTAGAGATCGACGACGTTCTGGCGCTCGTTCTTGCGCAGCAAGCCGTTGTCGACGAAGACGCAGGTGAGCTGCTTTCCGATGGCCTTGTGGAGGAGCGCGGCGGCGACGGATGAATCGACGCCACCGGAAAGCCCGAGGATCACGCGGCCCTTGCCGACTTGATCGCGGATCTTTTCGATGGCGTGGGCAATGAAGTCGCGTGTCGTCCAATCCTGCTTCACGCCGCAGATGCCGACCAGGAAGTTGCGGATCATATCCACGCCGCGTTCGGTATGGAAAACCTCCGGGTGAAACTGGATGCCGTAGAAATTACGCTTTGCGTCCTCGATGGCGGCGAAGGGCGAGTTTTCGGTCGTGCCGATCGCGCGGAAGCCGGGAGGAAGGCGCGTGAGCTTGTCGCCGTGCGAATTCCAGACGCGCAGCTTTTTCGGCAGATCAGCGAAGAGCCGGCCGGGCTTCTGGATGGTGAGGACGCCATGGCCGTACTCGCGCTCCTTGCTGTGCTCGACCTCGCCGCCCAGGAAATGCCCCATCAGTTGCACGCCATAGCAGATGCCCAGCACCGGCACGCCGAGCTCGAAAATCGCGGGATCGGGGTGCGGCGCCTTCTTCGCGTAAACGCTCTGCGGTCCGCCGGACAGGATGATGCCGGCCACGTTGTCTTCGCGCAATTTCGCCGCCGGCGTGGAGAAGTGATAGATCTTCGAGTAGACCTGGCACTCGCGAATGCGGCGGGCGATGACCTGCGTGAGCTGCGAGCCGAAGTCCAGGACGGCAATCGTTTGTGGCATGGTGACGGGCGAGACCGGTGCGTCGGAAAATGAAGAAACGACCAGCCTGTCCAAGCTGCGCGCGGTGTGTCAATGCTCGCGCGCAGGGCGAACATCGCGTTGAATTTTGCGCGCCCGTTACACAAGGTGGAGGCGCTTGGGCGCGGCGCCGATGAATTGCGCGGAGGAGTCCTCCGCACGGACGGTCGCGGACGAGCACACTACGTTTCATGAAACTTCGCATCCTGTTTCTCCTGGCGGCCATGCTGGGATCGCCGGTTTGGGCCGTGGACAAGCCGAATATCCTCTTCGTCCTGTCCGACGATCAGAGCTATCCGTTTCTGAGCTGTTACGGCGATACGAATGTTCGCACGCCGACGCTCGATAAGATGGCGGCGGAGGGAATGAAATTCCACCGCTTCTTCACGGCGGCGCCGCAATGCGTGCCGGCACGCGCAGCCTATCTGACCGGCCGCTCTGCGGTGGCCGCGCGGATGACGCGGTTCTCATCGCCGCTGCCCCGCGACGAGATCACGTTTCCGGAGCTGCTGCGCGAGAAGGCGGGATACTACACCGGCATCTCGGGTCGCACGTATCATCTCGACGGGTCGGCGGGAGGGAATGGCAGCGTGATTGCCGAGCTGATCAGGAAGAATGGGCTGAAGACGTTCGAACAGCGCGTCGACTACGTGCGCGTCGGATCCGACCCGGTGGCGATCGAGCAGATGCGAGAGTTTTTGACGCAGAAGCCGGCGGACAAGCCATTCTGTCTCTGGCTGAATTTCAGCGATCCGCATCACCCGTGGACGCCCTCGGCCGAGGACCGGCCCGACCCGGCATCACTCAAACTGCCGGCGCACTGGCCGGATCTGCCTTTCCAGCACAGTGGGATCCGAAGCTTGGAATTCACGTGACTTGAAGTCGCGGC
>JADMIO010841910.1_pt1 | contig 109810 bp, 89 predicted proteins | sample 8958161 | NCBI WGS metagenome assembly JADMIO01 (sample SAMN16585339, study PRJNA669376) | soil metagenome | isolation source: Crop rotation soil | place: USA: Cullars Rotation, Alabama | collected 2011 | reverse complement strand
GCGACAACTTGTCCACGTGGAATTCTAAGCTTAGGATCCCAATGTGCTGGAAAGAAAAACCGCTTATCATTTGGGAGCGAACGCCTTTTTTGCGAAACGGGTCACTGTGGGAGAGATGACGCGCCTTTTCACCATCATCTTCGATTTTTGGGCTTCCGCAGAGGTCGCCGAGCCGCCTAAAGATTGTCAATGCTGAGGTCTGCAATCAAAGCTCGCTTCACCACACAACCGCGACACTGCCTTGCTTCATTAAGTTTTCTACTTATCCGTTTCTCAGTCGCTTGCTGATTTTTTTTCTGGCCGCCGGGTGATATGCAGAGACCATGCAGAATGCGGCCAACCAAAACGCAGCTGAAAGGGGAAGTCACATTAAAATCCTCAAAGAATTGATCCGACAGAACGAGGACGCGATCCATTCTGTGCAACAGACCATCGCCGCAGTCGACAAGCGTCTGGACCAGCAAACCCGTCGGAAGCGCCGCGTCACTTTCGAGGAGGAGATGGGGCGGTAATTAGAAAAATGGTGATTGCTACTGGGGATTCACTTTACCCTGCGGCCTCGTTCGCGACGAATCGGGAGTCCGGCTCATCCAGAGCCAGTAATTCTGGATCGACTTGCTCATCTCCACGAAATCCCGGAAATCAGAGGGCTTCACCAGAAAGGAATTGGCCCCTAGCGCATAAGCGCGGTTCACATCCTTCATCTCCTCGGAAGAAGTCAGCACCACGATCCGCAGCGAACCCAGGCTCGGATGGCGGCGAATCCACTGCAGGACTTCGAAGCCGTTCCTCCGGGGCATCTTCAAATCGAGGAGAAGAAGTGTCGGAAGCGGATATTCGCTGCGGTTGGCATATTTGCCGGAACCTTCCAGGTATGCGACCGCCTCGTCTCCGTCCTGCACGACGTGAAGGGGATTTCGCAGGCCGGAATGCTTGAAGGCATGGCGCATGAGCAGAATGTGATCCTCATTATCTTCGGCCAGCAAAATTGGTTCGGTCTCCGTCATCTAAAGCATGAGCAGTATACGATGAAGATTCACTGACCTAAAGCAAGGAATGCGGCCAATCGAAAATTCAGGGAATCCTCGGATGAAATTAGGTTGAAATAATGTTACGACAAGGCCGAATAGCCCTATCAATCGGGCTTCCTCATAAAAATTAAAGGGCTTTTTTGCGCTCGACGCATCAGGAGGCTGATCCTCATTTGGCTTCGCTCTTGCGGTCATCACCCCTTCGGTATCTGCGCCAGTTCGTCGGGATGGAAATGCGGAGGTTCGCCCAATCTGAAGAATTGGACGGTCGTGACGATGATCTGCTGCAAGGCGCTGAAATCCACCGGCTTCACCATGTAGGCGCTGGCTCCTAATTCGTATGCCTTGTTCACGTCGGTAGGGATGGCCGACGAAGAGATCATGATTACCGGGATGCGCTTCAGCGGGCCGTCGCCTTTCAACCATTCCAAGACTTCCAAGCCCGTGCGCCTAGGCATCTTGATGTCCAGGAAGATGAGCTTCGGAATGGGAAATGCCCGCCGATCGGTGAACTGGCCGATGCCTTGCAGGTAATCCAACGCTTCCTTCCCGTCCCGGACTACGAAGAGCGGGTGCTGAATCCTCGCCAATCCGAACGCTCGCTTGAAGAAATGGACGTCCGTTTCCTCGTCCTCGGCCAGCAGAATTGGGAATGGCGCTTCCATCAATCCCCGAACCTAAGGGTTGCGACCGTCTCACGCAAGCAGGGCATCCCCGTAAACCAAACCAAGCAGGGACCGGATGGTCAGCAATCCACGCCGCAGGCAAAATGGCCGGACGCAGTCAGCAGGTCTTCAATGTAGATTTTTAAGCAATTGCACTTGCAAAACTGCTCGGGGATTTTGTTACCCTCGTAGAATGAAGAGCGGCATCTTGCACATTCTGGTGGCGGACCGCGATCCTGGCGACAGACGATTGTATCAGCGGGCAATCAAGAAGACGGGGCTGGATTACCGCCTCTATTTCGTCGACAGCAGGGAGGACGCCATCGCGTGGCTGCATGGATCGGGGCCATACGTGAACCGGAGGAGATTCCCATTTCCCGACATATTCATAATCGACCTTGCAATGCCCGGAAAGATCGGGCTGGAAATCCTGGCGTGGATGCAGAGCCAAGAAAAATGCGCGGTCGTGCCGACCATCGTCCTGAGCGCGTCCGCCCGGCCCGAAGACGTCAGGAGATGCTACCGACTGGGAGCGAGCACGTGCTTCTCCAAGCGCAATAGCGTGGATGAAATGACCGGCCTCTTGTCGTTGGTCCTGGATTACTGGTTGATCGCCCAAGTTCCATAACGGCCGCACTTGGAGCGGATGGTCAAGTTTGGCAACCGAACACCTGTTCGCGAAAAATGGGAGGCCGAGTGCGTCAAGCCTTCCAGGTTTCACTGCTTTTCATTCGCTAACCACAAGGATTGACTTCGGACGGTGTGGAAACCATCCCTACCGAGCGTGTGTTTTTTTGGTCGCCTTGGTCGGTGAGAACGCCTGGATTTTGGCGAGCCCATTGGGTCTTTTGGATAAACCGCCATTCAGTGTAGACAACCCACAAATATGACAAAGTCATTGACTGACTCGTTTTCGAGCCATACCCAAACCTTTTAAAATCTTCCACTCCCCCGTCGAATACTACAATACCATTGACCGCCCCCCTTCTCGCCATCAAGCTATTTCCGCCTTGCAAACGGCGGAGTCGAGTGGCCTGCTAATGGCTGACTCCTTTTCATGTCGATTTCATTTTTCTAAACGGCGCAAAATTGCATATGGGATCTCGTCTTTGTGCTCTTTTAAGCTCCGAAAACAAAACTCACGACGTCCGACATGAAGAACTCGGTGAATGAAGGCTCCGTCGCTAGCAATTCGGTAAACCGCCGATTCTATAAATGTTCCATTTCTGGCATTGTACAAAGTCGCTACTATCTCTCCATACGTCGCAGGTTTTCCTGGCAACAATATTTGTTCCGGAATGGAAAGACCGGTCCGAGCAACGTCGGCTTCGATCTCCCCAAGACACGCTCTCCGTGCTGCACCTTCGCTCTCTGCCCAAATCGCGATGGTAACTAGCGGAGATCGAGAAGTCTTTAATTGTGCGTTATGCCCGACGGCCGTAAGATAGCAATTATCGCTAACACGAAATAAATTGCCAGCTACTAAAACGGATTTTATCTCTAACGTTTCAATCGGGGTCCAACAACGCACTGTTAGTAGTTTACTCCAGTTCATAAATTTGACTTGGAAATCTAAAAATTGGTCCCCTCACACGACCATTTTGAAGAGCCTCAATCGCTTTATCTTTTAAAGGCCCTGGTTGCATAAAAGGGGGCAGTCAATGACTTTGGACTATGGTGCATTTTTGGCGTCAAAACAATTTCCCTTCCGTAGACGTTATTTGTTGAGGGAAAATGGCGCACTTGGAGCGGATGGTCAAGTTTGGCAACCGAACACCTGTTCGCGAAAAATGGGAGGCCGAGTGCGTCAAGCCTTCCAGGTTTCACTGCTTTTCATTCGCTAACCACAAGGATTGACTTCGGACGGTGTGGAAACCATCCCTACCGAGCGTGTGTTTTTTTGGTCGCCTTGGTCGGTGAGAACGCCTGGATTTTGGCGAGCCCATTGGGTCTTTTGGATAAACCGCCATTCAGTGTAGACAACCCACAAATATGACAAAGTCATTGACTGATAAACATTAAGTGCGGCTGGCGCTAGGAGGTTTCCTGACAGTAGAACGTTATTTGTCCGATCGAAAAAAAAGACAAATAACGAAACTGAAAGGAAACCAAAATGAGCAAGAAAGTAACGCAGAGATTAATGACTGGAATCGACCTGCACGGCAATAATTTGTTTTGTGCGATGGTGGATGCAAAGGGGAAGAGGGTGTTTGAGAAGAAGCTGCCGTGTGATTTGGCGGTGGTGCTGGCCACGCTAAAACCGTTTCAGCGGCAGATCACCCGGATCGCGGTGGAATCGACGTTCAACTGGTATTGGCTGGTGGATGGATTAAAGGCGGCGGGTTACGACGTGGCGTTGGCCAATCCGGCGCAGATGGAACAATACAATGGGCTCAAGCACACGGACGATCGTTCGGATGCGTTCTTTCTGGCGGAGCTGTTACGGTTGGATATTTTGCCGACGGGTTATATCTGCGAGCCCAAACTGCGGGCGGTGCGCGATCTGTTGCGGCGGCGGATGATGCTGGTGCGCAAACGGACGAGCCTGATTTTGAGCGTGAAGAGTTTGCATGCGCGAGTGACGGGCCAGGAGTTGAAGCTGGGCGTGCTCAAAGCGATGGAACCGGAGGAAGCGGGTGCCTTGTTCGAGGATGCCTCCGATCAATTGATCGCACGCTTACAAGCGGAGCATATCGAACAATTTGACCGGAGCGTGGCTGAGATCGAGAAAGCCGTCTGGCAAGAGACGGCCAAACTGCCCAATTACCAGGTGCTGCAGACCTTGCCGGGAATAGGAAAAATCCTGGGGCTGACGATCACGCTGGAGACGGCCGAGGCGGAGCGGTTTGCCGGTCCGGGCAATTTTGCCAGCTATAGCCGATGTGTGGAGACGCGGCGGATTTCCAATGGGAGGAAGAAGGGCGAGAACAACGCCAAATGCGGGAATAAATATCTGTCGTGGGCCTTTGTGGAGGCGGCGCAATTTGCGCGGCGCTATGATGATCGGTGCCGGCACTTCTATGATCGCAAGGCCAAGCAGACGAATATAATGGTGGCGACCAAGGCGCTGGCCTGCAAGCTGGCCAAGGCGGCCTGGCACATGATGAAGAATAACACGACCTACGATCCGGCCAGAATGTTTCCCGGCCCCACGGTGGCCGCGCCCAAACCGGCGGAGACAAAGGCCGGGATGGGGCCGGAGAAAAACCAGTCGCCCGGAAAAACAGCTTTGAAGAAAAAGAAAGCCAGCCAATGACTTTAGGGAGAGCGGCTGGAAGCCCTGGAAAGGGGTTGGCTGCGAGCCCGATTGACTGATTGGATTCAGCCGCTTTCCCATTTTTAGCATCTAAAACCAGACTGGGCGAAGAAATTTAAAAAGCGATTCGACTGCGGCGTAAGTCACGATGAGGTTGGACTTGGTCCTTGCGAGGGCCTTGAACCATAGTTCTTAAGAACTGAATGAATACGCGGCGGCACTGAACGTTTTCTGGACTCGTTGACGAGTTGGGCGCGGGGAAAAAAGGGCCACAACGTGTGAGCGTTGTCAGACGCGCTAGATCCTGATGGGTGACTGACCGGATCGCTTTTGCCAGACAAAAGCAGAGCCGGAATCATAGAGAATGAAGTGAAGGGTTCGAGTGTCAGCTCTGAATGAGCTTCCGACAGTCTAGCCGACTCAACGAAAATAAAAAGTTGAGGACAATAACGTTTTGTCTCTTGACGTCCCGCACTAATGGGTGACCCGTTTTCATGACAAATTTCGAGCTTATTTCGCTCCTTCAGAGCTGGGATGTTCTTTTTTGGCATTTACCCAGGGCGTCGCTCGCGGACTCGCTGTGCCCTGGGCTGAGATATTTTCGCCCCTTTGGGGCTGCGGATTAGAACTTCACAGGCCTGCGAAATTATGGACGTTCTCGGCCATTAAGAACTGACACCAGGACAATGCCGGCACTCGCAGGCGGGACGCCTGCGCCACGTTCTGACGATGCCAACACGGACCCGCGCTACTTTTTCCTTTGCGTCAGTTGTCAGCCCGGTCGAGGACGGAAAGGATGAACGAATTCGAGTGTGAAAGGGCAGGTCAACGGTATTATAGTGTTTCGATACGGCCAAAGGGCTTTTCTTGCGCTTGTTCCAATAGAGCAAATGGGGCAGATGCGGGACTCCCATCTGGAGGCGTTGGGCGATCCCTTTTCTGACCGACCCCTTTTCGTGAACAGGCGTTCGGCGGCCATCAGGAGATTAATGGGACGGTGTGGAAACCGTTCCCTACCGCGCGTTGGGTTGGTTGGGGCGTTTGGACAGTGAGGTTCGTTGGATTTTGGCGAGGCATTCTCACATGCGAGGAGTGTTGAAAAGCCACACGCTCGGTAGGGATGCGTTCCACCGCGTCCGAAATCAATCCTTGTCGTGACCGAACTAAAGGCAGCGAAACCAGGGAGACCTGACGCGCTCGGCTTCCCATTTTTCGCGAACAGACGTTCGGGGGCCACGAGGAAATAAATGGGAACGGTGTGGAAACCGTCCCTACCGCTTTGGGTTGGCCGGGGTGTCTGGACAGTGAGGTTCGTTGGATTTTGGCGAAGCGTTTTCACTGCCAAAATCGTGGGAAAGCTCGAATGGGCAGGCCCTGAGCAACAGAGTTTCCATGGGAAGACTTTTGTTTTGCCCATATCATAAGGGGAATAATGGGATGCGGATGGAACCGTTCCACCCGCGTTCCAAATAAATTTCTTGTGGTTGCGGATTGGAAAGGAGTGAAGCCGGGAAGGATGGACGCGCTCGGCTTCCCATTTTTCGCGAACGGGGTGTTCGGCGGCCATCAGGAGATTAATGGGACGGTGTGGAAACCGTTCCCTACCACGCGGTGGGTTGGCCGGGGCGTCTGGACAGTGAGGTTCGTTGGATTTTGGCGAGGGCGATGGACTGGGGTTGGTTATCCCCATCTCAATTCATGAATCGTTCCCGAAAATGGCCATTCATCGAGATGCTTGACCAGACCTTGGCGGAGAGGATTCTCTCGCACATACTGCCATTTTTCGCTGAATTCGCGCGCATGGCGCAGCCGATGATGTGCTCCCTTTCGTTGCCACTCCCAATGCTGGTCGAGATGGGCGCGGCTAAATTCGCGTTTCCAATAGGTCATCCATTGTTCAATCGTAAACCGCAAGTCGCGCGGGGCACAGAACAGGTGGAGATGATCCGGCATCAGTAAATAATAGCCGACCAGCCAGGCGTCCGCTTTCGTCCAAATCTCATGCAGCGATTCGTGCACGATCCGTTGTGCCATCCATGGTCTGCGATCTTTCGCGCAAACCGTCAGAAAAACTATATTGGGACCATCCAACGAAATCTTGACGCCCGGCGCGGGCGATTCTCGTCCCGGATCGCGCGACAATGGCGCTCGTTCATTGTTCACTCACTCAACGTGGCAATATTTTGACGAACGTAAATCAAAAAACGCCCCCACCAAAATGCTCCCGCTAAAATCCAGGTGTCCTCACCTGCAAAGATTGCCGAAAGACCGAGCACACGGTAGGGACGCGTTCCACCGCGTCCGAAATCAATCCTGGTGGTTGTCGAATGGAAAGCAGTGAAACCGGGGAGGATGAGCGCGCTCGGCTTCCCATTTTCGCGAACGGGTATTCGGTTGCCGTCAGGAGATTAATGGGAACGGTGTGGAAACGTGTGGAACCATCCCTACCGCGCCACCGGTTGAAGCACGAGTCGCACCAGTGAGGACCGCTGGATGCGGACCGGAGTCCTCATTCTCTCACCCCACTTTTAATCAACACCCGTGTCAGGGGTGAGGCAGGTGGTGGGTTTGATGGGCGGCAGTTGTCACTTTGCTCCCGTGGCGGGAGTGAAAGTTCGGACGGGGCTGGTTAAGATGGGTAAATGACCACCAGGTTCAAAGTTCAAAGTTCAAAGTTCAAAGTTCAAGGTTCAAGGTTCAAGGTCCGTCGACCGCACTCGATGGCGAGGACGACGGCGGGACAATGGCTCGCAGGAAATTCCGCTATTTTCTGCTATTTGCCACTATTTTCCGTTATTTGCCGCTATTTTCCAGCAGTCGCACCAGCAGCGGCCCCTTGAGTTCATTGGCGTTTGCTACTATTTTCCGCTATTTTCCGGCAAACTGGGGGGAGGACGCTATGGAACGCAAGGGAACGGTAGGGAACAAAAAACAGAACACTATTTTTGATGCAAAAAAGCCCGAATAAAACACAAAAGAACACTATGGAACACTATAGAACAGAAAGATCCAGAGACCACCGATCAAAAACTCCTGACCGCGGATTTCGCGGATGACGCGGATAAAGGAAAGACTATACGGAACGATGCAGTTCAACCACGAATGGACACGAAGCAACACGAATGAAGACAGGGAGGGAATGAGTTTTGGGATGTGGGATGGCGTTCCCCAAAAAGTGAGGTTGCGAGGTTCCCAAAACCGACTGCCTCTTTCGGCTTCGGATTCATTCGGGTCCATTCGTGGTTTTCCACGCATCGTTACGGTCAAGAACAGGCTACGACAATGGATAACTCGACCCGCGCTCGAACCGTCAGCCCCTGCCGGCAGGATGCCGGCAGCACTTTGGGGGACTGCGGGATGGACCCTCGCCCATCCACAAATATTCCCTTTCACCGGGCTTGACCTCCCTTGGTCAAATTTGCGAGACATATCCCCATGAATCGCATGTTCACTCTTTCTTTGCTTGCTCTGTCGGCCATCATTCCGGCCCAGGCCAAAGATTACAAGCTGCACACCTTCAAAAAAATTCAGCTCACCGATCAGTTCTGGAGCGAAGGGGCGCATTTCGGCGATTTCAATCATGACGGCAAAATGGACATCGTTTCCGGGCCTTATTGGTACGAGGCTCCCGAATTCAAAGTCCGCCACGAATATTATCCGGCGACCGAATCGTTCAAAAAGAAGAACGAAGACGGCACGGAGAGCACGATTCCCGGATTCGAAGGCGGCCTGGGCGTCAATAATTCCTATTCCAAAAACTTTTTCGCTTACACCGCCGACATCAACGGCGATGGCTGGACCGACATTGTCATCCTCGGTTTTCCGGGCGAGCAATCCTGGTGGTTTGAAAATCCGAAAGGCAAGGAAGGTCATTGGGAACGCCATGTGGCGATTGACGTGACGGATAATGAATCCCCCACCTTCGGCGACCTGACGGGCGACGGCAAACCGGAGATCATTTGTTCCTCCGGCGGCTACATGGGCTACGCGGAACCGGACTGGACAAATCCGACGAACAAATTCACTTTCCATCGCATCTCCGAGAACAAAAATTACCATCGCTTCACCCATGGCCTCGGCTTCGGTGATGTCAATGGCGATGGACGCAAAGATGTCCTGGAAAAAGACGGCTGGTATGAACACCCGGCTTCCCTGGCGGGCGATCCGGTCTGGAAATTTCATCCCGTGGCGTTTGCTCCGAATTCCGGGAGTTCCCAAATGTACACCTACGACGTCAATGGCGACGGTCTCGCCGACGTGATCACGAGCCTGGCGGCGCATGGTTTCGGCCTCGCCTGGTATGAGCAGTTGGCGCAGAAGGACGACAAAGGCGAGATTCAATTCAAGAAACACATCATCCTGAATCCCGACGGCAAGCCGAATGAATTCGGCCTCGAATTTTCGCAATTGCACGCGGTGGATCTCGTGGACATCGACGGCGATGGCTTGAAAGACATAGTCACCGGCAAACGCTTTTGGGCGCATGGCAAAAACGGTCCGGACCCAGAATCGAACAAGCCAGCGGTGCTCTATTGGTTCCAACTCGTCCGCCACAAAGACAAGACGGTGCAATTCGTGCCGCACCTGATCGACAGCGACTCGGGCATCGGCACGGAAGTGATCGCCGCGGACATCAACGGGGACAAATTGCCGGACATCGTCGTGGGCAATAAGAAAGGGACATTCGTTCACATTCACGAAGTCAAAAAAGTCAGCCAGAAGGAATGGGAAGAAAATCAACCTAAGGCAGAGCATTCGACCTCGCGGTAATTGAGAACGACTGTGACATCGCTTCTTCCGACAAGTTACTTTGAGCGCGCTCCGGGTGCGAAACGAGCGGCGAGGACGCCACCGTCACTCGCAGGCGAGACGTGTGCGCTACGTTGGTGCGCTCGGCGCGACCGTCCCCGGGCGCAGCAAGGTGAAGCGCACTGCACGCCTGGGAAGATCCAGGCCGTTCGAACGCACCTCCTGTTCTCGATTTATTGAACACCACCATGCCAGACGCCAACTCTAAACCTCTCCTCCAACTGCGCGGCATCAGCAAAAGCTTTCCAGGCGTCAAAGCGCTTTCCGAAGTTCAATTCACCGTGCGCCCCGGGGAAATTCATGCGCTGATGGGCGAAAATGGCGCGGGCAAGTCGACGTTAATCAAGGTGCTCACTGGAGTTTATCGACGCGATGGCGGCGACATCCTGCTCGCTGGCCAAAGCATCGACGCGCGTTCGCCTGAAGAAGCGCAACGCCTCGGCATCAGCACGGTTTATCAGGAAGTAAATCTCATCCCCTATCTTTCCGTCGCGGAAAATATCTGCCTCGGACGCCAGTCAACGACGTTTGGTTTTCTGAAATGGAAAGAGATTCGTCGCCGTGCGGAGAAAGCCCTGGCGCGGCTCGGCATCGAAATTGATGTTACCGAAACGCTCACGAATTATTCCATCGCCATCCAGCAACTCGTGGCGATTGCGCGCGCCCTGGACATCTCCGCCAAGTTGTTGATTCTCGATGAACCGACGTCGAGCCTCGATGAAAAGGAAGTGGAAACACTCTTCGCCATTCTCAACAAACTCAAAGCCGAGGGGCTCGGCATTGTTTTCGTCACGCACTTTCTCGACCAGGTTTACGCGGTGTCCGATCGCATCACGGTGTTGCGCAACGGCACCTTCGTCGGCGAATACGAAGCCGCTTCCCTGCCCCGCCTGCAACTCATCTCCAAAATGATGGGCAAGGATGTCTCGGAACTTGATTTCAAATCCGGCGGACGCGCGGCGGCCAAAACGGCGGAGAAACCGTTTATTCGCCTCAAGCAGGTGGGACGCCGAGGCTCGTTGAAACCGCTGGATCTCGAAATTTCGCGCAACGAAATCGTCGGGCTCTCCGGCCTGCTCGGCTCGGGCCGCACCGAAACCGCTCGCATTATTTTCGGATTGGATCGCGGCGACACGGGGGAAATGCTGCTCGACGATCAGCCGCTCTCGCTGGGCTCGCCCCGGCAGGCGATTGATTTGAAATTCGGATTCTGCCCCGAAGATCGCAAGATCGAAGGCATTATCCCGAATCTTTCGGTGCGCGAAAATATCATCCTCGCCTTCCAGGCCAATCGCGGCTGGATGCGTTACGTCTCGAAGGCGAAGCAGGTGGAATTGGCCGAGAAATTTATCAAGGCGCTGAACATCAAAACGCCGCATCCCGAACAAGCCATTCGCTTGCTCAGCGGCGGCAATCAACAAAAGGTGATTCTCGCCCGCTGGCTGGCGTCGCATCCGCGCCTGCTCATTCTCGACGAACCGACGCGCGGCATCGATGTCGGCGCGAAATTGGAAATCGAAAAACTGATGGCGCAACTCACGACAGAGGGGATGGCGATTTTGTTCATTTCGTCGGACCTCGAAGAAATGGTGCGCAACAGCCATCGCGTGGTGGTCTTGCGCGATCGCCAGAAGATTGCGGAACTGCGCGGCGAAGAGATTTCCGAGAAAAACATCATGCACGCCATCGCCGCCCCCTCGAAATGAAAGCCACGATGATGCGCAACCGCATAGACATGGCGAAGGCACGCCAGCCAGGAAAACGCGACGGCGTGCCTGGCCATGAAATTCTGAGCGGTTGGGCGAACTTCACCTGCTGCGGCTGGTCTGCGACACAGCCGCCGTCCGGGGGAAAGCTGACCGCGCGAAAAATTTTCAGCCCCGAGTCGGAGAAATAAATTGATGACGTTATCCCAAAGAATCTTTCAATCACCCACCTGGTCGAAGTTGAAATGGCCGCTCGTGGCGCTCGCCCTCGTGCTGGCCTTTAACCTCGTCACCAGCCCTTCCTTCTTTCATCTCGAAATGAAGGATGGCCGCCTCTTTGGCAGTCTCGTGGACATCCTGAATCGCGCCGCGCCCGTAATGTTGATTTCCCTCGGCATGACCCTCGTGATCGCCACCGGCGGCGTCGATCTCTCCGTCGGCGCGGTCATGGCCATTGCCGGAGCGGTCGCGGCGATCTTGATCAACAAAACATTTTCACTCCCCGCCGTCCTCGCCCTCTCGCTCGGGGCCGCGATGTTCGCGGGCATCTGGAACGGCTTCCTCATTGGCTTCTTCAAAGTGCCGCCGATTGTCGCAACTCTGATCCTGATGGTCTCCGGCCGCGGGATCGCGCAACTCCTCACCGATGGCCAGCACATCCGCTTTCAAAATCACGGCTTCGAATTTATCGGACGCGGTTATCTCTTCGGACTCCCCTTCGCCGTCACGATCATCGCCTGCACCTTGATCCTCTTTCTTCTGTTGACGCAAAAAACGGCGACGGGCCTATTCATTGAATCCACCGGCGACAACGAAGTCGCCAGTCGTTATGCGGGGGTGCAAACGCGCACGGTGAAGGTGCTGGTTTACGCCGTCTGTTCTTTGTGCGCGGGTGTGGCTGGCTTGATCGCCACCGCTAATCTCGCCGAAGCCGACGCCAGCGCGACCGGCGCGAGCCTCGAACTCGACGCCATTCTCGCCACCGTCATCGGCGGCACCGCATTGCAAGGCGGACGCTTCTTTCTAGTCGGTTCGCTCATCGGGGCCGTCCTGTTGCAAACACTCACCACGACGATTCTGACGCGTGGTGTGCCGAGCCAATGGACACCTGTCGTCAAAGCCATCGTCATCATCATCGTCTGCCTCTTGCAGTCCGAATCCTTCCGCAAGGCGCTCTTCCCCAGGAAATCGAACGCATGAACCTTCGCACTTTAAAGCGCAATATTCCTTTCGTCGCCACCGCGAGCGTCTGCTTTCTGCTGTTCCTGTTTGCCAGTCTGCGGTACAAAGGATTTCTCAAGCTGCCGTATCTCATCGGTTTCATTTCGGACGACGCCTTCCTCGGCATCACTGCGATTGGAATGACCTTTGTCATTCTCACCGGCGGCATCGATTTGTCGGTCGGCGGCATGGTCGGATTGACCAGTATATCCCTGGCGTTATTGGTCGAAACCCATCACATGGCCCCAGCGATTGCCATTCCGTTAGTCCTGGTCGGCGGCATTTTGTTCGGCGTGATCAATGGCTGTCTGATTCACTTCTTTTCGCTGCCGCCTTTTCTTGTGACGCTGGCGGGCATGTTTCTGGCGCGAGGACTGGCCCTGGTGTTCAGTGAAAGTTCCATCGGCCTCACGCAACATCTCACCTCTTTCAATGACGATGTGAAAATCCCATTGGGCGGCCATGCTGTTCTGCCGGGCACCACGCTGATTTATTTTACCGTTTTCATCGTCGCACTGATCGTCGCGCAGTTCACGCGCTTTGGACGCAACATCTATGCCCTCGGCGGCAACGAAGCGTCCGCCGGGCTGATGGGCCTGCCGACCGCGAGCACGAAAATCGGCGTCTACGCGCTGAGCGCTTTCTGCTCGACGCTCGCGGGCGTCGTCCATGTTCTTTACAACGTGAAAGGCGATTCCAGCGCCGGGCCGGGCCTCGAACTCGACGCTATCGCCGCCGTGGTCATCGGCGGAACGCTGTTGAGCGGCGGGGTGGGCTACATTGCCGGAACCATCGTGGGCGTGCTCATTCTCGGCATCATCCAGGCGATCATCAATTTCGAAGGCACATTGAATTCCTGGTGGACACGCATCGCCATCGGCCTGCTGCTCCTGTTGTTCATCCTCCTGCAAAAATTGATTCAGGCGAAGAAATTCAAGACGGCGGGGACGTTTCAGAAATAAATTCCCTGAAACTTCTGGCTAGTAAAGCTATCCGGAATATGGGGCAAAATCAAATTTCTTAACCGGTTGGATCAAGAAAACAACGGCTCTGCAAACATCCCCGGTTTGTTCTGCATTTCATTCCCACCAGATGCACTGGAGGCCTTGGCCTTGAAATTGGGTTGGCTTGTCGCGGCCAATTCTTTTATTTTGTCCATGCTCCATGAAACGCCAACACCAAAATCGGAATGGGCTCTTTGCCGCATCCATGAGGGTCTCACTGGATTGAAAACATCCCGGCGGAATGTTGCCGTTTTGGTGGTGGGGGCAAGCCGTCTGATGTTGCTTGGCATTTCATTTCTATTGGCCATCGCCCTGTGGTCGAACGCGGCGTCCAGCACTGAAACTCCGCACGACGGTCCGCCCGTTCACCCGCTGCCGGACATTGTTCCAGGCCTGGCGGGTGACTTCGACGGCGATGGCAAATGCGATCTGGCGGCCGGTGAATTGGGCACGGGGGGCGTGCGGGTGGCTTTGTCGACGGGGACAAATTTCGGTTCCTTCCAACGCTGGGGCGAAAGGACTTGTCTGAGCGGTGAACTCCCATTGACCGGGGATTTCAATGGCGACGGGAAAACGGACGTGGTGGCGCTCGACGAGAGCACGGGGGATGCGTGGGTCAGTTGCTCCGACGGCCATGCTTTTAACGCGCGCCAGAAATGGAGCGACCGGGTCGCGTTCACGGAATCGATTCCGGTAGTGGGTGACTTTGACGGTGATGGCAGGGCCGATCTCGCGTGCCTCTTCGACTCGGGCCACGGGACGGTGGAATTGGTGGTGTTCCTCTCCACTGGAACAGGCTTCAAACAACCGGCGGCCTGGTGGCGCTCGACGGCGGGAACGTGGGAAGCGCGGCACGCCCAAGTGGTGGCGGGCGACTGCAATGGCGATGGCAAATGCGATCTCTGCATCGTCTACGACTACGAGTCGAGCCATACTCGCGTCTGGTTCCTGCCCTCGAGCGGGGCGGCGTTCGGTGAACCCCAGAGTTGGTATGAAAATGTATCGGGTTGGGATGCGTCCCGATCACATTGGATGGTGGGCGATTTCGACGGCGACGGGAAAATGGATCTCGTCGCCTTCTATTATTATCGCGATCTCAAAGTGAAGCCGTTTGTTTTTCGGTCGGAAAAAGACCATTTCAATATGACCATTTTTCCAGCCGATGCCATGGCCACCGAAGGGGGGCGGGCACAGTGGCTGACTGGAGATTTTGATGGCGATGGAAAAACCAGCCTCACGCGCCTGGATCGGGAAAAGGGCCAGATCGAGTTTTATCGTTCGCAGGGACGGCGATTTGCGGACGCGACGACATGGGGCCCATGGTTTCCTGACCATGCTAATATCAGTGGAGCGCCGCCAGTGCTGCGCCAACCCGCCGTCGGCAACTCCATCCCGTCTTTCAACTCCCGTCTCTGGCAATCGAGCGATGATCCGGCGCGAAATTCCATCCTGGCGATTGCGCAAACGAAAAATGGAATCCTCTGGGTCGGCACCGAGCAAGGCCTGGCTCGTTACAACGGGGAAAAATTTGAATTTGTTTCCCCGCTTCCGGACGCCACCAATCAGAGATTACGCATCAACGCGCTGTGCGTGGATCGGGATGACAATCTTTGGGTGGGCTCGATTAACGGGCTGTTTCAATGGCACAAGGGGCAGTGGCGTCATCACTTAACGCCGCGAGGGATGGATACTACCATCCTTTCCTTGCGCTACACCCGGGACGGCTCGCTGTGGGTCGGCATGCGGTCGGGTCTCGCACGGTTTGTTGATGATGTCTTTTTTCTAGTGGCGGATGCCAACACTGGAAACCCGGGCAACGCCTTCAACGTCAATTCAGTCCGTTGCCTGGCTGAAACCGCTCACGGATTGTGGGCGGGCGTCGGCGATCAGTTGATCTTCCTCCAGGGGAGCCATATCGTGACCCATCACAATCTGGCCGCCTTCGCGCCGGATTTTATGCGGAGTGTTTGCGCGACGCGCGGCGGAGAACTTTGGGTGGGGTGCAATTCCGGGCTCATCCGCATCGCAAATGGGAAGACCACGCAATTCACCCGCAATGACGGCCTGCCCGACAACACGGTGGCGTCGGTTTACGAAGATCGCCTGGGTAATCTTTGGATCGGCACGTATGGAGGGTTGTGTCGTTTCGCCCAGGGAAAATTCATCGTGGAAACGACTCCCGAAGGAGAGCCTTACAATCAGGTGACCTGCTTTTTTGAAGATGGCGAAAACAATCTCTGGGCGGGAACGAAAGAGGGCTTATATCGATTGAATGTGCGGCAATTCAGCTCCTACACAACGCGGAATGGACTCGCGCACAACAATGTTGCCTCCGTTTACGAGGACAACACGACGAACCTTTGGATTGGCACCTGGGGAGGCGGACTGCATGTCTGGCGCGACGGAAAAATGACAGTGTATTCCACCGCCAACACCAAAGAAATGCGCAACGATTTGGTGCTCGCCATTCAAGGCGCGCACGACGGCGGCATTTGGTTTGCGGAAGATTATGACGGAGGACTCTATCACTTTAAAGACGGACAGCTTCAACATTTCGGGCGCGACGAAGGACTGCCCCGCAATGCCATTCGCGCGCTGTTGGTGGACCATTCCGGGAAGTTATGGATTGGCATGGCCTCGGGTTATTTGAAAACTTTGGACCAGAAGGAATTTGTCGCCTACGGTCAAAAGGATGGCCTGCCCAGCAACGCGACGCGCTGTTTTCTGGAGACTCACGATGGCACCATCTGGGTTGGGACGGAGGGAGGCCTGTGTTGTTGGACGAATGGCGGTTTTACCGTTTGGCAAAGGACGAATGGTTTGTTGGATGATGTCGTGTCGTCGCTCTACGAAGATAAGGAGCACCGCATCTGGATCGGCACCGGACAGGGCTTGTGTCGCATGGAAGGGAACCCGAAAACCACTGATGGAGCGGTGCGTTTTGTCTCCTATCCCGGGCTGTTCGAGGACCGCATTCTGGAAATTCTCGAAGACGATTTTGAAAACTTGTGGCTGGCCACGCGACGTGGTGTTTTGCGCGTGGGAAAAAAGGAACTGCTGGATTTCGAGAGCGGGAAAATCCCAGCGCTGTCCCCAGTGCTGTTTGGCAAGGCGGATGGGATGAGCAGTTCCGTCTGCGTGAATGTGGCCAAACCGGCGGCCTGGAAAACGCGCGACGGACGACTCTGGTTCGCCACGACGAAAGGACTTTGCGTGACCGATCCTGGCATCACGATTGCAAAAAACGAGACGGCTCCGCCGGTCATCGTTCGAAGCATGATGGTCGATCAGAAGGCGGTGGACCTGCAAACGTCCCGGCCCTCTCCCTCCCCCTGGGCCGACGCTCCGAAGCCCCTGGCCATGGCTCCGGGCCGGGGTGAACTTGAATTTCAATACGCCGCGCTCAGTTACATTGACCCGGAAAAAAATCGGTTCAAATATCGCCTCGAAGGTTGGGATCGTGATTGGATCGACGCGGGCCCGCGGCGAACCGCCTTTTACAATTATGTTCCGCCCGGACATTATCTCTTCCGCGTGATCGGGAGCAACAACGACGGCGTTTGGAATGAGGCCGGCGCCAGTATCGCCTTCACCTTGGAACCGCATTATTGGCAGACGTGGTGGTGGAAATCGCTTTCCTTGCTGGCGGGTCTCGCCGTGGTGATCGGGACGGTTCGCTCGATCACGAGACATCGTATCCAGCGGCAGTTGGAACGCCTCGCGCAGCAAAACGCCATTGAAAAAGAGCGCGCCCGCATTGCCCGCGACATGCACGACGACCTCGGCGTGCGGCTCTCAGAAATCTTGTTGCTCACCGAACTGACGCGGCACAGCGATACCAAAACGGAAGATGTCCCCAAGCTGACCGGAAAAATTTCCCACGCGGCCCGAGAATTGGTGGATAACCTCGACGCCATCGTCTGGGTGGTGAATCCCAAGAACGATTCGTTGGACCGCTTTTCGGATTATCTTTGCGAAACGGTGCCGATGTATTTGAAAACCACCGGGCTTCGTTGTGCCTTCGACGTGCCGGGGCGGTTGCCCGCCTGGCCATTGTCGTCAGAGATTCGGCACCATCTCCTGCTGGTGGTGAAAGAGGCGCTGCACAATTCCGTCAAGCATGCGCACGCCACGGAGTTTAAAATCTCTCTCCGCCTCGAAAATGAACGATTGCTCCTCGTCATGTCGGACAATGGCCGCGGCTTTGTTCGTCCGGCGAGTTCGGCGTTCGGCAATGGATTGGGCAACATGGAAGAGCGCATGAAAAGTTTGGGCGGTGGCATGCGCTTAACGAGCGCGCCCGGCCAGGGCACGAAAATTGAAATCGAAATTGCCATTGCGCCGGGTGGGGACTGAAGTAACTCTGTTTCGTTCACAATTATGCCAATCAAAGTTGCCATGGTGGAAGACGATACCCGATTTCGCGAAAGCATGGGAATACTCCTCGGCGGCGCGGAGGGTTTTCGTCTGGCCGGAGCGTATCCGAATGCGGAAACCGCGCTGGAACAAATCCCCCGGGATTGGCCGGACGTCGTTTTGATGGACATCAATTTGCCGAAGGTCTCGGGCATCACCTGTGTCGCGCGCTTGAAGGCGTTGCGGCCTGCCCTTCAGATTATTATGTTGACGCAATATGTGGACAACGAACAGATCTTCGATTCGTTGAAAGCGGGGGCGAGCGGTTACCTGATCAAGAAAACGCCAGTCGCGGAAATCCTCGAAGCCATCACGAACGTGCATACCGGCGGCGCACCGATGTCGAACGTGATTGCACGCAAGATCGTGCAGTTTTTCCAGGAAGAGCGCGCGACCGACGAGACGCGGGATTTGTCGGCGCGGGAGTATGAAATCCTGAGCCATCTGGCCAAGGGATTACAGTACAAAGAAATTGGAGACGTCCTGAACATCAGCGCCCTGACCGTCCGCACCCACATGCACAACATCTACGAAAAACTCCACGTCAAATCGCAGACCGAAGCGGTGCTGAAATTTTTGAAAAAGAAAGGTTAGGTCGACGGCACAGAATTCTTGCCGCGAGAAAACGGCGGTTTGCGATGCTCATCCTATCCAGGCTGTGTCCCGATCATCATGCCCCTTCCTGCTGGATTCTCATGTGTAGTACTCTCCGTCCCATGGTTCCATGAATGTTATCGTTGGACCAGGCTCCAAATTTATCGATCCCGTTTCATCGCTGTAGATCAGACCGAACTGAATCTCGTCGATTGTTATTGAAAAGGGTTTTACAGCTATATCGCAAAACTCATATGGTCCCAAACTGTCTAAAAATTTGATCTTCTCCTGCTCCACCAGACGCAAATAATCATTCCCGGATCGACAGTTGATCTTTGCATGTTCAGCGCCAAGAAAGTCACCATTTAGTTTGAATAAATAGCGCACAACGTAAAGTCGATCCCCTTTTCGGCAGATTTGAATCCGATTCGTCGGTGAAAGGAAGAGTCTCCGCAACAAAAAACTGACCGGTTTCGCACCGACCGATCAAGGCAGTTTGCAGGTCTTCCATTCGTTTAATCAATAGTAGTTCGGGTGCTGGCATTTGTTATTAGTAAAGGTGGCAATTTCGTCGCAAAATCGACTGCCCAAGTTACTTTCATTCCTGCCAAAGCCCATCCGCCAGTGGAATTGTAAAGCAAGCTTCTCAAGGGTATGAACCATTTCAGCCAGCAACCTCAGCGATTTCGAGTAATTGCATCGGGGCATTCAGGGAGTTGTCGGCAACCAGAACAGTGCTTCGTTCCAGGGGCTTCTCAAGTGACTCGAAAAATAGGTCAATATCTTCTTCTTCATCATTTATAAGACGTTGTGCAGCGACGAGGCGATAATTTCCGGAGGTAATTCGAAGCGCCTTTGGACATTTGTTTCGTCGGGTCCCTCTACCGTAACCTTTCCTGATTTAACGAGGAACGGCACAGCAATAACGCGAATATATTCGAGGTGTGGTCGGTAGCGGGCGAGATTAACGGTGACGTCAGCGTATCCAAATTCGAGCGGAGTATTGAAATTCACGGTTGACTCCCGCCGTGCGAAGCCTTGAGCAGAATGCACAGCAGTCCACGCGCAACCGGGAAGTTGCACGCTTTCGTCATAAACCATGAACTGGCTGTAGGAGAAATAAACTTTTGGTGATAAAGCAATTTTCGTATTCATAGTCTTTTCGTCACCGAGAAGCCGCTCCGTGCGCCAAATCGTTCTTTCTTGGCACCACGCGTGCTATGGTTAGGGTGTCGAGTTCAAATTTTCGTCAATTTAACCTCATTTCCCGTAGCTGGGTCTAAATAAATACATTTTTCCCATCGTTTTATTGTAACGATGGCCAGCATCGATATGGCTCTATCTTCTAGATTCGCCGCCGCGCCCAGGACGCTCAGGGCCTTCTCTGTCCGAAAATGGACCAAATAACAAGCGGCGGTCACTCGAACGACTATTCTGTCGTCATCCAACAATTTTGCCAAGGCAATTAGACCTTCTTCACCATGAAGGGCGAGCTGTTTTAGGACGTCGATAAATTCGTCATAGTGTCGATTAGCTGTTTGTGAATCCTTCAGGATAAATTCACTGTAATTGAGGACCGACACCACAAAGCCTTGCACCAACTTTGTGACGTTTTGTGTATTTTTTTGCATATATATTACCGTTGCCCCCATTTTATCGCTCGGACAATTTCTAATACCTACGTCGTCCCACCATCGAAAATTCTAACACGATTTCCCTGATCATCCTCAATAAACACCTGGCACCAGGTGATATCATCTGGATCGAAAGTATCACCGGTATTCAGTATAGAATATTCATATATGGCATAAATTTTATAAAACTGCTGTCCCTTTGGATGGACTACGGATATTGCATCCGAATTGTTCAGGCCTTTTGATGCCGTCGAATAGCATGAAACATCATAGACCGTAATCTCGTTACCGCAGTTTTCACATACAGCTTTCAATGCATGTTTAAGACTTTTCAACAACCGGAATCGCGTTCCAGCACATTTACATATTACTTGGTAATAAAAACTATAGCTACCAGCTCTATCCACGACCTTGGATAAAATATTTTTAATAAACCCTTTGATATGATTCGGCGCTTTTATTTCCTTCCATCTCCTTATTGTCATCATGGCACCTAAAGCCGTAATTCCAGTTCCTCGGCCCGATTCTTCAAGGATTCTAAGAGCCGCGTTCATTCGATAGGGTAACAAGTAGCTAGCAGCCATCGTCCTAACATCTGCTCTTCCATCCTCCAATAGCGTTGCAAACTCATCGACACCATCCTTTCCTATTGAAATCAATGTTTCTGCCGCTCTAATGTACGCTATCGCAAATCGATTTCCAGTCGCAGTATCGTGCTTTTTAATCGCATCGTTCTGAGCTGTGACCGATTCGGCAAATGTCACTACTAATTCCTTAATATTTGTGTTCATTTTTATTACCATTTACCGGTCGAAACATAATACAAGGCCGCACGACCAAAATCATAATTCTGCTGCAACGACTTTGTTCTGAGCCAATCTCGGATAGTTAGATTTGATCCCGTAATATCTGGCCTTATCGAAGAATATAGCGCATTGAATCGCTATTGAGCTGATCGGAAATCGCGATTACATTGTCAACGTTGTGAATTGCGTTAGCTCCGAACTTATCGATTTGTGACTGCTCAACTATGTGATGCCAAACGTTTCCTTCTCCGGGCGAACCAATGAAATTCTTCAGCGCATTGAAGGATGTGAATCCAACGGACTCCGACTCTGCGACCGACGCCTCAATTTCCCTCGCGACGCCGCCTTCAAGGCCGGAACCGAACGGTACGACAATTGCCGACTGGACCTGCACATATTCATCAAAAACCCCCTTTACGGTTGTCTTCAGCCCTCGAATGGCGCACGGATTTCCCGGAGTATGGATGCCGGAATTCCTTCCTTTCTTTTCGTTCAAAAAGCGCTCTAATTCCGCAAGATTCTGAAACATCTCTCCATTGCCGGAATTTCTTTTCGTCCTTGCCCAAGCATCCAAAGCAGCGTTTCCACTGGTTTCGGCATGCCCTGCCATTATGTCTGATATCGGAGAGACGAGAGCATTTACAATATCACGTAGCGGGTCTTTGCCTAAGCCAATAGGCCCGATGAACATTGGCTCGATCTTTTGTCCATCTTTATCATAAAAATTCACCGGGTCATTCCCCACAAACCCATACAAATTCACGCCCCCCGCTTCGCCCAGCGGATCAGGGCTCAGCCACCGGCCGGTGCTGGGATTATAATACCGGTGCCCATAATAGTACAATCCCGTCTCCCAATCGTAATATTTTGTCGAGAAAATGAATGGGTTCAGATGATTGGTCGCCACCGGGCCCATCGCTTTGATCACTTCCCCGAAGGCGTTGCATTCGTAGCTGGCCACGTTGTAATTGGCCCCCGTCTTCGTGGGGTTAATGATGACCGCGACGTTGCCTTTACCGTCGCAGCAATAGTAGTAGTTGGTCGGGCTGATGCCTGTATAATCGGTCATCATCAGGAGCCCGCCGATGCCTCCGGCTCCTTGCATCGTGCCGCTCAGATCGCTCCCCCAGGTGAACGATTGCAATAGCCGGTTGTCCTCCTTTAAAATCGCGATCAGGTTCCAGCCGTCATAGACGAACTTATTCGTATACTGCCCGACATAACCGCTGCCTGTATCTGTGTAAACGATCTTCTGGATTCGCCGTCCCATCGCATCGTAGGCGAACTGTAACTTCCGCTTCAGGTCCGTCGGCACACCCGGCATACTCTCCATGCTCACCAGCCGATTCTCCGCGTCCCACTGGTTGGTCCAGCGCGCGTCACTGGTCAAATTGCCGCTGAGATCATACGTATTGCTCTGCGGCGTCTGCGGCACAAAGACGTGGCGCAGATCGAGAATATTCGTCCCCACCTTATTGGTGATCCAGAGGTCGGCCGAGCCCGCGACGTTGTTCGTGCTTAATTCCTTCCAGAAATATTGGCTATTCGTCTTCCGGTACGCCGCCTGGCCATTGACGGTCACGATCGCGCTAGACGGTGAATATAGCCCCGTCACTTCGATATAGCCGGGCACCGAATTGCTCAGGGATTGATTCCGGGAATTATTCCAATAGGTGGAATAGCGTAGATTATTGCCCAGTTCGTCTCCGCCATAACCACTCGTCTTCCGATTGCCGATATCATCAAACTGATATTCAAACTGCTGCCCGGCGACCGGCGCAGTCGGAGCCCAATACTTTTTGGCAAAAGTCAGGTTACCATTCACCAGGCGGTCCGAGCTATCGTGACCAACGTCAAGCTGTCTCCGAGACAGAGAGGCCTGCAAGGCCGATGATCCGAGAACGAACCATGTCAACAGGAACGCAATCAACCGTCGCGTAGGTTGCTTTACCCTGGTCCACTCCTTACTTTGACATATTGACCTCGATTTTGGGAGTTCATCCGCCACCCTTCACCTTTAGCCATCCCATCCGGTCCGCGTCAATCGCATATCGTTTTTCAGAAGCGTTCGGGACTTGCTTTACCCGAAAGAGAGAACCGCCGTTCAGAGTCACGGCCGAAATCTTTCATAGTCATTGACCCATTTTCTATCAAATACTATATTATCATTGATCGCCCCTTTTCTGACCACGGCACGGGAGCAAAGTGGGAATATTTTTCAGATGAGTCGATTGGTACCATCGCATCTCGTCGGGATGCAATGTCGGTCGGATGACCATTCTATTTAAATGGTTAAGCGGGCGATCCGTGGCGCAAAACTGCTTGTCGGGGAAATGCTTGTCTGTATGCTCTGGGCGTCCCGGATGTAATTGATTATGGCAACCAACGGTGCAATGAAAAACAACAACAGTGCCGATCTCGACTTCGAAGCCCAACTCCGGGCGGCGACGGAAACGACGCGTCGTTGTTAATATTTCAATGACAACCCCGGAACGCCAACTTGAAGAAAAGCTGATCGAAAAGCTCATCAGCCTGAAATACGAATACCGCACGGAAATTCGCGACCGGGACACCTTGGAGAAGAATTTCCGTGAAAAGTTCGAGGCCCTCAATCGCGTTCACCTGACCGACGGCGAATTCACACGCCTGCTCGATGAAATCAGGACGCCTGATGTCTTCACCGCCGCCAAGACCCTCCGCCAGATCAATGCTTTCACCCGCGATGATGGCACGCCGTTAAACTACACCCTCGTCAATATCAAGGACTGGTGCAAAAACACCTTCGAGGTCGTCAACCAGCTCCGTATTAACACGAACAATAGCCACCAACGCTACGATGTGCTCATCCTCATCAATGGGGTGCCCTGCGTGCAGATCGAGCTGAAAACCCTCGGCATCCATCCCCGCCGGGCCATGGAGCAGATCGTCGATTACAAGAACGACCCCGGCAACGGCTACACCAACACGCTCCTCTGTTTCCTCCAGCTTTTCATCGTCAGTAATCGCGACAGCACCTACTACTTCGCCAATAACAACGCCCGCCACTTCGCTTTCAATCAGGACGAGCGCTTCCTGCCCATCTATCAGTTCGCCGATGACGCGAACAAGAAGATCGCCCACCTCGACGACTTCGCCGCGACCTTCCTCGTGAAATGCACGCTGGGCACGACCATCAGCCGCTACATGGTGCTCATCGCCAGCGAGCAAAAGCTCCTCATCATGCGCCCGTATCAGGTCTATGCGGTCAAGCATCTGGTGACCTGCATCCATGAAAACAGCGGCAACGGCTACGTCTGGCACACCACCGGCAGCGGCAAGACGCTCACCTCCTTCAAGGCCTCAACCCTGTTGAAGGACAATCCTGACATTTACAAATGCCTCTTCGTCGTGGATCGCAAAGACCTCGACCGCCAGACCCGCGAGGAGTTCAACCGCTTTCAGGAAGGCTGCGTCGAGGAAAACACCAACACCGCCGCCCTCGTGCGCCGCCTGCTTTCTGAGGACTATGCGGACAAGGTCATCGTCACCACCATCCAGAAGCTCGGCCTCGCTCTGGATGAAACCAGCAAGCGCAACCAGCAGCGAAAAAAGAACGATCAGCCCACCTACAAGGAACTCCTGGCGCCGCTGCGGGACAAACGCATCGCCTTCATTTTCGACGAGTGCCACCGCTCCCAGTTCGGGGACAATCATAAGGCCATCAAGGAGTTCTTCCCCAAGGCCCAGCTCTTCGGTTTCACCGGCACGCCCATTTTCCCGCAAAACGCCACCGTTACGAAGGTCGAAGATCAACTGGCCTCATTGCAAACCACTGAAGACCTCTTCCAGAAGGAACTTCACGCCTACACCATCACCCACGCCATTGAGGACGCGAACGTGCTTCGCTTCCATGTGGACTACTTCAAGCCGGAAGGCAAAAACGTGCCGAAGAAGGGGGAAGCCCTCGAGAAGAAAAAGATCATCGAGGCCATTCTCAGCAAGCATGACGCCGCCACGGGCGGACGCCGCTTTAATGCCATCCTCGCCACCGGGTCCATTAATGACGCTATCGAATACTTCGAGCTTTTTGATGCGATGCAAAAAACGAAGGCGCAAGACGATCCCGAATACAAACCATTGAACATCGCCTGCGTCTTTTCCCCACCTGCCCAGCTCGCGGAAAATCCTGAAAGCAAAAAAGATATCGAACAGCTTTCGGAAGACCTTCCCCAGGAACAGGAGGACAACAAAGTCGATCCGGAGAAGAAAAAGAAGGCGCTGGAGGCCATCTTCGCCGACTACAACGCTCGTTACGGTACGAACCACCGCGTTTCCGAATTCGATCTCTACTACCAGGATGTGCAGAAGCGCATCAAAGACCAGCAGTGGCCGGATGCAGATTTGCGGAAAGCCCTTCCGAGCGTGCCTCATCACAAAATCGACATCACCATTGTGGTGGACATGTTGCTCACCGGCTTCGATTCCAAATATCTGAACACGCTCTACGTGGATAAGAACCTCAAGCATCACGGCTTGATCCAGGCCTTCTCCCGCACCAACCGCGTGCTGAACGGCACCAAGCCCTACGGCAACATCCTCGACTTCCGCCAGCAGCAGGAGGCCGTGGATTCCGCCATCGCCCTCTTCTCCGGGGAAAAGACCGGCCAGCAAGCCCGCGAAATCTGGCTCGTGGATAAGGCCCCCGTGGTCATTAAAAAACTTGAAAACGCTGTGCAGAAGCTGGACGGCTTCATGAAATCCCAAGGCCTCGACACCGCCCCGGAGGCCGTGCCGAATCTCAAAGGCGATGCCGCCCGGGCCGCCTTCATCAATCACTTCAAGGAAGTCCAGCGGCTCAAAACCCAGCTCGACCAATACACCGACCTCACCGGGGAGGATGCCGCCGCCATCGAGGAGATTCTACCGAAGGAAAACCTGCTCGGCTTCCGGGGCCAGTATCTGGAAACTGCCCAGCGCCTCAAAGCCCAGCAGAGCAAACTAGGCAAAGACGGCCCTAGCCCCGACGTTGAGCAGGTGGATTTCGAGTTCGTGCTCTTCGCTTCCGCCGTCATTGATTACGATTACATCATGGGACTCATCTCCCGCTTCTCTCAGCAGGGACCGGGCAGGCAGAAGATGAGCCGCGAGCAGCTCATCGGCCTCATCCAGTCCGATGCCAAGTTCATGAACGAGCGCGAGGAAATCGCCGCCTACATCAGCACCCTGAAAGCGGGCGAAGGCCTCAGCGAAAGCGCCATCCGCGATGGCTACACTCGCTTCAAGGCTGAGAAAGACGCCGCCGAACTCGCCACCATCGCCGCCCGGCACCACCTCGCCACCGCCGCCCTGCAAACTTTCGTCGACGGCATCCTCCAGCGCATGATCTTCGATGGCGAGCAACTCAGCGACCTCATGGCCCCGCTGGACCTCGGCTGGAAAGCCCGCACCCAGGCCGAACTCGCCCTCATGGCCGATTTGCACCCCCTCCTCACCAAACGCGCCCAGGGCCGCGACATCTCAGGACTCAGCGCGTATGAGCAGTAAGACGAAAACAACCGCCGCAAAGAAAGACGACAAACCCGTGAGGGTGCCAAAGCTGCGGTTTCCGGAGTTTCGAGAGGGGTGGGAGACGAAGGCACTCGAAACGCTTGGTTACTTCACTGGAGGAGGAACCCCAAGCAAGGAGAATGAAGCTTACTGGACCGGTGAGATACCGTGGATTTCCAGCTCTGATTTGATCGACGACTCGATTTCTCAAATCAATGTAAGCCGCTTCATAACCAAACAAGCACTTCAAGAATCCGCGACAAAGCTTGTGCCAGCGAAAAGCATTCTTCTGATTTCAAGGGTGGGCGTCGGCAAACTGGCAGTTTCAACCTTTCCGCTCTGCACTAGTCAGGATTTCACCAATTTCACGCCCACTGCTGCTGAGCCTTTATTTTTGGCCTACTTGCTGAAGTCTCGAAAAGAGACCCTGTTGTCATTCAATCAGGGAACTTCGATCAAAGGTTTTACCAAAGACAACATTGCCACGTTCGAATTGGGTTTTCCGTCCACTGCCGAACAACAAAAAATCGCCGAGTGCCTGAGTTCGGTGGACGAGCTGATCGCCGCGCAAGCGCGAAAACTGGACGCGCTCAAGACCCATAAAAATGGGCTGATGCAGCAGCTTTTCCCCAATGATGGCGAAACCCAACCCCGCCTCCGCTTCCCCGAATTCCAAAACGCCGAAGAGTGGGTGGAAGTGGCTTTGGGTGACATCGCGGAGATCAAGCTTGGGAAGATGCTCGACAAACAGAAGCACACAACAGGTCGGCTTCTACCATACCTCAACAACATCTCAGTGCGCTGGAATGACGTGAACACGTCAAATCTGCCGCAGATGTATTTCGACGACGGAGAACTTGATCGGTTTGGCCTGAGGGCTGGTGATGTCGTTGTGTGCGAGGGTGGAGAACCGGGGCGTGCCGCCGTCTGGGATGGACGATTGCCAGACGTAAAATTTCAGAAGGCCATTCATCGCGTGCGGTTCACCGTGCCGTTCCAGCCCCGCTTGCTCGTCCTCCATCTTGAAAACCTTGCAGGCACAACTCGGTTCGAAATGCTCTTCACTGGAGGCGGCATCAAGCACTTCACGCGAGAAACGTTTGCTCAACTCAGGATTCCGCTTATTCCCCACGCTGAACAACGACGCATCGCCGACTGCCTCACCACCCTCGACGACCTGATCGCCGCGCAAACCCAAAAGCTCGAAGCCCTCAAGACCCACAAGCAAGGGCTGATGCAGCAGCTTTTCCCATCCCCGGAGGAGGCGGCGGCATGACCATACGTGAATTGAAATCTTGCATTGCAGGTTGGATTGAGCGTATTAAATTATACACTTGCGAATAAAATCCTTTAAAGTTGAGGTGATGTCATGAACAGACACCAATTGGCCACATTACTGTCTTGGGCTGGGGAACAAGGATTCTCTGGGCGCAAACGCCTGCAAAAGGTCGTTTTCTTCCTTCAGCAGGCAGGTTGTGATTTAGGGTGCCACTACACGCTGCATCACTTCGGCCCATATTCGCGAGACGTCGCCGATGCCTGCGACGAGATGGTGGCAGCGGGATTAATCCAGGAAACGGGGGGGCCGCAGAATGGTTCGATGCAGTATGCTTACAAGCTGACGCCACAAACTGTCAAGCTGGTCAACAGTGCGCCCGAACCGCAGGTTCAGAAATTTGAGGAGCTCGGCAAGAAATTGCTTGGAACAGACCTCTGGCAGTTGGAGTTGGGCTCGACAATCCTCTTCTTTCATCGGCAGAACCGTGACTGGGAGAGTGCATTGAAGGAAGCTTGCACGTTTAAGAAAGTGCCGTCGGACATTGCGACAAGTCGCGACGCCTTAAGTCTCGCAAAGGGTTTGCCTTTAACAGCCGCCAGTTAAACAATTGAGGGAAACGCGTGTCAGACAAAGTTTTTCGCGATCCGCTTTACAATTACATCGCCTTCGATCGGAAGCGTGACGGCTGGTTGATTGACCTTATCAATTGTCGGGAAGTGCAGCGGCTGCGGCGGATTCACCAGTTAGGCGTAAGCAATTTTACCTACCCGGGAGCGGACCATACACGATTCGCCCACAGCCTCGGCGTGACCCACCTGATGCTGTTGGTGCTGGAACACCTCGAAGACGTTAGTAACGCTGAGAAGATCAAGAAGGCCCGGCAGGCATTGCTGGCCACAGCTCTATTGCATGACGTCGGCCATGGTCCCTTCTCGCATCTTTTTGAGCCATGTCTTGGCATCAATCACGAACAATGGTCCATCGCAGTCATCCTTGATGAAAATTCGCGGGTCCACCAGATTCTAAAAGATCAGGATGTCTATCTTCCAAACCATGTTGCCGACCTGATCGATTCCGATAACACGAAGCATCCGGCATGGCAGCGTGCCCTTATGTCCAGCCAGTTGGACGTGGATCGACTCGATTATCTGCGTCGAGACAGTCTGTTCACTGGCGCGGGATATGGCCATTTCGATTGGCATCGACTCTTGACGACGGTGGAGTTCGACAAAGGCGATACAGATTTGGTCTGGCCGGCAAAGTCAGCCATGGCAATCGAAGAATATATCTTCGCCCGGTATTACATGTATCAGAACGTTTATCTGCATAAGACCACACGAGGGTTTGAGCAGTTGCTCCAGGCCATGTGGAACCGGGCAGATACGCTCAGACGGGATGGAGTGAACATCGACGCGAATCCAGTCTTGGAAAGATTTTGGAAATCCGAGAAACCCGAACCCGGCAAACTTCCGGTTGAAGATTATCTGAAAGTTGAACAGTTCACCGTCTTGGACCAGATCCAGCGGTGGACCGCACACTCTGACAAGTCACTAGCGGATTGTGCGCGACGCTTTCTTGATCGAGATGGTTTTGCGATGGTCGAACCGCCTCCACCGCCCAATCCTCTCAAGCCAGAAGACCTGGGCGAGTGGGAGACTGAACTTGGTAAACTGCTTGAGAAGGAAGGCTATGGAGTTCCGGCGATGTATTGCCTGGCGGATCGCATCAAAGGTAAATACCGCCAGCCCTATCGAGAGGAAAAGGACCCGGAAGCCCAGTCGGCTGTAAACACTATCCGCGTGGTGGTCGATGATAAGCCGATAGCCATCGGGGAATATTTGCCAAGACTCAAAGCGGTGATTGCGCCACCCGAGGACCGTATTCTTTATTATGTCCCAAAAGAGATACGCGAAAAAGCAAAAGCATTGAGCCAACGGCTGCGGCAGCCAGCCAACTTCGCCTCGAAGTCAGCATGACCGACACCAACCAAAAACAACTGGGCAAGACGCTCTGGGGCATCGCCGATCAACTGCGCGGAGCGATGGATGCGGACGACTTCCGCGACTACATGCTCTCCTTCCTCTTCCTGCGCTACCTCTCGGACAACTACGAGACGGCGGCCAAGAAGGAACTGGGGAAGGATTACCCCGATGTGGGTACGGACCCGCGCCGCGTGCCGCTGGCCCTGTGGTATGCCAACAACCCGGACGACATCCCGGCCTTCGAGAAGCAGATGCGCCGCAAGGTGCATTACGTCATCCAGCCGCCGCACCTTTGGAACAGCATCGCTGGCATGGCCCGCACCCAGAATGGCGAACTGCTGAACACACTCCAGGCGGGCTTCAAATACATTCAAGACGAGTCCTTCGAGAGCACTCGAGAGCACTTTTGATGGCCTCTTTTCGGAGATTGATCTGGCCTCACCCAAACTGGGCAAGACCTACGCTGACCGCAATGCCAAGCTCTGCACCATCATCCAGAAGATCGCTGAGGGGCTGAACGAATTTTCCACGGACATCGACGCGCTGGGCGATGCCTATGAATACCTGATTGGCCAGTTTGCCGCCGGGTCTGGCAAGAAGGCGGGCGAGTTCTACACTCCGCAGCAGATTTCTGACATCCTCTCGACCATCGTCACGCTGGACAGCCAGGAACCGAAAACGGGCCCGAAGAAGCGTCTGGAAAGTGTGCTGGATTTCGCCTGCGGCTCCGGCTCCTTGCTGCTGAACGTGCGCAACCGCTTGACGAAGGCGGGCGGCACCATCGGCAGGATCTACGGGCAGGAAAAGAACATCACCACCTACAACCTGGCCCGCATGAACATGTTGCTGCACGGGGTGAAGGACACGGAGTTCGAAATCTTCCACGGCGACACCCTGACCAACGAGTGGGACAGGCTGCGCGAACTGAACCCAGCCAAGAAACCCGAGTTCGATGCCATCGTCGCGAATCCGCCTTTCAGCTACCGGTGGGAACCGACCGACGCCATGGGCGAAGATGTGCGCTTCAAGAACCACGGCCTGGCCCCCAAGTCCGCCGCCGATTTCGCGTTCCTCCTGCACGGCTTCCACTTCCTCAAACCGGAAGGCGTCATGGCCATCATCCTGCCGCATGGCGTGCTCTTCCGTGGCGGCAAAGAACAAAACATCCGTACCAAGCTGCTCAAGGACGGCCACATTGATACTGTCATCGGCCTGCCCGCGAACCTCTTCTACTCCACCGGCATCCCGGTCTGCATCCTCGTGCTGAAGAAATGCAAGAAGCCCGACGACGTGCTCTTCATCAACGCCGCCGAGCACTTCGTGAAAGGCAAACGCCAGAACCAACTGACCGACGAGCACATCGCCAAGATCATCGGGACCTACCAGTTCCGAAAAGAAGAGCCCCGCTACTCCCGCCGGGTGGAGATGAGCGAGATCGAAAAGAACGACTTCAACCTGAACATCTCCCGCTACATCAGCACGGCGACAGCAGAGGAGGAGATTGACCTGGTGGCGACGCATGGCGAGTTAGTGAAAATTGAAAAGGAAATCGAGGTAGCAAAGGCAAACCATAACAAGTTTCTTAAAGAACTGGGCTTGCCACCGCTGCCGTAGGACGAAAAGGCCTTTCCATTTGACGTCAGAATTTTCAAGCCATTTTGATCCCGTGGCGGGAGCGACGATGGGCTGGGGATGTGGTGGAATGGCGCGTAAGGAACTCGAAAGTCGAGCGTCCACCGTGGAGAGGACAATTAAGAATGAAAGAGAGATGTCGAAAGGCGAGGGTCGAGAGTCGAGAGAGGACGCGCGGTTACACCGCGAACGCGTGCTGGTCGAGTGTTCGAACCGCCAGTCCGTGCCAGCAGGAGACCGACAGCACTTTGAGGGGAGAAGGCGAGAAGCAGCCTTTCCACTATTTTCCACTATTTTCCACTATTTTCCACTATTTTCCACTATTTTCCACTATTTTCCACTATTTTCCACTATTTTCCACTATTTTCCACTATTTTCTACTATTTTCCGCAATTTTCCAGCAGCGGCAGGGGCAGCGGACCCGCGATTTCATTGGGTCTTTCCGCTATTTTCCACTATTTTCCGGCAAAGTCCCGGAGGGAGGATAATTTAAAATGAAACATGACAAGTTACAAAGGGGGGAAGTCGGCACGGCAAAACGGTTCGTTTTTCGTTATCGTTCCCCGAGCCGGTTTGGAAACCGGCGCTCCGCAGGAGGCGGTGTCGCGCCCAGGGAGTTGGTCGCATCGGCAATGCGTGAAAGATTATTAAGGGTAATTAAAGCTTATTAAAGGCTATTAAAGGCTATTTTGCGGAATCGGCGTTGGAATCGTCAACCCCTGCCGGCAAGATGCCGACAGCACTCTGGTCGTGATTTTGCGAAGCCTGTCGGGCCAGCCCGTCGTTCTCAAACTAGCGTGACCATGAATATGCCTCACCCCTGCCCCAATTTCTTATACTCAAAGGCAGCGCGCATTCCCATGAAGAGGCGATAGAGAACGTAGACGTGGAAAACCAAGGGCAACAGGCCCTCGCCGTTCAGGAAAATCAATCCGTCCAGCACGTAAAGCACCATGCCGACGATGAAGGCCCAGGCGTGGCGTTTCTGGGCGAAGTAGCCCAGGAGCACAACGACGCCGACGGCGCAGGCATCTAACACGATGGCGATCACCGATCCCTTACCGAGCGCATCAATGATCAATGTGACGCCGAGGCCGAGGATAAAATTGATACCGACGCCCATCAGGCTGAGCACGGTGTTGATGGCGGAAAGTCCCGCGATCCAAAAGAACCAGCTGGCCCCGCGCTTGATCCGGGCTTCGAGTTCGATCATCTCCCCGGTCTGGGCGGTGGTTGTGGTCGTGGCGGCGAAGGGACGGGGGCCGGCCATGGGCGGAACGGGGGCCGGGGCGGTTGCCGTCGCGCCGGGGAAGACCAGTTCCTGGTAGTTCGCGGCGGGATGCCAGGCGTTGAGGTCGCTGCGCAGGACGTTGGTTTGGGCGTTGAGACGTCCTTCCTGAATCCAGGCCTGGAGTTGAGAAAGAGGAACCGGGCCGTAGGTCTGGCCATCAGTGCCCGCGATTGTATAAGTAATTTCCATGATGGTATGAGCCACTGAAACAGTTTGATTTGGGAAAAACAAATAAATTCCACTTGTCATTTGGCCATAGACTGGTAAGTTTGCCGCCCTTTTATGAAAGCTGATATTCATCCAAAATATGTGGATGCGGAAATCCGTTGCGCTTGCGGCAACGTGATGCATACCCGTTCCACCAAGCCTGTGGTTATCGTGGGCATTTGTAACGTCTGCCATCCTTTTTACACGGGTCAGCAGAAATTCGTCGATACCGCCGGTCGCGTGGACAAGTTCCAACAGCGCATGGCCAAGACGCAGGCCGCCCAGGCCGCCGCCGCCGAAAATGCGGCGTCGAAGAAAAAGAAGAAATAGCTGCCGTTTTCAAAACACCGCCCGCGCCCGAGTTTTTGACTCGCGCGGGCGGCGTTGTTTTTTATAGCGGAGGGGAAATGCCCTTGAGTATGGCGGCGTGGGCTGGGTTCAGTGCCAGTGCGATCATTAATTCCTGGCCGTCTCGTTTATCGTCCGCCCCGCCAGCAAGATGCTGGCAGCACTTTAAGGGGCACGCGCTTTTTCAAAATCCGCAGTCCGCAATCCGTCATCCGCAATTTAAAAATGGATCTCCGTCCTCACATCGAAAAATTTGGCAAACGCTACGCGGAAATCGAAGCCGCGTTGAGCGATCCCAAGGTTTTTGATAATCCACAGCGAGCCCAGGAGATGGCCAAGGAATATTCCCGGCTCAAGGATCTGGTCGCCAACGGCAATGCGTATCTCAAGACCGTGGCGGACCTCGAGGATAATCGAATTTTGTTGCAGGGCGAAACCGCCGAATCCGAGATGGCCGTCATGGCCAAAGAGGAAATCGCCCGCCTGGAAGGCGAAGAAAAGCGGCTTTTGCATGAAGTTTATCAAGGGATTGTTCCCCAGGACCCGAGCGATTCGCGCAATACCATTGTCGAAATTCGCGCCGGGGCGGGTGGCAACGAATCAGCCCTGTTCGCGGCGGATCTTTACCGGATGTACACGCGCTATGCGGAAGCGCGCGGGTGGAAAGTGGAACCGATGGATTCCAGTCCGTCCGACCTAGGTGGGTTCAAGGAAGTTATTTTTGGGGTCACGGGCAATAATGTTTTCAAACGGTTGAAGTACGAGAGCGGCGTGCATCGGGTGCAACGTGTGCCCGCGACCGAAGCGCAGGGGCGTATCCACACCAGCACTTGCACGGTCGCAGTCTTGCCAGAAGCCCAGGACGTCGACATCGAGATCAAGCCGGACGATCTCGAGATCAACGTTTGTCGGGCCGGTGGTCACGGTGGGCAAGGCGTCAATACGACCGACTCCGCCGTGCGTATCTTTCATAAGCCGACGGGCATCGAAGTGCGTTGCCAGGACGAGCGTTCGCAAATCAAGAACAAGGCCACGGCGATGAAGGTTCTGCGCTCACGTTTGCTCGACGCAAAGATTGCCGAAGAAAACGCGAAGTACGCCGCGCAACGCAAGGCTCAGGTCGGCACGGGTGAACGCAACGAACGCATTCGCACCTATAATTTTCCGCAAAACCGCCTCACTGATCACCGCATCGAATTGACGCTCTACAATCTGCCCACGATCGTGGAAGGCGAATTGGACCCGGTCATTAATCCGCTGATGTCGAATGACCTGGAGGAGAAGCTGGCGGCGTTGAAGGCTTAATGCCACTTCGACGCTTCAAAATGAGGCTTCCATATCCTATGGGATCAAGCGGATCTCCCCCCATGGCATCAACTCTCTCATAGTGTTCAGAGACCCAACGCAGAATCTGTTGCCCCCGCCCCGGCGCTTCTCCGTAATGTTGCACGTGATACTCCCGCAAATCGCGGCTGATTATCACCACCCAATCGGGCGGATGAATGTTCAAATCCTGCACGGACTCCTCCTCCCGGGCACTCGCCATGGCTGCCGAGTAATAGATCAACGACGCCACCAGCGGGGTCACGCTGTTTGACCGGCGAGCCAAATAATTCAGCATGACTCCCTCCGGCAACACGAGCACGGTTTGATGGGAATCCGTCACTCGCAATCGTCCGACAATATGCTGAACGAGTTCACCAGTGTCTTCGACGCGAGGAGGATAAGCGTAAAATTGGTCTCGTCCTTCTCCCACGGCAAAAGTTTTCAGCTGCAGCAGTTGTTGGGATTCCTTTGTCAGCTTGGCCACGCCCGGCACTAGCAGAGCGATGATACCTGCCACGACCACACCTCTACCCCACGATCCCAAGGACAGTCGCTCCGGCAGTTCGCCTATGACCATTGTTGGCACCAATGATCCAGCCAGCGCGGCTTGCAGAAAACCGTACTGGTAAATGCGCCCGTTCAAAACCATGCGCGACATCAAAGCCAGAGCCAACACCACCAGCAATAGTCGTTCAAGATGGATGCGATCGTGCTGATTCACCTTGGGCAACGGCGGGGAAACAAAAAAACGACTACCGAGATAAAACAGCAGCAAGCCAAACAGACAGCGCCCAATCTCACGCCATCCAATTTGAAAACAGCTTAAATAAAATATCCCGGCGATCAATATCCCGCTCCATAGCCATCGCCCCCCACTTTTGCTTCGGTCCGCCAGCCAGGCCAATCCGCCGATCAGAGACAAGCATGAAATAGCGCACAAGGTAGCGATGGTGTGATCGACCAAATGTTCGTCAGGTTTATCCAGTCCTAAAAAGTCCTGCTGAATGGCGCTGGTCACAAACCCGTTCCCACCAAAGACGCTCGACCAACCCCGGCACGAAAACAAGACTGCATCCGTCCAGGGCACGCTCGTGGCAAAGCCGATGACAAAGAGAAGTGTGGGCAGCAGTGCGCCAACGAACCAGGCCAGCCCCGCTCGTTGCCACGACATCTCTTTCCGTCGCAATCCGCCCACCAGAGCCACGACGGTTACCGAGCCTGCGGCAAAAAATATCTCCAGCTTCAACACCGCCGCCAATCCCAGCATCAACCCGGCAAGAAAACTCCACCACGCGGTCGGCCTGGTTACCCACCGGTTGAAGATAAGCAGGAGCAACAAACACACCAACAATCCATGGGTTCCTTCATGCGAGTAGGGCGCAGCGTAGTTGTAGTTGCTGATGGGAACCAATTGCGAAAATCCAAAGACCGAAATGAACAAGGCCGTTCCCGCGATAGCCGCTCCCGCTCCCCAGGCCCGACGGCACAGCGCATAAATCGCAGCAGCTATCCCTACAAAGATCGCAAGATTAGCGGTCACCAGCACCATTAATCCCGGACCAAACAGCCGGAAAAGGGCGGCATTGAAGTAATGCGATAGAGGACCATAATGATGATCAATATCGCGATAGAGCATAGCCCCTTCACTCAACCGCCAGGGCAGGTAAAGCTCCCGGCCAAAGTCAATTAATGGATCTGGCCACTTTCGCCAGGAGGTGACGATAAAGAAAAGAGCCAATCCACCCAGGAGCAATAACCCGCCCACTTCCAATCGCGAGCGCCGCCGGGAAGGTTCTTCGGCGATTTCGGAAAATTTGTTCTCTTGCTGCATCGTCGCCGGTCGCGTGAACCAAACGCCAGATCGTCGTTCCGCGCCAATGATGTAGTCCATCCCTCAAGGAAGAGCAATCCTCAATTCCAAGCCGCCAACTATCGCAAAGCGCGAAGGCTACTTTGATGTAATCTTCTCCGCGACAAGGTTGGTTATTCACGTTTTGTTATCGACAGGTAGAACCCCGTAAATCGGTAACGAGCCATCAGCTCACGACTCGACCATTCTTCGGGTCCGTTGAGTGGGTCGCCGATTTGAAACCGATCTCCGTCACGGGACAGAATCGCGATAAAATGGCCAGCCGATTCAATCTGAACACCGGCCACCGCCGGCCACGGAATCTGGGGATCAAACCCGGATGAACAGTAAAAGTGAGCGTCGCATCCTCGAGTTCGGACGGCTCGCGCCAAATGCCACGCCTCAGTCCCGCCGGCGTAGGAATGAGCTTCGCGCGCCAGTTCATGCTCGCTCACGGTTAATCCATGTTGCTTCAAGATGGTGGCGACGGAAGCGGCCCCACACGTCGATGGAGTGCTCTGTAGGCAGACTCCGGCATTCCACGAGTCTTGCAGCGACTCGGGTGGAATCGGACGAATAAATGGTTTCAAAATGGGTGCGATGGCAAATGCCGCGGTTCCAAACAATGGGAGAATCAGCCATCTCCGGGGAAGCAACGACGCGATCAAACCACCCGCTACACCCAGCACGATCAGGAGGCATTCCGTCCCACGCCAGGAGCGAAATTCATAATACCAGGCTGGCACAGGAAGCAGGTGAGCATAATAGACGGCAAAGGTGGCTCCGGGAATCGCGAGGAGCGTGGCTACGAGAGCGAGAACTTGTCGTGTGCCTATGGACGTAGCGATCGCCAGCCGATAGCTCAGAAGGAAAACTGCTAGAGTTCCACCCGCGCAAATGGTGCCGAACCAGTTCGGGTTCATAGGTTACAAGAGTAAGCTTGATGGATCAGGGACTCTTGTGAAAAAGCATCACGTAAGCTATGTTCAACATTATCAATAGCACCATCCCAAAGAAGATGGTAATCGCCATTGTTCTCAAAAAAGACCATAACCGCGACTCCTTTTCCCCTTCCTTCATCGATCGTTTTTTGCGAATCCGGTAGACAACAAACACCGGGACACCAAAAAAAGCAAATATTACAAACAGTATCCGCAGCAGATCTTGGCCAGCACCCTTGGACGGTGCGTCAAAGGAAAAAGCAGCCATCAAGATGAGTATACCCCAAAATGGGAGCAAAATGAGATAATGAATACCGGACCTTTTTTTCACTGGTCGCCAGTCTATTGGAGATCGACTCTAAAAGCACTCTATGATTCCTACTCGGTTGATAATGGTCGCCAAAAGTGAAAAAATGGACCGATCCAGAAATCATTCTCATCGAAAACACCTTGTGAATAACTTTTCCTGCTCAAAGCACGATTTTTCACTTCTCGTTTTGGTAGAGCCACTTGCGTGAGCTCTTGCAACTGGTGCAAGAGCTCGAACCGGAAGGCGCATGGAAGAGCGAACCCACCGTGTTTGGATATTCGATCGTTTTCCGTTGATAAATGAGCCTCGTTACCTCGGCTGCTACGAATAGTTGTGGAGGACGATGGCGCTCGTTCGCGTGCGCCATTCGGTTTTCACGAGCACGGCGAGGCGCGACAGATGCTGCAGCACTTTGGGGTCTGCCCCTCCTCCACCCCAATAATTGATTTTGACATGCGTCGAAATGCGAAACAGATTGTGCCGCTGATTTTGAAATTCATTACATGATCAAAGGACTTATCTTCGATTGCGACGGCACTTTGGCCGATACCATGCCTCTCCACTGGAAGGCATGGCAGGTGATTGCACAACGCTACAAATTGCACTTTCCGCAGGACCGTTTTTACGCCCTCGGCGGCGTTCCGTCGCGCGACATTTTGAAAATGCTCGGGCAGGAACAAAATATCGTTCTGGACCCACTCGCCATCTCGCACGAAAAGGAGGATATCTATCTCGAACTCTTCGCGCACATTGGCCCGATTGAATGCGTCGTTGATATTGCCCGCGAACACCATGGCAAACTGCCGATGGCGGTGGCGTCGGGTGGAACGCGTCCGATCATTGAAAAGGTTTTACGGCATGTGAACATTCATCATTTCTTCGATGCGATTGTGACGAGCGAAGATGTGACGCGCCAGAAACCGGCCCCGGATATCTTCCTGGAAGCGGCGCGACGGATCAACGTGCCACCGCAATTCTGTCGGGCTTATGAAGATACCGATCTCGGGATGCAGGCCATTCGCGCGGCGGGCATGGATGCAGTGGACGTGCGGGAGATGATCAAGGTGTTGAGGTAGGAGCGATGTTTCATCACCTTGGTTGACAGGCTGGGGTTATCGGGATGGCGGTTGTTTTCCGTTTTAGAATGAGCCTTCTCACGGCGGCTGCTACGAATATTTGATGAGGACGATTGGCGCTTTGACGGACGTCCTCGTTGATGACGCATCGTGATAGGTGATCGCCAGCAATTTTGCAGTATTCCCTTCGCGTACATAAAAACTGGCACCGAGACGGTGCCAGCACCCGCAGGCGAGGACGCCCGCGCTACAAATTCGAACCAGCCGTTACTTCTTCTCCGCCGGCTTCTCCGTCGCGGGTTTGGTATCGGACACTTTGGACGAGGCCGGGGCTCCCGCATTGATCTGCGCGAGGATTTCGTCCGTCATGTCGTTCTTGTTCGCGGCATCGGTGTACAAGAGAACGGGGGTGTTGTTGGCGCTTTCTGCCGCGCTATCAATCACCATGCTGTAGCCGCCCAACTTCGCCTTCGCATTGATCGCAGCGCGAATTTCTTCGAGGATCGAATCGCGTTTGCGGCGTTGCTTTTCTGCCAGCCTCGTGCGGGAACTGCGTTCGAATTGTTCGAGCGTTTGTTCATCTTCCTTCAGGCCGAGATACTTCTTTTCCGCATCCTTCTTGGACTTGTCACGGGCATCGGCGGAAATGGCCTGGTCGTTCGCTTTCTCGACCAATTTCTTCCATTCCTCTTCGCCTTTTTTCAAGCTGTCGAGCATTTCCTGGCGCTGCTTTTCAAGGTCAGAAGCTTCGTCTTTCAACAGGGAATCGGCCTGTTTCGTCTTGTAATACGAATCGAATACTTTGCGCAAATCGATGATCGCGATCTTGCCCTCGGCCTGGGCCGAAACGGCCATGACGGAAAAAAGGAGAACGGTTAACAGAGATTTCTGCATTTTCATGTTATAAATTAGCCAACGTCTGAATTAAAAATCGCGAGTATAACCCACGCCGAACTGGAATTTCCCGCCGCCGCCCGTGTCGTCGTCGTGGTTGATGGGCACACCGTAGTCGAAGCGGAGTGGTCCGATGGGCAGATTGAGGCGAAGGCCCAACCCCCAGTTGTCGCTGTAGGTCGCCTGGCCCGGCTGCCGCTTGAAACTAAACGGATCTTTATACACGTTACCAATGTCATAGAACATCGCGAAGCGCAAACGTTCAATAATCGGGAGGGTATATTCCACCGAACCGAAGTAATACGTATCGCCACCGAGCGGCTCACCCGCATAGATGCCGCCCGGAACATCCGTGGGGCGCACCTTCGGACCAACGTCGCGATAGCTGAAACCGCGCAATGAATAGAGACCACCTAAATACCAGCGGTCGAACAACGGCACTCGTTTGGTGCCACGATCTCCGTCGCCATAAGTGTCGACTACGCCCGCGCGTCCGACGAGTTCCCAAATATGACCGTCCCAGAAGCCAGGGAAATACCAGGCGGTGCGGGCTTCCAATTTGTAAAGGCTGACGTCGCCGCCGAGGCCGGAGAATTCACCGAGAATTTCCGAACGCTCCCCACGGCTCGGCAACATCGCATTATTACGCGTGTCGTAGGCCAGAGAGGCGGTGATTTTCGAAATGATGCGTGAGCCGGCTTCCTGGGCGATGTCGTCGGGAAGAGGTTGGACCACGGAATTGGTGGTCGTGTAATTCGTAGCGGCCACTGGAATCGGTGCCCCGCCCGGAATGATAGGCGGTGCTAAATGGGCTGGGACGTTGACGGTCGTCTTCTGCACCGCCGACAACAACGACTCATCATTAATATTAATCCCAGCGCTTTCCAGCGTGTATCCAATACGCCCAATCAAAAATTCATTCCCCAACGCCTTCGTCAAGCTGACCGTCGCACCGGTGTGACGTTCGGAATAGAGATCGTCTTTGCTGACGAAGTTCAAATCACGATGATACAAGTCAACCCCGAGTTGCAACTTGCGATTGAGGAACCACGGTTCAATGAACGAGATCAAATAATCCTGGCGTTTGGTGCCGACCTGCGCACGCAAGCGGAACTTCTGGCCCGCGCCCGTAAACGTGGGGGGCTTAAACAGATCGAAGTTCGCCTGCGAGACTTCCGCAAATCCGACGACAGAATCGACGGAACTAAACCCAGCGCCAATCGTAAAGTTACCCGTGTTCTTTTCTTCCAGACCAACGACGAGATTCTTGCGATTCGGCACATCGGTCTCTTCCGCCTTCGTATCGACCTTTTCAAAGAAGTTCAAGCCTTCGAGACGTTCCTTGCTCAATTTGACTTTCACCATGTCGAACACTTCACCCGGCGTTACCGAGAGTTCGCGGCGAATGACGCGGTCTTTGGTCTTCTCGTTTCCTTTGATATCGATCTTTTCCACGAACGACTTGTTCGCTTCGTCGATGTCATACAGAACATCCATCGTGCCGGTCGTTGTATTCGGAACCTTTTGCGCATCGATCTTGGCGTCGATGTAACCTTTCGAGCCGTAGAAATCGCGGAGGGATTCCACATCTTTGTTCAATCCCTTGGGCGTAAAGAATTTTCCGGCCAGCATCTGCATCCGTTCCACGCGACCTTCCACCACGATGCCTTTGAGAATTTCGTTGGTATTGAAAAGTTTGTTCCCCTGGAAGGAGACATTGCCGACTTTGTATTGTTGGCCCTGCGAAATAATGAAGCGAACGTTCATCTTCTTTGGCGTGATGTAATCAAACTTCACATCCTTGATTTCCGCGTCGATATACCCTTCGTTCTGCAAAAATTCGATCAGGCGATCCTTGTCGTCCTCAAACTGTTCGTCCTTGTAAACGTTACCGCTCGTCAACCACGAGAACATCCAGGCGCGTTTCGTCTTCAACACCTTGCGCATGGCCTTGGGTTTGATGCCGGTGACGCCTTCGAACGTGATGTCTTTGATGCGAACCTTGTGCGTCTCGCTCACTTCAAAGGTGACCGAGCCGTGGCCCGCGTTTTCGTCGATGCTGACATTCGGCTTGGCCTTGGTCTTTTGGTAACCCGCCTTTTCGTACAATTGCTCAATGCCGCGCGCGTCATCGAACAGCTTTTTATCATCCAACGGTTGTCCTACTTTGGAGGTTAATTTCTTGGAGAGCTTGCGAGCGCTATACTTCTTGTTGCCGGTAAATTTAATGTCGGTGAGGGTCGGTTTGCCTTGCAGAACGTAGGTCAGAGTAATCCCCTCGGTCGACTGTTCTTCGCCAATGCGGATGTTGTAGAAAAAGCCCGTGGCATAGAGATTCTTGACGTCTTCGTCGACGCGGGCGCGTTGGTACATGTCGCCGTCCTTGACGCGGATGTTGGATTTGATCAATCCATCACTCGCGGCGGGCGGACCAACGTGCTTGATCTCCACCTTGGCGATACGCGTCCCCGTCTGCGCCACCAGGGGCAGCAACAGGAACAAAAAAACCCAGACCAGCCGTTCGGGACGAAACAATTTTTTCATTTAAGTTTGGACATCGTCGGCGCTGACTTTAGCAGCGCCTTCAAAGCGCGTATACGACTTCATGAACGTCAAATTGACGTCACCAGTCGGGCCATTTCTTTGCTTGGCGATAAAGAGCGTCACCGGCACTGCTTCCTGCTCGAAATCCGGCTCTTCGCCGTCTTTTTGGCTCTCTTTGAACAACAACCCGACCAGGTCGGCGTCTTGTTCCAGGGAACCCGATTCGCGCAAGTCAGACAACCGAGGGCGCTCGCCGGGACCCCGTTTTTCAAGGTCACGATTCAACTGCGCGAGCACGATCACCGGCACGTTTAACTCTTTCGCCAATGCTTTGATGCCGGTGGAAATATCTGCAATTTCCTGCTGGCGATTCTCCGCACGCCGCGCAGTAGAATGGAGCAACTGCAAATAATCAATGACAAAAAGCTTGATCCCATACTGCTGATGCATCCGCCGCGCCTTCGCCCGGAGCTGCAAAATGGAGAGGCCGGAGGTGTCATCGATGAACAAGGGGGCGCTGGCCAGCTTTCCCGCCGCCCCAGTCAGCTTCGGAAAATCGCGTTCGGCCAGGAAGCCATCCCGGATATTCCGCAGGTTCACCCGGGAGCGGGAGCAGAGCATACGCAACACCAGTGAGTCGGCGGTCATTTCCAGGGAGAACACCCCCACCGGCAGCTTTTGGTCAATCGCCACGCTTTCGGCAATATTCATCGCCAAGCTGGTTTTACCGCAACTCGGGCGGGCGGCGATAATGATCATTTCGCCGCCATGCAGACCGGTGGTCATCTTGTCGAAGTCCTGGAACCCGGTCGATACCCCGGTGAGCATCCCCTGATTTTGATGGTATTCCTCGATCTTGGTGATAGCCTGGTGAACCAGATCCTTGATTTTGACCGAGCCTTCGCTGGTCCGTTCCTGGCCAATCTGCAAAATGTCCTTTTCGACCTCGTCGAGGAGCGCTTCGACTTCGCCCTCATGTTCATAGGCCTGGCTGACGACGGAGGTGCAGGTTTGGATCATCCGGCGCAAGACATACTTTTCCCGCACGATCGCCGCGTAATAAAGAATGTTCGCGGCGCTCGGCACCATGTCGGACAGCGACGCGATGTAAGCCAGACCGCCGACGCCTTCGAGCTGGTTCTTGTCCTTAAGCCGCTGCTGCAGGGTAATCAGGTCGATCGGCTCCCGCTTGTCGTACATTTCCAGCAAGGTCTGGTAGAGGGCCTGGTGGCGCAGATCGTAAAACACCGACACTTCGCCCTTCAATTTCTCCACGCATTCGCCGAGGCTCTGGTTGGGCGAGAGCAAAATACAACCGAGCACCCCCTGCTCTGCTTCCACGGAATGCGGGGGGATACGGTCGAGTTTCAAGGGATCAGCCGCCGCTAGCTTTTTGCGCCGGGATTTCTTTAAATCCACCGTCGCCGCGCCGCCTTCAGGTTCAATCGAGTCAATCATGTTCAGTCAAATTCAGTGGCCGCGCCTTGAGTCAAGGCACGACGCATGTAAAAATTGTAAAAAACCGTCGCGGGTGCAACCGCAACGGAGCCGATAAGTAGAAAGGTTTTCCAGACGAATTAACAACCATTTATCAAAATGGTTGTTCGGGAAGAATTCCCAATTTATCCCCACCTTATTCGCAAACAGGATTATCTTCTTCCCAATCATTCCAAAGACTTTCAATCGGAAAATTGACCGCGGATTTCGCGGATGGCGCGGATAAATAAAGGAAGGATTTTATCCGTGAAATCCGCGTCATCCGCGGTTAATTTTTCTTATGCTCCACGAAGAAATAACTAAAGACATCATCGGTGCCGCCATGGCCGTATTGAACGAACTCAAACCCGGTTTGGACGAGAAGCTTTATGAGAATGCACTGGTCATTGAATTGAGGGCCCGAGGCCACATCGTTGAACAACAGCGCGAGTATCCAGTGCATTATCGCGGCCAGTTCATTGGTCGCCTGGTTCCCGACCTCATCGTCGACGATAAAGTGATCGCCGATCCCAAAGTCGCTTCGGCTTTCAACGAAACGCATGTCTCCCAGATGCTCGGTTATCTAAATATCACCGGCCTTCATAAATATCACCGGCCTTCAGGTCGCACTCCTCCTCAACTTCAAAGAATCCAAGCTCGGCTGGAAACGGATCGTGAATGAACGGAGAAACAAACCCGAACCAGGGCAATAAATTTCTCCAATCGTTTTCCCTCATCCGCGCCATCCGCGAAATCCGCGGTTAACCGTTTCCTCACGGCTTTGTCACTGGCATAATCTGCCCGATTGCGCGTTCGAGGCGGGCGCGGGCGACGGAGTAGTCATGGAGCGCCTGGATTTGCGTGTTGCGGGCATCGGTGAGGGCGGTTTGGGCGCTTAGGACGTCCGTTTGCGTCGCGGTGCCGGCACCGAAACGCGCTTCAGCGAGGCGGAGGGATTCCTCAGCTTCCTCCTGCACTTTTTTCTGGGAGTCGAGGACTTCCCGGGCTTCGATGAAATTCGAGTAAGTCGTGCGAACTTCCAGTTCGACGCGGCGGGTGGCGTCTTCCACGTCCAGTCTCGACTTCTTATAATTCGCTTCCGCTTCGATCACTTTGCCGCGCGTGAGGCCGCCATCAAAAATAGCCCACGACGCCTGCATCCCCGTAAACCAACCCGAAACTCCGCGCGAAAGATCCTCGTGAAAGCTCGAGTTCCGTCCGCCGTAGCCCGCGAACACCTGGACACTCGGTTTGTAACCACCCTTTTGGTTGGTAATATTTTCGCGCTGCAATCCAGCGGCCTTGCGCAAGGCGAGCAATTCCGTTCGGCGCTCAAGCGCCTGCCCGATCGCGACCGGCAATTCGAGCGGATACTCCTCCGCCGTCAATTTGCCGCTCAATTGCAACGGCACATCTTCCGTCGCTTCCTTGGGCAGATTGTAGCCAAGAAAATTGGCGAGGTTGTTCTTCGCCACGCGATACGCATTCTTCGCGCGAATCAACCGTGGGCGCGCATTGGCCAGTTCCACCTCGGCGCGCAGCACGTTAAACTTCGGCACGGTGCCCGCATCGAAACGATGTTTGGTATCGCTTAGTTCCTTGGTCAGCAAATTGATCGACGCTTCCTGCACGCCAATTTGTTGCGAAGCGAGCAAGGTGTCGTCGTAGGCTACGCGCACGCTGAGAAGGGTGTCGGCCACCACAGTATCGTAGTTCGCGATCGCTTCTTCGCGGGTCAATTTGGCGGCGCGCAAGGCGGCCTTGACCCGTCCCCCTTCGTAAACCGATTGCGTGATCTGGATCTGGGTCTGCCAGTTTTTATCGGGGACCGGAATGGCGGAGGAAAACGTTTCGACGGCGCCCGGGTCATGCGCGGTGAAGTTACCACCGGCCTGCACATGCGGCAGCGCCACGGCGCGCGTCTGCATAATGAGGCCATGATTGGCTTCAAGATCGCTCTTGGCTTTTTGAATCGCGGCGTTGTGGTGCAGGGCGACATTAAGCGCATCTTCGAGAGAAATCGGCTGCGCCAGAATATCGATCTCGGTGACCACGTGATTGGTCTGATCCGCCGCCAGGGTCATCGCGCCCCCCAGCAACAGTGCACCCAGTCCGTAACGAGCCGCTAGACTTTTCAGCAATATCATATTCAGAGGTTCTTGATTAACGTTGCGCCGTCTTCTGGATCGGGTCGGGCCGTTGGATGTAAACATCCACTTGTTGCCCCACATACACTGGCGTTTCTGGACGATTCATTTCGAAAATAATCTGTAACACGCGCGTGTCCACCCGCTCGGCGCTATCGCCAGTCAGCGATTTCTTCGGCACGACAAACGGTTCAATCCGCACAAACCGCAACGGGATCTTATTCTTAGTGTCCCCTTTCAAAAAAGCAAACGCAGGCTGATTCGGCGCGACGAGGGGCGCATCCTGTTCGTCGACATCCGAACGAATCTGCAACGTATCGACATCGCCGAGAATAATCCACGGCTCGACGGAAAGAACATTGGCATATTCGCCGGCACGGGTGTTCACCTGCAGAATGGTACCGTCACGCGGGGCGCGCACGGTCAATACCTCAACATCGACTTCGAGTTGTTGAATCTGGGCTTGCACCGCTTTGGTGTCGGCCTCGATCTTAGCCAGGCGCGCCTTGCTGGCGTCGATTTGAAATTGTTTGCGAGTGCGCTCTTCTTCGGAAGCCACCTTGTCTTTTTCGAGTTTTAACACGCGGTCGTATTGATCGGTGATGTCGGCGAGTTGCACCTTTTCCGTATTCACCATGGCCTGCAACACTTCGAGCTGCGCCTTTTGCGTGGCGAGTTTCGCGCGGGATTCGCGATCATCAAATTGCAGCAAAGGATCGTTGGCTTTCACTTTCGAGCCCACGGCCACAAAGACCTTTTGCACCAGGCCAGACTTGGTCGCGCCAACGCGGACATTCTCGCGCGTGGCTTCGATAATGCCCGTGGCCGCCACGGCGGTGGCGAAAGGTGAGCGCGCCGGTTCCGCGAGCGGCGGTGGCACCGGAGGCTGCGAACGCAGGCGTTGCACCAACATGACTCCCGCAAAAATGCCCCCCAGGGCCAGGTAAAAACTCAGTCGTTTAAATATCATAAAACAGATTGGGTTATTGGAGTGATGGAGTAGTGGAGTGTTGGGGTGAGGATTTGCTCCCTCATCACTCCACCACTCCAAAACTCCATCACTCCGTTTTGGTTTTCTAGTTATTCTTTTCCTTCGGCGCTTCGTGGACGCGGGACACGCGTCCGTCTTCCATTTCGGTCATACGATCAGCGTAGTGATAAATACGCGGGTCGTGGGTCACCACGATCACGCAACGTCCGTCCGCGCGCGCGACGGAGCTCAACAGTTCCATAATTTTTCCGCCGGTATCTTTATCGAGCGCAGAGGTCGGTTCGTCGCAAATCACCAGTTTCGGGTCATGGATCAAGGCCCGGGCGATGGCCACGCGTTGTTGCTGGCCGCCGGAAAGATTGCGCGGCAATTCATTGCCACGCCCCGCCAGCCCCACCTGGGCCAGAAGATCATGCGCCTTCTTTTCGGCTTTGGCGCGACTCAGCCCGTTGATCAACAACGGGACGCTGATGTTCTCGGCATTGGTCAGCGTCGGAATCAAATTAAATTGCTGGAAAATGAAACCGATATTGCGCCCGCGAAACGCGGTGATTTCACCTTTACTCAAACGATGCAGGGGCGCGCCGAAGACATCGACTTCGCCGGCGTCGAATTCGAGGGTGCCCGCGATCACGCTGAGCAAGGTCGTCTTGCCGCAACCCGAGGGACCGACGATCATCAGCAGTTCGCCCTGGCGCGCGTCGAATTGCACATCGCGCAACGCATGAATGCGAGCGTCGCCAGCGCCAAAGGCTTTGCTCACGCTGCGGACATGGACGGCGTAGTTGCCGTTGGCATGGCCGTTTCCGTTCCCGTTGGGTTGATTGGCAATCGTTGGGTTCATTTAAGTGCAGCGTAAGGTTCAACCAATAACCATGCCGAGCCGACGACGGTCCTGTGCGCCGTTGTTCGGCTCACTTCCATGGTTTGTCTTTTTTGGGGAAACCGGATCAACTCCAAAGGAGTTGTGGAACAAAGCCCAAGGTTGGCGCGGGCAGCCTCAACCTTGGGTAGGGTCGCCAAAATTTCATCAACCTCGAAGAGCTTGTGGCAATCTTCCCGAGCACCAGGAAAAGGTTGAACACGCCGGGTAAATCGTCCCGCGCTCGAACAGCCAGCCCCTGCGGGCAGGATGCCGGCAGCACTTTGGCGGCGACGGCGAACGTCAGAGTTCAGGTTACCGTCCTCTCCTCCAGGTTGACTCATTTCCAAAACCAACTGGCACCGGGACGGTGCCATTACTCGCAGGCGGGACGCCTGCGCCACATTGGATCGGTTGGTTCGTGGAAGGTGCATGTTGGGTTTGGGTCGCATTAGGTGCGGAAAACAATCGCGGGTTCGAGTTTGTAAATTTTTCGCAGTCCGAGGACGGCGGCGAACATGCAGATAAATAAAATCGCGAACCCGGTATACAGCGGCACTTGATAGGGCAGCGAAAACGGCGGCATGCCCATTTCGAGAAATTTATATCCCACGACCGACGTCACGCCGATGCCAATGCCATAGCCAATGAAACCCACCGTCAGCGCCTGCAAAACCACCATGCGCGTCAAGAGTCCATTGCTTGCGCCCATCGCCTTCAACGCGCCGATGTGCCGCAGATTTTCCAGGATGAACGAGTAGAACGTCTGCCCCGCGATCGCGAAACCAACAATGAATCCCAGGACGATTGTGGTCGCGAAGGATGCCGGAATACCGGTGTTCTTGAAAAACCATTTGATCGTCATCAATCCAAATTCACTCTCCGTATGCGCGCCGAGGCCCGTGTGTTTTTCGATGCTGCGCGCCGCCGCTTCCGCCGTCCAACCATCCGCCGGATGCGCCAGAATGAAGCTCAACATTTTGCGTTGTTTCGGCGCGAATTGCAGTGCCTGATCGTAAACGGTGAAAACGTAAGGATAACCCCAGAACATTTTTTCGGTTTTGCAAATGCCGACAATGCGCGCCTCTTTGTCATTAATCTCAAACACATCGCCAATTCCAATCGGCTTGGCGCGGCCCCGGCTCAATCGCTCGACTCCAAGGTCATCGATGATCACGGTGTTGGGCAGGCGCAAATCTTCGAGCCGCCCCGCCGTCATTTGCACCGGACGGCCCACCATGGTCGAAGCATCCAGGCCCACGAGAATAATCGATTTAAAACTGCCATCGGCCAACCGTGCCTGCTGCGCGCCCCAGAAGGTCGGCACGGCCCAGGCCACCCCCGGGACGGAGCGGACGCGGCTGACATCCGTATCGCGCATCGGCTTGATTTCATTGGCTTGTTCCACCTTCGGGTCGGTCACCCAGATCTGCGCACGCATGTTTTTTAGATTGCCGTTCGTCCATTCGAGAAGACCGAAGAACACGCCAGCTTGTTGCGTCATGAGCAGGGCGGCAAACGTCAGGCCGCTGATGAGCATGATGTATTTCGCGCGGTCGGCGAACAGCATCTTGAGAGCGAGGTGATACATGGGTTAATTGGGGAGGTGGCTAAGCGGTTACAATGCAATAGGCAAAAGGTTCGACCTTATCCCAGCCCTCTCCTCCGAGGAGAGGGAAATGGACGCCAGCGCTGGAAAATGCCAACCATATGAGGGCGAACCCATTTCCAACGGCACGGACACGACTCAGGTGATGGCCGGGGAGATTTCCAATGGATGGGTGAGTCCACGCGCTGCGGATCATAGACCCACGCTCCAAATCGAGTAAGACTCGGAACTTACTTCCAGCTTGCCGGATTGAATCGAAGCGCGTCATTTCTTGCGTTTGCCCATTTGCTTCAATGAGGCAATGGAGAACTCGGTGATGTGTTCGGCAATCTTCTCGATTTCGTCCGACGTGAATTTCTGCTGCGGATTCAAGCGGGTGATAATCGGTCGGCAATGGCAATAGAACACGCACTGCCCCACCACGCTCATCGTGCAGAGGCGCAGGGTATCCGGCGTCGCGTCAGGCAGGAATTGATGGACGATCTGTCCGAGCTGCGCGGCCTGGGCGCGAATCCGTTCTTCGACAAACGTATCGAGCACCGGCGTGGGGTCGATCATTTCGCGGGCCATGATCTTGCCGTGCCAGGCGAGCGGGCCTTCATCGAAAATGCGCAACAAAAAGGATCGCACGAAGGCTTTCAATTTGGCTTCCGGAGTGGCGTTCGCACTGACGCCGGAATCGGTCGGATACTTTTCCGCAGCATAGCCCTGCGCATAACGCAGCACCTCGATATAGAGCTTTTCTTTGTCACCGAAATGATAATTGATCGCGGCAATATTCGCACCGGCCCGCTGGCAGATTTCACGAATCGTGGCAGCACGAAAGCCGACTTCCGCGAACACTTCGCCTGCGGCCTCAATGAGGCTGCGCCGCGTCGCGGCTTGATTGAATTCAATGAGTGGAGCAACCATGTTTCAAATTAACATTTAAAACGACTATTTCAAACACCTGTTTTAATGTCAAGCGTGAAGCGTGAAGCGTGAAGCGTGAAGCGTGAAGCGTGAAGCGTGAAGCGTGAAGCGGACGGCGCACGAGGACGAGTGCAATCGTTCTCCTCAACTATTCGTAGCAGCCGAGGTGACGAGGCTCATATCTCAACGGAAAACGATGGAAAATCCGAGCGCTTTGGAAGTGCCTATAGCAAAAGCCGCCGCGTTACAGGAACAGGAAGCGTCTCTTTCCTTCTGAGTCGTCTTCGTTCTTTCGGATGATTTGGGCCTTGATTGGAGCCGAGGGCGATTGGACTAGGCAGGACGCGGTAGGCCGCGATCCCACCCGTCCAGAACTACCTTATTTCGGTCCGACCAATTTCCAACCGAGCACGGGGCCACGGAACGACGCGCCGCCGATAATTCTCTGATTGCGCAGATACCACATGCCGACGTTTCCGTAATATTGATTACGGAACAGAACATCCATTTGGCCGTCATGATTGAAGTCGGCCGTGCCAAACAATTGAAACGAAATCGGAACCACCGTACCGTCGGATGGAATCCCGCCCGTGCCGAGGATTTTATTGTCCCTCATATACCAGACGAAAAGAGAGCCTCGCTGATGTTGGAAAATGATATCAGGCCAGCCATCGCTGTTCAGATCGGCCAACCCCACAACTCCCGTGGTGGGAGGAAAGGTTTGCCCCTTGGCGATAGGCGTCATCGTAAAATTGGTCGGATTGGTATTCGTGTCGATCATTTGGCTGGCGGGAATGAAGAACAGGGAATTCGTTTTCAAACTGGCCGTCGTCTGGAACACGAAGTCTGGAAGCGTGACGTTGGTGAAATCGGGATTGATATAAGTGAGGCCAACCAACTTGGCGTTCTGGTTTGTGCTGTTGGTGTAAGAAAGAAAGTCCTGGCGGAGAAGAACTGGATAATAGGGCGGGAGGCCCCGAACATGAGCTTCCGTCGTTTCTACCGTATTCGTGGTCAAATACCAGATACGGATCGAATAATTGGTTTGATTCTGCCAAACGAGGTCGAAATTCCCATCGCCATTGAGGTCGGCCTGAGCGACGATTTTCCAGTTGGGATTCGGATCAGCCACCGGAAGGTAGAGGACAGATTCGGTCGTCGCGACCGGCACCAGACGGCTCTCACCAGCGGCGATATAGAGGGGCCCAAGATCCACCCCGTTCGTCACGTTGATGCGGGCGTTATTAATTGTCGACATCAGCCAAACGACCGCACCATTCGTCGGTTGCGTCGGATCAGAGGTTGGCACTGCATTCGTCGCCTGAAAAATCAGGTCCGGATTGCCGTCGTGATTCAAATCGAAGCGCGTATCCGTCAGGATAAAACGACCAAAATTAGTGCCACCTTTGGGAGCAGCGGCGGCGACAAGCGGGGTCGCCACACGGTTGAAAAAAGAAGAAAGGTTTGGATTCCCCAGCGGGGCTCCCATGGTGAATTGAATCTCACCGTCAATGCTCGCAGCCACATTGGCATTGGTCAGGATGTGATACGAGATGATGCCAAGGTTCGAATTTGTGGTGTAGCTATACGTCCCACTGCTGCGCTTCGTATACCCCGCGAGCGGGGTAATGGTGAAATTCGTGCCGACCAATGAAAAATCCATGTGGTAGGCTCCGCTCGTGGGTATGTTGCCTCCGCCGAACGTGATGTAAAACGTCATCGAACGCCCTTGCAACGAACCAGGCGCAACCGCCTCCGCTTTGGTCGCGAGCAACGCCAGAATCGCCAACACCGGGAATAAAACCACAAACAATCTTCTCATAATTTCGACGCACATTAGGGAAAAGGGGGGGGACTCGCAACAGAATTCATTTCAGGGAACGGGAGTTTCAAGTTGGAAGGCACGAATCGGAAGGGAAGTGTTCAGTTTTCAGTTTTCAGTTTTCAGAAAGTTCCCGCCACGGGAGTGCGAGCGGGGGGAGATTTCTATATTAATGGCGATAGATGGTCGAAACGGTAGAAATGAAATTTGACGAAACAGGTCACCTTAACCAAACAGCGGCTGCCAAACCGCATCGGAAATCTATCACCGTTGGATTTGCAGACCTTGCTGCCCGGGATGGCCGCGCTCCATTTCCGCTATTTTCTACTATTTGCCACTATTTTCCGGGAAACCCAGGGAAAACAGCACGACGAAAGTGGAACTGGCACCGGGACGGTGCCAGAACCCGCAGGCGAGACGCCTGCGCTACAACATCGCCCGATTTTCCTCGCACTATTGGATTTGAAGTGAACGAAATTTGCAGGCAGTATGAACCCGAAGACACGGTAGCGGGTCAGCCTGCCCTCGCCTCCCCTCTCCTGTATCCCGCCCGACGGGACCTGAGATGAGTTGTCGAACAGCAGGCAGTTCAGTGAGTTGAAATCGACTCCAACGACCACGCGGCCAAAGATTAATCTATGCCGACATACGAATATATTTGCGAAAAATGCGGACAGCAGTTCGAGAAATTTCAGTCCATGAAGGACGAACCATTGACGGTTTGCCCAAAAGAACTTTGCGAGCAAAAACGCTGGGCCAAAGGCAAGGTCAAACGCCAGATGGGGGCCGGAGCTGGCCTGATTTTCAAAGGCAGCGGCTTTTATATCACTGATTATCGCAGTGATAAATATAAGGACGCAGCCAAAAAGGACTCCAACTCCAGCTCAAGCTCAAGCTCAAGCTCGACCACCAGTTCCACCAGTTCCAGCACAACGAAAAGTTCCGATGCGCCGAGCAAACCGAAGAGTGAGAGTAAAGCAGCCAAAAAGGCGAGCTGAGCCAATTGAAAATTAAGAATTACAAATTAAAAATGTAAAACATCGGGATTGGGGACGATTTTGGGGTATTTACTGTTTTTATCGGCCAAAACAACACACCTATAACGCTAACGGAACAAAATCAATCAACCAATACGATTCTGTATGATTAGCTGGTTTAAAGCCCACGGTTGCTTAACAAGGAACTGGCACCAGGACGGTGCCGGAACTCGGAGGCGGGACGCCTGCGCTCCAGGGTGGGCCCTCGCTTTTCTCTTGAGCATGGTGGTGAGTGGTTGGGCGGCGCTGGTGGAACCGGAGCCGGTGACGGTCCAAAGTCGTTCCGGGCTATTCACGATCCGGGGGCCGGAAGTGCCGTGGGAGTCGCTCTACAATAATAATTTCGTGGGGGATCGCCCACTTAAGATTGATCCTCGTCTCCTGGCCGTCTCCTGCGAGCAGATTAAAGAATCCCTGCTGACCGAATTAGGCTACTCGATTCGCCGCCAGATTCTCGCGGGCAACCATAGCTTCGGACTGGCCAAAATCTTTATCGTCCTGCACAAGGGAACGGATCAGACGGTGGATGTTTCCTCAGTGCCCAGCGCGAGCGGACCAGCTTATCGCCTCGATTTACCGAACGAAATGTTCACCAGCCGTCTGGTCGAAGCCGTCACCGAGGTGCTCCTGCTGGACCTGACCAATCAACATAACAATGGACAACTCGCCTCCCTGCCCCATTGGTTCGTCAATGGCATGGTGGGCTACTTGCAGGCGACGGGGCTGGAGAACCTGCCCTTGGAAGCGAATCTGCCGATCACTAAAATCAAAGTGCGCGAAAATCCGGTGGCGCAAATTCACGCTCGCATGCAGGATCGGCTGCCGCTGACCTTCGACCAATTGAGCTGGCCCGAAAAGCTTTCGAAAGAGGAGCAGGCGCTCTTTGAAGATTCAGCCACGTTGTTGGTGTCGGGGTTGCTGCATCTCAAGAACGGCCCGACCGCCTTACGGCAGATGGTGGATACGCTGCCGAATTACAAGAACTGGCAATTCGCTTTTCTCGACGCGTTTCGATCCGATTTCACCGCTCTGGTGGACGTGGAAAAATGGTGGTCACTCACTCTGGTCGATTTCACCGGACGCGATCCGGCGCGCATCTGGTCCAAGGAAGATTCACTTAAACAATTAGACGCGACCCTAAAGATTCCCGCGTTGATTCAGACCGCGACCAACACGATGCCGCAACGCACCGAATTGACGGTGCAAAAGGTGATTTCGGACTGGGACTTCACGCGCCAGGAAAAGACCGTGCGCAAGCTGATTGGCCAAATGCGGATGCTGCGACTCCGCGTGCCGACCGAGATGGTGCCGCTGGTGGACGAATACCGCGTGGCGCTGGAAAAGTATTTGATCGAACGCAGCCAGACCGGCGTGGTGCGTTCGAAATTCGCGCCCACCGCGCCCGCCTTGAAGAAATCGATGTGCAAGGAACTGGATCGGATTGACGACGAACGGGCCGCGATGCGGCGTGAGGTGATCGCGAGTAAGAAGTAGCGCGCAGGGGAGGGAAAGTGTTCAGTATTCAGTTTTCAGTGTTCAGACTGGTTTGAGGCTATTTGAGCTAATTTGCGCAGACCATCATCGAACCCGAAGGGTTCAAGCCGTTTGAGGTTGAACTGGATCGTTACCGCCTTGGGTGAGCTTTTTTCCAAAAAAACCGATGCGCCCGGGCGTTTCCCCCGTTACAGTCGATCACCATGCAAGCTGTTCTTGATTATTTGGACAAAAACAATCAGCGCTTTGTCCAGGACCTTTGTGATTATGTTCGCTTCCCGAGTGTCTCGGCGCAGCCGCAACATCGCGTCGATTTGTTGAATTGCGCGGAATGGCTCGTCGCGCATTGCCGGGCCATCGGTTTGGAAGCGCAGATCTATCCGACCGCCGGGCATCCGGTTGTCATGGCAAAAACGCCGCGCACCCCGGGCAGCAAGAAGCCGCATTTCATGGTTTATGGCCACTATGATGTACAACCGCCGGAGCCTTTGGATCTCTGGAAGACGCCGGCGTTTGAACCCCGCATCGAAGGCACGTCCCTGTTCGGCCGCGGATCGAGCGACAACAAAGGACAGAATCTCGCCCATCTCAACGCGGTGGAAGCCTATCTCAAGACCGGCACGGAATTGCCTTGCGACCTGACGTTCGTGATCGAAGGCGAAGAAGAAGTCGGCAGCAAGAACCTCGAAACCTTTCTCAAGGAGCATCGTGAAGAGTTGACGGTGGCTAGCGTCGTGGTGTCGGACACCGGGATGCCGAGCAAGACGCATCCGGCGTTGACGTATGCCCTGCGGGGTATTCTGGCCGTCGAAGTTGTCCTGAACGGCCCGTCCCGCGACCTGCATTCGGGCATTTACGGCGGCACGGTGGATAATCCGGCGATGGCTTTGTGTCAGTTGATTGGTCAATTGCGCGACAAAGATGGACGCGTCGCAGTCCCCGGATTTTATGATGACGTGGAGGATCTCTCGGCGTATGAGCGCCAGCAGTTCGAGCGCATTCCGATGAACCTAGAGGAGTACCAGAAACTCGTTGGCGTCCCCGCTCTGTTCGGCGAAAAAGGATATACCCCCTTCGAACAACGCGCGGCGCGTCCGACGGTTGAGATCAATGGTTTGACCAGTGGCTATCAGGGCGAAGGGAGCAAGACCATTGTTCCCTCCTGGGCTCGGGCGAAATTGACGTTTCGCCTGGTGCCGAACCAGAACCCTTCCAAAGTGCGCGATTTGATCATCAAGCATCTGGAGAAGCTCTGTCCGCCGACGGTAAAAATGACGATCAAGGCAGGCCACGGCGGCGAGCCTTACATTGTGTCGCCGACCAGTCCCATGGCGCAGGCGGCGCTGAAGACATTGAAGGAAGCGTTTGGGAGCGAGCCGATTCTCATGCGTGAAGGAGGATCGATCCCAATTGTCACGCAATTCAAAAAGGTGCTCGGAGCCGACACGCTGCTGCTCGGGCTGGCGTTGCCAGATGACGAAGCGCATGCGCCGAACGAAAAATTTGACCTCGATTGCTACGCCAAGGGAACCAAAATGAGCGCGCTGCTCTGGCAGGAATTGCCGAAGGCGGTATAACAGCACCATCGAGCTGATGTAATTTTGACGCGACCGACCCCGGGCGCAGCAACGTCCTCCCACCGCGCGTGATCGAGTGATCTATCCACTCTCGAATCGTGAAGTCTTTCAGCGCAGGGTAGGACGAGGAGGGACGAGCTCGAATCATATAACGCCTGCGAAGTAAGCACGTAGCTGCGCCCGGGGACGGCCGCGCTCCGCAAGAATGCTAAGCACGCTTTCAGGTTGGAGGAGGCTAAGGCTCTGACACGAATTGCACGAATTTTCACGCATTAATCGGGCGGCGGGGAAAGTTGAATAGTGACGATTTAGACAAGTTTATTCCGGTCATTCCTGAAAAATTGGGGCCAATTCGTGTCAAAGTTCTTGCAAAACCTAGTCCTGATAGTGTAGGTGTGAACCGTCCAATCATAAAAATTCAAACCAACTACACTTATGGCCAAAGGAAATAATAGTCAGAAAAAAGAAGTCAAAAAGCCCAAAAAAGACAAACCAAAGTCGGCCGCAGCCAAGAAGAAATAGTCAGAGTCGGTTCGACCAATAGATGGGAATGTAGAGAGGGATTTTGAACGGAGCCCAGCCGAATTCGCCCACTCTTGATGGCATGCTGGCTCCGATCAAATAATCGAGCGGCATCACCGTCTCTACCCGAAATCGACAGGTAAACCTGTCGATTTTGCGCTGACTCCAACAACCACCAGCGGTGGATGGAACAGGGCCCGGTTCGGAGTTCCAGCTTCAGCTGGCGAGAGGTTAGTGAAGGACGGTAAGTCGAAATTTTCACAACCAACTCCCTTCCCTGTGCCAAGCCGCCTAAAGGCGGAACTCCAAACTTTTAGTCTCTGCGGGACCATCATTCGATTACAGCCCAACGAACTTTCGGAACCGTATTAAGTCTCAGGCACCCTCGCTTGGGAATGAACATTCGACGTCGCCCGATGTCAGAGCAGTATGAAAGCCCTGCTCTCCCTTCTTTTCTCCGTGATTTGTTCGAGCTTGCTCGCCAGCACGGGGTGTGAAGACGCCGTCTGGATTCCTCCTGGAGGTTATCTCCTCCCGATCAAAATCAGCATCGACGGACCACAACCCACCGCCGGACGAGCCGAATCCTACCTCCGCGACAAATTGAGGGAGACTCAAACTCCGCGCGGTCGAGTCACCTTCCGGGACGACGAGGCCCCGTTCACCTTGAAAATTGTCCTCTCCCGAATTCAGGACACCAACGGATTGTTTTCCGGCTATTCCCTGTCGGCCCTGGCCACTTGCAACCCGACGGTCTCCGCCACTCCCGCCGAAGGGGCGCAAGCCGAGAACACCAGCGTCGTCGGCGACTGGTCATTGCAGGGTGCGCCGGAAGAATTGCAGTCGCTCTGCGAGAAAATTGCGTCAGAATTCGATCAGAAAGTATTGGGACCGGAACGAAAGAAACGCGAATCGATCAAGGAAGATTTAATCCGGGCTCAGAAGTAAAAACAACCCATCTGTTTCTTGCCATATCCGATAAGAAGGGTTGAATGGCTCATGCGGAGTAATGGTAAACATCACAATACCAATACCATCGATCAACACGTTTTTTCTTGTTCTTTCTCAATCTTCTCTCTTTAGCCACCTTGCCATTAACGGCACCACCAAACGCCATTCTCCCATGGGTGTTTCGGTCAACAATTGCCGTCGTTTCAGTAATTGGCGAACCGCAGGGTCTGATGGCGGAGGCTGCGACTCACAACGGGAGAACTTGCTCAGATACATCCATTCCCCAGGCACGCGGCACTGCGCTCGTAACAATTGATAGAAAACATTCCGTCCGCGTGCGACACTCTCATCCAGGGCTCGCTCCAGCAATGCTGGCGGGACCGGTTTTGCCCCAGACGCGGACACATTGGCCAGCGCTACTACCGTTTCCGCGATCAACTGCACAAAGTTGGGCCACCCTCCTGACTCTACGTGAACGCGAGCAATGCCGCTTTCACCCCAAAACTCCCGCCAGAACAGCGCTGACTTCATTTTGTCCTCGGGGCGCAAGGTCGAGTGCTTGAGTGGTTCCGTCAACAGGAGGTGCGTTTCTTGCGGTGTGAATAGTGGTATTTCCACCGTCCGAACACTGATGAGGTAGGACGTCCAGTCGGCTCCTGTCAATTCGGTGATATCCGCATTCCCGCTGAACACCCAGATAATGCGGCGATGCGATTGAATAGACTCACGTATCGTCGCGAGCAGGTCTTTGGTGAAGACACCTTCTTGCAACTTTTCATCCAGCATTTCGTACTCGTCGAAAGCCAACAGCAATCGCCGCCCCGTCCGTTCCAGGGCCCCGTTGACGTCATGGAGAAAACGAAGAAAGCCCGCCAAATCGTGTGGAGGGTGTGCCTTGGCGTTCTGCTTTAAGGAACCAAAGGTGTCGAGAGGTGGCAAACAACTGCCAACCGACGCCACTACTCCGCCCGCAAAACTTTCAGCGGAAGAAAATAATCGCGCGGATTGCATCGACAAAAACGTCACGGACACTTCGACCGGTAGAAACCCAGAGACATTCTTAAGCAATGAACTTTTTCCCATCCGGCGAGGTGCGCGCAGCAGCAACCCCGGACAACCATTTCCCAGCATAATCTGTCCCTCCAATTCCTCCAAAACCCGAAAACGCGGCACGAACGCCTCACTGGCTCCTGCTACAGGATCTCCAGGGCGAAACACTGGCGGCGCGGGTTCGGCCCGGACAGATTCAGTTGCACGACCAAGCTGGACCTCAGCCAGCTTCAACCAGCTATCAGCGGCAACGCTGAACTCTGCCGCCAAAGGTTCTGCTAGCCCTCCTATCCGGCTCTGGAAATTTCGAATCTCCGCCGCCAGACTCCGGCATTCAATCTCGCGAAAATAAGGCTGGCTCGTTGCATCCACTCGTATTTGTTGCTGAACAATTAATTCTGCCAATTCACGCACCCGGCGCGTCTCCACCAACATTCCTTTTTCGCCTTCCGGCAAATCAGCCAGGACTTCGGACAAACGATAGAGGGTCGGCACACGTGCGGATGTTCGTGCGCGCAAGATAACGAGAGCGCGCAGTGCGGCAGCCCGCTGGCCAGGTACTTCGCGAATCAACCGTTGAATTTCAGGCTCCATTCTGCCGCCATCTAGCTCGCCATATTTCACTAGCAATCGATCAAACCAGGGAAAGGATGTCCAACACAACCAATCCCACGCAGCGGGATGAAACCGATACGCGTTTGGTGAACGGCGTAGAAACCAGTAGAGCCCGTGACAAAGAATGTAATAGGAACGATAGTACCCCAACAAGAGTCCACCGAAGGCATTCAGCCCGTCTGTGAGGTTATTGGCCATTCCAAAGGCGAGGCCAACGACGCCCCCAACGGCGAGACCGAACGAGAATCCCCCAGTGCGACCGCCAATAAGGCCCAGCGCGAGCCCCATAACTACGCCAAAGATTAGGCTGAAGCCGCCAAGGATGAGGACCAAACCACAGCCTAAACCAATAACCAACGCGACAATCAGGCCTGCTTCGAGGCTGACGAAGAAGACTACGGCCATACCGACCAACAAACCGCAGGTAACACCACCGATAGCAGATAGAGCAACCAAACTCGAAGCTCTCAGAAATCGATGGTCGACACTTAGATCCGCCCACCCGCTGTGAGCCAACCCAGCCTCAAAGAGAAACATCTGGCAAGCGACTGCGATCAGAAAAAACCACGGCAGAGTGTAAATATAAACTGCCGTAAATGCTTGCAAAGCCTTGCGACGCGGCAATTGCGTTAAGGCGTTACGAAAACCATCTGGGTTACGGTATAGCCATCCCATCCACCAAATTGCCTTTAAACAGTATCGCGGGTGAAACGTGATCGAATTCAACGGCGCAGGTGGCTGGTTGAAATCACGAATTTTGGCACTCATCTTCGGTGTCAATTCGCGTTCCCCAACTCCACTGTTTCCATGTCCACATCCGAAAGCAGATTGTTCTTCGGCAACAGCGCGGCGAATGGTGCCCGAGACTGAACCAGAAGTGTCAGATGGCGCTTCTCCATGACGAGATGCCGAAGAGACGAGTAAAGATGCTTGTAATTATGCCGATCAGCTGCTTCGTCGAAATGCTGAAGTGCAAGGATCGCAGGCGGTTGACTTTCCAAAACCCGTTCCATCTCACTTAAGTCATCGCCTTTAGGAACGACGGATTTGTGATTTGCCAAGCACCGTAAAATCTCTGCAACAAAGCCCGCACGCGTTATCGTTTTTCCACTCTGCAAGTCAACAAGGCCCATTCCTGGAAATGTCCGTTTCACTTCCGCCATAAATTTCTGCCATTTCAAGTCCTTTCCCTTAACCAGAAAATTGACCGATTTTGGTCGCTGCAACGTCTTGATTGTAGTCTTAAATGCTGAGACCCAATTCGGAACGCTGCTCCCCAAATCTGCTTCGCATTGATCCATCACTAACGTCCAAGCATCGGAATCGTACTGCCTATTGTCGACCAAATCCACGCACAATGGGTTATGCCGTTTGATTTCTTTCGGTAGATCGCAACTTTCGAAAATAACAGGTAGAACTACACCTTTCGAAAAGTCTGGATCAAGTGCGAATGCCCGGCGCATTTCCTCCACGCAATAGTCACTCTCGAAATATTCCGGCGTCAAAACAAGCAGATGAACGTCAGCCCTGTCCTGCGCGGTCTTCATCTGCTGGCGTACGGCGAGGCCAGCCGCAAAATCCTTGTAATCCACCACCACCTCCGCCCCACCGGCCGAAAGTACTGGGTAGAGCGTGGTTCGAACCCATTCGGCTTGTTTGTGCCGGTAGCTGATAAATACTTTTTTCGCCATAAAACGGGATTTTCAACGTTGCTGGGACCATGAGCTTTTCTTGTCGCCATTGCCTCGAATACCGCAACTTATCGTCCAACCAATTTTTAATTTACGAGCGGGTTGGCAGGAACTATTACAGCCTATCCATTTCCTGCCAATATTTTTTTGCAGGCCAAAACCAAATTAGGCGATGCCAATGATCCAAATCCCATCTGTGTCAAGGCGAGCGTTCGGCCCGCGCCTCCGTCCGCTGGCTAACATGTCACCATCCCCACTCACTGCCCCGCCCCATCAGCTCCCTCTCCATCCAGATCGATCAAAATATCTCGAGGCTCGGCGCCTTTGCTGGGGCCGACGATGCCGCGATTTTCCAACTCGTCCATGATCCGCGCGGCCCGGGTATAGCCCAGACGCAGTCGTCGCTGCATCAGTGACACGCTCGCTTTTTGCTCGGTGCGAATCACTTCGATGCATTGCTCGATCAGTCCCTCATCTTCATCAATGCCGCCTTCTTCGTCGTCGCTGTAATTACTATCGGGCGTCTTTTGCAGCTTCTCGTGAATTTCCATCTCGTAGCTCGGCTTGCCTTGTTTGGCAATGAAGTCAACGCAATCCTGAATTTCCTTGTCCGTGATGAGCACGCCTTGTGCGCGAATCAGCTTCGCCGAACCGGGCGGCAGATACATCATATCACCTTTGCCCAGCAATTTGTCCGCGCCCATCGCATCCAAAATCGTGCGCGAATCCACCTTCGCCGCCACCTGGAAGGCGATACGCGCGGGGATGTTGGCTTTGATCACGCCGGTGATGACGTCGACGCTGGGGCGCTGGGTCGCCACGATGCAGTGAATCCCCGCCGCGCGCGCCATTTGGGTGATGCGCGCAATCGCCATTTCCACATCCTTCGGCGCCACCAACATCAAGTCCGCCAACTCGTCGATGATCACCACAATGTAACTCAGCTTGTCGGGAATGACGATGTCCTCGTCCCGCGGCACCACAATTTCCTCATCCAATTCCACCGCGAAACCATCCGAGCCGACCTCGACTTTTTCCTTCGTCGCCGTCAACGGCAACTCCGGTTCCGCCTTCGGAATCGGCGCATCTTTCAACCGCTCATTGAATGATTTGATATTACGAACCCCGACCCGGGCAAAAATCTGGTAACGCTTTTCCATTTCGTTCACCACCCAGCGCAAGGCGAGAATCACTTTCTTCGGATCGGTCACGACCGGCACCACGAGGTGCGGCAGCGCATTGTATTGCTGGAGTTCGACCACCTTCGGATCGATCATCACGAAGCGCAATTGATCGGGCGAAAAACGATAGAGCAACGACGCCACAATGGAATTGATACAAACCGATTTTCCGGAGCCCGTGCTGCCGGCGATCAACAAGTGCGGCATTTCCGCGAGATCCGCCACGATCGGCTGGCCATAAACGTCCTTCCCGAGGGCGAGCGGAATGCGCGCCTTCGACTTCTGCCATTCCTCCGATTCCAGCAGATCGCGCATGATGACTTTCGTCTTCACGGCATTCGGCACTTCGACACCAACCGAGCTCTTCCCCGGGACCGGGGCCAGCATGTTGATGCGTTCCGCCTTGAGCGCAGCCGCGATGTTGTTGTTCAACGCGGTAATGCGTTCAAAGCGGACGCCGGGAGCGGGATGCAATTCGTAGCGCGTAATCGTCGGGCCTTTGGTGATGTCGCCGACCGCCACATCAATGTCGAACTGGGCCAGCGTCTGTCGCATCAACTGCGCGTTGGCCATCAATTCTTCCTTCGACTCCGTGGGCTTGGCCGTCATGTCCGGCATCTGGAGAAAATCAATCGGAGGCAATCGGTAATTCCCAATCACTGGAGTGGAGGCGACGGAAATCGGTTTGGGCTTCTTCGCGCCCAGACGTGGCTTGGCGACCGGCAAAGGCAGGGGAAGATCGTCATCGTCGTCGGCCTTGACGGGCGCGTCGGTCTCCGAGTCCTTCTCTGGCACCACCACGGCCGCAGCCGCTTCGCGCTCGTTGACTTTCGGTTCTTCCGATTTTTTTCCACCTTTCTTGCCCAAAATATCCGCCGTGGTCGCCGCCGCCACTTCCGTCGCCGGAATCACCATCACTGGCTCCTCCAGTTCCGAATCCGTTTTGAAAGGATCGTTCTCGGCGGCCTTCTTATCCTTCTTGGTCGGAGGCTTGGCCGTGGGAATGCTCAAATCACGAATCAACGGTTCCGGCACCGGCTGCATGTCGGCCCCGAGACCGCCGGGGTTGCGTTCCTCCCCTGCTTCCTTCTCCTCTTCCACAACCTTGCGTCCCTTGGATTTATCCACCTGCTCCTGCAATTTGCGCGCCTGCTTTTCCAGATCACGCGCCTTGCGCTCCAGTTCTTCCTCCTCCGGACTACCCGCCGTGGCCTTTTTCGCGCCCGGCATGAAACTGCGCATCCAATCACCGAATTGAAAATTCGTCAGAAAGATCAGGCTCACAAAATAAACGGCCGCGAAAAGAATGGTCGCCCCGAGTTTGCCGAGCCAGCTAGTCAGGTAAGAACCGGCGAAAATGCCGAAGACGCCACCCGCGTTCAGGGCGTTGATATTGTAGGTCAGCGTGGTGAGCGGCGCGGGATACAGGCCGAGCAGAAAGAGAAACGACAAAAATAAAATGATCGCCCAGACGAGGCGTCTTCGGATGTAGGAGAAGAACTCAAACAGGTAGCCCAACCCCAACACCAGCATCAAAGGCGGCAGCACGAAGGCTCCGGCCCCGAAAAGAAAGAAAAAGCCTTTGGCCAACCACGCCCCGAGCTTCCCGCATAGGTTGTGGACATGAGCATTGGGCGGATTGCAGTCGCAAACATCACAACGATCAAAGGAGAACAAAGCCACCACCAATAGCAATCCTGCGGCAATCAGAACGATGCCGATGATGTCGTTGAAGCCGTGTGGTGGTTTACTGGACGAATCTTTACGCGCCATTTATCCGGGGAGTTTAGGGTTCAAAGTCTCAACTTCAAAGTGTAAAGTGCGGGCAATTAACGATCCTCGAATTCGTCGCAGATGGAGTCACGGCGATACGTCCAGTCGACATCCGCGCGGATTAAACTTCTTTAACCCCCCGCCATTTCCCCTTGACCTTCGTCCGTCCTCCAGCTAGCCAATTAGCCCCTAGCAATGAAGGAACTCAAATTCAAATTTGGCGGGGCCACGACGGTCACCCAGTTGGGCTCGAAAATCTCCAAGGAAGACCTTTACGGCGATGTTCGTACCATCGTGGAAAAGGACGGGCGGCGGCTCGAATATGGTTATCTTTCTCCGCTCGGCCAACTCCTGCGCCGCAGCCAGATCAGCAGCGTCAGCCTGGACGCGGAAGGTTCGCCGGTGGAAACGCCGACGGTTTGCCTCGATGAGCAACCGGCCGAGCAGGTGCCGAGTTCCTTCGATCAGGAAGCCGAAGTGCGCGAGGTGCCGTTGACGCGTCTCGTGGGATTCAACGTGGGCGATGTTTATCAAATGGACGCGGGCGGGTTGAAGCCGGGCCTTTACGAAACGACGTTCAACTATCGCAAGAGCTATACGCCAAAAGAAGCGCTGCTGCTGGTGAAGGCTGACGGCGCTTTTCTGCTCGTGGGCTTGACCAAAAAAACGACATTGGTCGGAAAGAATGCGACCTACGAATTTTTCAATGCGCCGGAAGAAGAAGCGGCGGAAGCCGATCCGATGGACTTCTCGATGATGTAACGAATCGATTATGAATCTTTTCCACTTTGAATTTCAGGGTAAAAGCGCACGCGTCGGCTTCAGCGCGCCACCGGATCTCAAGCCCAAGCCGAATGTCACGCAAAAGACCTCGGCCGGCCCGGTCATCCGCCTGCGTCTGCTCAACGGCATCAATTCCAAGGTTGATCCATTCAAACTTTCGGCCAAAGAGGTCATGGAGGGCGATCCAGAATTATCGCTCGATCAGGTCGGCCAAAAGCTGGACGTCGAATTGACAGCGGCGTATTTCGACCCCACCGAAGCGGATCCCAAACCAATTGGCGATTTCAAAGAGATTGATCTCATCCTCGACGTACAAGGCGCGGAGAAGGAGCGGCGTCCGCATTTGATTCGCAGCACGAATCTCAACACGCTGCACCCGATCAAGATGGGCAAGCGATTTCCACTCAAGGATGCTCTGACGCAATTTGTCTTTCGCGGCTGCTACCAACTCGTCCACGAAGACGGGTTGACAATGGATTTTCTTTATCAGATCGCGAAAGACCTGCACGAGAAACAGGAAGTTGCGTTCCTCGGCGGCGGGCCGAAGGGGAACATGCCGTTGGTCGTGCGTGAAAAGGGTTCACCTTACCGCGCGTTTCTTTTCGGGGAAATCGGGACCGGGGCGCAGGCCAATGATTACAAACTGGTGGTGATGTTGAGTGACCAGGAACTGAAAGTGCCGGTCGTGGCAGCCGCCTAATCGAGACCATGTATTCGAAACAGATACTCAATGTCCATGGCGAATCCCAATGATCGGGTGGAGGAGCTAGGATTGCGCCTAGCCCCCCTCCCACACCACCGGACGTGCGGTTTTCCGCATCCGGCGGTTGAACGCAGCGATCATATTGGACTCGCGAGATCTGATGGGACCATTTGTTCCATCAGGTTCTCGTACATTGCTTTCTTTCGCCGTTTTCGCAGCAGATGGCTTTTGCGCTCCACTCCTGGCGTTCACCGCAGTGTCACCGCTTCTCCGCCAGTTGGTCAGCCCGAGTCGGTGACCGCAGTTGTCGCCGCTCGCTGTTTCGGAGCTCTCTCAAGCTTTCCGCCAGATCACGGTCTAGCTTCGTTCCTTCGTTCTTCAGCCCTTCGCTCCTCTCTGCTTTCACAGAGTCTCTTCGCTACTACGGCTTCGGCTGACTTCTCCCGCGCTCGCACGCGGCAGATCTCCTCGGGTAAGAACACGAACTTTCCCTGCGCGCCGCCGGACTCTACCGTGTGCAGCTTGATGGCTTTGGACTTCACTGTTGCTAGCCAGCTCGTCCCCGCACCCGGCCTCGCTGTCCGTTCGTTTTCCTGCGGTCGCAGGTTTGCCTCCTGCTTCTTCCAGCCTCACCTCGCGGTTTCGACCTTGCAGTTCGGCTACCGTTACCTCCATCGGTTCGGTCGGGCTCCTTTCATCCCGATAGTTCGTGCCCATGCCGAGCACACTAGCGCAGGCGTCTCGCCTGCGGGTGAAGGCAGCGTCCCGCTGCCAGTTCATCATTTAGTCCAAAGATTAAATCTGCCGCACCGGTTTAATTATCATCTTCTTTAACCATGATCGACGCCTCCAAACTGATTACGAAGACTGGTTCCTACCAGATCGCGACGAGTTCGGCCATTACCGACAAAGTCTTGCTCGAAATCGCCACGCAATATCAAAACCAGATCAGCCAGAAGTTTACCACCGCCCCGGCGCGGGAAATTGGCAAACGCTTCACCGGCGACGAACAGTTGCTCGAGACCACAAAATACGACGGCGAAGGGGTGCTCGTTTATTTCGAGGCAGGCAAGACGCCTTTTGAGATTTTCGCCTTTAACGCCCCGTCGGGGCGGGTGCGCGTCGGTCTCCCGGTGCTGAACGAATTGCAGAAGCAACTCACGGCCAAAAAAGTGAAACGTGCGCTCTTTCGTGGTGAACTTTACCAGTCCGGGGAAATCAACGGCAAACGCGTGAGCGTGAGTGAAGTGGTGCGCATTTCGTTTAACGGCAGCCCGGCGGAAGTGGCGTCGCTGAAGCTCGCCTTCTTCGACATCATCATGCTCGATGGCAAAGACCTGCGGACGGTCGAGAATTTCCAGACCACCTGGAACAGTTTGCAAGACCTTTTCGGCACCGACAGTACGAAATCATTTCATTGCGCGGCGGGCAGTATTGTGGCGGAGAAGGAGGTCGAGAAAGTATTCGCCGCGAAAACGGCGGCTGGTCTGGAAGGGTTGGTGTTGCGCCGTCTCGGTCGTTTGGAGATGACGAAACTCAAACCGCAATTGACGGTCGACGCTGCGATCGTCGGTTTTGTCGAAGGCGATTTCGAAGGGAACTATGGCGTGCTCTCATTGCTGACGGCGTTGACTTATCCCGAGAAGAAGGATGGGCAGACCTGCTACCAGGTGCTTGCGCGCGTCGGCTCGGGCTTCACCGATACGATGCGCCAGGAATTGCTTCAGCAACTCTCGCCACTCAAAGTGGCCGCGCCGATGGCGATGACCGATTCCGACGGACGCACCGTGCATTTTATCAAGCCGCAATTCATCGCGGAAATTGAGGGCCACGACACCGTCTCTGCCTCCCGCCTCGACAAAGAGAACGAAACGCAATTGCTGTCGTGGAACGGGCGCGAATGGACGTTCGTGCAGATGGCGGCGTGTCCACGTATGATTTTCCCGACGTTGAGCAAACTTCGCCCCGACAAAGAAATTGCGACCGGCGGCGCGCGCATCACGCAGATTCTCCCTCAAACCACGACGCCTCCGGTCGCCACCGCGAAAACGTCACGCGCCACCAACGTGATTCGCCGCGACGTTTACAAAAAGGAAAGCAAAGGCGAAACGATGGTGCGCAAACTGGTCATCGCGCAAACCGAAGGCGACACCAACACGCTCCCCTACGCGATTTTTTGGACGGACTTTTCCGCCAAGCGCAAAGAGCCGCTGAAAGTCAGCACCGCCTACGCGCACACCGCCGCGCGCGCCGAAGCCCTGGCGCAACAATTCGTGCAGGAGGGAATCGCGAAAGGCTGGGAGAAGGTGTAATCCCCGGAGCGCGACCGTCCCCGGGCGCAGCAACGTGCTTACTTCCCAGGCGTCAAGTGATTCGAGCTCGTCCACCCGCTCGCTGAAAGACGCCACGATTCGAGTGTGAATAGACCGCTCGATCACTCGGGGTGGGAGCATGTTGCTGCGCCCGAGGACGGTCGCGCTCCGTCAAATGGCAACAGCGTCTATAAACTCATACGCCGTTTGCGGACTTGCGAAAATGCGATCCGCCAATATTAAATCTTCGCTATGGAACGGAAACGACTTCGACGCCCGCCGTACAATCCAGGGTTAGGCGGTCTCATCCACCAAAAAAAGACGTGGGCTGATTCGCCGTCTCAAGACGCTACCGACGCTGGATTCCTCGGTTGGCACGAACGAGGCTACTTGCCCCATCGGGACGAACCAGGATTAACTCAATTCATAACGTTTCGGTTGGCTGACGCATTTCCGATGGAGTTGCGTTCTGAATGGGAAGGTTTGCTAAAAATAGAAGAAGAACGCCGTCGTCGGATTGAATTGGAGGTCTATCTGGATAAGGGACGCGGCGAATGCCTTTTGCGACAACCCGAGATTGCCGCGATCGTCGAAGAATCCTTATTGCACCGGCATGGCGAGCACTACGAGATGCGTGCCTGGGTCGTGATGCCAAACCACGTTCATCTGTTGTTCAAAGTAAACGAAGTTCCAATGGGGCAATTAATTAATGCATGGAAAGGCTACACCGCCAAAAAGGCCAACCAGCAATTGGGCCGCAAAGGTCAATTCTGGCAAAATGATTTTTGGGATACATACATGCGCGATGAAGAACACGAAATACGATCTCGAAGATACATCGAGAGCAACCCGATCAAGGCCAAACTAGCAGCGACCGCCCAAGAATGGCCGTGGAGCAGTGCGCGTTTTCGCGACGAGTATGAGATGTTGAAATTGAACGAGAAGTAACCTCCGGCGGTCTTTCTGATCAGCGGAGCGCGACCGTCCCCGGGCGCAGCAACGTGCTTACTTCCCAGGCGTCAAGTGATTCGAGCTCGTCCACCCGCTCGCTGAAAGACGCCACGATTCGAGTGTGAATAGACCGCTCGATCACTCGGGGTGGGAGCATGTTGCTGCGCCCGAGGACGGTCGCGCTCCGCAAAACTGCCCTTACCACGCTGCCCAACCACCATCAACATTTAGGTTCTGGCCGGTGACGTAGCTGCTGGCGTCGGACGCCAGAAAGACGACTGCGCCTTTCAATTCATGCGGTTTGCCCATGCGGCCCATGGGGGATTTAGCACTCAATCGCTCGATCAATTTGCCAGAGACCTGCGTCGCGGGGAAAGGGCCAGGGCTGAGGGAATTCACGCGCACGTTATCCTTCACCCAATAAACGGCGAGGTGGCGAGTCAGTTGAATGATGCCGCCTTTCAAAGTCTGGTAGGCAGCGGGATTGGCCGCACCGATGTCTTCGTAAACGTCGGGATAGGAAGCGACCTGGCCATACATGGAACCGAGCATGATGATGCTGCCGCAAGCTTTACGCTGCACGACTTGATCGCGAAAGTGGCGAGCCAACAAAAAGTAACCGGTGGCATTGGCGAGTTGCCGGGTGAATTGTTTCCCCGTAACCGTGCTCCAATCGGCTCCCAAAGGTTCGTGACCGTTATTGACAAGAATATCGATGTGCCCCGCGAGTTTGACGGCCTGGGCAAAGCCACGCGCGATCGACGCTTCGTTCATGTGGTCAATCGCCACAGCGATGTGGTCGGCTGGGTGCGATGCATTCAAGGTCGCAGCGACGTCGCGTGCTGTTGGCAATTTACGACTGGCGACGATGACCCGGCACCCGGCTTCGGCCAGCGCGCGGGCCATCGCGGAACCTAGGTAGCCGCTTGCGCCGGTGAAGAGGGCTACTTTGCCACGGAGATCGAAAAGCTGTTGAATGCTCGGTTCGGAAGATGCCGGTTTGGCGACGGCGGCGGCGGCAAACTTGGACGTCGTCGATTCGCCAGCTCCTTTTGATTTCTTAGTCATGAACAAATTAATGAATGATCGTTTGCCACTTCTGATCTTGCGCGGAAGCGAGAATCGCCAAGTTCACGCGCAACGTTTGCACTGCTTCGTCCAATGGGCAGAGCAGTTTTCGTCGGCCATCAAGCGCGTCGAGAAAGGCTTCGGCTTGTCGAACAAACAGCGTATCGCGTTCCAGTGGACCAATCGGTTCGTCGTGCCATTCGCCCCCCGGCTCGGACACCCAACGCCAGCGGCTCTGGTGATATTCAAAGCGGACGGTGCCACGTTCGCAAATGACAGTGATCGTATTTTCGTTGGGAGCCTGATGTTGGTTCAGGCTGAAGCTGCCCATGACTTTGCCATGGCGCGTGATGACGTGGACGGTGTCCTCGACGGTGACGCCAGCCACGAGTTGATGATCGAGATCGGCGACAAGACGATCGGTCGCCCCCACGAGCCACTCGCCCGCGTTGAGCGTGTGCGTCAAGGCATCCTGCACGGCACCGCCGCCGGTGGCTCGGTCATTGTAATAAGTCTGTCGATAGGCGGGGCGATAGAATGGAAAATTCTGGCCGGAGACGGCGACGATCTGGACCGGCGCGCCAAATTTGCCACTCGCGATGACATCACGCATCGCGGCCAGCGCCGGGTGCGCACGATAAACGTAGGCCACTCCCGCCATCAAATTGCGATCGGCGATTTCCTTTTGGAGCGCCGCCACGCCATCGAGACTGGTGCTGAGCGGCTTTTCGATAAGCAGATGCGCTCCAACTTGAGCCGTCGCCATCGCCATGGGAATGTGCAAATGAGCTGGCGTGCAAACCACGGCGGCGTCCGGCTTCGTCGCGAGGGCGTCCTGGAGATTGGCAAACACCTCCTTGATCTGGTAGCGCTCGGCAATCGTGTTTCGCAACGACTCGTTCGTCTCGCAGATCAACGGCGTGGCGCGTCCGGTCGATTGAAAACAACGGAGATGCCGTTCTCCAATGGAACCGACGCCCACGATCAAGATGCGTTTGGGATTCGTCATAGATTATCTTGCCATCAGAATTCGCAGGCGAGGAGGCCCGCGCTACGGGGTCGCTCCCACGCAGTGCTGCAAGTTCGTGCCCAGCCCGGCCAGACGATTATCGAACGTGAAGCCGAGCGGGGCATAGTTTTTCTGAATCGCCTCGAGGCCCTGTTTCATAATGACGATGTCCGCGTTGTGACAAATGAAGAGCGCGCCCATCTCCAACAATTTGGCGGTGTGCGTGGGATTTGCGCTCACGGTGCCCCAATGAATACCCGCATTTTTGGCGGCGCGGGCGATCCGTTCGCGAGCGTTCATAATAATGGGGTGATCGAATTCTCCCGGGATGCCGGAAAGAACACTGAGATCGGCCGGCCCCATCATGAGCACGTCGATGCCAGGGACTTTGGCGATTTCCTCGACCGCTTCGACCGCGCGCGGCGATTCAATCTGGGCAATCACGAGCGTCTCTTCGTTGGCCTTGGCGAGATATGGCTTCAACGGCGCGAAACAATACGGCGCATCGGCATTCGCGGCATCGACCCCGCGTTCGCCCATGGGCGCGAACTTGGCCCACTTCACCAGTTCGCGGGCTTCGTCAGCGCTTTCGCACCGCGGATACATGATGCCCGTCGCGCCGGCTTCCAGCAGGCGATCCATGCGCATGAATTCGCCTTTGGCCGGCCGAGCAACGATGTCGGAGGCCCCGACTCGGGCCGCGCGCATCAGGTTAGCGGCGGTTTCGACGCTGTAATGATGATGTTCCAGATCCATCCAGATCCCGTCGAAGCCCATGAGACTGGTCATCTCATAAAGCGTGGGATCGATGTAATGGAGAGTGGTGATGAGAGCCGGTTGGTTTTTCCGAAATTTGGCCTTGATACGACTAAAGCGCATACATTTAATTTAGTTAATCTTTGAGTTGAAAAATCATTTCGACTTCGACGCTGGCCCCGAGGGGCAATTGCGCCATGGAAAGAGCGGTGCGGGCATGCCGGCCTTCTTCGCCGAAGACGTCGCGCACGAGCCGGGACGCGCCGTTGATAACCAGATGGCAATCGGTAAAGTCGCTATCGGCGTTGACGTAACCGGTCATGCGCACGACGCGTTGAATTTTATCGAGTGACCCGATGTGACGGCGCACGGAACGCAACACATTCGCAGCACAGAGGGCGGCGGCTTGCGTGGCGGCTTCGACGTTCACTTGCGAAGGCACCTTGCCTTTGCTGATCAATTGATCGCCATCGAACGGCACCTGGCCCGAGGCATAAAGGATATTGCCCGAGATCGTCAACGGATCGACCAGCGCGCCTTCGGGCGTGCAGCGATCCAGGGCGTAGCCGAGGGCTTCGAGTTTTTGTTCACGTGTATTCATAAGCGTTGCTCTTCCTGATTTGGAAAATATTCGTTCTGCATTTGGGTCACACGCCAGGCATGGCGGCGATAAAGTTCCTCCCAGTGCCGCGCCTCCTCGGGCGTGTAGTTGAAAAAGCCGCGGCCATTCACAATGCCGCGCGCGCCGCCGTCGGCGAGCTTCTGCATCGTGGCAGGAACGGCGTCGACGCTGCTCAGCGTCGGGAGAACATGTTTCATCGCCTTGGCGTAAATCTCCGGGCCGCCGGTAATATCAATCCAGCGAAACGGGCCGCACACCGAAGCCCACAAACCAAAAGCGTTGCGCATGGAGCGATCAATCGTTTCGGCATCCGCCACGCCCGCCTCGAGCAAATACAACGCCTCGCGATACATCGCATAGCCGATACGATTGACGATGAACCCGGGTAGTTCCTTCTGGCACAAGCTCGGATCTTTGCCGAGGCGGCGTGCGAAAGACATCGTCCTTTCCAGGGTTTGTTCGGAGGTCAATTCACCGCGGATGATTTCCATGAACCGCGTGGCGTGAGCGGGTTCGGCCCAGTGCATCGCAAGGAAACGCCCGGGATGTTTTCGCCCGCGCTGCAATTGGCTGATCGGAATCGCGGAACTGTTGCTCGCAATGACGGTGTCGGCGGAGACGTGTTCTTCAATCGCGGCGAAGACATCGTGTTTGATCGCCACATCTTCCGTCACACTTTCGACGATGAAGGAACAATCGCGCAGGGCCGCGTAATCCGTGGTCGGAATAAAGCGCGACTTCCATTCCTCGCGCAAGCGCGCATCGAAACCCGCGATGTCCACCAGTTCGCCCACCATTTGTTCGATGAGTTTACGCGCCTCCGCATGGGTTTGCTCATTGCGGTCCAGAGCGATAACCTTGCAACCATGTCCGAGGAAGCAGGCGACAATGCCACGTCCGAGGAGGCCAAGCCCCACCACGCCGACACATTCGATTTTCGAGGACGTGCTCATTTCGTTTTCAATCCCAAAATCTGCAACGCATCACGATGAATCATCGCTTCCATGGCGACTTCATTGAGCTTCGGCAAGCCCGTGCCGAGCGTCATGTCGTTGAGCTTTTTGAGGCCCGCGATCGTGGCGTTGACGGTGGTAAATGGAAAATCGGTGCCGAATAACAACTTATGCCAGACTCCGTATTCCTGCACCAGCATCAGGCTGTGATAGAGCTGAAACGGACGATAGTGCAACGCGCTGATGTCCGCATAAACATTGGGATGTTTGCGGATCGTCACAACGCATTCGCCTTCATACGGATGACCGAGATGAGCCATGATGATCTTCACTTCGGGATGACGAATGGCCACGGTATCGATGTGGCGAGGCAAGGTGCAATCGAGTGGCGCCTTGTCGATAAACGTCGTGCCCGTGTGCAATAGAACGGGCAAGTGATGTTGGGCCGCGTATTTCCAAAGCGGTTCCAGCTTCGCGTCGTCGGGCCGAAAGCCCGCATACATCGGAAGTAATTTAATCCCGCAGAGCCCCAGTTCCTGATGGCCAAATTGCATTTCGCGCTCCCACCCCTCCTGCGTGGGATCAACACAAAGGAAACCGATAAGATGATCCGGGTGTGCCGCCACATAGTTCGCGACGTAGCGGTCATCCACCCAGGTGCCGCTGAGTTTGGCCTTGCCGCCGAAGACGATCGTCTTGGTATCCGGCGGACACGAAGCGCGATAATCCTCATAACGCACCGTCAAGTCGACTTCGACACCGGCGCGGGCGCGTTTGGCCTGATCGCGAAACGACTCAGTGAAATCAGCCGGGAACTGCCAGGCGTGACTATGAACATCAACAATCATGATAATCTCCCTCGTGCATTCACCAGCATGGGTTGCACTTCATTATTGGTTTGAAGCCAAATGGCATTCTGCAAATTGACGCACGGACAAATGTGATTGGGAATGAGACTGACCCGATCGCCCACCTTCGGGCGCATCTCACACATGGAGACATCGAGTTGTCCATGCTCTTCACTCAAGCGCATCAGCCGGGCCTGAGGAAATTCCACCACGTAGCCGTGTCCACTCTCGCGCGCCGGAATGCAGAGATCGCTCGAAAACGTTTTCGTGCCGCCGTCGATGACGACCTGATCTTTGACGGCATCACTCACCACCGTGCAAATAATCCGCGCCGCGCAATCGTCGAATTCGCAGTAGCCGCCCCGCACCGTATTCATGTCGTTGAACACGTAAGTGCCGGGACGAATTTCCGTATAAGGTTTCACGAGATGCGATTGATAGGCCGTCGGCGTGGAACCACCCGAAACGATTTTCGCCGAAAGACCATGCCGAGCCCAGAGATCGATCACCGCCTGAAGTTTCTCCGCCACGAGCGCGAGCGGTGCGGTCTGCTGATCCACCGGAGTCCAGACATGTCCAGGATAACAAAAGATTCCATCCAGCCGCGCCCCCGGAGTTTGTTCGATCAACTGCGCCAAAGCCAGCGCCTCTACCGGAGTCGCCACACCCGTGCGCCCCATGCCCACATCCACATCTACCAGCATGCCAATCACCGAACCACTGGCCGCAGCCGCAGCCGCAAGCGCCTTTATCCCATACGTGCCGTCCACCGCCACATGGACCGTTTTGTGACGAGCGATTTTACCCAGGCGCTCACCGCGGGCCCTGTCCACCGCCGGATAAGCGAGCAGCAAATCATCCGCGACCTGCATCATTTCTTCCACTTCGCCGACTTTGGCCGCCGTTAAACCGATGGCCCCAGCTTCCAACTGCATCTGAGCCAGCCAATGGCTCTTGTGGGTTTTAGTGTGCGGACGAATGCCCAACCCGTGCGCCTTCGCATAAGTGGCGAGGCGATTGACATTACGCTGCACGATGGCGCGATCGATCACCAATGCCGGCGTCGGCATTTGATCCAGGGCACACGGCGATAACGCCGCGATTGGAGATGAAACAGATGCAGTGGTCATTTTCCAGGAAGCGTGGCTTGACTCGAATGAGCGGGTTCTTTTTTTGTAAATTGCAGCGCGTAGATATCGGCATCCTTCATCACAAAACGCAATCGGATCGGCTGACCAGCCAGACGGCTCACGTCGTCGTTGCCTTTCCATTTCACGCTGCGTTCGATTTCGTTACCGATGACTTCGGTGCTGTCCGCAAGGGTAAAAACCGGCACTGGTTCACCCGCCGCGTTTTGAATTTCCACCTTGATCCCACCGGCGGCCGACGTGGCAAAATTAAGCATCAGTCGATCACCCTGAAACGTGAATGGCTTCGTCACCATCTCGCCACCTTCGTAGGGTGCGCGCACCGACGCGAAGCCATCGAGTCTCATACTGTAACGACGAACATGCGCCGTGGGCTGGGCGTAGTCCTGATTGACGTAAGCGGACATTTCGGTCGGCCCCGTCTGAACCACATTCAGAGCGGGATAGGTGGTGCGAGAGACCCAGTTGTGCGCGCCTATGCCAGGCCGAACAAAGGCACCGAGGAACGTCCGATCATAAATATTCCCGCCGCGCGACGTCATAAAAATAGCGTCCGAGGTGTCTTTAAAATACGACGGATGAACATTGATCGCCTTGGCTTCTTCTTCGGTAATGACTTGCCGCCCCAACATGAAGCGCGCGGCCAGAGAAACGTACAGCTGCGGAGCGCGGAAATAGGGATGCGTCTGACTGGTATAAAGATGCTCGATCACCGTCGGCTTGCCGTCCGCCCCACGATATTCCATCAGCTGAACATTTTTCCAATTTACAAAATCGTCACTTTCCGCCCGCGCAATGCGCCGCATTTTGTCTTTATAAACCCGAAAGAACATCACGTAGCGTTTTTCCAGAACGGACCAAAACACGAGGTTCTGCGAATCAAAAACATCGTGGTAAGGGAGATCCGCTCGATTAAGAACGGGCGCCTCACGCAATTTTTCCCAGTGCAAACCATCCGGCGAGGTGAATGCGATCAAACCAGTCCGGGCGCTTCCGGCAATAGCTTTGAATTTTTGTTTGGGATCGCCCGCTGGATTCTCATCAAGGAACGGGCTGAAGTTATGCGAAAGATCATTGAGTTTGAGAATCGCATTATTTTCTTTGTTGCCATCAATTTCAACGATTCCCAACTTCGGCTTAACCCAATGCAATCCATCATCTGAATCCGCAACACAAGTGTCCTCACCCACGCCATCCCCTTTTCCCGAGGCCTTGCCTCGATAGTACAAGCGGTAATGATTACCATCATGAATCACAGTGCAATAAGCGGAAAACGCCCCCTCCCAAGGTAGATCAAATTTAAACGCCACTCCTTCATCACGCGGCTCATGCAACATCAAAGTCGCGCCCGTCATGGATTGAATCAAAAACTTGTCGGCGAATAATTCGCGATGATTGGCCAGATCAATGGTTTCCCCAGCCCGAAGCACACCAACCAACGATACAAATATCAGCAAAGCAGGAACGACAGCGAAGGCTCTAAAACCACTCCATGATTTTACCAGAGCGGAGTCACCCACCGATGGCAAGCTCGCCTCATGTCCATACTTGTTCATACAAAGCATGAACCTATTGAAAACAGGATTTATTCTCAGAATCAACATAAATATCAATAAATCTCTTGAATATCGTCGAATTTGCATGTTCCATCAAGTTCATACAAATGAAAATAGTCCTGCCATCTCCGACCGATGCCGCCTTGGACGCACTGCCCAAGCACGAGCGGCTGCGGACGCATCTGGTTCGTGAATTGCAGGCGGGGAGATTGCGGCCCGGCGACGAATTGCCGACGGAAAACGAACTGGCCGTGACGTCCAAGATGTCACGCAATACTGTCCGCCAGGCACTGGGCCATCTGGAAAGCAGCGGCATGATTCGCCGCGTCCGTGGTCGGGGCACGTTCATCCATGAGTCCGCCATGGAACGCCTGAAATCCGGCCTGGATATTTTCGCGCTCGTCATTCCGGACACGCGCGGTGGCTACTATCCGTCATTGCAACGCGGTTTTAACGATGCTTCGTCGGCCCACCATAATCAGGTCATCATCTGCGACACGGACAACGATTCTTTTCGCCAGGCAGATGCCCTGCTCCAATTGATGGATAAAAATGTGGCCGGAATCGCGCTCGTCCCCACCACCAGCCCCGCGACACCTGCTCATCAAATTCGCCCTCTGCGCGACAAAGGCATTCCGTTCGTCTTCTGCCATCGTGGTGTCGATGGAATTCAAGCGCCCCTCGTCTCGTTTTCAGCCTTGGACGTGGGACGCGAGGCCGGGCGCGCCATGCTGGCGCAAGGACATCGGCGCGTGGCTTTTTTTGCGGCCCAACGCGCTGGCCTGAGCAGCCAATACGAACAAGGCCTGCGCGAAGCGATGCGAAAAGAAGGTGGAGATTTGCCGGAGAATTTTGCCCGTTACGATTCCACCACCAAAGTCACCGCCGAACACGAGCGCTTTCTGCAATCAAATCTAGAAGAACTATTAGGCGGCAGCGCTCCCCCTACAGCGATCTTTTGCGCGTTCGATTCGGAGGCGGAATTAGTTTATCTCCTGCTGGGACGGATGGGCGTCAAAGTCCCGGACGATCTCTCGCTGGTTGGTTTCGGTGGCACCTGGCGGGAAGGCGCGATTATTCGGCGATTAACTTCCGTGGCCGTGGATGAGGAAGAACTGGGGCGCCATGCGGTAAAACTCCTCGATGAGATGCGCCGGCGCGAACGACAACTCAACGATGTCACGGAGATCATCATGCCGCTCAGTTTAACCAATGGCGAAACTCTGGGCCCCGTGCGCGCGAAGTCCAAGGGACGAAAGTGAATTCGATATGAGAACGACTAGACCCAACCTATCCGCACTCCGATTTACAGGCCGCCGAATCGTAGTGTCTCCCTGGTTATTCGCCGATCGTCAAGCCATCCAATCCCATGCCGGCAAGATGCTGGCAGCACGTTGGCCCTCACCGATCGCGGTGATCTCTCTTATTACGCTTGCTTTGGCCTTGCTGACGGGTTGCACCTCGACCAATCAATCAACCTCTCGGCGGCAACCTTTCATCACTCAACTCGAACACGAATTAACCATCAACACTGGCTGGGTGCGCATTCACGCCGCCGATGCCTTGCTCGACCATGGACAAAAAGCAATCGTGACCCGAACCTTCGCCGCCGAATCAGCCTCTGACAGTTCGACCTTTCGCACCGGGATCTGGCGCGTCATGGCCCGCGCCACCCCGACCGATCAGGAACGTCAAAATTTCATCGCCCGCATTCGCCGCGTTATGCACGATCCAAACGCCGCCGATCGATTGCAGGCGGCGGAAAGTTTATGCAAGCTCGGGGCCTCCGATGCCTCCGATATTCCCATGCTCGAACAATGGTTGAAAACCGCCGACGACGCGACCGCTCCCTTTCCGCAATGGTTGCTGATCCTCTCCCACCCACTGGGACAACGAAGTTCCCACGAAGCCAGGCTCACCAAATTCCTGGAATCGGACGCCAATGTCGCTCGTTTGCGGGCTGGCTTTGCCCTGGGGCGTTTAAAGAATATTGAAATCAACTCGGCGCTCCAATTAACCCAACAGGCGCAACGCGAGCCCTCGGATTCTATCGCACGCGTGTATTTGAAGGCTGCTGCCCTGCTCCACGAACCACCTCATTCGCTCGCCATTCCAGACCTCAAAAAGGAACTGTCCGCCTACTTGAAGAACGGCCTGCCGAACGAACAACTGGAAGCCGCCACCATTCTCGGCCGATGCGGCACCGCCCAGGACCTTCCCCGACTGGCGCCTCTTTTAACCAACCCCGAGGCGGACGCCCGCATCGGTGCTGCCACTGGATCGCTCTATCTCCTGCGATGAAGCCCAACGCCAAACTCCTTGCGCGGGCGTGGTTGGTTGTGGCACTTCTGTGGGTTGTGGCATGCCTGAATTATCTCGACCGCATGATGATTACCACCATGCGCGGTTCGTTGGTCCATGCGATTCCGATGTCGGAGGCGCAATTCGGCCTGCTCACTTCCGTTTTCCTGTGGGTTTACGGTTTGCTCAGTCCCTTCGCTGGCTTTCTCGCCGATCGTTTCAGCCGCAGTCGCGTTATCTTTGTCAGCCTGCTGGTCTGGTCGATCGTCACGTGGCTCACTTCCCAGGCCACCACATTTCATCAACTCCTCGCCACGCGCGCTCTGATGGGCATCAGCGAGGCCTGCTACATCCCCGCCGCCCTCGCGCTCATTGCCGATTATCATCGCACCTCAACCCGTTCCCTCGCCACCGGCATTCACATGAGCGGGATCATGCTCGGTTCGGGGTTGGGTGGTCTTGGGGGGGTAATGGCCGAACAATATGGTTGGAGTTACGCTTTCAACTGCTTCGGCTTGATTGGCATTGGCTACTCCCTGGTGCTCGCCTTTCTGCTCCGAGATGCTCCCCGCGAAAGTGCTGACGCTGCGGTCATCTCCAGCGAAAAAAATGCGCAGGTCAATTTCATCGAAGGCGTCGCTGGTTTGTTCACGCGCAAATCATTCATTCTCGCCCTGATTTATTGGGCCCTGCTCGGCTTAGTCGGTTGGGCGATTGGCGGCTGGATGCCGACGTATCTCAACGAACATTTCCATCTCTCGCAAGGCGTGGCCGGACTCTCCGCCACCGGCTATCTCCAGGCCGCCGCCTTTGTCGGCGTGTTCATCGGGGGAGCCTGGGCTGACCGCTGGAGCCGAACGCATCCGCGCGGACGCATCTTCGTCACGACGATTGGTCTTTGTGTCGCCGCACCGGGCATTTTCCTGGCCGCCAATACGGAGTTGATCGTCTTCGCGCTGGCCGGGTTGATCCTCTACGGCCTCGCTCGTTCCTTCGCCGATTCGAACATGATGCCGATTCTCTGCCTGGTCTCGGATGCCCGGTATCGCGCCACCGGTTATGGCGTGCTGAATTTTTTCAATTGCCTCATTGGCGGTCTCACCACGTATGCCGGCGGAGCGCTTCGCGATGCCCATGTGGATCTGAGCAATATTTTTCGGGTCGCGGCGGCCAGCCTGGTCGTCTGTGCTGCCGTCTTAATTATGGTCAAGCCCGCCTGCGACGCCGTCATCACTAAAACCACGCCTCCGACGAACTAACACTAAAATCCTGAACATGAACTGGCCGAAATCACAACAATTGCTCGATGAAAACGCCCGCTTAATTCCGGGCGGACTCGCTTCTCTCAACCGCAAAACCGAACCCGTCATCGCCTTCGCCCGCGCGAAGGGCGCGCGCCTCTGGGATGTGGATGGGCACGAGTACATCGATTACCACGCGGGGTTTGCGCCGTATATTTTGGGGCACAACGATGACGATCAAACCGCTGCCGTCATCGACGCCATGCATGCCAACCTGTCTAACTACGGCACGGGTCCGACTCGCGAGGAGGGCGAACTCGCGAGACTCTTTCTGGCGGCCGTGCCGCATACCGAAAAAGTCCAATTTTTCAATACCGGCTCGGAAGCCACCTCGCAGGCCATTCGCATCGCCCGCGCCTGGACTGGTCGTTCGCATTTGATCAAGATGCAAGGGGGTTACAACGGCCATCACAACGCAGTTGCCACCAACCTCATGAGCACTCGTGCTCAACTCGGCGGCGCGCCAGTTCATGGCGACGAATACCCGCGCGTTCCGATCACCGCCGGCATTCCTCCCGAAGAAGCCGTCCTCACCCATGCGGTGCCTTTCAATGATCTGGCGGCGGTCGAAGCAATCGCCAAGAAATTCCAAATCGCCGCACTCATCACCGAACCGGTGTTGCAAAACATCGGCGTAGTTAAACCTCAACCCGGCTACCTGCAAGGTCTGCGCGACCTCGCCAATCGCTACGGCTTTCTGCTCATCCTCGACGAAGTGAAGACCGGTTTTCGCGCCAGTCTCGGCGGTTATCAAGCCGTGGCGGGCGTCACCGCTGATCTGTCGACCTATGGCAAGGCCATCGCGAGCGGTTTTCCGCTGGCCGCACTCGCCGGGAAAGCCGTTTACATGGATCTCGCCGCGACCGCCGACGCCACCAAACGCGTGCTCATTGCCGGAACTTACAATTCGCACCCGGTCCCCGTCGCCGCCGCCATCGCGTGCCTCAAGAAACTGTCGGACCCGCGTTTGGATGTTTACGGCAAGCTCGAACACCTTGCGCAACGCCTCGAAAAAGGCCAGCACGAAGTCTTCGCCAAGCATGGCATTCCGGTGAAAATCAGTCGCGTCGGCAGCGCGAGTTGCGTCTATTTTTCGAAGCAGGAACCCAAGGATTGGTGGGACGTACTCGACCTGCACGACGCGGCTTTCGACACACGTTATCGTCGCGCCTTGATTGAGCGTGGCATCTATCACTTCCCCGTCTTCGCCAAGCAAGGCAGCATCAGCTTCGCGCACACCGAAGCCGACATCGACCAAACTTTGAGCGCCACCGACGACGCTTTGCGCGAACTCACCCGCGCCCCCAAAACCATTTGATCAACCCATTTATGAAACTCATTCGCTTTGGATCTTATCGTAACGAAAAGCCCGGCATCCTGACCGCCGATGGCCAGCGCAAGGATTGCTCCGCGCATTTCGCGGATTGGAACAACCAGTTCTTTCAGAACGACGGCCTCAATAAATTGCGCGCCCTCGCCGCCGCCCCCGAAAAGTTGCCCGATGTTCCGAGTAACGTCCGTTGGGGTGCCCCTGTGGCCCGCCCTGGAAAAGTGCTTGGCATTGGTCTAAATTACTTCGATCACGCCAATGAATCGAAGATGGCCATCCCAACCGAGCCGATCGTTTTTCAGAAAGGCACCAATACGGTTTGCGGCCCGTACGACTCCATTATCATTCCGCGGAACAGTCTCAAGACCGATTGGGAAGTGGAACTGGGCATTATCATTGGACGCGACGCACGCTATCTGACGTCGCCTGAGCAGGCCAAAGAATTCATCGCTGGCTACTGCATTTCCAACGACGTTTCCGAAAGGCATTTTCAATTGGAGCGCGGCGGTCAATGGACCAAAGGCAAATCCGCCGACAATTTCAACCCGCTCGGGCCGTGGCTCGTGACCGCTGATGAAGTCGCTGATCCCCGCAACTTGAACCTGACACTGGAGGTCAACGGCCAGCGCATGCAAAACGGCAACACGTCGAAGATGATCTTCGATGTTTATTTTATCGTCCATTATTTGTCGCAGTTCATGACGCTCGAGGCAGGCGATGTCATCACCACCGGCACACCGGCTGGAGTCGGGCTCGGCCAGAAGCCGCCGCAATATTTGAAGGCGGGCGATGTCACCACATTGAGCATTGATGGATTGGGTAACCAACGCTCGGAGTGCGTGAATGCTTAAACAATGTGCTGCCAGCATCTTGCTGGCAGAAAAGCGGACGCATGCCGAGGCCGTTGAAAAACTCGCCTTCGATGGAATCGCCATGCCCCTGCCGGCAAGATGCCGGCAGCACGTTAGAGTTGTAACGATGACCGTCCTTCTGAATTCTAAGTAACATTATTGATATGAGACCGATGATTGATTCCCACCTCGATTTGGCGTGGAATGCACTTTATTTTAATCGCGATTTGCTCGCCACCGTGGCCGACTTGCGCCACTCCGAACGCGACCGCACCGACGAACTCGCTCGCGGCAAAAACACCGTAACGCTGCCGGAATTGCGTCGCGCCAATGTCGCGGTGTGCCTGGCCACGTTGATGGGACGCAGCGGCCCGGAGCAACCGCCCCGCTTCGGCCTCAAACGCACCGACCTTGATTACACCAATCAAACGGTCACCTACGCCCATGCTCAAGGACAGTTGGCCTATTATCGTTTGCTGGAGAAACAAGGCCATCTCCGCGTGATCGCCGACCGGACGCAATTGTCGACGCATTGGAAGCAATGGGCCGAGTCGCCCGCGACCACGCCACTCGGAATTATTCTCAGCATGGAGGGCGCGGATTCCATCATCAATCCCGAGCAGACCGAAGCCTGGTGGAACGACGGATTGCGCGCGGTCGGCCCCGTCCATTACGGTCGCAGCCAATACGCCCACGGCACCTCCACCGATGGTCCGCTCAGCGCCGCCGGCGTGCAATTGCTCAAGGAGTTCATGCGCGTCGGCATGATTCTCGATGTCACCCATCTCTCCGACCAATCGTTCTTACACGCACTGGAGGTCTACTCCGGTCCCCTGCTCGCGAGCCATCACAACTGTCGCGCGATCATCCCCGGCGACCGTCAATTGACCGACGAACAAATTAAATTATTGGTCCAGCGTGGCGCAGTGATCGGCACCGCCTTCGACAACTGGATGCTTTACCCCGGCTGGAAGCGCGGCGAAACCAGCCCCCAGGTCGTCAGCATCGAAGCCGCCGCCGATCACATCGATCACATCTGCCAACTTGCTGGCTCAGCTCGCCACTGCGCGCTCGGCACCGACCTCGACGGCGGATTCGGCACCGAGCAAACGCCGCGCGATCTCGACACGATCACCGACGTGCACAAGCTCGAAGACATCCTCGCCCGTCGCGGCTATACCAGTCAGGACATCGACGGAATTTTCCACGCCAACTGGCTGCGCTTTTTTAGCGAAGCACTGCCGCGATAAAACCAAACCGGTCCCGGTGAACAGTGACGAAAAGAGCGTGCCACTTGAACAGGAAAAAGTCTCAAACAGGCAAAGCTCTCATATACCTGTTCCCAGGCCTGAACGGCCGTCATGTGATAGCCTGGGGTGAAGCAGAGCGCAGCCCCAAGTAAACCGCCGATAACAATCATCCCAATCATTGAATCGACAGATAATCGCGCTGCCCCACGGCAACGAGATCATAATTTCCTATCCGGCCAAATCTGCGGGTATTCTGAATAAATATCGGGAGCCAAGTCGTAGTGCCTCTCCATCCCCTGCCCGACGCAATATTTGTTGTGATGAGGTGGACAGGTTCGCTTCCTATCAGAGGCATGGCCCCGAGTGCTGGAATCAATGAATACGGAAATCCGAACCCCTCCAAGTCTCGTAGCGCGTACCAGTCCAAATCTCTTCCGCAGGACTTGAAATTCAATGCTTCTCCAATTCCCCAAAACCCGCTACATACCAATCATGCTGAAATCCATTTTGCTTGCGGTGAGCGGTTTGCTCGCTTTTGAAGTCGCCGTGAATCCAGTCCATGGCGAAGAGGTCAAACCGTTGCGGGTTCTCCTGCTGACAGGCGGCTGCTGCCACGATTACACCAAACAAAAAGACATTCTCAAGCAAGGTCTGGAAGCACGCGCGAATCTCGTGGTTGATCAAATCCACACCGAAATTCCCGCCGGCACCTCAGCCACCAAACCTCCGCTCCCCATTTACGGCAATCCCGATTACGCCAAAGGCTACGACGTGATTATCCATGACGAATGCGCCGCCGACATCAATGATCCGGCGATCATCAAAGCCGTGCTCGCCCCGCATCGCGCGGGTATTCCCGGCGTCAATCTGCATTGCGCGGTGCATTGTTATCGCATCGGGAATCCTGGCGAATCTGCGACCGCCGGTTCCGAGCGCGCCCTATGGTTCGATTATCTCGGCCTGCAATCCAGCGGCCACGGCGCGCAAAAACCGATCGCGATCAGTTTCACCGAAAAGCATTCCGGCATCACGCAAGGACTCGCCGATTGGTCGACCATCAACGAGGAACTCTACAACAACATCCAGATTTTCCCCACCGCCAAACCCCTTGCCCACGGCCAACAGACCGTCGAGAACAAGGATGGAACCAAAAAGGAAAACGATTCTGTCGTCGTCTGGTCGAACGATTATCACGGCACGCGCGTCTTCACCACGACCATCGGCCACAACAACGCGACAGTGGAAGACGGACGCTATCTGGACATGGTCACGCACGGACTCTTGTGGGCCTGCGGTAAGCTCGACGACAACGGCCACGCCAAGCCCGGCTACGAGGCGAAGAAATAACCTTTGGCCAAGAGCGATTATAAAGGAAAGACTTTCGTCACAAAATTATTAAAATCCTTAATTACAAAGCTAGCGTACTAGTTTCGGGCGATTTTATGAGCATTTGCTGCGATCAAAGTTTTTAATTTTGATTCCACAGTCCCTTTGAAATCCTTAAGAAGACATTGCTCCGGACTTGTGCTTTGATCATCAACTTTTAGATCCACAAACACACGCCCCATTCTTACATATATCCAAAGTGACAGTCGATTTTTTGCGGAGGTTATCCTAAGTCGAGTCGGAGTGAATGGATTAATTTCCCCATATCTGGCGACTGAACAATCAAAACACCAGGCGGAATTGGTCCCCATTCTAACTGAGCCAACGTGAGTAATGTTAGAAGTTAAAGAATCCGGTATGCCATTAAAATCGAGAACTACCTTTTCTTTCGAATCCTGCGCAATCCCACTCAACATAGTATGTAGTGCGGTAATCGAGTAATTAAAAACAGGCACACTCGTTTCCTTAAATTCTTCCAATGCCTTTTGACGAGCGAGTGCTTTGTCCGCCTCCACAAGCGTTTTCTTCATTTCGTATTCGGACACGAGAGATTTGAGATTCAGTTCTGCAATATTAGAACTGTTGGCCTCAAAGTGCGCTTCTGCTTGGGCAATCGCCAAACGAACGGCAGGGCTCGGAGGTGAATTGGTAGCTAACGCAATAAGTATTTTTTGAAATTCCTGAGAATTATTTTCCTGATTGGCATTCAGGGCATCTACTTTTTTATTGAGCTTTTCGGTATTTTCCTTCTCAACCCTTACTCGCTCCTTGTCGTCCTTGGACTTTTTAATATCTTCAAAAACTACGCCTGTTAGTCCCAACAAACCTGCTATAATAAGTATTAAAAATTTTCGTTTGCTGGTTTTTGTATGCTCTGGACTCTTGGGATCTGGAGCAATGTGCTTCAACTGATAATCGTGGATGACGTTCAGCAGCAATAGAAGCGGTCCCAAATACTTCAAAACAGTTAAAATCCAGTTCATGCAAATAAATTTCCCTCCACTAGAGAAACATACAGTTTATAACTTTTCCATCATAAGTTCATTTCAGAATGGCTTTACAAATTTAGTCTATTGACCAATCCGCACCTCCACCTTCTGCGTCGCGACCGTCGCCGAAAACGGCAACGTCAGGACAATGCGCCCTTCCGCTGGCACAGCTTGTCCATCCTTGCGATAGGGATTGTGCGGCAACACGGGCCACCTGATCGTTGAGTTTTCGGGCAACTCCACCCGCCACCCATTGTGCTCGAACCACCCTCCTATTTCACGAGCGGTCATTTTGAACGAGTTGGGGCCGATGTCGCCGCCCTTTCCTGAAGCCGTGCGCCATGGTTTTCCCGGCACAGGCAAGAATGTCACATGCGCCTCGACCGGTAGGTTGTTCGCCCGCGATTTCACGGCATAGGTCAATTGCGCCTCGTTCGTGCTCACTAAATCCAACGTCACCCCGCACACCGTGGCACCGTATTCCAAGATCACTCCCAGCCCATTGGTATCCAATCGCGCTTTGGTCGGAATGTGCAGCAGTCCTTTCGGTTCGGCGAAATTAGGATTTTCGTCCCCGGCCCGATGTTTGAGCAAGCCCACGTCGCCCACCGTGAACGTGCTCCAAAGCGGTTGCAGTTTCGTGTTGCCACCACCCAGTATCAACCCCGTCCGCTCGTGAAAAAGACTTACGAAATTCTGGCGATCTTGAATCCAGCGGCTGCCTGAAATCGCCGCAGTGTAGGCGGAAGCGGAAACGCACCAGTCCCCATTGCGCACCACCGAACCGTTCCCATCCGCCGTGACAAAGATCGAATCGCGACTGGAGCCGACCGCTGGACCTTCTTCGCCATACCACAACAACGAAGCCACAATATCCGCCACTTCCATTACATCCCGAGACTGGAGCCGCGTCCATTGCTCCCGCAAATAACCACGTCCTTCCGCCGTAAACGTAAATCCCGGATTCGGCAGATGGAAACTTTTCAAATAAGGATTCCGTTCGTCAATGGTCTCCACCTGAGTGCCGTCAGGATAAGTAAAATGGGTGTGAAAACGCACCGCCCTCTCCAACGCCAACCGCACCTTCTCATCATGCGAGACACTGTAATACGTGCCCAACGCATCGACATACACCACGTTGTAATGCACCACCGGTCCCACGTGCTCCGTCCAGAAACCGTTCTCATCCTGCGCCGCCGCGACTTGATCCAAAAACGCACTCGCCTTCGTGCACCATTCAGGGTGGTGTAGCACCTGTCCAGCGATATAGAGTCCCATCGCCTGATGCGTCGGAATATTAACCACTCGGGTCAGTTCATTTTTTTCGATTCCCGAAAAGCCCAATTCCAATCCCTTCACCCAAACCGCGCGCCGCGCTGGCGGCATCGCGTTCTCAATCAGGCTGAACGCTCGCACCCATCGCGAATAGACCCACGGATTAAAATGTGGTCCCCACGTGGAGTTATCCTTTTTGCGGAACATCCACTGACCTCGTTTGTCCTGCGTCTGCGACAGCACATCGCCACCGCGCATGATCACCTCCAGTAGTTTGGGATCATGGTAGTAAGGATTTTTCGCATCCTGAAACGCCCACGCCGCCGCGAGCGGAAAAATCATCATTTGATCCGACGATATCCAAATGCCCGAGCCGAAACGACCGGACGCGCCTTGCTCGGTCTTGAGTATCTTCGGAACCGCTTTGACCAGCGTCGGCAAAAACTCCTCTTTAAAGTGCCACGTCGCCGCATTCGTGCTTTCCCCGCGCGCGGTCACCGCCACGCACAGCATTGTAAGACAAAGGATAAAACGATTTTTCATTCGAACAAATATTCGTCGGTTGCAGTTCACAGTTTTCGATAAACGATCAAGGCCGAGCCCGGTTGCTCCCCAATGACCACAGAGAGGCCTTTCTCCAACAACTCACTTCCCGTCATCACTTTCTTCTCCTTGCGATCCAGGTCCTCGATTTCATAACGCGCCTTGTCGTCCAGTCCGCGCAATTTCAACCGCACTGATTCATACACGCTATTCTGCCGACGGAACACTTGAATCATTCCCTCACCGGTTTTGCTTTGATCAAATTGCCACCCGATCCATTGCGTGAGGTCGAGCGTGTAGGGCGTGAGCGGATAGTAGTCGCCCGAAAAACTCGGCGCGATGCGACGCCAGTTTTCCGCCAGCGCCCGCACTTGCGCCCAGTCCACATCGTTCCGCCGCGCATCCGCACAAATCGCCCACGCGGGTGTGAAGTAGCTGCGGGCGTTGTAGGCAAAGTTCACCGGATTGAAATACGAGCCCTGCCCGAAATACGGAATCCACGACGCGATCCCATAAGTATGCCCTTGGTTGCCCGCCGCGTAGGAAGTGTCTCCTGCGAACGATTGATAGTCGCTGCGCAACAATGGAATCGCGCGCCGCAAAGTTTCCAAATCAATGCGCCGACCGCCCGATGCGCAGGTATCAATCAGCAAATCGGGATGCCGCCGCCGCAATTCGTCCCAGAACGCCAGCACCCCTTCGACGTGGCGAATTTCGCTGATGCCCTGCCGATCCGGCGCGTCGTTTTCGCGCCAGTAGGAGAGCGGATCAATATTAAAATCCTGACGATAGAGGTCAATGCCCTGACTGATCAGCATTTTGTCGACATGTTCGGTCAACCAGCTGCGCGCGGCGGGATCGCCCAGGTTGAACAGCGAATTCCCCTTCTCCTTGCCAATAATCCACTCGGGATGATTTTGCCACAGCCACGTGTCCTTGACCACGCGCTCGGGTTCAAACCAGACGATGAACTTCATCCCGTTCTTATGCGCTTCATCCGCGACGGCGCGCAAACCATTCGGATAACGCGCCTGATCCGGCTCCCAGGTGCCGACGCGCGGCCACTCGCCGTTCCCCGGATACCACCCTGCATCCAGCCACCAGTAAGTCAGCCCGACCTTTTCCTCGGCAAATTTATCGATGAACAACTTCTCCCCGACTTCCGTCGTCTGGATGCTCGGGAAATAGCCCCCGGCGCACGAAGAGAGAATCGGCGGCGGTAATTGGTGATCACTCGTGCGCGGCAGGTTGTGATCCATCATCCAGTGCCGCCAGAGATTCTGCGCCCGCACGCGATCTCCTTTCCAGAAGAACAACGCGATCAGCGGCGTCCGAATTTCTTCTCCCGGATGCAAGCGCAGATGCGTCAATTCCTGCCCCGCCGTCATGCGCAACACATTGGCCGCATCACGCGCAAACGTGGCTGACCACTGCGCGGGCCAACCAACGGCCACCATCATCCCCTGATTGGGCCACGCCACATTGAAATAAGGAAACCGCACACTGCAAGCCCGTCCTCCCGCTGGCGCAAACGTCCGCGACGTTCCCTTCGTGAGTATGTCTTCCAATGGTTCATAACTCTGCGGATTACAATCATCCCCCCGGTTGTGATGCAACACCGCATCGTCGCCCGAAAAATTGTAAACCCGCGCATCGAGGGCCTCAATTTGCGAAAGCATCGGCGATTCCGTCTGGCCCGTGTTCTTGAGATAAACCGCCCACTCCACCACGGGATGATCGCGATATTCGATTCCTTCCAGACGCGCCTGCAAGCCTGTCTCCGCACTCGTCCAGACGAGGCTCCAGGCCTTGCGATTCGCATCGAGATCTTTTGAACTCCGCTTGCATTCAGCATGACTGAACCACGCGGCACTCGATTTGCCATCCACCTGAAACGAGAACGGCGGTTCGGCCGGATACGAAGCGCGCACGATCCCGTGTCGCATCGCCAAATCCGCCAGCCACAGTTCGCGACCATCCTGCAATTTCACCTTGGCGTCCGCCCAATCGCCCTGATCGCAGGCAATGCCATCCGGGGTGGGATCGATTTGCAAAAAGAATTCCGTCGCCCCCTCCAGATTGACATTCACCGCCGCTGAGGCTCCTTCGTGGATCACGCCGGAAGAGAATTTATTTTGTCCGGCGACGATCACCGACATTTCGATACTGCCGCGCCCGCCGCTCGTTTGATCATTGCTATCCACCCCCGCCACCGCCGTGAACGTCGCGCCCGGCGACGGCAGCTTCACCAGAATCTGGCTGAACGCATGACAATAGAAACCGTGCGTATAGGTTTTACCCGCGATATGCAAAGGCTGGCCCGCGCGCGCATTCGTTTGCACATCACCGTGGTTGGCAATGACGTTCAGGCCCAGTTCCAGCGGCGAATCTTTCGCGGCATTTTCGAAACTCGACGCCACCCACTGTTGCAACAGTCCGAATTCTTCCGCCGTCGGCGCAATCGCCAACGCCCGAGCAGAAGCACCCAATATCAAGGCACACACCAGCCCACCGCCAAGACGGAACCAGGAATAGGAGTTCATGTATGCATCAGACTATCTTGTGCCAACGGAAGATGGCAAGCCAGCGAAGCCACGTCACCACCCTACGGCCTCTCCAAATCCAGTCGAATCGCAATCTTCGTCCCCTTCCCCGCCTCGCTGGTGATCGCGAACGAGCCTCGAACTTTTTCCATCCGCTTTTGCATGTTACGTAGGCCATTCCCAAAGGCCGAAGCCGTTTCAATCGCGAATCCCTTGCCATTGTCTTCAATCGAAATACTCAATCGGAGCGCGTCGAGGTGAAACACAATCCTGACTTCAGAGGCCCCGGAGTGCTTGACGATGTTGTTGAGCGATTCTTTGATCACGAGAAACAGATGATGCCGCACTTCCGAGGAAAGCGTGATGTTGGGCATCTCGCGCGGCGAATCGAGATGGCAGTTTATCGACGCCGTTTCGAGAAAGATGGCCGCGAATTCATGAATGTAGCCGACCATGCGTTCGAGAGAATCGTTCTCGGGATTCACCGCCCAGACAATGCCATCAAGACTGCGCGTTACATCCTGCACCGCTGAGGCGATGCGCCCCACGTGGGTCTCCATGTCGTCAGGACGGCCTTTGCTATTGCGGGCGAGGTCGCTCAGGACGAGAATTTGTGTGAGGCGCGCGCCGAGGTTGTCGTGCATGTCCTGCGCGATTCGGCTGCGCTCCTCGGCCACGGCGCGCCCCTTTTCGAGCACGGCCAGTTTGGTCTGGAGCTTCTTCACCGAGATAAAGCGGACGAACGCGGTAATGGTGCCGAGCACGACGACCAAACCGAGCGCGAGGAACCAGCGCGTCTCCCAGAAGTGTGGTAATAAAATTACGGCGAACGAGGCCCCCGTGTCATTCCAGATGCCGTCATTGTTGCACGCGATGACGCGGAACAAATATTGGCCCGGATAAATATTATTGTAGTGAGCGGTGCGACGCGTCCCCGCCTCCACCCATTCCTGATCAACGCCGTCCAGCTTGTATTTGAAACGGACGCGCTCGGGCGAACGATAACTGAGCGCCGTGTATTGAAATTCAATTTCGCCACGCCCCGGTCCGAAGCGCAACGGATCGCGTTCGCGGGCCGGAGAATCCTTGGTTCCGACGAAGGTGTTCGTCACGTCAAACTGCTTTTTGTCCGCCACCACGCGTTCAATCAACACCGGTGGCGGCACCTCGTTGATGCCCACGGCCAGCGCCGGGTCCGTCATAACCGCGCCTTTGGTGGTCGCGAACCAGATACGACCATCTTTGGTTTTCCAGGCACAGGGTTTCGCGACACCGTTGCATTGGGTGCTGACCACGCCATCGGCTTTGCCGTAGGCCATGCAGGTGACGCGTTCTTTTTTGCCGTCGCAGAATTCTTCCAACTCCCGCTTGCTCACGCGAAAAATCCCCTTCAACGAACTGATCCAGAAAAAGCCGAGATCATCCTCCACGATTTCAAAAATGTTATCGTCGAAGAGGCCGCTCCGGCTCGTGCAAGCAGTGAAACGCCAGGACGACGCCAGCGCCGTCGAAGGCGCGTCGCTGGCGGACGCCTCGGCATGCTCCCGGCGCGGTTGCATCCGGCAGATCCCGCCGCCGCGCGTTCCCACCCAGAGCACATGGGCCGCATCTTCATAGACGGAAACAATATTCGTGTGCGGCAACCCATCGCTGACTCTGAAGGAGGTAAAGGTGTCATTCTCCCAACGCGATAACCCTTCGCTGGTTCCGAACCAAAGCACCCCGGCATGATCCTCCATGACGGAGCGCACCGAGTTGGCCGCCAATCCATTCTCCTTCGTGTAGCGCGTGAATTTTCCGTCCTTCATGCGATCCAACGCCGTGCGTGTTCCCACCCAGAGGTTGGTGTGACTATCTTCATAAATGACCATGACGGCGGAATCGATGAGCCCTTCGTTGTAGGCAAAATGCGTGAATTGCCCATCCTTGAAGCGATAAATCCCATCGGTGTATTCCATGCCAATCCACAAGCTGCCATCATGCGCTTCGTGCAAGGAGAGAACGAGGTCGCTGACGAACGCCGGAATGTTGTAGGTGGTAAATTTTCCGTCGGCCATCCGGTTCAAGCCGCCGCCCCACGTCGCCATCCAGACTGCGCCAGTGCGATCTTCGAGCACCGACATGACGTTGTTGTGGGAGAGCCCTTTTTGATGAGTGACCGCACTGAACTGCCTTGGATTCAGCCGGTGCAATCCATCCTTGGCGCCCACCCAGAGGTTTCCCTCTCGATCTTCCATCACATCATAAACCTGGTCGAAGGACTCTCCTTCATTATTCCGGACGGTCACAATTTGATCGCCCACCAACCGACCCAGGCCAGCCGACGTGCCAAACCAAAGCGTCCCTTTCTGGTCGCTGCGGATACTCAGGACCAGATTGTCCGGCAACCCATCGGCCTTGGTATAATTGCGGATTTCGTCACCTTGAATACGAAACAAACCGACCATCGTCCCCACCCAGAGGGTGCCCTGCAGATCGGCGAAGACAGAGCGGAGAATGTATGACCAACCCGCAGTCGGCCCCACCCGGGTGATGACGCCGTCCTTCCAACGATTCAGGCCACGGTCCGTCGCAATCCAGATGCTGCCGTCCGGCCCTTCACAAATGTCACGGATGAAATTCGACGCCAAGCCTTCCTGCATCGTGACCGGCGAAAATTTTCCATCCTGAAAGCGACAGGCTCCATTCAGGGTCGCAATCCAGATCGACCCGTCGCGACCACGACAGAGCGCCCGGACGTTATCACCTGGCAAACCGTTGGCATGATCATAGCGAAAGAACTTGCCGTCCTTGTAGCGCGTCAAGGCTCCATCTTCCACGCCAATCCAGAGGCTGCCATCCGCCCCCTCGCGCACGGCGGAGACCAAGTGTCCTTTGAGTTCCGGAGCCATCACCGGGACAAATCGAACCCCGTCAAAACGGATTAACCCATCCCGCGTGCCTACCCAGAGATAGCCTTGCCGATCCTGGCAAACCGCCTGGATCCAGTTGTGGGAAAGGCCATCTTCCGCCTGCCAGAGGCGCGAGTGATATTGGGAAACCAAATTCGTGGCGGCGCGCCCCGACAACAAGACCGCCCAGAAAAGCAACAGTGTGCAGGCAAAATATCTATTTCGACCGCGCAAATCGCATCGACGAACGCCTCTCATGGAATGGGATGATCTTAAAAGGCAAAACGAAAAATGGAAAGACGCAATGCGGGCGGGGAAACGGAATGAAATTCAACCACGAATGCACACGAATCGACACGAATGAAGACTGGGTGGTGAACCGGCTTTAGGACCTTCGCCACTTCATTTTAAGTGAAGGGCGTCAGTGATTCTAGAACGGGAACTCACCTTTGGATTTCGTGTTCATTGGTGTCCATTCGTGGTTTTCCCTCTGCGTCGTGACGACTACGGCGGGGTCTGCAATCGATAAAGCCGTCCCTCCGGCGCAGTATTCGTATCGGTGATCTGCACCGCCGCCCCCGTTCCGGCAAGATTCGTGGTCAATGTATTCCACACTCCCGACGACAGGTTCGTCGTCCACTGGACGCGATACCAGGCCAGCGGCGCGCTGTTGAAGGTCAACGTCATGATCTTGTTGCTGCGCGTGATGCTCGCCACTCCCGGGGTGGCCACCGCCTGTTTGACTGCCTGCAACAACGGATCACGTTTCCCGGTCGGCTGGCTCGAGCGATAACCTTCGCCCAATTCCCAAATCATGACCCCGCCGAGACGCCGATTGCGCGCAAAACTGACCTTGGCCTGACATGTATGTTCGTCGTCGTACGAGACAAACATATCGTTGGTCGAGCCCGTGTTATCGATACTGAGATACGCCGCCTGCGCGTTGGCATCCCAGTGGTAACGATTCGTTTGATAATAGTTCGACATGATCGAATCGAACGACGCACTGGCGGTGGTCGGATCATTCGTCCAGGACTGGCGCGGTTGGGTGACTCCGCCGGTCGTAGTGCCCGCACCCGCCGTCCAGATGTTGCCATAAAAGGCCAACCCCACACCGATCTTGCTCAGCGGCACTCCCGCGTTTGTGAATGTATTAATCAAACCATCGGCCGACGGAATCAGCCCGCCCGTGCTGGGGAATCGATACCCACCATCGAAAATCGGCGCATTATGCCATGTCACCCATCCCGGCCATGGGCCGGCCATATCGTAGGTCATGATGTTGACCTGATCGAATTTGCTTTGCAACGACCCGATCAACGACGGTTGGGTTGCCGCCGCGACCGTCAATAACGGCCTTGGACTAATCGCATTCAAGGACGTGCGCAGGCTGGTGATGAAATTGGTATATTGGGCGGTCTGACTCGAAGTAATCGGTTCCCAATCGATATCAATCCCGTCGTAGCCACGACCCGTCATAAAGCTGACCAGATTCGTCACGAACCTTGAGAGATTGGTCGTGCTCGTCGCGTTCGTGAACGTGCTTCCTCCCCCTGCCACGGAAATCAGAACCTTTTTGCCCGCCGCATGCGCCCGAGTCACGAGATCTGAAGAATTCGCCGTCGTAATACTGTTGGCGCTGGTGCTGAGCGTGCCATCGGTGTTGGGAATCAGTGAAAAATGAATGACATGCGTTAGAGCGGAGAAATCGACCTTCGAGGCTGGCATGGTGCCCTGACGATAGCCGGGATAGTAAGCGGTCACCCAAAGATCCGCGCGACCTAACAGCGGCCACAAGGCACACAGCATCACCACAAGAGCGCAACAGCGTTGCTGAAATCTGGTCGGTGGCGCGTTCATTTGGGTCTGTCAGTATAGGCAGACTTTCCGATGGAGGCCAGTGTGATTTCAGATTCGCCATCCTCCCGGACACATCGAGCAGTCACCAAAGTGTTGCCGGCAATCTTGCCGGCAGGGGTTGACCGTTCGAACGCGGGGCGATTACCCACGCAGTTGGCCCACGTGCGACGTCCCATTGACCCTCCTCAGCCCGTTCTAACCCGTAAAAAATTTATCGCCACCGCCCGCCCATCTCGACCATCCTCTCCGGCAACATTCGATGCAACCCATCGTCGACATCAAAACCGGACGACTGGCCAACACCGCTACCGTGCTGTTCATCTGGGCTTTGGCAGCGGTCGTAATTTTCTGGGACCCTCCTTGGGTCGCCGTCATCGTGTCCATCTGGATTCTATTTTCGTTGATCCCTCTGGCCCAAATCATCCATCCGCGCCGACGGCTCCTGGCCGTTCGCCGCGACACCCTCGTCTGGCAGGCCAAAGAGGAAAATCTACCGGTGCACGAAGACACCTGGCCGATCGATTCGGTCAGGACGTTGATTTTTGTGATCCTTCCTGTCAGCGGCCAGAAACTATCCGGCAAAATGCAACAGGCGCAATTGGTCATCATCACGCACGATGGAATCAAACACGTCCTGCCCCACGCTGTATTTCAACGAAAACATCTTGAAACGATCAAAGCGCGGGTGCAGAAACACATTCCGCATGTGAGAATTGAAGGATTGTAAGGAGCTACCGTTAATTGACCAACCCAGCTTGGAGACAAGCGCATTTCCAACCACAACCTATCTGTATCAACCGAACTTCGGAGTTCGGGTTTAACTCTCCAGCTTTGCAGGGAATGCTGGGCAAAGGGCTGAATTTTGCAGAGGGCCATGCGAATTGAAAAACTTCATCCCTCCGTCTTCATCGCAAATCCAAAATTCCGTTGCCCCAGCGCGAAGATACAACTGCTTCTTAAATTCCATTTCCGCAGATGAATTATAAGGCGACAAAACCTCCACGCATATCTCCGGCGCGATCGAGCAACTGAATTCTTTTTTGATCAAGGAACAAGTCTTCTGCGAAAGCCACGCCACATCGGCGACCTTTGTGCCATCAGCAGTGTCGATGGCACATTCCACCATAATTTCACCGTGTGGCATCAATTGCGCAAAAAGCTTAGCGATCTTGCCGGCATAAAGCCTTCGGGCGTTTCCCATGGGGCTCATTTCGATCTTTCCAAATCGATTCAGTTCGAGCCTGTAAGGCAAATCCTGAAGGCTTTTATCCTGGCACATTTCAACCCATGTCACGTGCAAAATATACCGGAGGAGATTATAAGTTTCAATGTTGGTTCCGCCTCCACAAACATCCCTTTTTATCCCGATTTTCGAGATGATTGAAATCCACTTTACAATAGGCGTCCGCTTTGCAACGCTCGTTTCCAGATGATGCGAATTATGAGAAAGCTTTTGCCGTTTTTGATCCTGCCGATGCTCGTTGCCGGTTGTTCCTCCGTCACCAATTTGACCCCGCACACGGAGCGCAGCACCGCGAATTATCACTTTGAAATGAAGTGGAATAACACCCAGCACGCCTTGAAGCCCGGAACCGCCAAGGCTTATGTGCTGATTGGCGACCAAAGTTTCCCGATGCAGCCGACGCCCATCGTTAAGAATCGCTTTGAAACGTCCATTTCTTTGAACACCAGCGAGCCAACCATTCGCTATCGTTACAAGATCGACTACGAAGTGAGCGCGGTCCCATCGCCTCGCCAGGAAAGCACACTTTCGCCGGAATATAAATTGGACATCTCCGGTAAAAAGTAGGCTGCGCCAAACGACCAGAAGCTGGTCAGGATATAGATTATGATTCAGAACGACGTGGCGAATCGTGATCTTGGGCGAAATTTACCGGCACTGCGGAAAATCCCCCGGAGGGCGACCGTCCCCGGGTGCAGCAACGTCCGCATGGTCCCAGGCTCGGGAATTGTTCGAGGTTACACTCTCCAATTCCTCGCCTTGCTCTGCGTCGCCTTAACCACCTTCCATCTCCCGGCGGCGGAAAAAGAAATTCTCCAACCCATTCAAACCGATTACTCGGTGGCCGACGCGGAATTTCGCCAATCGATCAGCCACCTGCTCGGACCACCTCTCGTCAACGGCAACAAGATCACCACGCTGGTCAATGGCGATCAGATTTTTCCGGCGATGTTCGACGCGATTCAACACGCCAAGCGTTCGATCACCTTCGAAACTTTCATCTGGGGAAATGGCAAAATCAGCGAAGACCTCGCGCACGCTTTCAGCGAACGGGCGCGGGCGGGCGTCAAAGTTCATGTCATCGTCGACACCCTGGGCGGCTGGGGTCTGCCGCGGAAATCGATTCAGGAAATGACCAAAGCCGGCGTCCGTTTCGTGAAGTATGGCCATCCTAACTGGTGGGATCTTTTCTTTTTCCTCAATCACCGTGATCACCGCAAAATTTTGGTGGTCGACGGTAAGATTGGGTTTGCCGGCGGCGTGGGCATTCACGACAGCTGGCGCGGGAACGCCGAAGCCCCCCCACTCTGGCGTGACACGCATTTTCGAATCGAAGGCCCGGCGGTGGGGCAATTGCAGGGAGTTTTCGTCGATAATTGGGTGCGCATGAGGAACCGCGTGTTGCAAGGCGAAGATTATTTTCCCCCGCTGCAGGCAGCGGGCAACTCAGCCGTCCAATGTTTTAAGAGTGGTCCGCGTGATGGTGCGGAAAACGCCCGCATGAATTACCTGATGGCCATCGCCGCCGCTCGAAAGAACATCCGTTTCTCCCACGCTTACTTTGTGCCCGACACCCTTTTGACCAAAGCCCTCGTGGACGCCTGTAAACGCGGCGTCAAAGTCGAAGTCATTGTCCCGGGTCCGATCGATTTCAATCTGATCAAAGCCGCTTCCCACGCGCGCTGGAAGGAACTCATAAAAGCAGGCGTTAAATTCTACGAATATCAAAAATGCCTCTATCATTGCAAAGAAATGATCGTGGACGACATCTGGGTGACGGCGGGCTCGGTCAATTTCGATCATCGCTCCTTTCGGATCAACGCCGAGAACAATTTTAACGTCCTGGATCGCGAGTTTGCGGCCGAGCAAATCCACCTCTTCGAGAAGGATAAATTGAACTGCCGTCAAATGACCTTGAAGGATTTTCGCCTCACCATTTTCGGACGCTGCTATGAATGTCTGGCGTCCATGTTTACATCCCAGCTTTGAGTGACCATCCCACATCAGCCCCCGCTACGACCAAAAGCCGTCGTGATTTCGTCCTTCTCTTCATCGCCCTTACATTGTGGCTGACCCTTCTTCTCGGCCAGCGCGGTCTCAATGAACCCGATGAGGGACGCTATACCAATATCGCGCTGAACTTTCTCCGTCCCGGCGCCGACCTATGGGAACCGCGCATGTCCGGCTTTGGGCATTTCGATAAACCTCCCTTAGTCTACTGGACGACTGCGGTTTCTTTTCAGCTTTTTGGCCAGAACGAAACCGCCGCGCGCCTGCCGTCAGTCCTCGGAGCGTTGATGGCTCTGGTGGGGCTGGGCTGGGCCGGATGGCGTCTCTACGGCAAAGAAGTGGCCTGGTGGGCGATGCTCATTTGCGGCACCATGGGACAATTCTGGGTGCTCGCCCGGTTCCTCACGCCCGACATGCTTTTAACCGGCTGCTGCACCCTTGCCGTGGCAGCCTGGGTCGAGTGCCGGCACCGGCAAGGCGATTGGAAATTCTGGTTTCTTTCCCTGCTGTTCTGGACCCTCGGCTGGTGGACGAAAGCGACTCCTGTGTTCATTCCTCTGCTCGGCCTGGTCATCGGCGTGCTCGTGTTGAAGGATGCTCCGGGCAAAAAATCGCTCCGCCCTCTTTTTCTATTGACCGGCATTTTGGTGCTCGGCTCGCCGTGGTATGTGCGAATGATTCATCAACACGGCGATCTCGTGGATTTCTTTTTCATCCGCGAACTCAAAGGCCGCGTCACTGGCCACGTGGAAGGACGCAAAGGGCCGATCTATTATTACCTCGCCTTGAGCTTTCTCTTTTGGCTGCCGTGGTGGCCCATGATGGTGCGGGCCGCGTGGCTGGAATGCAAAGGTCGAAAGGCCTCTACTGCGATGACTGGCGAAAAGCCCGCGCGTCTGGCGTTTTTGAAATCACTTGGGTTGGAGGGTTGGATCGCCCTGACGGGACTGGTGGTGTTCTCTTTCATTTCGTCCAAATTGCCTGCCTACACCTTGACCCTGGCCCCCTGGGTCGCGTTGTTGTTTGCCCGCGTCCTGATTGCGTTCCGGGAAAACGTCGGAGAATTAACCTTTCGCCGCTGGCTTTACACCAGCGTCGGAACTATCGTCGCCGTTCTGATCGGAGCCCTCCTGATCCTGCCCGGAAAGGAATCCAACGGCGGCTTAAACTCTAGCCTGCGTGAAGTCGCGCGGACCATTCAGCGGGAAGGCGGCACCGTTGCTTACCTTGATAAATACTGGCCAGGGATGGAGTTTTATTTTGGGGACAACGTTCACTACGTGTTGCTCAACGACGGCCACTATCAAAACCACATTCATCAACGTACGGAAGACACTGGCATCGTCGAATCGCTCGGCGAAGCGCATTTCTGCACGCCCCATAATTGGAGCGACTCGATGAAGAAAAATGCCACGAAAGAGATCTGGCTCGTGCGTTATAAACGAGCCAGTGAGTCTGTGTTCGATGCGTTTACGACCGGTCACAGTTTATCGATCACCACGAATGTAGGAGACTTTTCGCTCATCCGTGTTTCACCGAAAAACTTGAGTCCGAAGTGAAAAGGAAAAGGGGCAATCTTAAGATTGCCCCTCTGCAAGTTCATCCCGCTAGCCCGTCTTCGTTGGTGTTCGCGCTTGAGCGTGTCGAACGAAGCAATCTAAAGATTGAACACCAACGGGGAGCCCACCCGTGCGCATCACTCGATCGCTCCTCCCCTGTCCTACTTCATCCACCCGACCAACTCCATCACGCGCACCAATCCGTACCCAATTCCCGCGCTGATCGGAATGGTTAATATCCAGGCCCAGACCATGCGTTCCACGACGGACCATTTCACTGCGTTTAGTCGCTTCGCCGCACCCACGCCCATGATCGAAGCCGAAATGTTGTGGGTCGTGGAAACCGGAATCCCCAATTGCGTGGCGATAAAAATCACCGCCGCCGAACTCGTTTCCGCCGCGAATCCATTGATCGGATGCAGCTTCACCATTTTGTGACCGAGTGTTTTGATAATGCGCCAACCGCCCGCTGCCGTCCCCGCCGCCATCGTCAGCGCACAGGCCAGGATCACCCACAACGGAATGAATTGCTTCGTCGGATCGATGGGAGCCGCGTGATAACCAAATTGCAGCCACGACGGCAGATGCGACATCACCCAACTGGCCGGCGTATGATAATCCGCCGGGGTCCCTTGGGGAGTGCGCAACCATCCAAGCCAATTCGGGACCGAATCCAACACGCCCGCTTTGGTGGCACCGACCAGGGCCAGGGTGATGATCCCCATCGTCTTCTGCGCATCATTACTGCCGTGCATAAATCCCATGCCGCCGGCACTGACAATTTGCAGACGTTTGAACAGATTATTGACCAGGTGAGGCCGGGCATTTTGCAACGCCAGATACAGGATGGCCATGAGCACGAAGCCCAGGATTAAACCGGCAATCGGCGACGTAATCATCGGGACAATGACTTTCCAAAGAATGCCTTTGCCTTTGTACCAATGGGCCGCGTCGGGTTGCGACCAGATGATCACATCCCAATTTCCTTTCGCGGAAGCCAGTGCTGCACCGCACAATCCGCCGATAAGAGCGTGGCTCGAACTGGAAGGCAGCCCGATATACCAGGTGACCAGATTCCACACAATCGCTCCGAGCAACGCGCAGATAATGACCTGGTTGGAGACATCCAAAATTTTGGTGTCGATGAGTCCTGAGGCGATCGTGGCCGCGACGGCCGTTCCATACATCGCCCCAATCAGGTTCGTGCCCACCGCCAGCAGGATCGCCTGACGCGGAGTCAGGACCTTGGTGGACACCACCGTGGCAATCGAATTGGCTGTGTCGTGAAAGCCATTGATGTATTCAAAGGCCAGCGCGACCAGCAGGACGAGAAAGATAAGCGCCATGCGATTTTAGGAGTTTTTCAGAACGATGTGGCTGATAACATTGCCCGCGTCCCGGCAACGATCGGTAACTTTTTCCAAAAGTTCGTAAAGTTCCTTGAGGAAGATCACTTTGATCGGGTCATATTTGCCGCCATACAAATCACGTTGCAATTCCAACGCCAGTTTGTCAGCTTCGCCTTCAATGGCCTGGAGGCTTTCGTTGTGCGTGCGAATCTCGACCGGGTTCACCCCGTTGCGCAATTCCTTCAACATCTTGACGAGGGTGCCCGTGGTTTTCTCCATCATGATGAGTTGTCGGGAAATTTCAATGCCGTCCATCAGATGCGGGGCAAGCAAGATATGCTCGGCGATTTTCTCGACGGTCTTCGGAATTTTATACAGCGCGAAGGAAAGCGCCTCGATGTCCTCCCGTTCCAGGGCGGTGACGAAGGTGGTGGCGACGGCCTCGCTGATTTCGTTGGCGATCCGCTTTTCTTTCCGGCGAGAAATCACGAAATCCTCCAGGGATCGTTCCTTGTTCGGGCTTTTCAAGAGTTTCATCAAAGCCTGGACACTGGCGGGACCTTCCGCCGCGCTAGCTTCGAGGAGATCAAAGAATTTGTCTTCTTTGCCGAGTAGTTTTTGGAGTGAAAACATATTATTATTTTTATTGTTCGCCCAGACCTTAAAAGGGTTCCGTGACGATACAAGGGCAAAAAGGTTACGATTGTGTGACAAACTCGTCAGAGAAAAAGACTCCTTTCACAAATTGACCCTCTTGTTTATCTTAACGGCATGAGTACCATCATCGAAGTGGATGAAAATGGAACTTTGCATCTGCCTGCGTCCTTACTGCCGGAAGCGGGCCCCCATGCTCGCTATCGCATCGAAGTGGATGAAAAGCATTTAGTTCTCTCGCGAGAAGACATCAGCCAGCCGTTGTGGAAAACGGCGACTCCAGATGAATGGGCCGCTGGCTTTTTGGAATGGGCCGATAGTCACACGCCTGGCGCAGGCCTCAGTGATGAAGCAGTCAGTCGAGACAGCATTTACGACTAAAGGTGAACTGCTTAATTGATACGAACATAGTTCTTCGGACGGTGGACACGATGGCGCAGCAACACAGCGTGGCGAAGCAATCGATCGCCGCACTCCGTCTTCGAGGTTTTCAACCTGTTATCACTGCGCAAATCATTGTGGAATTTTGGACCGTTGTCACCCGACCTTTAAATGTCAATGGACTTGGCTGGCATCCTGATAAAGCAAGAGCGGAAGTAGACCAACTGACAAATTTATTCCCTCTTTTACCTGAATCTTCGGGAATATTTCCTGCGTGGCTACGACTGGTAGACGGGTTGGGTATCTCAGGGAAGGCGTCCCATGATGCGCGACTGGTTGCGGTCATGCAGACGAACGGGGTTTCTCACTTGATGACATTTAATTTAGAACATTTCCGAAGATTCTCAGGGGTCATTCTCATTTCGCCAGACGATATTGTTTCCCCTCCGTCAGGTAAATAAACCGGAGCGAGATCCTCAATCGTTTCCGCTCGGCAGCGTGAAAAAGAATGTCGTTCCCTTTCCCGGCGTGCTTTGCACCCAGACCTCGCCGTCGTGCGCCTGCACAATATGTTTCACAATCGACAGACCCAGCCCCGTGCCGCCGCTGTCGCGGGAGCGGGCGCGGTCAACTCGATAGAACCGCTCGAAAATTCGCGGCTGCGCGTCCGGCGGAATTCCTGGGCCATCGTCCGTCACGGAAATTTCCACTTTATCCTTCACCGCACGCGCTTCGATGTTCACATGGCCCGCGACATGGCCATACTTGATCGCGTTTTCGACAAGATTGAAAAACACCTGCTGCAAGCGACTGGCATCGGCTCGCACGACGGTCTCGGCGGCAACCTCATTGGTCAGCACAACCTTTTTATCCAAAGCGCGCGCTTCGAAATCATCGAAGACCCGATCGGTCAACTCCCGCAAATCAACGTTTTGCAGGCTGAGCGAGACGCGGCCGGATTCGAGTTTGGAAATAGTCAGCAGATCTTCGATCAGGAAGAGCAGACGATTGGAGTGCTTGTCGATGTTCTGCAAAAAGCGCGGCGCGACTTCGGGATCATCCTTGGCCCCGTCCAACAATGTTTCAGTGAAGCCTTTGATGAGCGACAGCGGCGTGCGCAATTCATGGCTGACGTTCGCGACAAACTCCTGTCGCATGGTTTCCAATTCTTTCAAGCGCGTCACATCGTGAAAAACAAAAATCGTGCCTTGGCGTAATCCGCTACGGTCAAGGACGAGAGTGGCGTTGATTTGCAGATGGCGCGGATTCACCAACCCGAGCGACAAATCGCAATCGAGTACCGTGCTTTCTTTCTGCATCCGTTCGGCGAGGGCGGTCAGTTCCGGGAGGCGAAAGACCTCGATCATTGTTTGTCCGGTAATATCGCGCGGCAGTTGAAAAAAACCGCGCAACGCCTCGTTCGCCAATTGCACTTTGCCATTGCTGTCCAGAATCAGCACCCCTTCGATCATGCTGTTGAACAATGCCTGCAATTGCGCCTGCTGCCGGGCATAGTCTTCTTTCTGCTGTTGAAACACCTTTTTCTGAAATTCTTCCAGTGACTTCGACCGCTGAATCCGCAGACGCCGCTCCTGCCAGAGGAACTGGAAGAGCACCAGGCAGAGGATCGTCAGGAAGATGAACGGGAGAGTCATGTGGGCGGAAAGTATTCAGTATTCAGTGTTCAGACCCAAATGGAGTAGAGAGTGCCTTGCCCTTGGCCATAACGATGTCGTTGGAAAAACGTTTGACCTCACCCCGGCCCTCTCCTCCAAGGAGAGGGAGAATCGAAGGCAGCGCTGGAAAATGAGAACCGAATGGTGACCTCGCCAGACGCAGCCTCATTCTGTTCCCTCTCCTGGGGGGCTGAGCATTACGCACAAGTCTGCACCGGAGAACGCCAACGGCGTTCCGGCCCAAAGCCCAGGGTTGCGAGGAACGAGCTACCCTGGGTAGAAAGAGTGTAGAATCTTCAACCCCAACGGGGTTGTGGCCTCCGTCATCCATGACTCGAACGTGGGACGCAACCCCGTTGGGGTCGTGATTATTTTGATCGCCTTTTCCCAGGGTAGTCCCGCCGCCGGGACAACCCTGGGCTTTGGGCCGCAATCCCTTTGGGATTGATGCAACCCAAAGGCCCTGTTCCAGCATCAAGATGACTTGTGCGTAATGCTCAGCCTGGGGGGTGAGGGTGAGGGCGACCCTATTTTCCACGGCATCGTTACGCGAATAACGCTGGAATCCCCAGTCCGTGCGAGCTATTGAAATCGACGGGGGAACGCCCCCCCCACTCGCAGGCGAGACGCCTGCGCCACTTTCTGAACACTGAACACTGCACACTGAATACTTCTTCACTCCCCCTCCACAAAGCGATACCCCACCCCCCGCACGGTATCGAGATACTTGGCTGCGCTGCCTAACTTTTCGCGCAACCGGCGCATGTGCGTATCGACCGTCCGGGTGTCGATCATATTATCGTAATTCCACACGTCCTTCAGGAGTTGCTCGCGGGTCAACACTCGGCCGCGGCGTTGCGCCAGGATGGTCACGAGTTTGAACTCCGTTGGCGTCAAGTCTATCTCCTTCCCTTTACAGGTCACCTGATGGCGGGGCAAATCAATCGACAGATCACCGATCTTCAAATGCTCTTTCTTTTCCGGCGTCGGAGACTGGCCGCGCTTGAGGAGATTCTTGACGCGCAAAACCAATTCGCGCGGACTGAACGGTTTCGTCACATAATCATCCGCGCCCAGTTCCAGTCCCAAAACACGATCGATTTCCGCCGCACGCGCGGTCAGCATAATGACGGGAATAGCCGCCGTCACCGGATCGCGGCGCAGGGCCTTGCAAACTTCGAGGCCATCGACTTCGGGGATCATCAAGTCGAGCAGAATCAATTGTGGCCCATGTTTGACCGCTTTTTTTAAGGCTTCGGTGCCGGTATCGGCGGTCAGGACTTCAAAGCCGGCGGCCTTCAAATTGAAGCCAATCAATTCCAGCACATCCGGTTCGTCATCGACGACGAGGATTTTGGGTTTGGTCGCTTGCAACATCCCCATTACAGGCGAGGCTTGGCTCGCGGGCAAGACAGAAAATAGCGAAACGAAACGGAGCGAGATTTGTCTGAGTAAATACCGAGCCGATTAGCCGGATTTCTCACTATCAGCCTGAATGAAAACAGCGTGGTGGATGGCCAACCAAGTAGGGCAGGCATCTTGCCCGCCTGAGCCAGGCAGGCGGGACGCGCGGGACGCCTGCCCTCCTTTGTGGTGAGAAATCCGGATTAACTCTGCCGGAACTGTTTTAAGAATGCGTCGCAGATCACTATTTATTATCGCAGCGTTAGTCGGAATGGTGGCCGTGTGCAAATGTTGCAACACGAGTCCGCAGCCTGCTGGCCATCAAAGCCAGGCTAGCCTGACATCATCGCCAGCCCGGGCCAAGGCCAGGACGAAAGCCAAATCCGCAGTTCAGCCCCCACCGTCCGCCTCAAGCCCCACGAACGAACCGCCCGAGGATGACATGTTTTCATCAACGAAACATCTCACTCCCGGACAGGTGGAAGCATTTGTCCAAAAATCAAGACGGACGGCGGACAGTTTGATCAGCGCATTTGAAGAAAACCACGACACCAATTACCTCAACGAGGCCGCCAGAAACTTTCCCAATAACACCCTGGTTCAGTTGTCGCTATTGACTAAAGACCTGACCACCACGAATTATTTAACCACCGAAGAACGGCAGTCCTGGCTGGATCGATACAAGGCCTCTTCTCCTCAAAACGCGTTCCCCAATTATCTGGCTGCGATCGCTGATTTAAGGGACGGACAGACCGACGCTGCTCTGGTGGAACTGGCCACCGCCGTGCAAAAAAGCGGAGCCGATCCCCTGTATCGTGACCGGATCCAGAATCGCGAAGAAATGTATATCCTCTCTGGATTCACGCCCGTCGAAGCGCGCGAGTCCGCCTTGCGCGATCTCGAGATCCCTTTGGAAGCGAAAGTAAAAGGTATATCGAGGCAGTTGTCCGATTTGCAAAAAAATTACGCCGACTCCGGCAACATCGCTGCGGCTGAGCAAATGGCCGCCCTCACTACCTCCCTCGCCCGACAATGGCAAAAGCAGGGTGCCGCATCCCTTTTAATCACCGACCTGGTGGGGATCGCCATGGAACGATTGACTCTGGCTGGATTGGATCAAAATAAATACTACGACTTTCTCGGTCAGACCGCCGGGCAACGAACGCAAGAACTCAAGGACGAACGGGCGCAATTCAAACCATTGCTCGGGGAGCTAACCAGTCTCTATGCCCAACTCAACGACAACGACAAAATCGCCTTTCTGGATCGCCATAAATATTATGGCGAAATCAATGCCATGAAGTGGCTCCACGAACGCTATGGCCATACGCCCTGAGCTGAGCCGGAACGATGCGCTTCAACCACGAATGCACACGAATCAACACGAATGAAGACAGGGTCGGAAACAGATTTTTGGATAGCTGATGGCCTTCACCAAAAAGTGAGTTTTCCGAAGTTCCAAAAATGCGGACTTCCCTTCTGATTTCGTGTTCATTTGTGTGCATTAGTGGTTTTCCACTGCATGGTTACGGCTGAGAACGAATATTAAAACATGAAACGTTACTGGTTATTCACAACAAGCCTCCTGGCGATCGTGCTGGTTTTGCTGTTAAAGCTCACTGCCCGCCCTCCCTCCGTCCCCCCCGTTTCTGCGACCACCGCCCACGCTACTATGGCCAACGATCGGAAGAATCCATCCACGGGCTTCCACCCAAATCTCTCGGCCCCGGCTCCAACCAACACCGCCGCTACGGCAGAGGACGAGCCTCACCTGAAAAGTTTGACCCCGGAACAAGTGGAACAATTTGTCCAGCGATCCAAGCGCAGCATCGAGAGTTTGATCGGCGCTTTTGAAGAGACTCGCGACACCAATTACCTGCAGGAAGCCGCCCGGCGGTTTCCGAGCAACTCCCTCGTCCAATTATCCGTGCTGACGGATGACTTGTTAAAAACGAATCTGCCGCCCGAAGAACGGAAAGCCCTCTTGGATCGCTTCAAATCGTCATCGCCCCAAAACGCCGTTCCAAACTACTTGGCCGCGCTCCACGATTTCAAAGAAGGCCAACCCGACGCCGCTCTGGCCGAGTTGGCTGACGCCGCGAAAAAACAAAAAGCCGATGCCTTTTACAGCGAAAGGCTGCATGACCGGGAAGAAATGTATCTTCTTTCGGGATTTACTCCCCTGGAAGCGAAGGAGGCGGCCATGACTCAAATGCTGCTTCCGCTGGAAGCGAAAATGAAAGGGATTGCAACGCAATTGGCCGAACTCCAGCAAAACAATATCAACGCGGGCAACACCGCTTCCGCCGAACAAATCGCGGCCCTCGGCGTCTCGCTGGGACAGCAGTGGCAAAACAAAGGCCCCGCCTCTTCGCTCATTACCGATTTGGTCGGTTTCGCCATGGAGCGACTCGCCCTGGAGAAACTGGAACCCAACAAATTCTACGATTTCCTGGGCAAAACCGCCGGCGAGCGAGTCCAGGAACTGAAAACACAGCGCGAACAATATAGCGCTTGGAGCAAAGATGAAGCAGCCATCTATCCGCAGTTGAACGATCCGGATAAACTGGCTTACTGGGATCGCATTAAATTTTACGGTGCGGCGAACGCGATAAAGTGGTTGCACGAACGGTATGGTTCGACTCCGTGAGGCTGCTTTTAGCGCGCCTTCCCCGGGCGCAGCAACGTCCTCCAACCCCGCGCGATCGAGTGGTCTATCCACGCTCGAATCTCGGAGCCTTTTTGCGAGCGGCAGGACGAACTCGAATCACTTAACGCTGCGACGTGAGTATGTTGCTGCGCCCGGGGACGGTCGCGCTCCGAAGTATATGTGGCGCAGGCGTCTCGCCGGCGGGTGACGGCGGCGTCCCCGCCGCCAGTCCCAAACTCTCAACCTAAAGCATTCAAAAACTTCGCCATCATCTCGGCGGGCAGCGGAACTGTCGCCGTCTCGTCCGTGGGGTTGATGCAAATACCACGTCCCGCGGCGCGAGCCTGTTCCAGCAAAGTTTTGCCATTCAGCGTGACCGGAAACAAAATGTTCTGGCCATCTCCCACGGCCTTTTGCACGGCAGCCCGGCTGGTGAATACTGCGATAAAATTTTTATCGTCGGGCGGCCCCATGACGAGAATATCCGCTGGGTTGGCTTTGTTCCGGCCGACGACATAGACCTTTCCAGCACAGTGGGATCCGAAGCTTGGAATTCACGTGACTTGAAGTCGCGGCCGCACTGACCCTATAGTGAGTCGTATTAATTTAAATCATACCAACATGGTCAAATAAAACGAAAGGCTCAGTCGAAAGACTGGGCCTTTCGTTTTAATCTGATCGGCACGTAAGAGGTTCCAACTTTCACCATAATGAAATAAGATCACTACCGGGCGTATTTTTTGAGTTATCGAGATTTTCAGGAGCTAAGGAAGCTAAAATGGAGAAAAAAATCACTGGATATACCACCGTTGATATATCCCAATGGCATCGTAAAGAACATTTTGAGGCATTTCAGTCAGTTGCTCAATGTACCTATAACCAGACCGTTCAGCTGGATATTACGGCCTTTTTAAAGACCGTAAAGAAAAATAAGCACAAGTTTTATCCGGCCTTTATTCACATTCTTGCCCGCCTGATGAATGCTCATCCGGAATTTCGTATGGCAATGAAAGACGGTGAGCTGGTGATATGGGATAGTGTTCACCCTTGTTACACCGTTTTCCATGAGCAAACTGAAACGTTTTCATCGCTCTGGAGTGAATACCACGACGATTTCCGGCAGTTTCTACACATATATTCGCAAGATGTGGCGTGTTACGGTGAAAACCTGGCCTATTTCCCTAAAGGGTTTATTGAGAATATGTTTTTCGTCTCAGCCAATCCCTGGGTGAGTTTCACCAGTTTTGATTTAAACGTGGCCAATATGGACAACTTCTTCGCCCCCGTTTTCACCATGGGCAAATATTATACGCAAGGCGACAAGGTGCTGATGCCGCTGGCGATTCAGGTTCATCATGCCGTTTGTGATGGCTTCCATGTCGGCAGAATGCTTAATGAATTACAACAGTACTGCGATGAGTGGCAGGGCGGGGCGTAACCTAGGTGACAGAAGTTAAAAGCCTCCGGTCGGAGGCTTTTGACTTTCTGCTAGATCGGCCGCATCGAATATAACTTCGTATAATGTATGCTATACGAAGTTATTAGCGATGAGCTCGGACTTCCATTGTTCATTCCACGGACAAAAACAGAGGGGAAAG